>ENA-UEQN01002333-UEQN01002333.1-human-gut-metagenome-genome-assembly--contig:-NODE-2333-length-13409-cov-6.265227_pt1 | contig 13409 bp, 6 predicted proteins | sample MGYA00242940_ERZ507944 | MGnify/ENA primary metagenome ERZ507944 (study PRJEB26167, sample SAMN06115449) | human gut metagenome | host: Homo sapiens | place: China:Fujian | collected 2015-08-20... | reverse complement strand
ATCGGTAGACAGGCAGGCTTGAGGTGCCTGTGTCCAACCATAGACGTGTGGGTTCAAGTCCCATCTCCCGCACCAAATTAAGAAGCCCCGGAATCCGTTGGATTCCGGGGTTTTTCTTTGTATATCCATGCTTTGCGGTGCTTTCAGGAAACTTTGCGGTGCGAAAAACGTCGCGGATTTACGATCGTTTTCGGCATAATGCAAACGCATTTTGCTAACAAAATGCTAACTAAAATGCTAACCGCGTGCGGAGATCAAGGCGCGAAGCCGACGGCGGCGGTCGTTATTCGCGGGGCGCGCCTCCCTTTGGCGGCTTGCGCACGGGGTAGATGACGGTCTCGCCGCCCGGCGGCGATCATCCTGCGGGCCTGCCCATTCGGGACGACCGCCGGAATCATGAAGGGCGTGGACGCGCAGAAATACGCGCTCGACCGATGGCGTGCTCACCGATGACGAGCGTGCGATGGAAGGGCTGAGGCCGGAAGACCGGACGCACAAAGTCAACCATGACGAAGAGGTAAACGCGAAGGCACAGGAGCGCTTTGAATCTGGCTACGAGGGCGAAAAGGCAGACCTGTTCGGTGAAAAGCAGGACTGGGACGATACCGACACGGTGCTTGCACACAAGATCATCGTCAACGAAGTGGCCAAGGCGCGCGAGAGCGGCAGCAAAGATGCCTACGCCGAAGTGGCAAAGCTCATGAAAGAATGGGATGCGCACGGCACGGAAGCCGGTCAGGCGCTGCGGCAGCGGCGGCAGCTCGCGTCTGACCCGGCGCTAATGGAAGCGGACGCGATCCAGCTGCTGAACGACAGCGAGCGCACGCGCAAAATGTCGGGCGAGCAGCGCAAGAAGATTCTCGACAGCGTGAGCCAGAACGCAGAGAAGATGCGCAGCATCGGAAAAGGCGATGTGGACGGCGTGGTTGACCTCATCAAAGACATGAACAAAGCGGAAATTTACGATCTCTTGCGCACGCGCGGGATCTGGCACGAGATCACAGAGCACAAGGCGGTCTACAACATGGCCGAACTCACGGGCGTGGCGCTCCCCTACCCGGATGCCACGCCAAAAATCTGTTCGTGCACGACGATAAAAAGCGCAATTACTACCTCATCACCGTCCGCGGCGACAAGCGCGTCGACCTCAAGGAATTCCGGCACAGATACGGCACCCGCGCGCTGTCGTTCGCGTCCGAAAACGACCTCATGCAGGTGCTGGGGCTCATTCCCGGCGCCGTGACGCCGCTCGGCCTGCTCAACGACGCCGAGTGCAAGGTGCAGCTTTATCTCGATGAAGCGTTTTTCGCCGCACCGGGGCTCATCGGCGTGCACCCGAACGATAACACGGCCACCGTGTGGCTGCGCGCGGACGATCTCGCGGCTCTGATCCAGGAGCACGGAAATCCGGTGCACATTGCGGAGCTGTGAGCACGGGCACATACGCACAAAAAAGCAAGGCTTCCCGAATTCGGGAAGCCTTGCTTTATCTATTTCTCTTTTTTGCAATCACAGTTTCTGCCGCACTGCGCGCAGTTGCCGGTGCAGCCGCTGCCGCAGCAGCCGCCCTTTTTCATGGCGCGGTGCCAGACGCGCCACGCGATGACGGCGCACACGGCCACGATGGCCAGCAGAAGATAGTCGATCAGCCGCATCACACCAGCCCCGCGATCGCATATGCAACGAACGCCACGACCCACGCGACCGAGCACTGCAGGACCACGACGCCGACCGTCTTGAGCCGGGAATCCAGCTCGCGGCGGATGGTGGCGATTGCGGCCACGCACGGCGTATACAGCAGCGTGAACACGAGGAAGCTGATGGCCGAGCGTGTGGTGAGCAGCGACGAAATGGCCGCGCCGCCGAGCAGCACCTGCAGCGTGCTGACGACAGACTCCTTGGCAATGAAGCCGGAGATGAGCGCCGTGGCGCACCGCCAGTCGCCGAAGCCAAGCGGCCGGAAGATGGGCGCGATAAACTGCCCAATGAGCGCAAGCAGACTGTTGACGCTGTCGGCCACGACGTTCAGGCGCGTGTCAAAGCTCTGGAGGAACCAGATGATGATCGTGGCCAGAAAAATGACCGTGAACGCGCGCTGGAGAAAGTCCTTCGCCTTCTCCCAGAGCAGCAGCGCCACGCTCTTGAGCCCGGGCATACGGTAGTTCGGCAGCTCCATGACAAACGGTACGGGCTTGCCGCGGAAGGCCGTCTTGTTCATGATGAGCGCCGCGATGATGCCGATGAGGATGCCGAGGACATACAGTCCCAGCATGACGAGCGCACGGTAGCGCGGGAAAAACGCCGCGGTGAAGAACGCGTAGATCGAGATCTTCGCCGAGCAGCTCATATAGGGCGTGAGCAGGATGGTCATCTTCCGGTCGCGGTCGGACGAGACGGTGCGTGTGGCCATGATGGCCGGCACCGAGCAGCCGAAGCCGATGAGCATCGGCACGACGCTGCGGCCGGACAGGCCGATCTTGCGCAGGGGCTTGTCCATGACAAAGGCGACACGGGCCATATAGCCGGTGTCCTCCAAAATGGACAGGAAGAAAAACAGCGTCACGATAATCGGCAGGAATACGAGCACGCTGCCGACACCGGCGAACACGCCGTCGATGATGAGACTATGTACCACAGGGTTGATGCCGTAGGCCGTGAGCGCAGCGTCCACGACGCCGGTCAGCGCGTCGATGCCGAGCTGCAGCAGATCGGACAGCCACTGGCCAATGACGTTGAACGTGAGATAAAACGTGAGGAACATCACAACGAGGAACGTCGGCAGGGCGGTATATTTGCCCGTGAGGATGCGGTCGATCTTCATGGAGCGCGCGTGCTCTTTGCTCTCATGGCACTTGACCACGGACGACGCCACGACGCCCTCAATGAACGTGTAGCGCATGTCCGCAAGGGCCGCGTTGCGGTCGAGCCCGGTCTCGTTTTCCATCTGCACGATGCAGTGCTCGAGCAGCTCCCGCTCGTTTTCATCGAGCTCGAGCGATGCCGCAAGGTCGTCGCCGCCCTCGATGAGCTTGGCCGCGCAGAATCGCGCCGGCACGCCGATGCGGTCGGCATGGTCGGCGATCAGATGCACGACCGCATGGATGCAGCGGTGCACGGCAGAATCATCCGAGCAGAAATCCGTCACCTTCGGCAGCGCCCGGCTGTGCGCAACAGTCAGCGCCTGGTCCACGAGTTCGGACACGCCCTCCCCTTTCGCCGCCGAGATCGGCACGACGGGGATGCCCAGTGCCTGGCTCATCTTCTGCACATCGATAGCACCGCCGTTGGCGCGCACCTCGTCCATCATGTTCAGCGCCAGCACCATCGGCACACGCAGCTCAAGCAGCTGCAGCGTCAGGTACAGGTTGCGCTCGATATTCGTGGCGTCCACGATGTTGATGATGCCGTCCGGCTTCTGATTGATGATAAAATCGCGCGAGACGATCTCCTCCTGCGTATACGGGCGCAGGGAGTAAATGCCCGGCAGGTCAACGACGGAGCAGCCCTTCTCGTCGCGCATCTCGCCCATCTTCTGGTCAACGGTCACACCGGGGAAGTTGCCCACGTGCTGGTTGGAACCGGTGAGGGCGTTGAAGAGCGTCGTCTTACCGCAGTTTTGGTTGCCGACAAGTGCAAAGATCATGCCGGTACCCCCTCGATCTCGATCTTTTTCGCTTCCTCCACGCGCAGCGTCAGCTCATAGCCGCGCACGCGGATCTCGATGGGATCACCCATCGGCGCCACCTTTTGCAAAGTGACGCGGGTACGGGGCGTGAGCCCCATGTCCAACAGCCGGCATCGCAGCGCGCCGTCCCCACCGACCGCTGTGATGACTGCTGAGGAACCGATCTTCAATTCATCTAGTGTCATTGCCATTGCCTTTCTGTGTGAATTCATTTCCCTGATGAAAAAGCTAGCACGGCGGGCACGATTTTGTCAAGAGCGTGACAGGAATTTTCGAACTTTTTGACGAAAGGCGACGAAAAAACACCCCGGAGCGGTAAAGCCGCTCCGGGGTGCCCCGTTAGGTTTTGGAATGCTTACAGGTTGGAACCATCCTTACGAATGCTCGATAACCGTCTGGTCCTGGGGAGCACTCGGCTCTGCCGGAACACTCGGCTCTGCCGGAACACTCGGCTCCGCCGGAACACTCGGCTCCGCCGGAACACTTGGCTCCGCCGGGACGCTCGGCTCCGTCGGGACGCTCGGCTCCGTCGGAACGCTCGGCTCCGTCGGCTCCTCGGGCGTAAGCGGGAGGACGTTCATCACATACATCGCCATGATCATCGCGAACTGTTCGCGCGTCGTCACGCCCTGCGGATCGAGCACCGTCTGGTGATCGACGACAGCGCCGGAGATCAGGCTCTCGGCGACCGCCCAGGTCATGGACTCCTTCGCGAAGTCGGAAACCTTGTCCATGTCCGTAAACGCGGACAGATCACCGTACACGTCCACATCGCAGCCCTTGAACATCGCATATTCATGCAGGATCGTCGCAGTCTGTTCACGCGTTGCATCGCCGTTCGGGTCAAACTTGCCGTCGCCAATGCCGGCCACGATCTCGTTCTGTGCCGCCCAGATCACCGCGTTGGTGTACCATTCGTTATCCGCAACGTCGCTGAAGGGGTTCTTGCCGGTAACGGCAGGCTCACCCTCGAGCGTGTAAAGGATCTCAACGATCATTGCGCGGGAGAGCTTGGTCTCAGGCTCGAAGGTCGTGGCGCTCGTGCCGTAGAAGAGCTTGTGCGCAACGACGAAGTCGATCGCATCGTGCGACCAGAAGTCGACCGCCGGCATGTCGCTGAAGAGATAGCCCGGGCAATGCTCGTCGCCTGTGCACGGGATGCTCATCGGATCCTGCTTCTCGCAGACCGTGCAGTAGCCGTCAACATAGTGGTGCTTGGCCGGAATGCGCTTCTGGCCTTCCAGCGTCGCGCCGCAGACCGAGCAGACCATGCCGCCCGCTGCGCCGTCCTTCGTGCAGGTCGCCGGAGTGATCTGTGTCGCCTTCGGCGTGTGCGGTGCCAGCGGGACCACCGTCTGTGCAACGAGGATCTCACCGCAGACGGAGCAGTGCTTGCCCTCCGTCAGGCCGGTCTCCGTGCAGGTCGCAGCCTTCGCCGGGTCGACCACTTCCTTGTGGCCAAGCGCCGGGATCACTTCCTGCGCCGTGAGCACTTCACCGCAGACGGAGCAGTGCTTGCCTTCCGTCAGGCCGGTCTCCGTGCAGGTCGCGGCCTTCGCCGGGTCGACCACTTCCTTGTGGCCAAGCGCCGGGATCACTTCCTGCGCCGTGAGCACTTCACCGCAGACCGAGCACTTGCTGCCCTCGGTCAGGCCGGTTTCTGTGCAGGTCGCGGCTTTCGCCGGGATGACCACTTCCTTGTGGCCAAGCGCCGGGATCACTTCCTGCGCCGTGAGCACTTCACCGCAGACCGAGCACTTGCTGCCCTCGGTCAGGCCGGTTTCTGTGCAGGTCGCGGCTTTCGCCGGGATCACTTCCGGCGTGTGCGGCTTGAGCGGGATGCTCTCAAGCATAATGTTTCCATTTTCGCAGGTGTAGGTGCGAACGCCGTACTCGGAGCAAGTCGGCTCCTTCGTCACAACACCATTGTCCCAGGTGTAATTAAACTCTGCGCTCATCTTCGCAATGCGCGCGGTCAGCCAGGTGTTGAGATCCGTGACGGTATCGGTATAAGTCGTACCACTGGGCCAAAAGTGATTATCCGAGCTCGGCTTGCCGACACGAATCAGCGGCCACTGCCGATAGTTCATCGCAGCGCTGGCCGAGATGCGGTCGTAGTAGCTCTGAACCTTGCCGTTGTCGCCGACAAGCGCCTGCGCCTGCGCCAGGAACGTGTTGTGATAGTAGTTGCTCACCGCGGCGCGGAAGCCGGGGATCTTGATGAGCGCCTCTACGAGGTAGCGGCCGTTAATGAAGGTGTTGTCCGAGGTAATAATGCCGGACCAGCCGCCGCCGCCAGTCAGTTCCATATCCCAGACGGGGCCGGCGTACATGATGCCGTCCACGTCTTTGTAGAAGAAGAACGAGGAGTAGAATGCGTCCGAATTGCCGGACAGGTACTGCATCAGGTAAGCCTTGACCAGAGAGTTCAGATCGCAGTACTCATAGTAGTACTTGCCGGTCTGCGCATTGTAGCCGGTGAAGTTGCCGTCGGCATCCTTCGCGTAGACGGCGTCCTCAAACTCCTGATAGTACTCGCTGATATAGGCCATTGCGTCCTTGCCGCAATACTCGGGGCTCTTGACATTCATCGCGGAGCCCTTACCGGTGATGAAGCCGCTGGCCTCGTCATACTTCGGGTTGTAGCTTTCGTCGAGCTTCGTACCGTTGAGCTCGAGCAGGTAGCCGCCAGTGATGTTCTCCGGCTCGGTCAGACCCGTGGTGTACTGATAGGTCTGGCCGTACTTGTTCTCGGCCAGCGCCGTGGAAGCATTCTCCCCGTAGCCGGGGTTGAGCTTTTCGTAGGCATCCTCCATATCGGTGATGTTGACGCCCGTCTTGTTGACGGAGTTTTTCTCACTGACGATGTATGTGCCGCGATACACGCCGTCGTAGTACAGATCCACCCAGTCGGTGCTGGCCGTGTACGGCATGCCGAGCGACTTGGCAAGATCCTTGAACATCTTGTCGCGCATGAGCGTTGCGTCGTGGGAGCCGGCGAGCAGCGTCCAGGTCTTGACCTTCTCGCCGCAGGCGATCAGGTCGGACTTGCCGTCCAGTTTGATCTGGTAGGACTTCTTCTCGGCGTTTGTGAAGGTGGTGTTGCCGCGCGCCTTGAGCTGCGTGAGCGCACCGTCATACACGGTCTTGCCGTCCTTGTCTACGACGAGCAGCTTGCCGGTCGCGATGTTGGACTTGCTGGCATCGACAAAGTCTCTGCCCTTTGCGGCCGGGTCGTCGCTCGTGATGTAGAGCGCATTGATGTTGGCCGACTGTGCGATGTGCACAACCGCAGCCTTCTGGCCGTTGACGAGGACCGTGAGGTCATACAGGCCGTCCTGCACATCCGCCAGCTTGGTGACGTCCACGGCAGCACCGTCGAGCGTCTGCGTGCCCTTGGCACCCTGCAGCTCGATCTTGAGCTCGTCGCTGTTCTGTGTCGTGACCGTCAGAGCGAGCTTGCTCAGGTCCGCACTGGCCGGCAGGAACAGGTACTGATCCGCACCGGACTGCATGCCGGAGATCGTCTGTCCGTCGACTTTCGCGCTGATGTCCTTGAACTGCTCGGACGGTGCGTACTGGTCGGCATTGAGCGTCGTCGCGCTGACGACACTGGAATAATGCTGAGACTTGAACCAATCATTGCCGATCTTCGTGCAGCCATACACACGGAAGCTGTACTCCGTCGACGGGTTCAGGCCCGTGACCACAATGCTTGTCTGCGCGATAACGTCCACCTTTTCCCACGTGGTACCGCCGTCGCGGCTGATCTCCACACGGTAGTTTTCCGCACCCAGCGCGGGGCTCCAGCTGACGGTCAGGCGCTTCTGGCCGACATCCGTCACCGAAACGCCGGTGACAACAGGCGGTACGATCTTATACTGGGCGGACACGGTGCCGTAATAATCGCCCATACCGCGGATCGTCACAGTACCATAGCCGACCTTCGTATTGTTGGAATAGGAAACATAGCCGTCAACACCCGCATCGCTGGTCTTGACCGTCAGCGCCTGTCCCTCATAGGTGGCCTTCACATAGCACGGCGTGCTGCCGCCGTTGTAAACGGCGTCATATGCCTTGACTTCCGCCTTGGAGATATCCCTGCCTACGAAGCCGCACTTCGTGCAGACATGGTTATCATCCCACTTATGGCCCTCCGGCCAGAGAGATGCACTGTGATGAACGGCGCCGCAGGTCTTGCAGGTGGTCTCCAGCCAACCGTACTTCGTGCAGGTACGGGTGTCGACCGTCTCGGTCACGTGGGCAATGCCGTCATCGCCGAAGTGATACATCTTCTCGCCGATCTGCTGCCAGCCGGTGACATAGTCGCCAGCCAGGAAGTACATCTGCTGCTCGGTGCCCTCAACGGTCATCCAGCCGGTGTACTGCGCGTCCTTGACGTCGATCAGCTTGCCGCAGACCGCACAGGCAGACTTGCCATTCTGATAGGTCGTCAGCTGGTGGCCCTTCGAGCAGCGGGACTGCAGCGTCGCCGAATCCACAAGGCGGCCGTCTTTGCTGTCATAGGCCGAGACTGTCATTGTCTGATCGTTGGCCGTAACGTAAAGGATCAGGCCTTCATAATCCTGCTCTGCATAGGCATATTCGAAGCCAGACGAAATCTTATAGTTGACATTTCTGGACTTCTCGCCCAGGTCGCCGCAGGTGAAGTAGGTCACGCCGTTTTCCGTAACGGCTTCGCCGTCCTTGGCCATGATGCGAGAGTAAGAGTGGTCATGGCCGGAGAAGACCACGTCAATGCCGGCAGCCTCCGCGGCGGCCGGGATCTGCTCGTGGAACTTTTCGCTGCCGCCGCCCGCGTTCGTGTAATACGGCGGCTGGTGGATGGACAGGATCTTCCACATGCAGGTGCTCTGCGCAGCGTCCTGCTGGAGCCATGCGCAGGCTTCGCTCAGGTCGGCGCTGTTGTTGATGACGGCAACATAGACATCGCCGTACTCCACGGAGTAATAATCCTTACCCGGGATCTGGAGGATGTTACCGGCAACCGTGCCGCTGAAGTCGCCATAGTATTCGTGGTTGCCAAGCGTATGGATGAAGTCCACGCTCGGGAACGTGTGGTTGAACGCCTCCTGCATCTCGGCCCACATGGCGTAGTTGGTGCCGTTGTCGACATAGTCGCCCGTCTGGAGGCCGAAATCGACCTGCTTGTCCTTGACGAGAGCGCCGAGCTTTTCGAGGACTGCGATGCTCTCGGCATCCGCCTCACGGTTACCGGACATCTGCGTGTCGCCCATGACGACGAAAGCGGTGGTGTCCTGCGCAGCGGCGCTCGTGCGGAAGAAGTGGGTCTCCGACCAGGTGCTGCCGTCGCCGACCTGGAACTCATAATCCGTGCCGGCCGTCAGACCCGTGAGCTGAATCGTATTGACATAGGCTGCGTCCTTGGAGGTGGAGAAGCCGGTGAGTGTGCAGGTGCCGTCCGCCGTCTGCCAGGCATCCGTGCCCTTGACGCGGTACTGAACGACTGCCTTGCCGGCCGTGCCGATGCCGGACAGCCAGCTGATATTCTGACTCGTGCTGCTGCTCTCGGACGCGTTGAGATTGACACCGGTATACTCCGCACCGGCAGCGTCCGCCAGAACGGTGACCTTCGTCGCCTCGGCAACGCCATCCGGGCCGATGGCCGTGAGCGTGCAGACCGTGCCGGCTTCCTTGGCCTTCATGGCATCGGTCTGAAGCAGACCGTTGGCGTCCGTCTTGCCGATCTCGTTACCGTCAAGCGACACAGTCACGCCGGCAGCGGGGCTGCCGTCCTTGTTGTAGACCGCGATCACGCTGGACATACCGACTGCCTGCGGGCCGGGCTGAATGCTGTAGTACGCCGACAGCGGCAGACGCACAGCCGCCTGCGCCGCCGTATAGGTCTCGTCACTCGCTGCGGTGAGTGAGATGTTGGACACCGTGTACGTAAACTGGTTGACCGTTGTGTCCAGACCGGCGTCAATCTTGAAGGTCAGCGCGGCCAGCTCACCCTCGACCGGGGTCGCCGCCTCGAGGTGCAGTTTGAGCATGGCTTTCTTAAAGCCGGTCTTGGTGTACTCCAACGTGCCGGTCACGCCGGGGGCATAGGTCACCGTCGGCTGGCCAATATCATCGTTGAGGTTCAGCATCGTGATGTCCGCGGACTTGACCTTGCCGTCCGCCGAAACCGCCAGCGTATAATCGCTGCCGAGCGGGACAAAGTTGGAACCGCTGACGCTGACCGTGGCCGCATCCGGCAGCGTGTCGCCGGTGACGACGAAAGCCATGGTCTTTTCCACCGTATTGCCGAACTTATCGGACACGGACACCGTCATGGTGTGCTTGCCGTTTTGCAGCGTCAGGCGGACGGTCGCAGCCGTGTCGGAATTATCCGACTGGATCTCATTGCCGTCGATTTTAATCGTCGTTGCCGTCGCATCGATGCCGGAGCGGTTCTGACCGTCCACATCGTCATACGAAGCGACCGCTTCGATCGCGTTGGAATTGATAACGGTGGCGCCGTCGCTCGTGAGCGTCTGGCCGTTGACCGTCATGCCGCTGATGACCGGATTATCCAGGTCATCGAGGTTTGTGCCGTAGACCACGCGGTAATTATCGAAGTACAAAGAGCCGTTTTTGCGGCCCTTGAACTCGGCGTCGCCGCCGGGCTGATAGGATAGCCAAAACAGCCCCTGACCGGGGATGATGCTGATGGGATGCTCCGGATTCTGATAGGTGGCAAAGAATTCACTGACATCCGCATAGCAATACTGCCAGCCGGACCAGTTTGTCTTGTTGGTGAGATTCTCTTCGCTGGTGTCGCTGGTGTCACCGTTTTTGGCGTGCAGCAGTTTGAAATTTTTGGTACTGTACTCAGAACCGTTCCAATACATCAGGTCTGCATACAGGGCGTATTCCCAGGAACCCTCGGGGACATAGACCCAGACGCCGATTTCCGTGGGATACCCTTCAATCTTGGTTTGCTCACCGCAGTAGCGCACATAGAAGTTACTGTTGCTAGTACCGTCGTAGGAGGAATAGTCATAGTTCAGCTCCAGAGAGTAGTCGCCGAAGCGGACACAGCCGCCGTCCTCCTTCGTGGTGGTTTTCACGGCGCCGACACCGTAGGTGGTGATGGAGCCGTTGGGCCAGAGATAGAAGGTGTAGCCATTGGCACGGAAAATATCGGAAGCCGGCACCGTGCTATCCCAGTTGCCGGTAAAGCGATAGGGGGCCTCCAGCGTGGCGTAGGTGGGATTTTCCGTGTATGTACCACCGGTGATGACGGTGATGGGAGAGACTTTGCCAACGTAACCCTTCGTAGTGCCGTTATCCACGAAAGTACTCTTGCCCCAATGGTAGTGGGCACCCGTCAGCGGGCCGTTCTCATCCGGCTCAAAGTCCATGAGCGTGACCGGCAGCTTGCCGATCTCGACCTGGATCTCCGCCGTCTTGGACTTGTCATAGGCATACGTGGCCTTGACCGTCGCGTTCATCGTGCTGGTACCCTTTCCGGCCACGAACGTGTTGCCGTCCATGTGGCCAACGTCCGCATCCGAGGCACCATCCGTTTTGGACTTGATTGTCCAGTCAAAGTCGCCGGCCTTATAGACAATGTCCATACCGTCGCACTTGGCAACCAGGCCAAGATCCGACGTAGCGCCAAAGTCCAGCGACACCGCTGCGCCGCTGAACGACAAGTCGGTGATGTCCGCGATCTTCGCGGTCGTCGTGCCCTTGACAGTGCCGTCCACAAGCAGGCGCACCGTCACATCGCCCTTATAGTTCTTTGCGGGCGTGAACAGGCCGTTGGCGTCGATCGCGCCGCTCTTGGTGTCCGCGACCGTCCAGGTCACATTCTCCGGGAGCGCGGCCTCGCCGCCGTTTTTATCCACGCCGATAGCCGAAAACTGGATCTGGCTGTTGGGTGTGTAGATCGTATTGTTCGGAGAGAGAGATGCATGGTCGAATACACCGTCATTTTCCGCCGTAGAGACCAGCAGCAGGGCGCTCGAAACCGTGCGCTCCACGCCGTCGGACGGGCTGTTGCGGATCTGGAGGTCCGTGGTGCCCTCGCGCTTGGACGCCATGGTGGCGGAGCCGCCGCCATCGAGGTAGATCGCGTTCACAACGCCCTGTGCGGCCATGAACTCCGCGAGCTCATCGATCGTCATGCCGACGGAATACGGGCTCTGGCGGCCGTCGGCCATAAAGGTCACGACCGTGCCGTCGGCCTTGATGCCGATGCTGTTGACCGGGATCAGGTCGCCGCCGTTGTACTGAACCTGCCCATCCTTCACCAGATAGAACGGGCCGGAAATCGCCTCTTCCACGTCAGAGCAGTCCACACCGGCGTCACGGATTGCAAACGTGCCATCCTTCAGCACCGCGAAGTACGGCTCATTGGCAATGCCGTTGTTCTTCTGGACAACATTGCCCTCCATGATGAGGTAGCCGAGCGGCTGCGCCGTCTGCATATTGAAGAAGTCACCATTCGTGGCCATAATGACGTTGCCACCGGTGGCCTTAGTGTAGTTGGCAGCCTGCTGCGTCGTTTTTTCCATGCTCCAGGTCAGGCTTGCCGCCTTATCCTTGCGGGACGCGGGCGTGCTGCCCTCTGTATAATAACCGTTGTACGAAGCCTTGAACGTTGCCTTCGCACCCGGTGCGATCGTCGTCATAAAGCCGGCGATCTGTGCATTGCCTTCCCTGGTGTTCAGGAAGATGTCAGATTCTGTAACGCCGTCAACCAGCGTGTAGTCCGTCTGGCCGACAACGATTTTCCCGTTGGAAGCCTGAACGGGGTCTACAGTGTTCGCAGCCAGCGCCTGCGGGGCAATGAGTGTCAGCGTCATCAGGACGGCCAGCACAAAAGCCCAGGCTCTGTTCGCGAATCGGGTCGCTTTCACGACTCACATCAACTCCTTTTCTGTGTTTTTCTCTCTAAATTTGTCAGTTCAATATGTTAAAAAAGAAGAGATGAGGTTTTCCCATCTCTTCTTTGTGCTTTAGGGACCTATGATTTGTCTATTAGCAACCGAAGTTCTGATAGAAAAACATTGAATTGAGCACAGACTGTTTACTCAACTTCCGCAAACGCGTTGTACAGGAACTCAACAGCCTCCGCGCGGATGCAGGCGTTGTCCGGGCTGAACGTGGTACCATCGTTAGTGCCGACAGTCAGGCCGTTGGCCCATGCCCACTGCACTTCGTTATAGTACCAGGCGCTGGCCGGAACGTCAACGAACGGCATATCAGCGGTTGCACCGTCCGACAGCAGACGGGCGATGAAGCTGATCATCTCAGCACGGGTGCAGACCTGGTCCGGGCTGAACGTGCTGCCGTCATTCGTGCCGGCAACGATACCTGCCTCGTAGGCCCACAGGAGAGAATCCTCGTACCAGTAATCGTCGCTACCAGACTCCGGAACGTCGGTGAACGGAACGGACTTGATGGTCGCAGCCGGCTTGCCGACAGCGTTCCACAGGAACTCGATCATCTGGGCGCGGGTGCAGGCGGTGTAGGGCTCAAAAGTCGTCGGGGTCGTGCCAACGGTCACACCGTTCTTGACAGCCCACATCACGGAATTGTAGAACCAATCGCCCTCGTTCACGTCAATGAACTTCAGTTCGGGCTCAGACGGCTGGCTCGGCTGAGAGGGCTGAGACGGCTGGCTCGGCTGAGAAGGCTGAGACGGCTGGCTCGGCTGAGAGGGCTGAGACGGCTGGCTCGGCTGAGA
>ENA-UEQN01002330-UEQN01002330.1-human-gut-metagenome-genome-assembly--contig:-NODE-2330-length-13416-cov-4.515406_pt1 | contig 13416 bp, 10 predicted proteins | sample MGYA00242940_ERZ507944 | MGnify/ENA primary metagenome ERZ507944 (study PRJEB26167, sample SAMN06115449) | human gut metagenome | host: Homo sapiens | place: China:Fujian | collected 2015-08-20... | reverse complement strand
AAGCCTCTAACGGCGGCAAAACGGGCGCGCCGCCGAGATATTTCAACGCTTGGTTCTCGAACTCGCGAACGCGCGCCTGCGCCTCGGGCAAAAGCCGAAAATGATCGGTAAACGGATAGATTTTCATACGGCCGTATTCCTCTTTCAGATAATATTTGCTGTAGGTCGCCCGATTCAAAATAATTTTATCCGAAGAAATCACCGAAGAAAGTTCCTCAAACAGTTTCTTCACTATGCTTTCCACGCTGCAATTTGTATATTTCTGCCGTTCGTACGGTTGATGGCGGGCAACCTGACGCCATTTTCTATGCGGTAAAAATCCGTAACGGTTTCCGCAAAATCCAAGATCAGATAATCCACCTGCCCGTCTTTCAGATAACCGCATATATTTTTTCGGCACTCCAGATCGAGCATATTCGCAAAAAAGCGATTGGGTGCGACGCGGTCTATCGCTTCGCGATCCACGGGAAAAGGCGGCTCGTTCAGCGTGATAAACGGCGTATAGACGCATTTAGTCACTTCTAACCGATCGGTATAGTTGAACATTTCGCGGGAAACGCAGCAGCCGAGTACCTTTATTTTAATCATTTTCCCTCCTTGCCAGATATTCTTGGGCGCGCTTTTTGCCGCGGAAGACGCGCACCATCGTATATTTGAAGCCTTTCGTATGCCAGCAACGGAAAAATGCCGCGGTTTTACGGGGGATCCATGTCAAAAATCTTCCCAGTTTATAGGAAAAGGATGACTCCAACGCCCACAGCCGACGTAGCGCCTCGTCCGCGGTTTTCAAGCGGTCGTTGTGGTTTTGCAGCGCCTCGTACACGGTGGTATGGATCCGCTTGCTCATTCCGATCTGACGGATAATGCCGTTGTAACGGGAGGATTCCGCATAGTTCCAGAAATCGATGGAAAATTCATTTTCGGGATACGACCACGCCTTTTTCCCCGAGGTAAAGTGTGTGATGTATTTTTTCGCCTGCGCGTTATCCAGCGACGCCTGCGATTCTTTGACCACTTTTTCGGCATACGGCAGTACGTTGTGCCATTGGAAATTCCAGCCGCTGTCCAGCATTTTCGCGCTGTCGCGGCAGGAAAGATTTAAAAGATCCTGATCGGGGCAGACGAGATTGTTCTTTATTTTCAAAAGATCGAAACATTTGATTTTAATTTTATTTTCCACGAACGAGTTTACGTTGATGAGCAGCACGCCCGAATTGAAATAGCGTTCCGCGGGCAGTTTCAGCATTCTCGTGACGTATCGGTACATACTGTAATTCATGGCGTTATGCACCGCCCCCAAGGGCGCGTCGCCGAGATCGATTTCGTACAACTGCGCAATATCGCGGTTGACGATCACGTCGCAATCGAGATACACGACCTTATCGCAATGGTAAAAAAGTTCGGGGATAAAGATGCGGTAATACATCTCTTTGGAATAATGCGCGCGGGAATACAGCGTGGAATCGTTGAATTTGGACTTTAGATCGATACAGTTGACGCGGTAATTTTCGCCCTTGTGTTCTTCCAGTTTTTGAATATTGAGATCGCTCAATTCCGTTTCGAAAACGTAAATATCGTAATAGTAACGCGGCGTGGCGTGCGCGATCAGGGAAAGGATCGCAACGTCTAAAAAGGGCGCGTAGCCGTTATTGGTGGCAAAGACGACGGGTACGACGATTTTATTGGTATCCAGTTTCCGATGCAAAAGCGCGATCTTTCCGTTCGCATACCAGGATTTTCCCCGAAACGATTCGAGGTCGAACGGGTACATTTCCCGCACCAGCATATCGCAGATCCCGCGAAAGTTTTCTTTTTTGCTTTCTTTGCTCGATTTCCAGAAAAAAGAAAACAGATCCTCCATATTGGCGTTGAATACGCGCTGAAAAATTTCGTCGGGAAAAGATTTTGCGATCTGAAAGATGCGATCGTTCGCCGTGAGATGACAGTCGAAATGTTTGGAACGCCCCTGCCCTACCAGGGACAGTTCGTTGTTTTCCCTATAAAAAATAAACGATTCGGCATACAGCACGATGGATTTTGCCGCCGTGATCGTCTGGAAATAGAAAGCGCGGTCGTTCGCGCAGACGATCTCGTCAAACCGCGCGCCGACGGAGCGAAGGAATTCCGCATTGTAGATCTTGTTCCAGGGAACCACCGAAGTGTTGCAGAAATGCCAGTATTTACGGGAAAAGGTCGTGATCTCCGTTTTACCTTCTTCCAGTTCGAACAATCTGACCTTGCGTTCTGCGCCCGTGCGGTTGTCGTAGCGCGTATACATGAACACGCCGACGTCGGCGCGGGAATCGGTCATAACTTTGTAAAGTTTTTCGTACGCGGCAGTATCCACCCAGTCGTCGGCGTCCAGAAAGTGGATAAATTTTCCCTTCGCGCGGCGCAGACCGTTATTGCGGGCTGCGCCCGCTCCCCGGTTTTTCTGCTGCAAAACAATGAGCCGCTCGTCTTTATTTTGAAATTTGCGCAAAATTTCGACGGACGCATCCGACGAGCCGTCGTCCACACAGATAACTTCCAGCGCGTCAAAGGTCTGCCCGAGCACGCTTTCGATGCATTTTTCCAAATAAAGTTCCGCGTTATAAACCGGAATGATAACCGATATCTGAACGTTTTTCTCTTTCATTTGTTTTTTCCTTTGTATTAGTATGTTTCATTTTTTCATTTATTTGCGATTAGATTTGTTTTTGTTTGGGCGCGCCCAAACAAAAAAGACGTCTTTTTTGTTTTGATAATGGTCAAATTATTATATATACCATAATTCTTGTCTGCCGACGGAAACGGCGTCGGCGCCCGCGGACAGCGCGGCGATCACGTCGGATTTGCTCTCGATAAGCCCGCCCGCGATGATCTTGACGTTGAACGGCTGCGTCCGCGCGCGAAAGCGCGCGATCTCTTTGCATAGGACGCCGGGCATCAGTTCCGCGCAGTCGGGACGGGAGACGGACACGCTCTCGAACGCGGTCTGCACGGACAGCGAATCGATGAGGAAAAACCGCTGTACCGTTCCCAGCCCCAGGCCTTTCGCCGCGGCGATCAAAGAATTTTTCGTGCTGATGACGCCGTCCGCGCCCAGACGCGAGAGAACTTCCAGCCCCACTTTGTCTTTGCCGAGCCCCTCGCACGTATCCGCATGCACGAATACCTGTTTGCCACGCTTTTCTGCGAGCATCTCCCGCAAAGACAGAAGATCGCTCTTGACGACGAATACGGTCTCCGCGCCGCTTTCAAGCGCCGCGGCGTATTCTTCCGCGCTGCGCACCGCCGCGATGACGGGACTGATCTCAAACCGCATCACAACTCCTTTGCGGGCGCCTTTTCCTTCTTTTGGCGCTTGGCACGCTCGAACGCGTTCGTTTCGGGAACCAACAGTCTGCGGAGCCTTCCCCCCAGTTTATGGTCGATAAGAAGTGCCGCAATATAGACGACGCCCCCCATAAGGCACACGAGCATATCGTTGAGCGTATCGAAAAGCCCGACGTCCAGATAGCCGCCGAGAATGACTTTCGTGCCGTCCGCATAGTAGATGACCGTCTGGGTAATGCCGTCGATCACTTCCGTCGCGTTGTGCGTGCCCATCAAAAAGTAGGAGGAAAAACCGTCTATCAGCATATCTTCCTGCATATCGATGCCGAAAAACGCATAAGCGGCGTATTCGAACATCTCCCATAAGAGGGCGATGGACAGGCTGAACAACAGCCCCACGAAAAGACAGATGAAAAAATTTTTATTGCTCTCCTCTTTGCCGAGCAGCGCTTTCATAAGCGAAAACCCGAGCACGGCGAAAATCACGCCGGAAATGCCGTGCAGGATCTCGTCGAAACGGGGGATATAGTTATACAAATCGTACGCGCTGCCCAAAATTCCGCCCGCGATCAAAAACAGGAGGATCGCCATGAACAAAGGGGCGAATCTGAGGCGCACGCCGTATTCCACCGCATAGATTACGGGAACGACCAATAAATAGGCAAAGGACATGACGCAATTCCGCGCCTGCCCGATCACGCCGAAATAGATACCCGAACCGACACAAAAGGCGATAAAGACGAATACGATCGCCGTCAGGATCTTATCCGCTCTGACGCGCCCTTTCACATAAGAGAAAAATTGTTTCAAAAATCAAGACTCCTTTGCTTCAAGTATGAAATTTCCTCGCCATTTCCGATTTCAGGGGCTTCCAATACAGGACCGCTACCACGAACAGATTCAAAAGCGTAAAGCAGAACAGCGGAAACGTGAGCCAATTGCGGTAAACGGGCAGGCACAGCACCACGATCTCGGGCACGAGCGCGACCACGGAAACCAGAACGAGCGAAACGAGATAATATTTATATCCGCTCTTTTCGACGAACGACATCACGTCGCAGGTGATCAAAAGGGCGAATAAGAGCCCCGGTACGGCGTATTGCAGAGAGATCCCGAAATAAGAAGCGTTTCCCGCCAGGTCGAAAGAGATCGTCAGATCGATCAGATACAGCGCGGCGGACAGCGCATAGGCGCACACGGCGAGCAGGGAATAAAACCTTCTGCGGCGATAAATGGTTTGCAGCACGCACCAGTAGACCGCGAGGCCGCCGATGACGACGTATCCCCACCATTGCTGCCGTGGCGTGATGAGGCGGTTGACGAGCACGGCGATGAGAATGGCGGCGATCGTCAGAAGCAGCGATTTTTTGCGCAGGAAATGGCGGAAAAAGTCGCCCTGGTAATCGAGCGGCACGAAACGCACGCAGGGTTCCGATTCCCGCTCGTAGCGCGCGGGAGGTGATTCCGCTTTTTCCGCACCGACCAGATAACTGCCGCATAAGGGACAGCGCGTCAGATCTTTGTGCGCAAAGACGCGGCATTGTCTGCAATATTTCATACTATGCCTCTATAACTCGCAGTTGCTTTCCAGCGTGACGGAAACGCCCAGTTCGGAAAGTTTGCGGAAAAAATATTTTTCGATGCCCGTTTCCTGCCGATAGCGGGAAAACGACAAAACGACGTTGTTGTTATACGCCGCCGCGCAAAGGTTGGTCAGTTGGCACCGGTTGGGACCGAGATAAAAATCGTAACGCAGCACGTGCCCCTCGAATTCTTTCGGCGCGGCGATGCGGCCGAGATTGGAAAAGGTGGTCGTCGTCACACGGTCGGAATACAGTTTCAAAACCGCTTTCATGCCGATGTTTTTCAAGGGCAGGGGCAGCGCGACGAACAATTTGTTCTTTTCCACGTTGACGTTGTAATTCACATAGCCGCGCAGATATTGTTCCGAGCGCATATGCGCGAACTGTTCTTTGACCGTCTTTTCGATGGTCTCGAAATCGCTGCCGCATTCTACGCGCACGGGCATGATGGCGACGAAATTCCTGAGCGTTTCGCTCGGGAATACTTTTCTTAAGTTGACGGGGATATTGACCACGATGGGATGGTTTTTTCCGCGCATATAAAAGGCGCGCTCGGCGTCCACCGCGTAGGCGAGGACGGCGGTCAGCAGTTCCCCCACCGTAAGGTTCCTGCTTTTGGCCGCCGCGTTCAACTCGTCGGCATTCAAAATCCCCTGAATGACGGCGAGCATGGTGGCGGGCAGTTTTTTGCCGTGCATATGATACGCCTTGGTTTCCCGCTTGTCCTTTTTCGTCTTGCCGTCGTATACTTTTTTATAACTGTCGGAAAGTTCTTCGGGGCGGGGCCTGTCCCGCGTGTCCAGACAATTCGCCCCCTCGCCTACAAAAATCCCCTTGCGGCGCAGATAACAGGCTATGAGGGTGTTTAAAAAGACGATGCCGCCGTTGCCGTCCGTCGCCACGTGGAAAAATTCCGCGGCGACCGCGTTTCCGTAATACAGGACGCGCACCATGTGATGGCGGGTGTCGAGCGGAATGGGTCGCATGGGAAATTCGCTCTCTTCCTGCACGACGAGCGGCGTGGCGGAAGGTTCCAGATAATAGCGGAAAAACCCGCCTTTGAGCGTGGCGCAAAGCCCCGGAAAACGCGGCACGACCTCGTTTACGGCGTATTGCAGTTCCACGGGATCGATCGGCTCGTTTAACAGAGCGCCCACGCGGAACATGCTGGACATATCCGCGTTTTCGCTCGCGGGAAAGATCAGCGCGGCGTTGTCGAGGGGCAGCCAGTCGCTGACAGTCTTTTGCTCCGCCGCGATGCGGCGGAGCCGTTCGGGCATACTATCCTCTTTTTTCCCCTCGCCGAAAGGACGGCCCGACCGCCTTTCGCGGCGGCGCGTCTGCTTTTCATTTTTTTTCAGTTGTCTGCTTCTGAAATCTGACATAGGTTATCCATTCGGGTCTGTTCGGCCCGCTTCACGTAGGGCAGCAAATATCGGGTGATCTGCCGATAGGCAGGCAGCGTCAGATGCAGCCCTTCCAGCGTGAATTCTTTTTTCAGTTCGCCCGTCCCGTCCGTCAGTTCCGCGTGCACGTTGCAGAATTCCATGCCTGCCGCCGCCGCTTTTTTCGCGAGCAATTCGTTCGCCGCGTTGACGCGCCCGTTATCCGCATGGTTCAAGACCGCGGGACTGACGATAAAATATTTTTTCCGCCGCACGGGATAGAGAGATAAGAGCGTGACTTCGATCCCCTCCGCAACGAGCGCGTCCACGATCTTGAATACGCGTTCGCATAAAATTTCGGCGGTCAATTTTTTCCCTTCTCTGATCAGATCGTTGATGCCGATCTGCAAAAACACGTGACTTGGACGCAACGCAATGACCTCGTCGAGCCTTGCCTGCACGTCCGCGGTGGTGTCGCACGCGATGCCGCGGTTGGCGACGTTGTACGGCGAATAAAATTCGCCCGTCGGGTAAAAATCGGTGAGAGAATCCCCCAGAAAGACGATGGGCGCCTCGCCCGCGAACTCATCCTGCAAGACGAAACCAACGCGCTGCTTGCGCATCAGTTCCTTGAACCTGTCGTACACGATCACGCCCAAAACGAGCAAAACGATGATCACGCTCAAAAGCACGATCAGAATGATTTCCCACGGCGACATAGTTATACCCACCTTTTTATTTCCGTATTCTTATTATAACACATCCCCCGCGATAATACAAACCTTTTTTCATTTGCGGTAGATACCGCCCCAAAAAACGACAAAACCCGATGCGCGCATCGGGTTTTCCTTTCAATATGCAATTTACCAGAGCCCGAGCGCCGACTGCACGCCGATGCTGACGCCCGCGATGGCGATCCAGCAGACAAGGCCCAAAAGAATGGGTTTCCATCCCGAACGTACGAGTTTGACGATATTGGTATTGAGGCCGATCGCCGCCATGGCGAGCGTGATCATGAATTTCCCCGCGGTATTTAAAAAGGCGGGAACGGTTTCGGGCACGCGCAGCGCAGGAAACAGCCACGTATTTACGACTGCCGCCAACAGGAAAAAGACGACGAACCAGGGAAAGACTTTTACGAAACTGAAACGGATGCCGCCCTCTGCGGTAGCGCTCCTTTTCGCCTTGATACCCTCGAGAATCGCGAGCGCAAGCGTGATGGGAATGATCGCAAGCGTGCGCGTGAGTTTGACGATGGTCGCATATTGCAGGGCGACGTCGCTGCCCGTCATGCTCGCCCAACTCTGTCCCGCCGCCACGACGCTGGAAGTATCGTTAATGGCGGTGCCCGCCCACATACCGAAACCCGTATCGCTCATGCCCATCGCCTGTCCCAGCGCGGGGAACGTGAACGCGGCGATCACGTTGAACAGGAATATGACCGAAACGGAAGTCGCCACGTCGGAATCCTTGGCGCGGATGACGGGTGCGGTCGCCGCGATGGCGGAGCCGCCGCAGATCGACGAGCCCACGCCGACAAGCGTCGCCACGTTCGAGGGGATCTTCAACAGTTTCGCCAAAACAAAGGATACGATCAGCGACGTCGCAATGGTCGAAAGGATGATGAGTACGGAGTTTCCGCCCACTTCCATGACGGTGTAAAAGTTCATGCCGAAGCCCAGAAACACGATGCTCGCCTGCAAGACCTTTTTCGAAGTGAAGCGCACGCCGCCGTCCAGAACTTTGGGCCTTTTGAAAAACGCGAGGATCATGCCGAACACGATGGCGAACACCGCGCTGCCGATGACGGGCACGAGTTTGCCCAAAAACCACGCGGGCACGGCGAGAGCCGCGCACAATGCCACGCCAGGCACCGTGTTTTTCAGCCAATTCCGGACTTTTCGAAAAAAGCCCTCTTTGCGCGGCACGGCGGCTACGGCCGCCTCTTCGACGCTTGTTTCGGACTCTTCCGCTTCCGAATCTTCCTTGTTTTTTACCATTTCGACACTTCCCTTTCGTATGAATTTATTTATTTTATCAAACTATCGGGCAAAAAGCAAGCAAAAGAAAGACCCCGCGATATTTTCATATCGCGGGGCTGGTGTGTCCGCCGGGGCTCGAACCCGGACCGAAGGCGTCGGAGGCCTTTATGGTATCCAATTCCACCACGGGCACAAAAGTGATTCGGCTATCCTATTATACCAAATTAAACGGAAAAATCAAAGGATTCGCGCATAACATTCTCAAAAAAATAATCATATTATGAAATAAGAGGCGAAAAATACGCCTCGGCTACGAATGAGGAATTTTATGACGCTCGGTATTTGTATGATCGTGAAGGACGAGGAAGACGTGCTCGCGCGCTGCCTCGACAGCATTCAAGAAACGTACGACGAACTTATCGTCGTGGACACGGGGTCGACCGACAAAACGGTCGAAATCGCGAAAACGTACACGGATAAAGTGTATACCTTCGAATGGGTCTACGATTTTTCCGCGGCGCGGAACTACGCGTTTTCCCTGTCTGAATGCGATTTTTTAATGTGGCTGGACGCCGATGACGTGCTGGACGAAACCAACCGCCAAGCCTTGAAAGCGCTGAAAAACAGCCTGACTGCGGACGTGGATATGGTGATGATGCCCTACGTTGCGGCATTCGACGAAGAAGGAAAGCCCACCTTATCTTACGAGCGGGAACGCATCGTAAGGAGGACGGCAAACTTTTCGTGGGTGGGCGCGGTGCACGAAGTCATCGTGCCGCGCGGAAACGTCGTGCATTCGGATGTTTCCGTCTTTCACAAAAAAATCAGACCTGCCGAAGCGGGGCGCAATTTAAAGATTTTCCAAAAAATGCTCGCGGACGGTAAGACGCCGGACGAACGGCAAAAATTTTACTATGCGCGGGAGTTGTTCGACAACGGGTTGTACGATGCAGCCGTGACCGCGTACAGCGAATTTTTGAACGGCGACGGATGGGTGGAAAACAAAATTTGCGCCTGCCGCGACCTTTCGGCGTGTTTTTGCAAAAAAAACATGCCGAAACAGGCGCTCGCGGCGCTGTTCAAGAGTTTCGAACTCGATTCGCCGCGCGCGGAAACGTGCTGCGATCTGGGCGCTTTTTATATGCAGCACGCCATGTACGGGCGCGCCGTTTTCTGGTACAAACTCGCCTTGAATTTAAAGCCGGACCTTACCACGGGCGCGTTCGTTTTTGCGGACTGTTACGGATATATTCCCGCCATTCAGTTGTGCGTTTGTTACGACAGGCTCGGCCAATTACAAAAAGCGCAAAAGTATAACGAACTTGCGGGACGTTTTAAACCGAATAACGCAAGTTACTTGCATAACAAACAATATTTCGATAAAATTTTAAAGAACAAAGGAAACGAACAATGAACGATTCTTGTTTTCATTTTCCCGTCTATTTATTCTGCCCGCAGCAAAGGCGTTGCGGCTGCAGGCGCGCATGCGAACCTGTTCCGAACATCGATGCATTTGGCGTAACTCCCACGGGTCCTACGGGTTGTACAGGTTGCACAGGCCCGACCGGGCCGACGGGAACCGCGGGCGCAACGGGCGCGACGGGCGCGACGGGACCTGCGGGTCCGACAGGCCCCACGGGCGCAAGCGGACGCGCGGCAACGATTTCTATCGGCAACGTATCGACTGCGGAACCCGGGCAAAACGCCTCGGTGACGAACGCGGGAACTACGGAAGCCGCGGTATTCGATTTTGTGATCCCGCGCGGCGCGACGGGTGCCACAGGCGCGACAGGCGCAAGCATCACGGGTGCTACAGGCGCGACAGGAGCGACCGGTGCGACAGGCGCGGCGGGTGCAACGGGTGCAACGGGCGCGATCGGACCCACAGGACCTACGGGCATTAGCATCACGGGTGCTACAGGCGCCACAGGCGCAACGGGAATTACAGGTCCCACCGGGCCGACAGGACCTACGGGTGCAACGGGCGCGATCGGACCCACAGGACCTACGGGCATTAGCATCACGGGTGCTACAGGCGCCACAGGCGCAACGGGAATTACAGGTCCCACCGGGCCGACAGGACCTACGGGTGCAACGGGCGCAAGCATCACGGGCGCAACAGGCGCGACGGGAATCACAGGCCCCACAGGCCCGACAGAGCAGGTAACATATGGGAAAAAGGTAGCGAAAGGTTCGCTACCTTTCTTTTATTCCCGTACTCAGAAAAACGTTCCAACGTCACACAAAAATGAATGCATTTTCATATAAATAATAGAAAAATTTTGCGTTTTTAAGGAGGGAAACCATACGAACGGACCGATAAGACCGTTGCTTGAACAGTATGCCGCATGCCCGACTTCAAAAGAACTGCACGAAACAGACGGCAAAAAGTATCTTGTAACGAGACATTTCACAAAGGAGAAAGAGATCGGCAAGATCATACTTGAAATCGCACGTGAGCAGGCGATGCGGATTTCTGTAAAACAAAGCATTATTTTACAGAAAAAAAGCGATCTATAAAATAGATCGCTTTTTTGTTCGCCCTCAATATATTCTTGATTATTTGGAACGGCTGCGTTTTTTCATAAGCACCGCGATCCCCGCGAGGAGCAAGGCGCCGCCCGCTACGGTACCGGTACCTACGACCGCACCGCCGCAACCGCCTTTCTCGACATCGTCGGTCGTATCGCCGCCGGGGTTATCGTCGGGCTTGTCGTCATCGTCGCCGCCGGGACCGGGCGTCACGTCGGGGACTTCCGTTCCTTCATAATAGTTCAAAGTCAACGCCATTTTCCCGTCCGCAGTTCCTTCGGGCACCGACACGGTGCAGACGCAAGAACTAACGCTGAAAGAACCGAGCGACGAGATCGTCGTTGCTCGGGCGGAATCGATCTTGACCGTCATCACGCCGTCGCTGTAGCTGAACACGATCTCATGCTTTCCGAGAGCGGAAGGATTTTCGCCGTTGCTGATATTGATCGTTCTGCTCGTCGGCATAATGACGTAGCCGCCTTCTTCATTGACCATGTAATACGATTCGTAAAGAGCCGTATAGTTATCCGTAATGGCATCGTCCGCATAGTTGCAATAAAGCGTGTAATACAAGGTATTGCCGCTGTACGGATCATAGAATTCGAACGTGACGTAGCCCGCCGTCTTTCCGTTTCCGTTGTTGTAATAACCGGGAATGGAGGTGAAATCTACGAGGAATGCCGCCCCAGCCGCAAAATCAACCGACTGCATGATCGTATACACGGCATCGCCCTCAAACGTAAAAGTGCCGTCCTTGTTGGATACGGAGCCGTCCCCTTCCGTCTTCACGCCGCCGTTTTCAAACGCATCCGCATACACATAGCAGGGATACAGGGCAGAACCGCTCACGACCATGAACTCCGTAACACCCGCTTTGTCCGTCAACACGTCTTTTTTAATGGTCAGCGTGCCGTCTTTAAAGGTATACAGCGATGCATCGATCTCGTTGCTGTCCTTATCCAGGACCATGGAAACTTCGCTGACGCCGTCCAGCGTAAACACGGCATCCGTCAAAGCGCCTACCGTGACGAACGCAACAGACGTATCCTTCATATTGGAAGACGAATAAGCCATCGAGAATTGCGTTCCCGTTTTGTTCACGTTATCCCAAACGGAAATAACGCTGCTTTTTGTAAAGTCGATCCTGCCGAAATAGGAAGCCTTGATGACGAGTTTCCCGTTGCTGTATGTGTAATCGGTATCCTTGACCAAGGTATTGCCTGCGGCGTCTTTGACGGTGATATCGCCCTCTGCATTCACGTTGATGAGCGAAATCTCGAAATCGGCCGCTTTGGCGAGATCCATCGCATACGCTTTGTCGTCGACGGGCGCAGTGACCGCTACCGCGTTGACGTTGCTGTTCACCTTGAAGTTGAAGTCGCCCTTGGTATCGTTGAAGAACCAGCCGATATATGCAACGCCGTCCGCAAAATCGCTCTGTACGGCAGACGGGCTGCCGCAATTCTGCCCGTTGATGCGGAAATAACTTTCTTCGGCCGTTTCGCCGAAATAAATCTCCACGACGATGCCCTTCATTTCCGATTTCGGATAACTTGCATTCGTCGATTCACCGGTTCCGATGGTGAACCCGGAAAATTTCTGGATATCCGATCTGTCTTCGCCGAAGAACAGCGCCTGCAGCCGAGAAGAATCTTTCGTATTATCCGAGAAATAATCCATGGTTTCCAAACTGTCCGTGACGTTCAGCATGGCCCAGGTCGTCGAACTGGGGATGCTTGCGAATTCGATCACGATCGGTTTGGTAACGTCGAGCCCCCGATTGTAATAGATACGGGATGCCAGAGTCGCGGTGCTCATCTTGTTGAATGTACCGGTCGTATAGTAATCGTCTGCCGTCAGCGCCGTACCGGAAGCGAGATCGACGGAACGGGCCACCCACCCCTCGGTATCCTGCTGATAATAGAGAGAGGCTGTGAGTGCATTGGTGCCGAACGAAATGTAGAAATATCTTCCGTAATACGTTTTCAGCGCCTCTTCCAGGTACGTATCCTTGATTGTGAGCGTGTAATTATACGTATCGTCTTCCTGTTTCGCAGGCGCGCTCAGCGTGTAATCTTCTCCTGCGGTCAGTTCGGAAAGCGTGCTGCCGCTGTATATACCGCTGCGAATGGAAACCGACTCTGCCGTATAGGTATTGTATACGCTGTTAAACGTGAACGACGTATCGGCAATTTCGTCAATGACGGTAAAATTATCACCGACCCATGTAGGCGCAACGCCCGTGGTAACGTCCAAAACGACAAACGCGCTGCCGTTGGTCGAAGTGACCGTCAGATAATTTTCGGCGGCAAAAGAAGCGGCGTTCGTCCAGAAAGACTTTTTGATCGTGAGTTTTGCCGTAGTATCGGATTCAGACGTCAGCGTGTAGTGCTGTTTATCGACCGCCGCCCCGTTGATCTCCACCGTAGCGGCGGAAACATCCGCAAGATTCGCCACCGATACCGTGAGGTCATCCGAAATCGAATCCGGATCGTATTGAAGAATCTTATCGTTCAGTTCTTCGCTCTGCGAAGTTACGTAAGGCGTATTGTATTCGCCCAGATAAATGATCTGGTTGCTATCTCCCGCTAAGTTGATATGGATGCCCAAATAGCA
>ENA-UEQN01002314-UEQN01002314.1-human-gut-metagenome-genome-assembly--contig:-NODE-2314-length-13518-cov-4.583216_pt1 | contig 13518 bp, 8 predicted proteins | sample MGYA00242940_ERZ507944 | MGnify/ENA primary metagenome ERZ507944 (study PRJEB26167, sample SAMN06115449) | human gut metagenome | host: Homo sapiens | place: China:Fujian | collected 2015-08-20... | reverse complement strand
ATTTAATAGAAATAGATACAATGCAATGAAAAAAGCACTTATGCAAACTGGTATCCACGTTGCGGATAAGGCTCACCCGAATGGAGATAATGAGGAAATAACCCTGCGTGGAGCGGTGTATCCTTGTTCACTCACTTGTGCTGTCAAGGACGCAAATAAGTATGTTGCATATTTCAATCTTTTGTCCTCTGATCCTGAGAGAGTATGGTCACCTAAGGAGATACAGCTAGCCTCACGTCTGACATACATACTTTCTGGTATGCTCCATACTAGGAGAGCGGCTGAACATGCTGAAAGCACTACTCGCACGCTTACTGACGTTATGGATAATATGAATTCCTATGTGCTTGCAGTGGTACAGGACAGCGGTGAGATAGTTTTTGCCAGCAAGATTTTTGAACAGTATTATGGAAAACTGGTAGGCAAAAAGGAAAGTGACGTTTTCAGCAAGACTTGGTGTGAGCTTCCTGCTCACAAGGAAGGAATGCTTTTTGGAGGAGATTATTATTCCGAGATCATGGACAAATGGTTCAATGTGTCGGAAAAGCTCATAAAATGGCATGATGGCAGGACTATCAGACTTTGCACACTTAATGATATATCAGAAAAGATAAATTATGAGAGGGTCATCGAAAAGCAGGTCTTTTACGATAATCTCACAGGTCTTCCTAACAGATTAAGTCTTGATAAGAGTATACAGGGCATTATTGAAAGCGATGAGATCAGTACTGTTATGCTCATTGACCTTGATAATTTCAAGAACATAAATGACAGCTATGGTCATAATAATGGTGACCGGCTTCTCAAAGAGATAGGTAAATTCTTTGAGAATTTTGCCTGGAAGAATAAAAAGCTGAGCGTTTTTAGATTTGGCAGCGATGAGTTCGTTGTGCTTCTGAGGGATCAGGATCAGGCCGAGATCGACGAAATATGCAAGATCATACATGATAAGTTCAACACGGAGTGGCAGATAGCTAACAGCAGTTGCTATTGCACTTGTTCAATGGGCGTGGCGAAGTTTCCAAAGCCCGATGATACTGTAAATACGGTACTTAAAAGAATCGACCTTGCCATTTCATATGCTAAAAAGCAGGGCAAGAATTGTACTATAAATTATAATGAAACTATCGGCAGGATACTTTCAAGGCAGATCGAACTTGAAAGGCTCATGCACAAGGATATCACAAACGGCTTTGCACATTTCACGGCGTACTATCAGCCTATATTCAGCAGCTCCGAAAAGAAGCTTGTGGGCTGTGAAGCGCTTATGAGGTGGAATCCACCTGAGTTCGGTCAGGTTTCTCCTGCCGAATTTATCCCCATGGCGGAAAGACTTGGCTATATCAATCTCTTGGGCGAGAACATGATAAGGATCGCAGGCAGACAGTGCAAAAAGTGGGCTGACGCAGGGCTTGACCTAAGAATGAACATCAATCTGTCTGTAGGTCAGATAATAGAGCCTGATTTCCTTGACAAGATAGACGCACTTTTTGACGAAACAGGCGCGCCGCCTGAGAAGATATGCTTTGAGGTCACGGAAAGTCTTGCTATCCATGATATGGAAAAGATGAAGGAGCTTTTGAGGCATATAACAGACAAGGGCGTGAAGATAGCACTGGACGATTTCGGAACGGGATATTCTTCGCTTAACTGCATAAAGGAAATGCCGCTGAATACCATTAAAATAGACAAGTCGTTTATTGATGATATTGCAAAAAATCCTGACACTGCGGTGTTTGTTAAAATGATAGTTAATCTTTCTCACGACCTGCATATAGCAGTTTGCGCAGAGGGCGTTGAGGAACAGGTGCAGTTCGATATCCTGAGAGATCTGGAAACTGACGTTATACAAGGCTATTATTTTGGCAGACCTATGCCGTCAGACAAGTTTGAGGAGAAGTTCCTTAGCGAGAAACTCCAGTCAGTAAAATAAGTCGCCAAAAAAAGCAAGTTAGACCGTCGGGCGTAATACTCGGCGGTCTTATAAATATGTAAAAATCAAAAATAAAGGGGAAAGCTTATGAGTGATGAGAAAAAAGACGTAAACAGTCAGCAGGAAAATGTGGGCAAAAAGAGCATAAACAAAAAGCTTATTATCGCTTTTGCAGGCATGGGCGCTGTTATAGTGGGGCTTGTTATTGCACTGATACTGGTGGCAACGTCAGGTAAAAAAGACGTGGACAGCTCTGCTTCAAAGGCGGAGAGCAGTTCTGCGGCGACTTCAGAAACTGATGATACCAGTGAGGAGGACTCTGTGGCTGACGAAAGCGAGGACGAGCCTGATGCTGATGAGGAGGAAAGCTCTCAGGAAAGCAAGGACGATAAAAAGGAAAAGGGCTTTATCATCTCCTATTCAGGGGACAATAGTTGGCAGGACGGCGACAAGGTCATGACGGGCATGGAGATAGGCATTGAGAACAACTCCGACGAAGCCCTCAAGGAGTGGACGCTGGAGCTTGAAATAGACCAGCTCAAAAGCTGTGACGGCTGGAACGGCAACTTTAAGGTCAAGGGCAACAAACTCACGGTCACGAATGTTGATTACAATGGCGAGATCGCAAAGGGCGGTTCGACCTCTATCGGCTGTAATATCGGAACTGGAACAAAGCTCAATGTTAAGTCTGCAAAGCTAAACGGTGTGGAGTGTACTGTTAAAAAGGGCAGGGTATCACAGAATAATAACAATAACAACAATAATCAGAATAATGACAAAAAGGTCACGGAAAAGGACGTTAAAAAGCTTCTAAAGCGTACCTCAAAGGCTAAACAGGGTGATGATTGGCTCCACACAGACGGAAGCAAGATACTTGATAAGGACGGCAAAGAGGTTTGGCTCACGGGCGTGAACTGGTTTGGCTACAACACAGGCACTAACACCTTTGACGGACTTTGGAACAGCGAGCTTGTGTCATCGGTGGAGGCTATTGCAGACCATGGCTTCAATCTTATAAGAGTGCCTATGTCGGCGGAGCTTATCAACCAGTGGTCGGAGGGCGAATATCCAAAGGCGAACTACAATAACGCATACAATGAAGAGCTGAACTCTATGAACAGCCTTGAGATATTTGATTATTTTCTTAAGCTTGCGGAGGAAAACGGTCTTAAAGTAATGCCTGATATCCATTCAGCGGAAACCAATGCCAGCGGTCATACTGTAAATCTGTGGTATACTGACAAGGTCACTGTAAAGGACTATTACCATGCTTTGGAGTGGCTTGCTGACAGATATAAGGACAATGACACTATCGTTGCATTTGACCTGAAAAACGAGCCACACGGCAAGCCCAACGAGGGTGACGCTGCGGCAATATGGAATGATTCAAAGGACGCAAACAACTGGAAGTATGTGGCTGAAACGGCAGCGAGCAAGGTGCTTGCGAAAAATCCTAATGTGCTCATAATGGTCGAGGGTATCGAAATATACCCTAAGAACATCAAGAAAAATGGGGATTATTCCTCCACAAACAGTGATGATTACTATTTCAACTGGTGGGGCGGAAATCTCAGGGGCGTAAAGGACTATCCTATCGACCTTGGCAAATATCAGGATAAGCTTGTTTACTCGCCGCACGACTATGGTCCGACAGTTTATCAGCAGCCTTGGTTCGAGGGGGATTACACATACAAGAGCCTTATGAAAGATTGCTGGAAAGACAACTGGTTCTACATTCAGAAGCAGGATATCGCACCGCTTCTCATAGGCGAGTGGGGCGGCTTTATGACAGAGCCTAACCTAACTTGGATGACCTACATGAGAAAGCTCATAAAGGACAATCATGTAAATCACACTTTCTGGTGCTTCAATGCAAACTCAGGTGACACGGGCGGACTTGTAAAGGACGATTTTGTTACATGGGATGAAGAAAAGTATGATTTTGTCAAGGAAGTTCTTTGGCAGGAGGGAGGCAAGTTCGTTGGACTTGACCACGCTATCCCGCTTGGAGATAATGGTATAACTTTGAAAAAGGCAAAGGGTCTTTGATATTACATATAAAAATAGCGGACGAAGTTTTCGGGCTTCGTCCGCTTTTGTATTGTATTTTTATCGCTGGTCGCCCATAAAGAACAGAGCGAGAGTTCCGGGTCCTGAGTGTGAGCCTATAACAGCACCTGTGTAGCAGATATGCACAGTGGTCTTTTTGCCAAGCTTTTTTCGCATAAGGTCGGCTGCATATTCTGCGTCTGAAAGGCAGTCGCCATGGCAGACGGCTACTGTGGAATTATCCCAATTTCCCATGCGTTCGCACATCATATCCACAAGCTTTTCAATGGATTGCTTTCTGCCTCGTATCTTTCCAACTGGGATAAGATGTCCCTCGTTGTCAACGTGGAGAAGCGGTTTAATGCCAAGAATAGAGCCTGCTATGGCGGCAGTCTTTGATACTCTGCCCCCTCGGTGGAGATATTTCAGGTCATCAACTGTGAAAACATGGCATAGGTGAAGCCTGTTGTCAGTGATCCACTGGGCAAGCTCGTCAATGGAAAGACCCTGCTTTTTCTTTTCGTCAGCCTTTATGAGCAAAAGACCCTCGCCTGTTGAAGCACAGAGGGAGTCTATGCAGATTATCTTGCCTTCCGGGTATTTTTCCATTACGCTATCTCTTGCAATGCAGGAAGTGTTGAAGCTGCCGCTAAGACCTGACGAAAATCCAAGATAAAGCACGTCATAGCCTGCGGCAAGTTCCTTTTCAAAAGCCTGTTCATAGTCGGAGATCCCTATTTGCGATGTTTTCGTTACTGCGCCGTTTCGCATTTGGGAATAAAATTCAGGCAGCGTCATGTCATTCTTGCTCTTTACAACACCGTTTACTTCAAAAGATAAGTCCAGAAGCGTCACGTCCATATTTTTTAATATATCCTCCGACAGATCGCAGGTGGAGTCGGAATATAGCTTGTATTTTCTGTCAGACATTTTTATCCTCCTTTTGCCGTTTGGGCAACAATATAAAAATATTATAACATATGGGCGGGCTTTTGTAAAATATCCATCAATTATACTTTGTAAAATTTCTATGAACACAGTTGTCTGCGGTGCTGTGCGACAGTTAAGGTGTTTTCAGATACGCAAACAGAAAAGTCACGGCAGGCGGAGGAGATAAGCATATCGCTTATGCGATTTTCTATGAGGGCGGTAATTATGTGGCGTATCTCTCGTGCAGAGCCGCTTTTTGAAAGTGCCTGCTTTGCGATAAAAGGGTATACCTCTGGCTGGCAGGCGAGTGTACAGCCAAGTTCGGAGAGCCTTTTTTCAAGAGCGGATATTTCAAGGCGTGTAATGTTTTCCATATCGGAAAGGGTAAGGTCGTTAAAAACTATCACCTCATCTATCCTGCCTAAAAGCTCGGGAGACATAAAGCTTTTAAGCTCTGAGAGCATGGCTTTTTTCTTGGCTTCGCCATTTGACTTGCTGTTTGAAAAGCCCACGGTCTTGGTTTCGGCAAGCTTTTTCACGCCGATATTCGAGGTCATTATTATGAGGACATTGGAGAAAGAAACTGTCCTGCCAGCGGAGTCGGTAAGACAGCCGTCCTCTAGTATCTGCAAAAGCAGATTGTAGATGTCAGGGTGAGCCTTTTCTATTTCGTCAAGAAGAAGCACACAGTAGGGCTTGCGGCGAATTTGTTCGGTAAGCCTGCCACCCTCGTCAAAGCCTACATATCCGGGGGGCGAGCCTATGAGCTTTGAAACGCTGTGGCGTTCCATGTATTCTGACATATCAAGCTTTACAATGGCATTATCTCTGCCAAAAAGCGTTTTGGCAAGATCTTTTGCAAGCTGGCTCTTGCCCACTCCCGTTGACCCTAAGAAAATAAAGCTTCCCATGGGGCGGTCGCTGCCCTTTAGTCCTGCACGACAGCGGCGGACGGCAGAGCAGAGTGACTTTATAGCCGTCTGCTGTCCCACAATGCTTTCGCTTAGCTTATCTTCAAGCCCTGTGAGCCTTGCGGCTTCGTCCTGTCCGATATCAGCGCAGTTTATGCCTGTGAGCGATGAAATAACGCTGTCAATGTGCCTTTTTTCAAGCGGTATGCGCTTTGGGCGGCACTCTGTTATGGCGGTGAGATATTCGTCACGGGTGAGCTTGCCTTTCACATAATCGTTGAAAGCGTCTGATATTTTCTCACCAGAATTATTTTCACTTTGCTCTATGACCGCACAGGCACAGGCTTCGTCAAGGATATCAATTGCTTTGTCAGGAAAAAATCTGTCGGTGACATACCTTGCGGCAAGCTTAACTGCATATGGTATAAGGTCAGGGGAGATGTCAACGCTGTGGTGCTGTTCGTATTTGTCTATAAGACCGCTGAGGATACGGCAGGTCTGACTTTGATCAGTCTCATCTATCTTCACTTTCTGAAAGCGTCGCTCCATAGCTGAGTCTTTTTCAATATTTTTGCGGTATTCCTCAAAAGTCGTTGCGCCTATGAGCTGTAGACCGCCTCTTGCAAGCTGTGGTTTAAGAATATTTGCAGCGTCTATTGCACCCTCTGCCGCTCCTGCACCCATTATGTTGTGAAGCTCATCAATGAAAAGTATCACATTTCCAGCCTTTGCGGCTTCGTCCATACAGCTTTTCAATCGCTCCTCAAAGTCCCCACGATATTTTGCCCCTGCAAGGAGGGCAGTTATATCAAGGGAGAAGATCCGCTTTGAGGACAACGCAGACGGCACTTCTCCAAGCATGATCTTTCTCGCAAGCCCCTCCACTACAGCGGTCTTTCCCACACCTGCCTCACCTACAAGGCAGGGATTGTTCTTTGTGCGGCGGCAGAGTATCTCCATGATACGTTCTGTTTCAGCTTCTCTGTCTATGCAGGGGTCGAATTTTTCGCACTCGCTTTTGCGTGTAAGCTCTCTGCCGTAGCGTTCAAGGGTCTTTAGTTTGGGATAATTTCTGTCTGAAAAAATATTAGGCTCGTTGCCTGACAATGAGCAATCGTTGTACATCTTGTTGCAGTTCACCCCTAACTGCTGCAATATCTCAAAGGCACAGCAATCACTGCGGCGGAGTATCATAGCAAGAATGTATTCAGTTCCTGCGATACCGCCACCCATGCTCTCGCACAGCCTTTTTGCGCCTTTTAAAACAGCGGCAGCGTTAGAAGTGATGTCATTTTTCGTAAGACGGCATGGCGTGCCTCTGCCTATGATGTATTCCATCTGCTCCTCTATCCTTTGAGCCGTGACCTCGTGGCGCAGAAGCACTGCACAGGCTGTGGAGTCCTCCTCATAGGCGGCAGAGAGCAGGATATGCTCAGTGCCGATATAAGTATGCCCCCAGCTTCCTGCCAGAGTGACGGCATTTTTCACAAGCTCTCTTGCCCTTGGTGTAAAGCTGTCGCTATCAAAAAACTGTTCGTTCATAAAATTCACCCCTTAAAATGTTTAAGACAAAGCTTTGTCTTAGCTACATTCTTGACAGTTTTGCGTCTTGTTATTCTCGCATTTTTATCGCTTTTATATTCTTATGCACAGGACAAATTCTCCTTGCAGATTTTTTTGTAACACATTTTTCTCTGCGTCATAAACTGTAATATAAAGCAACGGAGCAAAGCTTCAGCTTTATAAATCTTAACAAAAAAGGAGATTTCATTTATGAACGGTTGTGGATTTGGCGGTTGTTGGTGGATCATTATCCTTATTCTCATATTCTGCTGTGGCTGCGGCGGTTGCGGAAATGGCTGTGGCGGTTGCGGAAACGGCTGCGGTGGTTGTGGCTGCGACAATGGTTGCGGCGGCTGCGGATGCTGATCTGACGGCAAATAAAAGACGGCGGAGCATTACGCTTCGCCGCTTTTTTTATTTATCTTCTTTTTCCAAACGCTTTTCAAGGCGTTTCACAATAGTTTTCAGTGCTTTTATGCGGGCGTATTTTTTATCGTTGCCCTCAAGTATCGTCCATGGTGCTATATCTGTGGAGGTAAGTGTTATCATGCGGTCAACATATTTCTCATAGGTGTCCCACTTTTCACGGTTGCGCCAATCCTCATCGGTTATCTTCCAACGCTTTTCAGGCGTGTTCTCACGCTCGTTAAAACGGCGGAGCTGTTCGTCTTTATCAACATTCACCCAGAATTTTATTATCTCTGCGCCCCAATCATGAAGCTGGCTTTCAAACTCGTTTATCTCACGATAAGCCATGTTCACACGTTCTTCGGGGGTGAGCTTTTCGATAGGCTCGACCATTACTCTGCCATACCATGTGCGGTCAAAGATAGTGAAGTGACCATTCTTTTCAAGGCGTTTCCAGAAACGCCACAGATAGTGCCTTGCAAGCTCTGACGGTTCGGGTGCAGCGATAGGGTGAACTTCATAGCCCCTTGGATCAAGGGCAGCCGCAATGCGCTTGATATTTCCACCTTTTCCTGCTGCATCCCAGCCTTCATAGCATATTATAACAGGTATCTTCTTCTGATAGCAGAGATTTTGCAGCTTGAAAAGCTTGTCCTGATATTTTTTCAGCTTTTTCTCATATTCCGCTTCGTCAAGGGACTTGTTCATATCCACTTCTGCAAGAGCAGGCATTTCAATAGTTTTATATTCAGGATAATTGTATCCGCAGGTGTCGAACTGTGGTTCGGGAATATAATGTTCGCCCTTCTCCTTGGCGGAAACTGCAGTGCTTACTGCCTTTGTGACCGCTGTCAGCACTTCAAGCTCAGCAGAGGCACGTTCATTTGCCCCAACGCAAGTCCACGGAGCAAATGCCGTGTTTGTGCTTTCAAGCATTTTGTCATATCTGCGGAAAAACTTATCGTATTTTTCCATGTTCTTTATATCGTGGCTTTCCACACGCCAGCTTGTAACAGAGGAGTCTTCCAGCTTTTCGATACGTTTTTTCTGTTCGTCTTCGGTAATGTGCAGGAAAATTTTCACGATAACATATCCGTCATCTGTAAGCTGTCTTTCAAAGGTGCAGATATCTTCAAGGTGTGTGTCCCTTGTTTCCTTGTCTATCTCACCGTACATAAAGGCGTTCACAGTGTCACGATACCAGCTTCGGTCAAGGATAAGAAACTCGCCCTTTTTCGGCAGCGTCTGCCAGTAACGCCACAGCCATGGCATACGCTTTTCCTGCTCGTTTGGCGCACGAAATGACACCACCTTGTAAAAACGTGGGTCAAGAGAGCGTATGAGCTTTGCTATCATCGAGCCTTTTCCTGCGGCAGACCAGCCGTCAAATGTGATTATAACAGGCACTCCTGCGGTCTTTATCTTGTTTTCAAGCAGGGTGAGCTGTTCTCTCAGAGCTTTTAGCTGTTCGGATATCTCTGATTTTTCTGTGTTTTTCTGTATGATCTTTTCAAGCATTGCTATCTCTCCTCTTTCGATAAATTGTTATTACCGTAACTTAATTTATCTGATTTATGTATATTATACACAATTTATCTTTAATTGTATATAGACATTTTTCATGAAAATGCTATCTCTTTTTTGTTAATACGGAGTTAATATTATTGGTTTATACTAATATGATATAAAATATCTCGCAAAGGACGGCAGTGAAATGTCAAAAAAAGACGAAAAGGACATTAATATATCAAAGCTCGACAAAAGTCTGGAGGGTCAGGGTCTGTTGGAGGACGCTGATGACGCAGAGTATGAGCGCACGCTGGCTCAGCAAAGGCGTGAGGCTGAGGAGCGTGAAAGGCAGGTTTTAGAGCAGGCGGAAGCTGAAAGACGTGAGCGTGAACGTCAGGAAGAAAAGGAACGTGAACGCAGGCTTGCTCAGGAGCGTATTGAGCTTATGAAGCTAAAAAGCGGAGTTATCGACGAAAGCGAGTCTTCCATAAAGGAAGAGCATGACCAGATAAGAGAGCTTCACGGCTTTGAAAAGGTGCAGAATTTCTTTTATCACAACAAGGTGTGGATAATCTTTGCAATATTTATCATAGCGGTGGCGGCATTTATTTTTATTGACGCTGCAAGGCGTGAAAAGGCTGACCTGACAGTGCTTATGATCGCAAACAACGGCTTGGAAACACGTCAGGAGGAACTGGAGAATTTCTTTGAAAAATACACGGACGATCTTGACGGCAATGGTTATGTCCATGTTGAGGTCATTATGATTCCGCTAAATTCTCACAGCGACGATTATCAGCAGCAGAACGTGAACAGCACTAAGTTCTTGGCACAGCTTCAGGGGGGCGAGTCTATACTTGTTATAACAGACTCAAACACTGACGAGGAGTTCAAGTCAATAATGACTCCTGAGTTGCCAAAGGAATTTCCGAACAACAAGTATGTTGATGATATGGGTATGAGCTGGAATATGGAGGTCATGGCAAAGGAGCTTAACTTCGAGAATATGCCGAATGATATCCACCTTTCAATGAGAACGCCAGTTAAGACTTTGGGCGACTCTAAGGAAACTATGCAGGAGAATTATGATAAGGCGTTCAAAGTTTTCAAACGCATAGTTGACGATATGACTGAGAAAGCCGCAGAGGCAGGAGATAAGGGTCTTACAACTGAGCCTGTCCACTATGATGACAGCAGTTTGGAAAGCTCTGATAGCACAGAAAGCTCAGAAAACAACTAAATAACAGATAGTTTCTTGCAGGGGACGGCGTTCTCGACGTCCCGTATGACAAAGTAAAGAATAGCGGACAACCACTTTCCTGTGGCTGTCCGCTTTGTATTTGTATCAGTATTGATAATCGTAATTTGTGTTGTCCTGATAATAGCCGTCAGGCTGATTTGACTGGGTGTCGGAAGTGTTCAGGCTTGAACAGTTCTGATCTTCGGCATATTTGTAATCAGAGGTGACACCAAGATATTCTTCAAGGCAAAGTCCGCTCTTTGTGACAGCTTCGGCTTTTTCCTTGCCGAGATAGCGGATATGCCACGGCTCATACACATATCCTGTTTTGTCCTCTTTTCCCTTAGGGTAGCGGATAATAAAGCCGTACTCTGCACAATGTTCAGCCAGCCAGTTGGCTTCGGGAGTGCCTGCAAAGCTGTCCTCGGTGGTGTTCACATCAAAGGTCAGACCCGTTTGATGTTCTGAATGTCCCGGACGGGAAGATACCTCGTCTGCGGCTTCTGTGCCACGCTCTGCGGCATAGGAGTTATAAAGAGATTCCTGATCCTGATATGAACGATAGCTTGAATTTACAAAGAGTGTTATGCCGTCCTGAGCCGCTGCAGCTGCCATTTCGTCAAAGGCGTTCTGTGCAATTGTGCTTACGCCCGGTGCATAATCTGATGGCAGGGAGTAGGTCTTGTTCACAATAAGAATACCGTCAACAAAGGTCATGCCGTTTGACTGCTCTATCTTATGCTTTGTTTCTTCTGCTTTGCTGTTGTCGGAGGTTTTCTTTTTGGTGGTGGTCTTTGCTTCCGCCTGCTTTGTGCTTTCGGTCTGTGATGATGAATCAGCAGCAGGCTTGTTGTCTGACTTTCCACCGCAGGCTTTCACTATCACAAAAATTATCACCAAAAGAATTGCTATGGCAATGATACGGTTTTTCATAACACGCCTGTGTTCTCTTGCACGCCTTTCGGCACGGCGTTTTTCCATTTCAATGCGCATTCTTTCGTATTCTTCGTCAGAGTAGTCATAGTTGTTATATGGCTGTTTGTCTGTGTTTTCAGTCGTGTTGCTGTTATTTACATGTTCGTCCATAGCTATCCTCTTTTTTTGCAGATTATTTCACACTTTTGTGTAAGTATTATACCATACTTTGACGCAGTTTTCAAGTCGGATATTGTCGGCTTATTTCATAACATAAACATAGCATTGATATAGCGGCATAGATTCGTATTCACCATTATCCGGGTCATTCCACATATGGTCTTTTCTTTCCTGAACTATATCATCATGGAAAAAGCAAACACCAAGATATGTGTAATCTTCCAAGCCGTTGATCAGATTGTCACCGTAAGAGAGACCGAAGCTTGCATTATTTTTTAACCAAGTAAAAAGCTCTGTGTATGCCTCGTCATAGTCTGAAACACAGCTGTTGTTTGCTGTGAATTGTCTTATTTTACTGTTGTTAGGCAGACCGACCTCAGAGAGATGTTCGTATACGTCGCCAATGCCTTGGCAGTAGTCGTCCATTTGATACAGGCTCTTTTGCAGACATTCATCAAGCTGTCCGCTTGCTCGGAGTGGTTTCAGACCATATTTCTCACGGAGAGGATTTACATAATCGAGCAGGTCAAGGGTCATCTGACTTGCACCATCAGGGGAGTAATATTCAGGCTCGACAGGCTCGTCCTGCTGAGTATCTTCTGTGTTTTCCTGCGGTATATCCTGCTGTATCTCAGGCTCAGTCACTTTTTCTGTAGTGGTAGTGGTTGTGACTGCGGCGGCTTTTGACTCTGCTAATGCCGCCCCTTCTGCAATATCTGACGCAAGGGCGGACTTGTCAGGCTCACGCTTTTTTGTGGTAGTAGTCATGACAGTGGTGACGGGAGGCAGAGTAGTTGTCACAGGTGTATTTGTGGTGACAGTGGCAGTAGATTGAGGTGTGCTTTTTTTCACAGCCGTGGTCTTATCACTATTGTTATTATAAGTATATACCCCGAAAACAGTTGCGGATACTAATGCCACAGCGATTATTGGTGTGGTTATTTTTGCTTTTAAAAACACTTTTTTGGGGGTAGCGAGAACTATTTCTTGCCTCTTGTTTATTTCGCTCATGCAGCCGAAGCAAAAAATGGAATCGTCATGAAGAATTCTTCCGCAATTAGGACATTTTTTCATATTTTAGTTTTCTCCTGATCTTATTAAGCACATTGTACAGCTCTTCCGCAGTGCTATATCTGTCGTCTGGATTGATAGAAAGGCATTTCTTTATGACTTTCAGAATTTTCTTGTTTTCGCACATTTTGACCGACGGGTGTTCACCTGTCAAAAGAACGTTCAGAAGCACTGCCAGAGAATAGAGATCTGTTCTTGCGTCAGATTGCTGCATACCGAATTGTTCAGGTGCGGCAAAGCCTACAGTTCCCAAAGTCTGGGTGTCAGAGCGTTGATTAGATTTATAAATTTTAGAAATATCAAAATCTATAATCTTGACATTATTGTCGTCACATATTATAATATTATCAGGCTTTATATCACGGTGAACGATGCCGCTGTTGTGAAGAGCATACAATCCCTGGCATATGGAGCAGGTAATGTTCAGGGCGTCGTGTTCTGCTAGTGTTTCGCCGTTTGCATAATCCGTAAGAGTCATGCCGTCGCAGAATTCTTCATAGATAGTATACGCTTCAGTGCTTTCGGAGATCTCGTAGATACGGCAAAGATATGGATTATTTATCAATGCGAGCCTTTGATATACAGAAACGTCAGCAGGCTTATAGATAATGTGCCGCACCATTTTTACACCTGTGTCACTCTCTAAAATGACTTTTTCGTGCTTGCTGTTTTTAAATAGATAGTTTTTGCAGTCGAACATTTTGTCGATCTGTTCTGTTTCAAAATCATATAAGCTTTTTTGTGACATATTTCTCATCTCCAATGTAAAAATGTAAAAAAATAAATTATTATAGGAAGGAACTGGTGAC
>ENA-UEQN01002313-UEQN01002313.1-human-gut-metagenome-genome-assembly--contig:-NODE-2313-length-13518-cov-7.040920_pt1 | contig 13518 bp, 13 predicted proteins | sample MGYA00242940_ERZ507944 | MGnify/ENA primary metagenome ERZ507944 (study PRJEB26167, sample SAMN06115449) | human gut metagenome | host: Homo sapiens | place: China:Fujian | collected 2015-08-20... | reverse complement strand
CCGACGGCGTGACGGAATTCACCGAACTCGGCCCCGGCAGCGTGTTGCAGGGACTCATCCGCAAGGTGGACCCCAACGCAGTCGTGGAATCGAAATCGACGCTGTAAGGCAACAGCCCTCCCCCAAAGAAAACACCCATCGACGTTACGATGGGTGTTTTTCATGTTCAGAACTTATGTACGGCACGAACAGGCAGTGAAGCGAATTTGAGGGCGCCTTTGGAATAGGCTTTCAGAGCGGCATTCGTATTGATCAGATAGAATGCCGCATCCGCATTAATTTCCGTCGAACTCCAGCCCCCGTATGCCAGCCGGATTCTCCCGGCGTCACACGCTTCAAGGAGGGCATTGATCGTCTGAACCGCCTCACGATGATCCTTCGCAGAGAATGCCGGATTGGCCGGCCCGAAATTCCACACGCACTCCAGTTCCTTCTGAGCCGGCAGATACCATCCCGGCCCCAGGTCCTTGCACCACGAAAAAGCCGGAAAGTTCGACCACACCAAAGAAGTGTTGGCGATAAGGTCACGAACAGTCTTCATGTTGTTCCAGCCGTCCTCCCGATCGGTGCATCCGGTCGACAGCTGCCTCATCTCTTTCTTGTACTCGGCCCACTCCTTCGCATCGTTCTCCAGCGAAAGAATCAGCCCGTGACGCCCGCTGTCCTCGGCGCGGATGACGATTCCCCGCACACCACCCTCGTCGAACAGATCCCCGACCGCATAACTGCGCGACACCGGCGGATACGGATACTCCCCGGCCGACGGCTGCGGCGCATCGTCCACAAAAAGTTCCTTCTGCCCGTTCATGTAGGTGATCGAGAAAACCCGGCTGCGCGCAATGGAGTAGGTGACGCCCTCGGGGTCCGAGAATTTCCGGTACCTGATGTCCGTATCGGTAATCTCCCGAACGATCGCCTCGATCTCTTCGGCATTCCGTTTCAGAATGATGTCCTGCGCCGCCGCACCCGTTGCGAACAGGCAGCAGGCAACGATTGCCAGCAATCCTTTCATGGCTAAAACCGGTATGCAACCCGGAGTTTAATGCCCAAAATCCGGTTGCTTTCGGACACGTCGAGCGTATTGCCGAAATTCGAAAAAACGGCCATACCCAAGTCGAAGTGCCGCGTGGCCCAGCCCGCCCCGAGTTCAAAACCGAAAGTCGTGTTCGTAATCTCCGTCATATCTATGCCTGCGGATTCCGATTTGACCGGAATCCCGAACTTGAAGCCGCCGAAAAAGTTCCAATGAGCACGGGGCCGGTAGACATAATAGAGGTCGACATTCACGTAATTCAGGTCGAAATCGCTGTCCAGCGAGTAGATGTCGTAGCTGACGCCCGCACCCAATCCGTGGGGATTTCGTTGATCGAACAGATATTCGGCAATCACACCGGCCGAATAGAAAAGCCCTGACAGGTTGCCGCCTTTGGCCATAACTCCCGCATAGCCGATTTCAGCCCGGGGACCGACGTAAAACGATTTGTCACGGAGCGGCTCCCGCTCCTTTTTCACAATCCGGTCGATCTGCGCGTAATTCGCGGATGAAGCCCTCCCGGAGGGTTGTGCGGATACCGGAGCGTCGAGCGGCGTAATCACATCCCTGGCCCCCGACTCGTAACGGATGACGAAGACTTCGCCGCGGGCAATGGAATAGATCGGCCCCGTAAGGTTGGAATAATTTCGGTAACGAATCGACCGCTCTCCCACCTCTTCGACTTTCGCACGAATCTCCTCGCCGTTTTTCTTCACGATGATGTCCTGAGCCGACACGCCCAGCCCCGCCATCGTCACCGCTAATAACAGTAACAGTTTCTTCATGGTAATTGAATTTTGCCGCTTCCCAGCTTCCAAACGAAGCGATTCTATAAAAAGAAAGTGTGGAAACTGTATATACCAAAACAACAATGATTCGACTTGATGAATTTTGACGACAACACCTGCAAACAACTGATAATAAGGAAAGAAAGTGCAAAAATCAAATCATAAATAGATTTAAACGAATCAAAGTTTATTGGGGATATGTGGGAACATTTACGGGAAAGATATTACCTTTGTGGCAGAAATAAAAAACATAGGAACATGAAGATTACCATTATCACAAAGGAATGCAAGACCAAGGATAAAAATGCTACTACAAAAGCCAATCTTTGTTTTCGACTCCGAGATAAGGATGTTGACCTCAAAGTCCGTTCCGACATTGAGGTTATGCTTGACTATTGGGACAATGATGCACTTTCCTATCGAAGGACAAAGAAAGTACCATCTGACGAGCAGAAGAAAGTCAAGGTTTTGGTGCAGACCATTACAACGGCTCTTAGCGAGCAGTATAACTCTGCGACTGCTGATGTTGCATGGATGAAGAATGTGATTGATGAATGTGTCAATCCAACTTCAAAGTCAACAGAGACATTGACTACAGTTGTTTCGAGAATGGAACAATACATTGCGGAACATCCCATGAGTCCGAAATCAGCACTCGTTTATAAACCAACAATCAAGAAGCTTCAACGCTATGAAGCCTACAAGAGGGAAATAGAGGGAAAGAAAGGCTTCACGCTCTATTGCGAGACAATCCGCCCCGAAGACTATCTTGATTTTCGTGAGTATGTCATAAACGAATATATTCATTACAATGACTACCCAGAGTTTTATGAACAGTTCAGCCTTGACATGCACCCTCCCAAGCAGATGTCAAGCACACAGATTATAGGTATCATGCATCATCTGCGTATTGTTGGGCATTGGTGCATCAAGATGGGGTTTACAACAAACCGCTCATGCGATGCATTCACTATCCCTGCAGCCGTGCAAGGTACACCTTTTTATCTGACGATAGAAGAACGTGACAAGGTTTACAATGCAAACCTACACAACAAGCCAGAGTTAGAAGTGTATCGTGACTTGTTCATCTTCCAATCAATGGTGGGTTGTAGAGTCGGAGACATGTTCTCTTTTACTAAAGACAATATTGTCGGTGACATATTGCAGTATCTTCCACACAAGACCATGCGCAAACGGTCGCAGACCGTGAGCGTCCCGCTTACCACAAAGGCCATGGAGATACTGAAACGTTACGATGGCAAGCAAGAAAAGCTTCTGCCGACAAAGCAAGTGTATCAATACAACGAGGGCATCCGTGCCGTACTTCGGGAATGTGGCATCAACAGAATGGTTACTATCCTTGACACCGTCACCGGAAAGGAGGTTCTGAAGCCAATATGTGATGTCGCTACAAGCCACATGGCAAGACGCAACTTTATCGGCAACCTATACAAGAAAGTGAAAGACCCCGAGCTTGTGAGTTCCATGACAGGACATGTAAACGGAAGCAGAGCTTTCGCCAGATACAGAGAGATTGATGAGGAAACGAAAGTAAATCTTGTCAACCTCATCAACTAACGTTTATGTAAACTACCAGTTATACATCATTATACATTATATATAGAGTAGCATGAAAGTAACAGCATTCATCCGAGAAACCTCGGCAAAGAACAACATAACCGACCTGGCGCACGTTTATTTCCGTGTGCGTGACGGCAAGACTGACATCAAGGCTGTCAGCAAGTTATCCATCAATCCTAATCATTGGAGCGCGGAACGGCAGGGTTACAAGACACGTGTGGCTCTTGTAGCGGAGGCAAAGCGCACGGCATTCGACAAAGCCGTGCAGAACTTGGCGGCACTTATATCCGCACAATATTATCATGGAGCGGACAGCCGTTGGCTAAAAGGTGTTATTGAGGAGTTTCATCATCCTAACATCAACATCCGCCAAGGCAGAAAAGGTGACGAATACAGCCTTGTGTACCAATGCCAACAGTATGCCGAGAACCACCCGATGGAAAAGGAATCTATAAGGCATCATGAGCATAACGTACGTAAGTTGCAGCACTTCGAGCGTTTCCAAAGGGAAATCATGCGTAGACGAGGTTACACCATGCGACTTGATGCTATAACAGCCGATGACTTGCGTGAGTTTCATAAATATCTGGTAAACGAGGCTGAATATTATGAGCATTATCCTCAAATCTTCGATGACATAGAGGAGCGTTTCAAACCACGCCAACTAACGGAAAATTCCATCAATACTATATTCAGAAGAATACGCACGGTTGTGAACTGGTGTTTGAAGCATAATATCACGACAAACGACCCTTTCGCCACCTTTGAGATGCCTAAGGTGCTGGACAGCCCTCCATTCTATCTGACACTTGAAGAGCGTGACAAAGTCTACTATGCCGACCTCAGTAACGAAACGCCATCCACACAAGTATATCGTGACATATTCATGTTTCATTGTCTCATCGGCTGCCGTGTGGGAGACCTTGAAAAGATGACACGTGCCAACATCGTTGATGGTGCAGTGGAATACATTGCTGAAAAGACTAAGAACCACAAACCACGCACCATCCGAGTACCGCTCAATGATAAGGCGAAAGCAATTCTCGCCAAATATGCCGACCTTGAAACGAGGCTGTTGCCGAAGATAAACCAGAACATATACAACCGTCAGATTAAGAAAATTCTGAAACTGCTCGGCATTGACCGCATGGTGACTGTTATTGACAATAAGACTCGTGAGCCTATACGGAAACCAATCTGCGATATTGCGACAAGCCACACTGCAAGAAAGACGTTCATCGGCAACCTGTACAAGAAGGTGAAAGATCCAAATCTTGTAGCATCTCTTTCGGGACACACAGATGGCAGTCGAGCCTTTGCACGTTACAGAGAGATCGACAACGAGATGAAACGTGAGCTGGTGAAATTGATAGACTGACCTATTACGAGTTTGCCAATATTGCGTTTCAAAAACGGATATTCAATAAAAACGTTGACGTTTAGAAGAAAATACTATACCTTTGCATACGAACAAGAACCAAAAATATAATAAAAAGGTTTCAAAAATATGGTACAGACATCAAGCCAAAGCACTGTAAATAAGATAGAAATGAGGCTTAGAGGAAAAGGACGTGGTTCGATAGTCTTCCAACAAGACTATGCAGACTGCGGAACACCATCAGCCGTGAAGTCAACATTCCATCGAATGTACACAGACGGAATGTTGGTACGGTTGGCTCATGGCATCTATTATTACCCCAAAGAGGACAAGGAATATGGACTTGGCATTATCTATCCGTCTGTTGAAGACATTACCCAGGCTATAGCCAAACGAGACAAGGCGAAGATTGTACCTATGGGAGCATATGCCTTGAATCGTCTCGGATTGTCCACACAGATGCCCATGAATGTCGTGTTCCTGACCAACGGCGCACCACGTAGGATAAAGATCGGGAACGGGCGTGGCATCCTGTTCAAGCATTCTTCTTCGGGCAAGAACTTTGCCTATAAATCAGAGCTGATGATGCTTGTTGTAACAGCCATGCGCACCATAGGCGAAGAAAAAATAACCGACGAGGAACGCAACGTGTTTGTCGAGCACGCAAAGAATGTAAACGACAACGATTTCAACCATGATATAAAACTTGCCCCTGCATGGGTGCGCAAAATACTAATTGCACGATGAAATTCATAGACATACCAGAAGATAGACAACGTGAAGCTATCAATACCGTAGCGTTGCAGACAGGATTGCCGCCGTCAAGTATCGAAAAGGACTGGTGGGTAACGCAGGTGTTGAAAGCCCTTCATACTTTGCCATATGCAGAACATATTGCTTTCAAAGGAGGTACAAGTCTTAGCAAATGCTGGAACTTGATAGCCAGATTCTCCGAAGACGTAGATATTGCACTCAGCAGAGAATTTCTTGGCTTTAGCGGTGAATTGTCGAAGACTCAAATCAGCGACAGACTACGTCGCGCCGCCTGTTCTTTCGTAAGAGAGAAGATGCAGCATGATGTAAGGAAGGCTTTAGTGGATTTGGGCATACGAACAGATGCTTTTTCTGTGGATGTTATAATCACACCAGTTACGACAACTGACCCAGAGATGATAACTATAACCTATCATAGTTTGTATGAAGCATCACCATATATCAAGAATACGGTAAAGATAGAAATCAGCGGCAGATCGATGATGGAGCCGATTGAGAAAAAGGTTATAAACGCTGCTATTGATGCCCATTTCAGCAAAGCTCCATTTGCAGAAAAGCCATTTGAGGTGAATGCTGTCATCCCCGAGCGTACTTTCCTTGAAAAGGTGTTCTTGTTGCACGAAGAGTTCAGAAAGAACGAGGTCAGAGTGGAGCGTATGTCACGTCATATATATGATTTGGCAATGATGATGGATTCTGAAAACAAAATTGCAGACCGTGCAATCCACAACGAAGCCCTGTATAAGGCGGTACTTGAACATCGCAGAAAGTTCATCGGACTTAAAGGCTTCAACTATGATGAGCTTTATCCTGCCACATTATGTATCGTGCCCAACGAGGATATTGCAAGACTTTGGCAAGATGACTATAAGTTCATGTGTGAGCACATGATTTTCGGACAGGTGCCTTCTTTTGATGAACTGATAAGCAAGTTGTCAATGCTCAACGAGCAAATTAGACAGTTAAATTACCGAAAGGCATGAACATAAACGAACTCGGCGAGGATCTTGAACAGCAGTTCGGCAAGCCTCGCAACATAACAGAAGAGAACGTTAGGTTCATGCTTTCGCTCATAAATGAAGAGTTTGATGGAACGAAAGTGAACGAGAATGTCGAAAAGCCAAGTCTTGAAGCCTTCGGCATGACCATTCTTGCTGTTATGTCATATCAAACTACACCTTGGGAAGAATTGGCAAAGAAACCTTCAATCCGCAAGACACTCAAATATATTGCCATTAGAGGAAACAGCCATTATGACGAGATGGAGGCATTGACCAAGGAACTGATACGGAAGCACTTTGATGGCATAACCCAAAAGATGGTATTAGGGTTCTTGAAGATTATTCGTGGGGTGTCGAATGAGGAACGTCCGACCAAACTTATTGAATACACTCCATTCGCAGCACAATACTATGCTATCCATCATGGACTTCACCAGCTTATCAGAGGTGAACATCCAGATGATGCAGCAGCCATTATCCATTGTGCAATAGAGGACGGCATATTGTTCCCAACAATTCCTCGCAGTCTGCTTGTCGATGAATTCAACCTGAAGAAAAGTAGTTTTGACAAGTATTTCAGTAAGTATCATATAAACTTGGAATACGAGTCCGATGCTGTCAAGAAACAGGTTGAGGAGAAAATCAAGTATCACATAAGGTCTTTGCGAAATGCCATAGGCTACAATGTCACCGATAAAAACCATGTACACTTCTACGACCGCAAATTAGGACGTAAGAACTTCCTTTCTATGATTATTGCATATTGTCGCAGCATATTTCGTTTCTGACAATCTGTTACCATTTACAATCCTTAGCCAAACGTAAAACAGCATTTGGCTAAGGTTTTTTGATGTTGCCTCGTTAATTCCATTAACAAAGAGTAGTCAATAGTAGTTGCATCCTACTGCCTATTCAAATCTCATCGAGAGCTGTCAAAAGCCATATACCTTTGCACCGTCAATCCGACAAACCAGCGGATTGGCGGTGTTTCTTTTTTATCACGCTGCGAGAAAGAGTATCCTGGTTTACGAGCAAGACAGCGTATGTATAACGAATATCAAAAGAAAAAATATGGTTGACATCATGTCATTGACAAAGATGGGAGGACAGGTAGCACTAACCGTTACTCCCGAAGACCTTCACCATTTTGCAAATGCTCTCTTGGCGCAGTCACGCAAGGAATGGGAGGAACAAGCTGCGTCTGCTCGCAAGGAAGCATCTGAGGAAGCCTTTCTTACAACAGAGGACGTTTGCAAAATATTCAATGTATGTCCAGCTACCCTATGGCAGTGGCATCGCACTGGCTACTTGCAACACATCAAATTTGGCAACAAGAACATGTACCCTGCCTCGTCAGTCAAAGCCATTACGCACGCTCGCTCTATGAACGAAACAGTTGCTGGCTATTGCAAACGGAAGAGTAAAGTGGACAAGAACTTGCCTAATGCTTATGACAACGATAGTAAAGAGAGCATATGACGTATATCGAATACATGAACCAGCTTTGGTGTTCTGCTTTGTTGTCGCCATTGCCAGCGAGTGAGATAGCCTTGTTTGCCTACCTTGTGAACGAGAGCAACAAGCGGTATTGGAAAATGCCGTTTGCGTGCTCCACAACAAGAATATGTGAAGACTTGCGCCTTTCAAGGCAGACTGTCATCACGGCACGGAAGCATCTATCCGAGCGCAAACTTATCGCTTTTACAGAAGGCAAATCCCGCCATCTACCGTCCAATTACACACTGCTTGAATGGACAGAAAACTTGACAGTAGGCTTGACGGATAACTTGACGCATGGTTTGACACAGGACTTGACACATATTAAAGATAAAGACAAACACCAAAGCAAAGATTCTTTTATAAAGGGAAGGTGTGAGATTTTTGACAGTAAAAACGGAGGTGTATATGGAAATAGCAAACGAAAAGAAAATCGCAGGACTTGTCCAGTTCCTGCGGAAGGGACGGACTATGACGGGGCGTTTTAGACTGCCTATGTCGGATGAGCAGGCATACGAATATCTTCTGGCAGCATATATCATGGAAGTACAGCTCCGCTATCGCAGGTTTATCTATAATGGTTTTGTTGAAGAGCAACTCAAACAGGTAGCCAATTGCCTGACTGCGAACACTGCAAAGTTCGGAATCGTTCTTTGTGGCGGATGCGGCAATGGCAAGACCACTATGCTTAAGGCATTGCAGAACCTTATCAGACGATTGGAAATCCTCAAACCGAACCTATCGCCTAATGCTGGACATGGTTCTGATAACTACTATAGTTTTACCATTGTCAATGCCATGCAGATTGTGCAAATCCGCAAGACGGACTATAATAAGTTTTGCAAATTGGCGGAAGCTGATATATTAGGTATAGACGATATTGGTACTGAACCTGCTGAAGTGCAGGACTACGGCAATTTCATTTATCCCATCAAGGAACTCTTGGCTATGCGGTATGACGCTCAACTGTTCACGGTCTTCACCACAAACCTTGAGCCCAAGGAAATCCGTCAGCGATATGGTGACCGAATTGCCGACCGACTCAACGAGATGATGACAAAGGTGGTCTATCGTAATCCAACCTACCGGACAGAAAACGCACAGATGGCGGACAGTCAAGGATAGAGGCTGTCTTTCGTGAGGGAGCCGACTTTTTGCAAAAGTCCATGAACATAATAGGGACTTTTAGATTCACCTGCTGACGCTGTTCACTTAAAAAGTCCTTCTATTATGCTCAGGCTCCGCCCGAGACCTGCTGCCATTATACCGAGTTACGCCTTTTACAATGTACAACAAGACTGAAATACAATATGCAAAGCAACATACCACGTGCCGCTATCCATGTCGGCAAAAACAAGAAATCTTTCTCCGCCCAAGTGGGTAACGAGGCGGAACGCAGAGGTTGGGACGAGAATGTCTATCGCTTAAAGAATGCCGACAAGGACAAGAACAACCATTATAATTTCTCTCGCAAGAATCTCAATTTTGAAATCGTCAGAGGCGGAAAGTTTGTTCCGCTTGGATCTAACCCTATTCCACTCCACGTTCGCATTCAGATGCGTCTTGATGAATTGGGCTTCAAACCATACATGGATGCCAGGCATCCCGACCAAGTATCAAAGAACAGTCCGAACTGCACTGTCGGCATGATATTCAGTGGCGACCACGACGTGCTGTACAACCTCGCATTTGGCAACCAAAAGATTGACACTGCCAATCCTGATGCAGATCATAGCCACATCATATTGCAACAAGGCATCTATCAATGGGCAAAGGACACCTACGACTTTGCCTGTCGCAAATGGGGCGAGGAGAACCTCATTAGTTTTGCCGTCCATTGTGACGAAACGAGCATCCATGCCCATGTACAGACTATTCCTGTGGAGAAAGTCAAGAAACGTGGACGCATAGGCAGCAAGTATGTCAACAAAAACAATCCCGACATAGTGCTTTCAACTAAGGAATGGAGAGCATTACCCAAAGAGGAGCGAGACAACTATACCAAGCAGACTGCCTCAAAGGACTTTGTTGAGCGTGTGTCTTATGCCAAGGTGTGGGGAGAGACGAGAAAAGCAAAGTCGGAATATCTCTCGCAAATACATACTGACTACCACAATGAGGTTGGCTGCAAGTATGGTCTTGCACGCGGCATCCCTTACAATGAATTGTCCGAGGAGGAAAAACGAGGACGAAGGCATAAGAACAAAGTCGTTCTTGAAGCCGAGCGACAGGCGAAAGCTGTTCTTGACAAGGTGGGGAAATACGCTGTTCTTGCCACTATTGACAAGCAAGAGCTCACCTTCCCTCTTCTCAATATCAAGACACCTGTTCAAGAGGCAATGGATGCCGTTAAGAAAGAACTTGCCATTCCTATTCCAGCACTTATCGGACAAAAGACTTGGCGAGAGGAACGGACAACAAGCATCAATGATGCTATCAAGGCTCTTGTCGTTGCCATCAACGCTGAACGTGACAAGCAGAATAATGGTATACGGGCATCTGTCAACAAAACTTACACTTACTATATGCAGCAACTCAACAGACTGATTATTGAGAATAAGGCATTACAGAATGAGAATGATACACTAAAGGCCGAAAATACGGAGGTGAAGCAACGCATATCGCAACTTGACGAGAACGCAGTCAGACGAGTAACCGCTCAAAAGGATGCCGTTATTGAAAGTCTCAATACCCAATTGTCCTCTAAAAGTGAAGATGTTGCAAAGCTCAAAACAGATTACAATACTCTATGGGAAAAATACAAAATCTTGGTTCTTCAATGGAACGACTTGACAAAGCAGCCAGAAATAATTGAAGCTGTTAAACGTGTGGAAGAACGCAAGGAACAAGAAGCGGAGGCAAAACGTGAAGAACAGGCAAGGCAAGACAGATACCAAGGTGTACTTGACCGATTCATTAGTGAAGGTAATGAACAGCTCAAAAACTTTTCGCAATCAAGCAGAATAGATTTCGATGAGAAAGAAGCCAAAGCAATCTATTATGGTATTATGGCTACTGCCACAAAATCCAACATTGCGCTTCGCTCTCCACAAGGAGCAATATTTGCCGTTGAAAGATTTCTTGCGAGCATGGATTGGAATGGTTGTGGCAACTATCGGAGAGAATGTGTCGCACACTGGACAAAACTCTTTGCTACCGATGAGGTTGTTTATACCGAACCCATCATTCAGAACTTCCTTTCGTTCATTGATTACATGTCGTGCAGCTCAGATACATACGTTTCACTCGGTGGCTCCAATGGTTGTGCTGACCAACTCACGAATTGGGACGGAACACAGAAGTTGGGATTAGGAGCACCACCAAAAAAGAAGTCACAAGGTTTATCCAGATAATGACAATGAGAGGCGATTTGTAGCGTTAATTACCACAAATCGCCTCAAATTACAGAAATGTGATGCCAGAAGTAAAGATTTCCAATTATTTATTCTTTCGTCTGAATAAGATTTCCCACTTTTGTGGTCAATAATTGACAATTCTATCAAAAGAAAGTCTATTGGTTTAATCTAACCTCTGAGCAATAACATTGGAAGATAACACCAAACAGCCTTTAACGGCTAACGCTTCATTGTATAATGGGCAGCCTACCGACACAGGCTCATCGTGTCCAAGTGCAAGACTTACCTCTTGCACGCCCTCCATCTCAAAGAACAAAGGTGGGGTGTCGGTAGAGAATGTGCCTAACGAAAACCAACAGTGGTTCGTGCTGCGAGTTTCATATGGACGTATTATCAAGGCAAAAGCATTTGTAGAAGCTAAAGGATTTGAATGTTATGTTCCTATGCGATATAAAGAGGTTAAGAAGCAAGGTAAGAAACGAATCATAACTGAGCCACTTCTTCCCTCATTTCTATTTGTTCATGCTACAGTAGAACAAGTTGTAACACTACTCTATGAAATTAAGGTAAGTTCTGATGAGAGCAGAACCCTACTTAGTTATTACTTTAATCATACGATTCATTGTCAAGACAATCCAAAATGCAATCCTCCACTCACCATCCGTGATGAAGCGATGAATAACTTCATCAGACTAACATCTATCAAGAATCCGCACATAATCCCTGTTACAACAGAAATCATCCAATATAAATTAGGAGATATGGTCATTGTTACAGAGGGCGAGTTTAAGGATATTCATGGTAGAGTGGCAAGGATTGCTGGGCAGCAAAGAGTTGTCGTGGAGTTATTTGAGGGCTATTTGGTCGCAACCGCTTATATACCCAAAGATGCTATAAAGATAATCAATGATTAACAATACAAAAAAATTTTAGCTAATGAAATTAGATTTTTTATCCAGCATAATAAAAGGAAACAATAATCCTCCTTGTGGGAAAATTGTTTTCGATTCATCAGACCATGTCCGCTTCCAAAATGGGCAAAATGTCTCCGGACATAACTACAATTGTCATCGTAGAATAACAATTGAAAAGAATATTGAAGGTGCCGAAGGATACACTGTAACAATGTACAATATGGATGGTATGCATCCATTATGGCAGAATAATATTCAAATGTCCCCAAAACGAATGAAAATCGTAAATAAGCAAGAGAACATTATTGAATTCAGAGGTTATGGTTATGACGAAAATGCTTTAGCAATCGGAGCTCCTATGGAAGCAGCATCATTTGCAAATTATGGTTTAGTTATTATGATTGAGGACAAGAGTATTGTTCGAGCGCAATTAAATATGTTTGACAGACATGTAAGTATCGTTTATTTGAAATAGAGAAAACCTTCACTCATTTATTATATAATGAATCACAGATTCGAAAGTTAAATTATTATTTTTAATTCGTTATGGCAGAATTAGACATTAGGCAACTTGAGTCCAATATCTACGGCAACGTTGAAGATAGTGAAGCTCTTCCTTTGTTTGTTAGATATACCAGTGACGATGCCAAATTCCATGACAAGGATGCACAAGTATCTTTTGAGGATACAATAGCACAATTGTCTGGTACACACACTTGTTCGTTTATCCATCGTAGGAAGAAACAAAGTGTATGAAGAACTTGCAATAAAGTTCGATGAACTCCCGTATTGTATGACTGCACAACTTGCGAGAGATGAATACACTTTACGAGTGCCGCATTTTACTATAAAAAACATGGTCTTACCAGAAGAGAAAGACCAATTTATTATAAGAAAATGCGAGGTGAGATTTGTTGATTTATATGAAGATTCATTCAAATTGATTAGTGGTGCAGGCCCTTATTGGGTTGGTCATGTTAATGAGATAACACAATTCATTAAGGATTGCTTCTCTTTGCCTATTCCTCCTATTGAAATTCAAATAGAAGAGGATAAAGAAATGTGGCAGGCTTATCTTGATGGTCTAAATGCCCTGCTAAAGACCAAACGAGATTTGATCAAAATTCAAAATATTAGCAAACAAAAAGGAGGTTTGCTGAAATTGGATTTTGACATGGATAGTTATGCTCAGAATT
>ENA-UEQN01002305-UEQN01002305.1-human-gut-metagenome-genome-assembly--contig:-NODE-2305-length-13532-cov-5.833965_pt1 | contig 13532 bp, 11 predicted proteins | sample MGYA00242940_ERZ507944 | MGnify/ENA primary metagenome ERZ507944 (study PRJEB26167, sample SAMN06115449) | human gut metagenome | host: Homo sapiens | place: China:Fujian | collected 2015-08-20... | reverse complement strand
GGCGGGCGGGGCTGCGCCCCGCTTTCCCTCCCCCACCGCAAACCGTGCAAAAACCCCCGCCCTTTCGGGCGGGGGTCGTTTTATATGTTGTTATTCCATACCAATACCGGATACCTCACCGTTCACGGTAAATGCGCTCACCGTCCCATCGGCGCCGGTCACCAGCGCCACATCCTCCAGTGGGAAGCGGTACACCCCCACCCGGATGCCATCCTCGGTATGCCCGGTATCTCCGGCCTCGCCGATTTTATCTCCCTGCTTCACGGTGTCGCCGGTCTTTACCGCCACCTGGCTGCAATGGGCGTACAGCAGATAGCAGTCCTCCTGCTGCACCAGTGCCAGCCTGCCGTAGCCGTAGTTCCAGCCAATATCCGCGGCCCAGGCCACCGTTCCGTCCTTCATGGCGGTAATGGAAGCGCCAAGATCGGTTTTCAGGCTCCACCCGCCATTTTCCTCGGTGATCTCGGTGATGTTGCTCACCGGCCGGGCGTAGTCCTCGGCAAAATACCGATGGAATTCCTCATTGCTCAGTCCGGCCACAGCCGGTTCCTTTCCGCAGCCCGCCAGCAGCATCAGCACCGCCGCCAGCAGGATCATCCATTTCCTCATGGGGGTCCCTCCTTTTGGTCAGATGTTTTCTCCGTACAGTCTCATCATAACCTGTTCCCAAAGAAATGTAAACCCCATACAGGAATTTATTTGTCAGCAAATGATGAAAAGCCGTCCTCTGTTGCCAAAAGGACGGCTTCTGTTTTGGTTAAATTGTCGGCTCACACCCCGTACAGCAGCTCGCCGTAGGTCGGCATCGGCCACAGGTGGGCAGGGCACATCTGCTCCAGCGCGTCGGCGGCCTGCCGCAGCTCGTTCATGGCGGGCAGCAGCCGGTCCCGCGCGTACAGCGCCTTCTGCTCCTCGGTGCCGCTGGGGAAATCCCGCAGCAGGTTTTCCAGCAGGGTGCAGCCGGCCAGCAGCATATCGTTGTAGTTGGCAATCTGAGTACCCAAAAGCTCCTCGGCTTTGCAGCTCAACAACGGGCTGATCTCCTGCTTGGCGCGGCTGGTCTGCCCCAGCTCCCGCAGGGCGGCCTGCCCGGCGGGCAGGATCTGCCGCCGCACCATTTCTGCCATGGTGGCGGCCTCTATGCGGATGCACTTGGCATAAGTCTCATAGTGGATCTCCTGACGGCTGGTCAGCTCCGCAGCGGTAAAGATGCCGTGCTTCGCGAAAAGCGCCACATTCTTTTCCTCGGTCAGGTGGGCAAAGGCCTCCGGCGCGGTACGCAGGTTAAGGAGTCCCCGGCGTTCCGCCTCCTGCTGCCATTCCTCGCTGTAGCCGTCCCCGTTAAAGAGAATTCTTCCGTGCTGCTCCAGCGTCTCCTGCAGCAGGGTGCGCACCGTATCCTCCCGGTCGGCGCTCTGCTCCAGCCGGTCGGCATAGCGGCCCAGCACCTCGGCCACAGCGGTATTCAGCACCGTATTGGGGTCGCTGATGGACTGACTGCTGCCCAGCATCCGGAACTCAAACTTATTGCCGGTAAAGGCAAAGGGCGAGGTCCGGTTGCGGTCGCTGTCATCCTGCCGCAGATGGGGCATCACCGGCACCCGCATCTCCAGCTCCCGGCGGGCGGCGGCGGTGCTGCCCTCGCCGCAGGCGGCCTGCATCAGGGTGTTCTGCAGCGCCTCCCCCAAAAAGATGGAAAGAATGGCGGGCGGGGCCTCGCTGGCGCCCAGCCGGTGGTCGTTGCCGGCCGTCGCCACGGTAATGCGCAGCAGCGCCTGGTACTCATCCACCGCGGTCATTACCGCGGCCAGCATCAGCAGATAGGTCAGGTTGTTCGCCGGGTCGCTGCCGCCGTCCAGCAGGTTGCGGCCGGTATCGGTCACCAGCGACCAGTTATTGTGCTTGCCGCTGCCGTTCACCCCCGCAAAGGGCTTTTCCGCCAGCAGGCACACCATGCCGTGCTTCTGGGCCAGCCGCTGCATCAGCTCCATGGTCAGCTGGTTGCCGTCGGCGGCTATATTCGTGGTGGTAAAGAACGGGGCCAGCTCATGCTGGGCGGGCGCCACCTCGTTATGCTCGGTCTTGGCCATCACACCCCGCCTCCACAGCTCCTCGTCCAGCTCCTTCATATAGGCCATCACCCGGGGCTTTATGGTGCCAAAGTAGTGGTCATCCAGCTCCTGCCCCTTGGGGGCCATCGCCCCAAAGAGGGTCCGCCCGGTGTAGCGCAGGTCCCGGCGCTGCTCATACAGCTCCTTCGGGATGAGGAAATACTCCTGCTCCGCGCCCACGGTGGGGGTCACGGCGGTCACATCGGCCCAGCCCATCGCCCGCAGGAAGCGTACCGCCTCCCGGTTGAGGGCATGCATACTGCGCAGCAGGGGGGTCTTTTTATCCAGTGCCTCACCGGTGTAGCTGCAAAAGGCCGTGGGGATATACAGGCAGTCATCCTTGATGAAGGCGGGGCTGGTGGGGTCCCAGGCGGTGTAGCCCCGCGCCTCAAAGGTGGCCCGCAGGCCGCCGCTGGGGAAGCTGCTGGCATCCGGTTCGCCCTTGATGAGCTCCCGCCCGGAAAATTCCATGATGACCCCGTCGCCGGCCGGTGTCAGGAAGCTGTCGTGCTTTTCGGCGGTAATGCCGGTCATGGGCTGGAACCAGTGGGTAAAGTGGGTCACCCCGTGGTCCAGCGCCCAGGCCTTCATCACATTGGCAATGACATCGGCCACATCGGGGGTCAGCGGCTCCCCGCTGGCAACGATCTGCCGCAGGCGGCGGTAGGTATCATGGGGCAGGCGCTTTTGCTGCACCGTGTCATTAAAGACCAGGCTGCCGAACAGCTCCGGAATATTGCTCATCAAAATTCACTCCCTCGCGGCGAAAAGCTCGCGCTTTTCCCAAAAAATATGTTACCAATTTTATCACGCTGCATCGGTGAAGTCAATGTGATTTTCCGCTAAATCAAGGGGCTTTTGCGGCTCCCATTTTGGCAGGGGATCATAACACCGTTTCCATCGCCGTCCGCAGGCCCCTCCTCGACAAATCGCGGTCCCGCACCCCAGCCGCCGCGACCCATGGTCTCCCTTTTCAGGGGGCAGCGGCGCGGCAGGCGACGCTTACTATGCCTTTACAAAAGGCCTTTACAAAAGGCTCACTCCGCCAGCGCCATCAGCAGCTCCATCGCCCGGCGGTACCCGGTAAAGCCCAGCCCCACCACGCTGCCCTTGGCCGCCATCGCTACATAGCTGCGGTGCCGGAATTCCTCCCGGCGGCTGGGGTCGGAAAGATGCACCTCAATGACCGGCAGCGAAACTGCCAGCAGCGCGTCCATCAGCGCCACGCTGGTGTGGGTGTACCCCCCCGCGTTAATGATAATGCCATCCGCCTTCTCAAAATACGCGCGGTGCACCTCATCAATGAGGGCGCCCTCGTGGTTGGATTGGAATATCTCTATTTCCAGCCCCAGCTCCTTTGCGCTCTGGCGCAGATAATTCTCCAGGTCGGCATAGCTTTCCTTCCCGTAAATTCTCGGTTCCCGGATGCCCAGCATATCCAGGTTGGGCCCGTTGATGATAAACAGCTTCATACTTTTCCCCCATTCGGCAAATTTTTGTGGAAAGCCGGGCCCGCATCCCGCCCGGTCCTTCCTCTGTGCAGCATCCCCGTTACGGCCCGCAGGGTCGGCGGCTCCGCCGCCGTAGGGGCGGCCTCCGGCCGCCCCCCAAAGCCGTCCTGCGGACGGCTTGCCCTGCGGGCCTCCCCGCCGCACCGGCTTTCCTCTATCTCAAATCCAGCCCCCGCGCCGCGGCCTCCGCCGCGGCCTTTGGCAGGCCGGTATTCTCCACACTAAAATCCGCCGCAGCCCGGTACAGCGGCTCCCGCTGCCGGTACAGCCCCGGCAGGTCGGCGGAAAGCGGCCGCCCCTCGGTGGGCAGCAGCTCCAGCGGCCGCCGCAGCCAGCACAGCCGGCCGTTTTCCCGCAGGGCCGCCACATTTTCCTCCCGCAGGATGGCCCCGCCCCCGGCGGCGATCACACAGCCGGTTTTGGGCGAAAGCTTCCGGAGCAGCGCTTCCTCCCGCTCCCGGAAGTAGAGCTCCCCGTGGGCCAGCAGCTCCCCCTCCGGGGTGATGCCGTACTCCAGCAGGTACTCCTCATCGCAGTCTATAAACTCCCGTTCCAGCATCTGGGCGGCCAACCGCCCTATGGTGGTCTTGCCGCTGCCCGGCATCCCGATGAACACCAGGTTCCGCCGTTCGGCCAGCAGCTCCCGGTAAACCCGCAGCACCGTTTCTTCGCCCGGCACCGCCGTCCCAAAGGCGTACTCGGCAGCAGCGGCCTGGGCCGCCAGCATCAGCAGCCCGCCGCACGCGGGGATGCCCAGTTCCGCCGCCTGCTGGCACAGCCGGGTCCGCAGGGGATTGTAGATCACATCCGCCACCCCCTTGCAGCGCGGGAACTGCCGCAGGTCCAGCGGAGAAACCCCACTTTGCGGGGCCATGCCCACCGGCGTGGTGTTGATGAGATAAAATTCCCTTTTGCCAAACCGTTTGGCCAGATTCTCATAGTTCAGCTCTCCGGTGCGGCTCACGGTGGCAATTTCGGCCGCCCCCAGCTCCTCCGCAGCCGCTTTGGCCGTATGGCCGGTACCGCCGCTCCCCAGGATGACCACCGTTTGGCCGGTCAGCGCCCAGCCATTCTGCCGCAGCAGGAATTCCAGCCCCGCAAGGTCGGTATTATCGCCGGTCAGGGTGCCGTCCCGGCCCTTTATCAGCAGGTTGACGCTGCCGCAGCGCCGGGCCGCCGGGGTCAATTGGGCACAATAGGGCAGCACCCGCCGTTTGTAGGGGATAGTCACATTGACGGCGGCAAAATCCTTGGCCGCCATAAACGCTTCAAACTCTGCTTCCGGCAGCGGGCGGAGTTCATATTCCACCCCGGCCAGCCGCCGGTGCAGCTGCGGGGAAATGCTGTGGCCCAACGGCCATCCGATTAAGCCGTACCGCATGGCAATCTCTCCTCTCGGTCAATTTGTGTTGGTTTCGGGCTTTTGGGGGGATAGATCGCTTTCCTCGGTAGGCTTTCTGCCGGCCGGGAGCCGGGGCGCCGCAGGCAGACCGCCTTCGGCGGTCTCGGCGGCTTCGCCGCCGGTTTCGGGCTGCGCCCGAAACGCCTGCGGCGCCTTCCCGCTTCCGCCCTGTACAAACTTCAAAATGTATTTCCCGCGGGGGACTTACAGCCCCGCCCGCAGCAGCTGCAGCAGTTGCGGCCGGGTCATTTTCCGCAGGGTACAGCAGCCGATTCGCTGGGGCAGCACCACCGTCAGCTCCTCGCCCAGCCGCTTTTTATCGCTCCACAGGTAGGGCAGCAGCTCCTCCGGGCGGCAGCGGTACCGCAGCGGCAGCCCCCGCCGCTTCAGCGCGGTTTTTATCCGCTCCGCCGTTATGGAATCACACCAGCCCAGGGCAGCCCCGGCCCGGGCCATGCTGGCCAGTCCGATGGCCACCGCCCGCCCATGGGAAAGGGTATAGCCGCTGTGCCGTTCCACCGCGTGGCCGATGGTATGCCCCAAATTGAGGGAAAGCCGTATGCCGGTATCCTGCGCCTCCTGGGAAACAATCGCCGCTTTATAGGCGGCACAGCCGCAAAGAATGGCCTCATAATCAGGCTCCGGGGCGGCCACCAGCGGCCACAGCTCCTCCCCGGCCAGTACGCCGGTTTTTATGGCTTCCGCCATGCCATCAGCCAGGGCCGATGGGGGTAGCGTTTTCAGAGAATCGGGATCAATGAGGACGGCCAACGGCTGCCGGATGACCCCGGCCAAATTTTTCCCGGCGGGCAGGTCTACCGCGGTCTTGCCGCCGATGGCGGCATCCACTCCGGCCAGCAGCGTGGTGGCCAGGTAAGCCACATCCATCCCCCGGTGATACAGGGCGGCGGCCAGTCCGCCCACATCACAGGCGGAACCGCCCCCCAAAACCACCAGCAGGTCGCCGCGGGTCAGCCCTTCTTCGGCCAGCCGCTCCAGCAGATCGCCCAGGACGGTCCAGGTTTTTCCGGCCTCCCCCGCGGGCAGGGAAATGCGGACCGGCCGGTAGCCGGCCCCTTCCAGCGAATCCATCACCGCGCGCCCGTAAAGGGAAAAAACGGTGTCATCGCTGAGGAGGGCCGCCCGGCAGGGCGGGTGCAGCGGCAGCAGGGTCTCGCCGGTTTTTGGCAGCAGGCCCCGCTCGATGAGGATGGGGTAGGAGGAGGTGGTTTGGACAGAGATCGTCGGCATGGTTTCGCCGCCTTTCTTGGGGTGGGATGGGGGCTTTTTGCTTTGGGAGGAGTTTGTGCGGGGGATGGGGGCCGCAGGGCAAACCGTCCTCCGGACGGTTTTGGCGGGGCAAAGCCCCGCCAGCCCCGGCGAAGCCGGGGCACCCTGCGGGCCCCGCTCACCGGCGGCTGGAGCAAACTCTGAAATGGGGGAGAAGCCGATACCTCAAAAAGGGGAACCAGGCACCGGCTTTCCCTGTTTATTCGCCCTTTTCGGCTTCCTGCTCCAGTACCACCCGCAGCAGACCATCCTTGGCGGAGGAAAGCAGCAGACCCGCCGCATGGGTCACGGCCTGGCGGGTCTCCTCGTCCATGTTTTTGGCGGATTTAAGAATGCTGGCGGCACTGGCCAGCCAATTTTCATTCATCTGGTGGAGGGTGTGGGCATTGGTCTGCCGCATCACCTCATAGATGGCATCCACAAACTGCTCCCGCTGAGCCGGGGTCATTTGGGCCAGCCAGGCCTTCAGGGTGTAATCCACAAAGCGGCTGCTGTTATCCACGGTATCCAGGTAGTGGAAATGCTTTTGCCGGACCTCCCAGGAGTAGGTATCGTGCTGCTGGAGGAAGGTCTGCTCGCTGTGGACGATGATATACTTCTCCTCGTGGCCCAGCAGCATACCCACCACCGAGGACTGCGGCACAAAGGTCTGTATTTTTTGGCAGATGCGCTGATAACCCGGCTCCGAGAGGACTTTGCTATCAAAGCCGGGGCCATCGTAATTGTAAACCGCTTCTATGCGGTCCTGGATCTCCTCCCCGCAGAAAGCCGCGGCGTAAACGGCAAAATTGCCGCCCTTGGAATGGCCGCAAACGGTAAGCCGGCCGGGGAGCCGCCGGGCGGCCCTTTGCAGGTAGTCCACCGCCAGTTTTTGGCCCGGCACCGGGCAGACAAAGCCCATATTGAAGTCCTCTTTCCAGCCGATGAGGGTATTATCGGTGCCGCGGTAGGCCACACAGTAGTGGCCCTCCTCCAGCTTTACCGTAATGGCGGAAAACTGGGTCTGGCTTTCGGCATCCAGGTGGTCGGCATAGGCGGTCAGCTCCATCCCCTTATACCGCGGGGATTCAATAAGAGCCCGGAGCAGATCGGTATCGCCGCGGCGGCGCACGGCGGTTTCGATATCCGGCAGGGCCAAAAGGGCGCGGCAAACCGCCTCCACCGTGGTGGGGGTAAGGCTATCCCGCCGCAATACGCGGTGAAAGGGCATATAAGTGAAGCGGGCCAGGATCACCCCATCCACTTCATGGAAGGGATCGGCCGAAAGGGGAAGATCGCCCCGCCACGACAGATAATCAAACAGCGTTGTCATACAAAATGCGCACCTCGCCTTCTTCCGTCATTATAATATACCGAAAGCGGCGGCGCAAGAAGCGGCAAGATCGTATTTAATTTTCAAGGTACTGTTGGGAGGCAGGTTCCCGCTTAAGGCAGACCCCCAAATTGCCCGATGAGGTCTGCTGAAGAAAAAAATTAACCGGCGCCCCTGTTTGACCGGTGGGGCCGAAAGGCTCTCGATTTATTGTTCGGGGAGAGAGGCCGATGAGAAAGAATTTTTTGCCGGTGAGAAAAAGTCCTTTCACTAATCCCTGCAAATCGCCCCTTTTTTGCATGTGAGAGGTTAATATTTCACTTTATTTAATGGAAAGTTTACAGAACTGGGGATTATTGGGCGATAATTGCATAAATAGTGGGCTTTATTGGGGAAGTGAGGCTGGGAATTATTATGATATTTTGGGGAGGAGAGGGGTCGCGGCGCGCGGGTGCGGGACTACGATTTGCCGAGGAATGGGCAGCAGAAGAAATTTTAGACCAAGTTGGTAGTCGCCTGTCGGCGGGGCAGGGCCTTTTAGATATCAAAATTTGTATGCCTACCCGGCAGGGGATAGTTTGTGGTCGCCTAAAGGCGTCGCGGAGTCGCCGGTGGGTGACGGCTTGTACGGCTCGCCGCCGGGGCCTTCCTTTTGCTCCTGCAAAAGGAAGCAAAAGAGTTTTTAAGCCAAATTTGAGGTCGCCTGTCGGCGTCGCGGAGAATATGCAGGGTGCAAAGCCGGTACGGCTCGCCGCCGGGGCGTTCCTTTTGTGCGTACAAAAGGAACCAAAATACGCTTGGGGCTGCGCCCCAAGACCCCGACGCGTCGGTACACCCCGCCCGGAAAGCCAAAGCAACGGCTTCCCGGAGCGGGATTAGACGACGCTTATAGGGTGCCGCAGGCGCATTTTATGTAAAGTCTGTTATTCCCGTAAAGTATCTACTTAGTTTGCACCTTAGTTCCCCTCCTCAGAGGAGGGGACAGGGGTGGTGGTTCGCCCTTCCGCGCTCCAGCGCGGGGGCGATAAAAATGCGCCGCAGGCTACCTTTGGAGCGCATCTGTGCGCAGTACGGATTTGGATTTTTCGCCCCAGAAAAATCCAAATCCGTATCCAGCACAGCTAAGCGTCAAGGGAGTTTGTCAAGGGGGAAGCTCGGTCCCCCTTGACCGTGTTTTGGTTCCTTTTACACGAGTAAAAGGAACGCCTCCGCGGCGAGCGGTGCTAACTATGCCTTTGCAAAAGGCTCCGCGACGCCGACAGGCGACTACAAATTTGGTCTAGAATTTCTTTTGCTGCTTTTCATGGGAGAAAAGCAGGCCCTGCCGGCGGCGGATTTTACTCTGCGGGGAAGGCCGCGCGCAGGCAGGTGAGGGAGACCTCCGAGAGGTAGTAGCCGGCCTGGCCGGAAGTGCCATCCAGGTACACGCAGTAAACGGGGATCTCCTCCCGGCGGGCCAGGGTGCCAAGGGCGGTGCGGCGCTCCAGGTAATCCAGAAGGGTTAGGTCGCTGTGGCTGTGGGTGATGAGATGGGTCACCAGCTCTTCGCCGCTTTCGCTTAGCACGGCGGGGAGATGCCGCCGGACCAGGGCCTTAATCAGCTCGGCGGCGCGGTCGCTTTGTCGGGCGGGATCGGTGGGGAGAGGCAGGGTGATGAGATCGGCCAGGGCTTCGCCATCCAGGTAGTAGCGCCCAGCCGGGAACAGGATGCGGCTGCCGGGGGCGTCCTCCGCCAAGGAGAGGGGGAGGGTGTAGGGCAGGGGGCCGAATTGCTCCATGACGGCGGAAAGCTGCTGGCGGTTCTGGCTGATGGTGCGGTGGATGGAGATGCCCAGCCACTGGGAGAGGACCGACCGCAGGTAGGCGGCCCCGCCCTGCTGCCAGGCCGCCGAGAGGGTGCCCTCTCCGGCCTCGGTCTGCCAAACGGTTTGGGGTGGGAGGGCAGCCACCTGAACGGCGATGAGATCCGGCTGGAAGGAGAGCAGGGCACAGAGGGAGAGCTCATTTTCCGGGCTGACGCCGAGGGCCAGCACGGTGAGTCGGGAGCTTTCATCCGGCAGGAGGGGGGATTCGGGCAGAGGGCCCTCCTGGGGGCCGTTGTGGCTGATGAGCAGCCAGCCCAATCCGAAAAGAAGGCCGGCCGCGGCCAGCGAGAGGGTAAAGGTGCGCCAAAAATCGGCGGAGCGGGAATGGGAATGTTTCATGAAACACCTCCGGGGTGGAATAGGTGGGGGATGAAAAGAGGAACCGGTCCATTTGGGCATGGAAAATGATTTTTTTGAAGCGGAGGGAGAGGGTAGTTTTGCTGGGGGGAATAAGCGGGCGGCTTTGGGCGGCCGAAGGCCGCCACGGCGGCGGCACGCCGCCGGCCCTGCGGGTCGCCCGGCTGCGGCACCGGGTGGTCCAGCTGACAAAAGTATGGCCGCCGGGGGTGCCGCTGATGCAAAAAAGCGCGGAAATCCGGGGGAAAATGCAAACCAAGGCTTGACAAGGGGGAGCGAAGTCCCTATAATATTTTTGTGTCCGTCCAAGGGAGGGAGCAGTGCGCCCTTTTACCCCAAAGGACGGCGACCCCTAAACGCAGCGGGGATCTCCCCGAAGAAAAGGAGAGAGGCACCGTGAAGCTGGACCTGAACCGTGTACTGGAGCTGCCGGGAGAAGCCGATGTGGTAACGGCGGATGTGGACCTGACAACCGTAAAACACGCAGGCCGGCCCCTATTTACGGCGCCTGTAAATGTGACCGCCAAGGCGGTGAACCGTGCCGGTGTAGTTACACTCGATTGCACCTACCGGTTTACACTGCATGTGCTGTGCGACCGCTGCCTGGCTCCGCTGGAGCTGCCCGTGGACCGAACCGTGAGCCACACCGTGGTGCGGGAGGTGAACGGGGAAGACGACGAGACCTTTTTGGTGGCCGAGAATGGATGCATAGAGCTCGAGGAGCTTGCTACCAACGACATCCTGCCGGAGCTGCCCCAGCGCTACCTGTGCCGGGAGGACTGCAGGGGGCTGTGCCCGACCTGCGGCAAGAACCTGAACGAGGGCCCGTGCGGCTGCCGTGAGGACAGCGGCGACCCCCGGATGGATGTACTGCGCAGGCTGCTGGAAAATTGATATTCTGACAAAAACAAAGTGAAATAAGCGTAGGAGGAAAAACAAGATGGCAGTACCGAAGAGAAAAAGCTCGAAAGCAAGAAAGAACAAAAGACGCAGCAATGTGTGGAAGCTGGAGGCTCCCGCTATGTGCCGCTGCACCCAGTGCGGCTCCTTTAAGCTGCCCCACCGCGTATGCCCCGCCTGCGGCTACTACAAGGGCGTAGAGGTCATCAAGGTAGAGGAATAACCGAAAAGTTAGGAAAATCCCCCGAAGGCTGCGGCTTTCGGGGGCGTTTTTTGCAGGATGTGTACCAAATATTGCATGATGCACAAAAATGAGGGGGAAATTTATACAGAAAAAAGCACAATGGTACTGGCACTGCGGACAAAATGGTGCTAAAATGGGTGTGTCCGAAGCCCCATGGGGCGTTCTCGTGTTTGCACACAAACACGACCCCCCCTGCGGGCAAAAAACAAAAAACAAAAAGGAGAGATTGATGTGAAAAAAATAATAAGCATAGCGCTGGCCCTGCTTATGGTGGCTGTAATGCTGCCCGTCATGGCGATGGCGGCGGATGATACTGAACTGCCTGTAGCCCAAGATGGCGTTATTAAGCTGACTAATAATGTAACACTGTCCAAGATGACGGAAATCAAGGGAAATATTACACTTGATTTGAATGGTTTTACTATTTCCGGTAAGGGAACCGTTTTGGATCTTTACGGTACTATAGAAATTAAAGATAGCACTGAAGGCGGAAAAGGTAAGATAGTTTCCACGGTAAGAACAAACACACCTCCAGATTCCCCCAATAGCAACGGCATTTGGATTAATAATGACACTAGTGTCACTATCAATAGTGGAACAATTGAAGGCAATACATGGGGCGTTGTTGTTGCAGGAGTTAATGCGTCCTTTACTATGAATGGCGGTACAGTCATTAATGGTATTACAGGTAACGGAAGTGAAAATGCTGGTGTTCCTAAATATGCTCCTACAACTATTACTATCAACGGCGGCGTAGTTAATGGGGGCGAACTTGGTATTTATCACCCGCAGGTCGGTAAGTTGACGATTAATAATGGAGAAATCACCGGAAAATCCGGCATTGAAATGAGAGCCGGTGAATTGGTTGTTAATGGCGGTGTTATCACTGCCACCGGCACTCCGCTTACAGTAAACCCGAATGGTGGCGGTAGTACGACCGTTGGTGCGGCCGTTGCAATTGCGCAGCATACTACAAAAAGACCGATTACTGTAAACATTTCTGGCGGCACCTTTACCGGCGGTGCAGCGCTTCTCGAGGCTAACCCGCAGGGCAACCCTGAAGATGCGACCAAGAATGTTGGCATTGTAGTAAACGGCGGCAATTTTGTAGGTAACATAAATAAAAACAAAGATGCTTCTAACCTGCAAATCACCGGCGGTACCTTCTCTGATACGGGAAGTGCAAAAGAATATCTCGCTCCCGGTAAAGAGTTCGATCGCAATGGCAATGTTGTTCCTGAGTCCATCACCATCATCGTGCCCAGCGAGGGCGGCAACACCACTACCACCCCCAGCACCGATAACACCAAGAACCCCAGCACCGGCGCCAATGACTTTGTAGGCGTTGCGGCGGCTCTGGCGGTGGTTTCCCTGCTGGGCGCTGCTGCGGTCATCCGCAAGAAATAAGCAAAACTGAAAGCTGACGGGCATTTGTGTGCGGTGCCCGCCATAAGGCAAAAAAAGAGCTCCCCCCAGGGGGAGCTTTTTGCGTGGGGTCAGTCATCCCGGTGGACGACCATGTTCCAGCAGGTTTGGCGGAAGGTGATCTTATTCTGCTTGGCGATCTCATCCAGCACGCGGCAGGTGGCCAGCGAGATGGAGAGATAGCCCTCATTGCCGCCGCGGCGCTTGATCATGCTGATGAAGGCATCCAGCTCGGCGTAGAGGGGGGAGGTTTCATCCTCGATGGGGATGGGCTTCGGCTCCTGGCCACGCAGACACAGGGTGAGGGGGGACATGGTATCCCATTTGCCGATGAGGATGGCGCCCTTTTCGCCCTCGATGGCGGAGGGGAGGGGGCTATCGGCGATTTTGCTCCAGCGCCAATCCGCCAGGAAGGTGGGGTACTGGGCCAGCGCGCCGCCCTGGGCCTCGAACTCACCGAGCTTATTGCAGCAGGAGAGGACCTTTTGGGGTTCGCCGGCCATGGCGATGGTGGGGGCGATGCAGTAGACACCGAGATCGGCGACGGCGGCATTATTCAGGCGGGGATCGAAGGCATTGGGACGGCCGCCGGCCAGGTAGCTATCGTACCGACTGGAATACTGGCAGTAGCCCGCGGTGATGCGGCGCAGGGTGCCGATCTCCGGGATGAGCTGGTGCAGCCGAGCGAAGCCGGGGGCGAACAGGGTGCGCATGCCCTCCAGCAGGATGACATGGCTATTGTGCGCCTGCAGCACCATGCCGTCGCAATCGATATAGGTGGTGGCCATGGGCTTTTCGCACAGGATGTGCTTGCCGGCCTTCATTAGGGTGATGGCCTGCTCGGCGTGGCAGAGATTGGGGCTGGCGATATAGACGGCATCGACCTCGCCGCAGGCGGCCAGCTGATTTAGGTCGGTGAAGGTGAGGGCGGCGCCCCACTGGGCGGCGAATTCGGCGGCGCGCTCCCCGGTACGGGAATAGACGGCGGTGAGTGTAAATTCGGGGTGCTTTTGGGCTTCGGTGAGGAACTGTTCGACGATATGGCCGGAGCCGATGGTGGCAAAACGGATCATGGGGGGGACCTCCTTGGGTGGGGTGATGGGGTGGTGCAGGGG
>ENA-UEQN01002292-UEQN01002292.1-human-gut-metagenome-genome-assembly--contig:-NODE-2292-length-13606-cov-6.445783_pt1 | contig 13606 bp, 7 predicted proteins | sample MGYA00242940_ERZ507944 | MGnify/ENA primary metagenome ERZ507944 (study PRJEB26167, sample SAMN06115449) | human gut metagenome | host: Homo sapiens | place: China:Fujian | collected 2015-08-20... | reverse complement strand
CTTAAGGTGGAAAGCTGGGTAGAAAGCTGGAAAGTTAAGTGGAAAGCTGGAATGTTAAGTGGAAAGCTGGAAAGTACGCGGAAGACTGACATGCTAGCCCAGAGGCTAGAGGGGTTAATAATTATGAAGACCATACCAAGCGAAACAAAAAGATACCAATCTGGTTGGTAAAACACGCTCAATGAGCTGCGAGCTAACTAGCTGCGTAAATTAAATGTAAAGAACTGTCGCAAATAAATGGCAAATGCCCAGATAACGCCGCGTCTATTTTAATTAACTGCTTTGAGCAAACAGTAAAATGCTACTATCTAACTTGCACGTAAGAAAGCAGATTAACGGTTAAGGCTAAGAAGTGGCAGGTATGTCGGAAGCAACTAGGACTCGCACGCATGCGCCCGAGGTTAGGCAGCGCGCCGTCGAGATCCTCCAAGAGGGGGTCGGTCATCGCGCCCTCGCCGCGGAGCTTGGCATTCCCCAGGCCACGGCTCGTCAGTGGGCCCGCGCGTATGCCGTAGGCGGTGCCGACGCCGTTCTCAACGCCGGTTCGCATCATCACACCTATTCGTACGAAGTTAAGCTCGCCGTGGTCAAGGACCGCTTGGAAAACGGCTTAACGGTTCGCGAGGCCATGATCAAGCACAAGATTCCCAGCGAGTCTTCGGTCAAGGCTTGGTGCCGCCAGTATCGCGAGAGCGGTGAGTCCGCGCTGGTTGATAAGCCGCGCGGTCGCAAGCCGCGCGTTAAAAAGGCGGAATAGCGAACGGGATGGTGCGCCCACAGGGGCGCATTTTTCTTGCCGCGCCAACTTTTTGGACCGTCGTGAGCCTACTGGAACATCCTCCAAAGTGGTTAATAAACCGCGCGCAGTGGCCCGTGCGCCCGCCGCCGCGATAGGGGGAGCGTCGCCTCTCTGCTCAAAAGCGGACAGACTCCTTACCCCGTACGCCTAAAACTCTCCAGTTGACCGAAAACCCGCCGCCGCTACTCCTCAACTGAGCTATAACGTTAAACAATTGCAGCGTTTTTGCATGGGGGAGTGATGGTATGACGCTACTGTATTTCCTTACCCTGTTTCCGCTGGTACCGGCGCTGGGCATGCTGCTCGCGCGCGGTGACCGCGCCCGCGATGCGCTAGGGCTTGTAGGCTCTGGCATCATTATGGCGGTGACGGTTGTAGTCGCCGTCATGTTTTTTGGCACGGGCCCGCAGAGCTTCGAGGTTGCCCCCGGCACCTCGCATGTGCTCTCGATCATCAGCTCCGCCATCGATGTCATCCTGTGCGCCGTCATCCTGTACAACGCGTACAAATATAGGAACGCGCTCACCACGGTGCTCGGCATAGTCCAGCTGGTGGGTTCGGTTGCCTTCGCTGCCATGACGCTGCCCGCGGCCGAGGTTGTCATCGCCACGCCGCTCTACCTAGACTACATGAGTGTGATCATGGTCCTCGCCGTCGGTATCGTCGGCAGCCTAATCTGCGTGTATGCCCTGGGCTACATGAAGGACTTCCAGGCCCATGACGAGCACGAGGCCGCGCTGCGCGGGCAGACCGCGCCCGACCGTCGCCCGCAGTTCCTGGCGCTCATGTTCCTGTTCCTCTCGGCCATGTTCGTCATCGTGACGAGCGACAACCTTGAGTGGCTGTTCTGTGGCTGGGAAATCACCACCGTGTGCTCGTTTCTCATGATTGGCTACACGCGCACGCCCGAGGCCATAAAAAACGCTTTCACCCAGATCATCCTCAACATGCTGGGCGGCATCGCGTTTTTGGCCGGACTCATGTACCTGCACGTTAACGGCATGCCGCTGACCATCTCGGGCATGATCGAGCTTTCCGGCGCTGGAACCGCGCAATCCGCGCTGCTGGTGATGCCGGTCGTTCTGCTGTCGCTCGCCGCACTCACCAAGGCCGCACAGATGCCGTTCCACACTTGGCTGTTGGGTGCCATGGTTGCCCCCACGCCCACGAGCGCCCTGCTGCACTCGTCAACCATGGTCAAAGCCGGCGTGTTCCTGATGGTCAAGCTGAGCCCGCTCTATGCCATCTATCCCGTGACTGGCTTTATGGTCACGAGCGTGGGCGCCATCACGTTTTTGCTCGCTGCCCTCATGGCCATCTCGCAGAGCAACGCCAAACGCGTGCTCGCGTTCTCCACCATTTCCAACTTGGGCCTTATCAGCGCCTGCCTAGGCGTCGGCGCGCCCGAGGCCGTGTGGGCCGCGATCTTCCTGATCCTGTTCCATACGGTGGCAAAGTCGCTGCTGTTCCTGTGCGTGGGCACGGCCGAGCATCATATCGGCAGCCGCAATATCGAGGACATGGACGGCATGTTCAGCCGCATGCCGCACCTGACGCGCCTGATGATGCTGGGCATTATGGGCATGTTCGTGGCCCCGTTTGGCATGCTCGTGTCCAAGTGGGGCGCCCTGGTGGCGTTTGCGCAGACCGGCAACGTGCTCATGATCATGGTGCTTGCCTTTGGCTCGGCCGCGACGTTTTACTTCTGGGGCAAGTGGCTTGCCAAGCTTTCGGGCGTCGACCCCACGGCTCAAAACGTTGAGGTCAATGTCCATAAGACCGAATGGATGGCCCTCAACACCATCGCCGCGCTGCTGATTCTGTGCTGCGTGGCGTTTCCGGTTATCTCGAGCGGTCTGGTGTCGCCTTACTTGGCCATGGTGTTTGGCCGCGTGCCGTACGTTATTGGCAAGGACGCCATGTATCTGATGGTGGTTATCGTGGCTTTTATCGCCGTGGTGCTGCTGACGTCATTCCGCGTGAGCAACAAACCGCACGTCAACGTGTACCTTTCGGGCGTGGGAACCGACAAATATCGCCATTTCCGCGGCTCGATGGGACACGAGGTGAAGGCCGAAAAGCGCAATTGGTACTCGGAGGACGCCCTTGGCGAGAAGCGTATTGGCCCCGCGGGTAGCGTCGTATGCTGCAGCATTATCTTGTTTGCGCTGCTGTGTTGCGCATGGATTGGGCCCGAGCGGCTTGCCATGAGCGCGCCCTCGGTGCTGCGCGGCAAGTATTTCGAAGGTTCGGGCGTCGTGGGCATCTTTATTGGCACCGTGGCGTTTGCCTTGCTGGCGCCGCTTGCGGGCGGCTTGATCGACGGCATCGACCGCAAACTTTCGGCTCGCATGCAGGGCCGCGTGGGCCCGCGCCTGCTGCAGCCCTTCTACGACGTTGCCAAGCTGCTGCGCAAGGCCCCTGCCAGCGTAAACACCATGGACGATACCTATATGGCTTGCGCGCTCATCTTTACCGTCGTGGGCGGCGGCATCTTTGTGTCGGGCTCCAACACGCTGCTGTGCGCTTTTATGGTGACGCTCGCCGCGATCTTTGTGGTGCTGGCGTCCGCCTCGACGCAAAGCCCGTTTGCGCAGGTCGGCGCCGATCGCGAGCTGCTGCAGGTTATGAGCTACGAGCCCGCCGTTCTGCTGATGAGCGTGGGCCTGTATCTCGCCACCGATAGCTTCGATTCCATCGCCGTGACCGGGCAGTCGGCGCCCATCATCGTGTACAGTGCGCCCATTTTCCTGGCGCTGCTTGCGGTGCTCACCATCAAGCTACGCAAGTCGCCGTTTGACCTTTCGTACTCGCATCACGCGCATCAGGAGATTGTCCAGGGCGTCGCCACCGAGATGAGCGGCGGCACGCTGGCCAAGATGACCCTTATGCACTGGTGCGAGACCGTGCTGTTTTTGATGTGGGTGGGCATGTTCTTTGTTTGGGACAACCCGGTGAGCTGGGTCGTAGCCCTGGTCGTGATGGCCGCGACGTTTTTTGTCGAGGTGCTGATCGACAACACCTTTGCACGCAGCACCTGGCGCAGCTGCTTTAAGCTCGGCTGGGGCGTGGCGCTGGTGTTTGGCCTGCTCAACCTTATGCCCATCCTCGTCGACGTGTTTATTTAGGAGGCGGCATCCATGGATCATAAAATGTCGCGCTCGCCGTGGGTTATTCATTACGACGGCTCGAGCTGCAACGGATGCGATATCGAGGTGCTGGCCTCGCTCACACCGCTGTTTGATGCGGAGCGCTTTGGCGTGGTCAATACCGGCAACCCCAAGCATGCGGACATCTTTTTGGTGACGGGCTCGGTCAACGCTCAGAACTTGCCTGTCGTGCGCCAGATTTACAACCAGATGCTCGAGCCCAAGTGCGTGGTGGCCTGCGGCATCTGCGCGTGCTCGGGCGGCGTGTTCCGCGATGCCTACAACGTGATCGGCGGCGTGGACCGCGCGATTCCCGTGGACGTGTACGCGCCCGGATGCGCCATTCGCCCCGAGACCGTGATCGATGCCATCGTGGAGGCGTGCGGCATCCTGGACCAGAAGGAGGCCGTGATGCGCGCCGGCGGCGATCCGCTTACCGTGGGCGGTGCCGCTACCTGGGACGGTGGCGTTGAGCTGGGCGAGGACGGGTTTGTGGCTGCGGGGGCCGGGACTGATGGTGCCGGTGACGCGCCTGTCGGGAAGCCCGCCGCGCCCGCCGCTGGCGACGCACCTGCTGAGGCTCCTGCCGCTGCAAAGGAGGCCGAGTAATGCAAGAGGCAATCTATACCACCGTCGGGATCGACGAGCTCCTGTCGCATGTCCAGGCGCTCAAGGGCGCCGGTGCCCGCTTTGTGCAAATGCACGCCGAGCGCTGTGTGGACGACGGATCGTATCGCCTGGTCTATACGTTTATCAACGTTCGTGCTGCTCAGGAGCATATTGCGCAGGACGGTAGCTATGCGATCGAGAACCTGGTGGTTGAGGGAATTGATCGGCACCAGGAGATTCCGTCCATCAGCTCGTACTATCCGGCGGTATTCCCGTTTGAGAACGAGGCGCACGACCTATTCGGTCTTGCCATCACCGATATGCAGATCGACTTTAAGGGCTTTTTCTACCAGGTCTCGACTGCCGAGCCCATGAGCGTTATCACGCCCGAGGTGAAGGCTGCGCGAGAGAAAGCCATGAAGGTCCGTGCCGCTGCCGAGGCCAAGGCGCGCAAGGCCGCGGCCGAGAAGGCCGCCGCGGCTGCCGCGGGGGAGGGCGCTGCGGGTGCCGGCGATGCTGCGGGCGCTGCTGCCGCCCAGCCCGCTGCGGCTGCCGGCTCCGATGCTCAGCACGATGAGGCTGCTGCCAAGGCCGCGCTCAAAGCCGCCGAGCTGGAAGCAAAGCTCGCCGCCATGGATCCCGAGAAAGCGGCCAAGGTCCGCGCGGCGCTTGCCGCCAAGGCCGCCCGCGACAAGCAGAAAAAGGAGGCGTAAGGTCCATGGCTCATCGCTCCGTAATTCCGTTTGGCCCGCAGCACCCGGTGCTGCCCGAGCCGCTTCATCTGGACCTGGTGATCGAGGACGACCGCGTTATCGAGGCAATTCCGCAGATCGGCTTTGTGCACCGCGGACTCGAGAAGCTCACCGAAAAGCGCGACATGCACCAGTTTGGCTACATCGCCGAGCGCATCTGCGGCATTTGCGCCGTGGGCCACAGCTGGGGCTATGCCAGCGCCTGCGAGCGCATGCTCGACATCGAGGTGCCCGGCCGCGTGCAGTATATCCGCACCATTTTGCACGAGCTTTCGCGCATCCACTCGCACCTGCTGTGGCTGGGCCTGCTCGCCGATGCCTTTGGCTTTGAGGCGCTGTTCTATCGGTCGTGGACGCTGCGCGAGCAGATTCTCAAGATCTTTGAGAGCACGTGCGGAGGGCGCGTGATTTTGTCGATTAACGAGATCGGCGGCCTTAAGCACGACATTGAGGACTCCGAGCTGGCGGGTATTGTCCAGACGCTCGACGCTATGCGCCCCGACTACGAGGCCCTGGTGCATACGTTTTTGGACGACAATAGCTGCGGCGAGCGCCTGCATGGCGTGGGCGTGATCAGCAAGAAGGACGCGCTGGATCTGTCGATGGTCGGCCCGTTCGGTCGCGCCTCGGGCGTGGATTATGACGTGCGCATGTTCGGTGACGGTGCCTATGCGGACTTGGCTGCGTTTGAGCCGATTGTTGCCACCGATGGCGACTGTTATGCCCGCTGCCAGGTGCGTTGTGCCGAGGTTACGCAGGCCATGGACATTATCAAGGAGCTTGTCGGCAAGATTCCGCACGACGGTATCGGCGGGCGTACCAAGCTCACGCCGGCCGACGGCGCGCGCGGCGAGGTTGTGATTGAACAGCCGCGCGGCGAAGCATATTACTATGTGCGCGGTAACGGCACCAAGAACCTGGACCGTTTCCGCGTGCGCACGCCGACGTCGCAGAACCTGGCGGGTCTGACGCATGCGCTGCAGGGCGTGCTCCTTGCCAACGTGCCCATGATTATCCTGACCATCGACCCCTGCATTAGCTGCACGGAAAGGTAGGCACGGCATGAGTTTGCTGACATTTGCCAAGACGGCCTTGGGCTCCATGGTCAAGCAGCCGGTCACGGTGTGCTATCCGCAGGAGGAGCTGACGGCGCCCGAGCGCCTGCGCGGGCATATCGTCAACGACATGGACGTGTGCATCTGCTGCGGCATGTGCGCGCGCCGCTGCCCGGCGGGCGCGCTCGCGGTCGATCGCAAGGGTGGAACGTGGTCGATCGACCCGTATGCCTGCGTGGTGTGCGGTGAGTGCATCGAGAGCTGTCCCAAACACTGCCTGAGCATGGACACCGCCCGTATTCCAGTCGCGGCGGACAAGACTCCCACGGTAGAAACCAAGCCGGAGTAGCGCGAAGACGGGGCCGGTGGGGCAAAATTGCCCCACCGGCCCCGCGCGTGAAGGCGCGGGCGAGCCGCCGCGAACAAAACTATGCCGGATTACGGAGCTGGATAGCGAACCTCCGACCATATCGAAAATTGCAAAAACAAAACCGCAGGTAGATTGCTTGCCGTTTTTCAAAAAATGAAGGTATGGATGAGGGTCCCGACTTTAGCCCCGTAATCCGGCATAGTTTTGAAATGTCACCATATCCGTAACAGCCCTTGATCTACCGTAGACGGAGGAAAACGGATCATTTTTACCTGATGGCTCCGAGTCGCACCCGTTTTCCTGCGAAAACGCTGTGTCTCAACTTTGGTGAGACATTTGTCTCACGCTCAAAACCGAATCTGGAACATGTGTCACCTGCCCAAATTGTGTCTCATTTCGTAACTTTAGGCTGTTGCAAGGTCTGAGACCGCGAGAAGGGAGACGCGATGAGTAAGTACACGAGGGGTCTCTTGGCGGTGATACTGGCCGTGGTGCTGGTGTTGCCGGCTGCAGCATTTGCCATGCTGCCCGAGGCCAACGCCAGGTCCAGCACAGGAATGGACGGACCGACAGTAAACGGGACGGTCGTCGACCCCGATACTAGCGGACGCTGGGAAATCTGGGCAGCCGGCCACGGCGGTAATAAAGTAACAACCCAAAATGTCGGCCGAATCTGGACCGACAAGACGGTCAAGGCAACCGAAGAAAACGAAGAGTCGGATTTTTTGACCACGCTTTCGGCGATGTCCTCGACGTCTAATTCAACCGTGACAGTCACCACGCCACTCGACATCGTGATGGTGCTGGATGCCTCTGGCTCGATGGATGATGCGATGGGCAGTGGAGATCGCACCAAGCGTATCGATGCGCTCAAGAGCGCTGCCAACAGCTTTATCGATACCATCGCCAAGCAAAACGAGGGCATCGAGGGCGTGGATAGGCAGCATAAGGTTGCTATCGTTAAGTTTGCGGGCAAGACGTCCAACAATATCGGCAACGATAAGTATCGTGACGGAGGATACACCTACAATTACACACAGGTTATGAAAAACCTGACCGATTGCTCTGGCGGCAACGTGAAAGCTCTTAAGGATAGGATTGCCGAGATTGACCCCGCCGGCGCCACGCGCGCCGACTATGGTCTGCAGCTGGCTGAGGGCATCACTTCTGGTCGCGCGGGCGCCAAGAAGGTCGTTGTGTTCTTTACTGACGGCACTCCAACGAGTGGCAACACGTTCGACCCTGGCGTCGCCAACGCTGCTGTGAAGGCTGCCAAGAACATGAAGGACAGCAAGGCTGCCGTCTATACCATCGGCATCTTTGACGGTGCGAACCCCAGCGCTGGTATCCAGGATTCGGGAAAAAGCCAAAAAGAGAACAAGTTCATGCAGGCCGTTTCGAGCAACTATCCCAATGCCACGGCATGGGATACCCACGGCACACGCGCGGAAAACTCCGACTACTACAAGTCGGCGACCAATGCAGAAGAGCTCAAGAAGGTCTTCGACGACATCTCGCAGGCCATTACGTCGGAGCCGCCTTATCCGACCGAAATCCACAAGGGCTACGACGAGACCAAGTCCGGCTACATCACGTTTACCGATGAGCTGGGCGACTTTATGCAGGTCGACAGCTTCACCGAGGTCGTCATCAACGGCACGCCGTTTACCAATCCGAGCAAGACGGTCAACAAAGAAACCAAGACCGATACGTACGAGTTCGATGGCAAGGCAAAAGACCTGCTCATTACCGTGCAGCGTGCCGGCGACGACAATCCCCAGAAGGGCGATATCGTAACGGTCAACATTCCCGCGTCGTTGATTCCGCTGAGTCACTTTAAGACCGTAGACGGCAAGCTTTCGGTCGATACCGTTAAGCCCATCCAGGTGAAGTATGCCTCGAGCGTGAAGAAGGTCGCACTCGACAACCTGTTTACGCCCGAGAAGGTAGCGGGGCTCAAGGATTACATCGAGCATAATACGACCGTCGTTGACGGCACCAAGACCGTGAACTTCTTTGCGAACAAGTGGAGCGACGGTGCGATGGGCGATACGGTTGCGACCTTTGAACCCGCCGACACCAACCGCTACTACTACTTCCAGAAGCAGACTCCTATTTACACGGATAAGGAATGCACGCAGCCCGCAAAGAATTCGCTGGCAGATACCGGCACCTATTACTACAAGGATAAGTTTGAAGAGCAGGGCGAGAACGGCGAGGCCAAGCCCGCCACCGCCGTCATCGAGTTTATCGGCGGCGACGCCGCGAAGTTCGACGGCGCGATTGTTCCCGATGAGAACGGTAACTTGGTGTTTACTGTGGGAACCGCACGCCTGGCCTTTATCGATGAGCTCCACACCACCAAGGAGAGCGTGGGCGGCAACAAAACCGATACCGCGACCGACGTACTCAATCCCAAGTGGAACAACATATCCGCCAAGGCGACCGCGACGCATGTCAACTCCTACCTGGGCAACAACGGCAAGATCAGCTATAAGTACGACATGACGCCGGTAACGGTGGATACCAAGGATACCAAGGCCGGCTTTGACCTGACCAAGGTACTCGAGGGCCGCGACTGGACGAAGGAGGACACGTTTGAGTTTGGGCTGACGTCCGAGAACGGTGCCCCGATACCCGAGTCCGCGACAGCGCCCGTGACCGCGTCTGTGACCAAGGACGATCTGGACGACAAGGGTAAGGCTGTCATCGACTTCGGCACGATCAAATACACCGAGCCCGGCACGTACGTCTACAGGGTCAGCGAAAAGAACGCCGGGACTACGGTTGACGGCATTGCCTACAGCAAGAACGTCGCGGAGGTCACCGTGACGGTAACGCCCAACAAGAGGGGCGAGCTCAGCGCCGCTGTGAAGGTGACATGGAGCGAAGCCGACGAGACCGAGTTCAAGAACGTCTACACTGCGGAGCCTGTTGAGTCCAGCGTTACCGACAAGATTGACGTGACCAAGTCTCTGACCGGGCGCGACCTTACGGTCGGTGAGTTCAGCTTTGAGCTGCGCGAGATTAAGGATGAGGACTCTGAGCTTATCGAGACCGTTAAGAACGCTGCCGACGGCAAGGTGACGTTCAGTGCCATCAAGTACACCGAGATCGGCCAGCACACCTACAAGCTGCATGAGGTTAAGGGCAACGCCGGCGGTATTGACTACGATGACGCGGTCTACACCATCGTGACGACCATCGCCGATAATGGCAAGGGCCAGCTGGTTGCCACGCACGAGCTGAAGGACGCCAAGGACGTCAAGAGCATCGAGTTCAAGAACGCCTACACCACGAATGCTACCGAGGCATCGCTTGCGGGTATCAAGAATCTGCAGGTTGACGACGCTCTTACCCCGGCTGATATCACCGGCAAGTTCACCTTTACCGTGACCGGTGAAGAGGGCGCGCCTATGCCTGCGAGCACGAGCGTGCACAACGACGTCGACGGCAAGGTCGACTTTGGCAAGATTACCTTTACGCTCGACGACCTTAACAAGGCTGTGGGCGAGAAGCCCGAGAAGCGCGAGCATACCTTTACCTACACCGTGACCGAGTCCGGTGAGGTCGCTGGCGTGACCAACGACGCTAAGCCGTCGCGCGAGGTTTCCTTCACCGTGACCGATGACGGCAAGGGGAATCTGCGCGTATCCCGCAAGCCGGACGGTGATGCGGCCTTCACGTTCACCAATACCTATAACGTGACGCCTGTCGAGACGAGCGTCACCGAACAGATCACCGCGACCAAGGTCCTGACCGGCCGCGACATGACTGAGGGCGAGTTCTCCTTCGAGCTCGTCGAGGGCGAGGGCAAGGACGCCAAGGTCGTCGCCACCGGCAAGAACGCCGCCGATGGCAAGATCACGATGAGCCCCGTGAAGTACGACAAGGCCGGAACGCACACCTACACGCTGCGCGAGGTCAACGGCGGAACCACCAGCAAGGGCGTCACCTACAGTGATGCCAAGTTCACCATCGTGACTACCATCACGGACAACGGCGACGGCACCCTCAAGGCCGAGCATGTCCTGAAGGGCACCGAGCCCGCCGAGTTCGAGAACTCCTACGACGTGACCCCGATCGAGACCGAGCTCGACTTTGGCCTGAGCAAGGCTATCAACGGTCGCGACTGGACCGATGCGGACGAGTTTAGCTTTACCATCAGCGCTCCCGAGGGCACTCCGCTGCCCGATCCCGCAACCGTAACCGTGAGCAATGAGGACGCGAAGGACGGCATCGCCGCCATCAAGTTCGGCAAGATTCACTACGCTGCTGCCGGAACCTACAAGTACGAGATTCGCGAGAACGCGGGTAACGCGGCCGGCATGATGTATGACGCCCATGTCGCGACCGCCGAGGTGACCGTGACCGAGAACGGCGATGGCACCCTGACCGCCAACGTCACCAAGAAGGAAAACGGACGCTTTGCCAACACGTACCGCACTGAGCTCGATTACGTCGCGGCCGGCGGCCTTAAGCTCAGCAAGACCCTCTTTGGACGTCCCATGACCGAGGGCCAGTTTAGCTTTACCGTGACGCCCGCCGACGAGGCCTCGGCTAACGCGCTTGGCCTGCACGAGGGCGCCAACGTGTACAAGTCCCCTGCAACGGCAGGGGCAACGGTTGGTCTGATCGACATCCTGGCCGGCCATGAGGTCAAGTTTACGCAGGCTGACGCCGGCAAGACCTTTACGTACACCGTTGCCGAGAAGAACGATGGCCAGCCCGGTTACACCTACGACGATGCCGTGCGCACCGTGACGATCGCTATCGCTGACGATGGCGCCGGTACGCTCGCCGCTACGACAACCGTTTCCGGCGGTTCCGAGGGCACGCTGGTGACCGAGTACAAGACCGGTGCCGGCGCGGTCGAGAGCGCCGTGGTCCCGTTCGTCAACAGCTATAGCGCTACGACCGATGCACCTGGTGGCACCGTTGCTCAGGTCGTTGCCGCCAAGACCCTGACCGGTCGCCCGATGGTCGACGGTGAGTTCTGGTTCGGTATCGCCTATCAGGGTGAGCTTGTGGGTTATGAAAATCTCAAGCCCAATATCGGCGGGCACGTGAGCTTTGATGTGCTGCACTACGACACCAAGATGCTTGCCGATCTTGAGTCTGCCGGGCTTGCCCATCGTACCGACAAGGACGGTAAGCTCGCTTGGACCATTAACTACACGGCTTACGAAGCTATACACGGGCTACCGAACGGCGTTTCCGCTACAACGTGGTACTTTGGCTTTAAGGTTATCGTCGTCGATAACGGTGACGGTACCCTGACGGCAACGGTCGACTACGGTGGCATCGAGCCCTTGTTCGAGAACGTCTACGGCGCCGATGCCGTTGACGCCGCGCTTGCCGGCACCAAGAAGCTCCAGGCAGCTGAGGGCCTGACCCCGGCCGACATCGCGGGTAAGTTTACCTTTACCGTGACCGCTGACGAGGCGTGTGCCCCGATGCCCGAGCACACGACCGCAACCAACGACACGGCCGGCAACGTGGACTTTGGCAAGATCCACTTTACGCTCGAGGACCTCAACCGCGCCCTGGGCGTGACGGACGATGCAACCGATAAGGCCGAGGCAGACGAGGCCGACGAGGCAGAGGCTGAAGAGGCAGAGGCTGAAGAGGCCAACGCCGACGCTGATGCCAACGCTGACGAGCCCGGCGGCGAGTCCGAGCCCGCAGCCCCCACCGCCCCGCGCTCGCACACCTTTACCTACACGGTGACCGAGTCCGGTAGCGCCCCTGGCGTGACCAACGACGCCAACGCCACGCGCAAGGTTTCCTACACCGTGACTGACGACGGTGCCGGACATCTGGGTGTCGTGCGTGACGGCGGTGACGGTGCGGCATTCACGTTCACCAACACCTACAGCGTGACGCCTACCGATTCGTCCGCGACCGATCAGGTCAAGACGGTCAAGCGTCTGACCGGACGCGACCTTGCAGCTGGAGAGTTCACGTTTGAGCTGCTCGAGGACGGCGTGGTTGTCGCTAACGGCACCAACGACGCCAACGGCACCGTTACGCTGAGCCCGATCCGCTACGAGGCGCCCGGTACGCACACGTACACGCTGCGCGAGGCTTGCCCCAACGCGCTCGGCCTGTACAAGGGCGTCACCTATGACAGCACGACCTACACCGTCGTGACCACCGTTTCCGACAACGGCGATGGCACGCTGACCGTGACGCACAAGCTCGAGGGAACCACCGAGTCGGCTGGCTTTACCAACGAGTATCACGCCATGCCCACGCAGGTTTCCATCGGCGCCATCAAGGTGCTCGAGGGACGCGAGCTCAAGAAGGACGAGTTCAGCTTTAAGCTCGTTGGCGAGGGCATCGAGTCCACCGTCACCAACGATGCCGACGGTAAGATCAGCTTCGACAAGTTTGAGTACGACGAGCCCGGTACGCACGTCTACACCATCAGCGAGGTCAAGGGCGACGAGGTCGGTATGACCTACGACAAGTCCGTCTTTACCGTGACCGTCAACGTGGTCGATGACGGCGAGGGCAACCTCAAGGCGAACGTCGCCTTTACCAAGGGCGACAAGAGCGTCGAGGGTATCGTGTTCAACAACACGTACAAGAAGCCCGAGACGCCTAAGCCGGCGTCCGACCCCGGCACGCCCAAGACCGTGACGAATATCGTCAAGACGGTTACGCGCTACCTGCCCACCACGGGCGACCAGCAGGCCGCCGCGCTGCTCATGGCATTTGTCATCGCCATGGCTGGCGTCGGAGCCCTGGTCTGGGGTATCCGTAAGCGCTAGGCGCGATGACAGCGCCCGGGGCCAAAAGGCCCCGGGCCGCTGGCAGAAAGCCAAAACATAGCCCCACCCCACCCCCAGCCGCCACGGAGGTATCTC
>ENA-UEQN01002288-UEQN01002288.1-human-gut-metagenome-genome-assembly--contig:-NODE-2288-length-13627-cov-2.892841_pt1 | contig 13627 bp, 11 predicted proteins | sample MGYA00242940_ERZ507944 | MGnify/ENA primary metagenome ERZ507944 (study PRJEB26167, sample SAMN06115449) | human gut metagenome | host: Homo sapiens | place: China:Fujian | collected 2015-08-20... | reverse complement strand
GGATGAAAGGATACGCATGGCTGTTGCAAAGGTGATCGTCGACCTTGCCCTCGACAAGGAGTTCGACTATGAGATTCCGGAGGAGCTGGCGGAGCGCGTCAAGGTCGGCACAATGGTCAGTGTGCCGTTCGGCAAATCGCGGCGCGAGGGGTATGTTCTGAGCCTCGCCGAAACAAGCAGCTTCGCCGGGACGGTCAAGCCGATCCTCGGCATCTGCGGCGACCGCGCCCATGTGCCGGAGCACCTGGTGGCGCTCGGCCGCTGGATGGCCGATTACTACTGCTGCACGGAGGAGCAGGCGATCCGGACGCTGCTCCCCGCCGCCGTGCGGAGCGGCAAGGTCAAACCGAAAAAACGCAAGCTTTACCGCATCGCCGACCGCGAGGCGGCTTCGGCCTATGTCGCGGTCAACGCGCAGAAGCCCGCCGCCGCGCTGCGGGTCGATCTGCTGAAAGTACTGCTCTCCGACGGCGCGCAGCCGATCGAATCGCTGAAGGCGTCGGTGCCGGCGTTTTCGAACTCGTCACTGCAGACGCTGGTCCGCAAGGGAATGGTCGGAACAATCGAGGAGCTGGTCCGGCGCGATGTCTTCGGCGACAGCAAGGTCATTCCGAGCAAACCGCTCGAACCGTCGAAGGATCAGAAGAAGGCGCTCGAACTCATCGCCAAAATGCTGCGCGGCGAAACGCCGAGCCACGTCCTGCTGCTGCTCGGCGTGACCAACTCCGGAAAAACCGAGGTGTACCTTCAGGCCATCGCGATGGCGCTTGCACTCGGGAAGTCCGCGATCGTGCTGGTGCCGGAGATTTCGCTGACGCCGCAGACCGTGCGCCGCTTCCGGGCCCGGTTCGGCGACGAACTCAGCATCCTGCACAGCCGCCTGTCGGACGGGGAACGGTTCGACGAGTGGAACCGGATCAACGACGGCGAGGTGAAGATCGCGGTAGGGGCGCGGTCGGCGCTCTTCGCGCCGTTCCGGAACCTCGGGCTCATCATCGTCGACGAGGAGCACGAGTCGAGCTACAAGCAGTCGGAGGCGCCTCGCTACTCGGCGCGGGACGTGGCGGTCATGCGCGGCAAGTTCGAGGGAGCGGCCGTGATCCTCGGCTCCGCGACCCCGTCCGCCGAGAGCGCATACAACGCCGAGACCGGCAAATTTCTGCTGGCCCGCATGGCGGCGCAGGTGGACAACAAGCTGCCGCCGCATATCCGCATCGTCGACCAGCGGCGGGACGGGCCGCCGGAGCCGGGCAAAAGCACGTTTTTCTCCCCGATGCTGGTCGAAGCGGTGCGGGACCGGATGAACCGCGGCGAGCAGAGCATCCTCTTCCTGAACCGGCGCGGCTATGCGCGGGTCATGATCTGCGAGGAGTGCGGCTTCGAGGCGCGCTGCCCGGATTGTTCGGTGACCTACACCTATTCGAAACTGCACGAGATCCTGAGCTGCCACCTGTGCGGCGGCGTGATTCCCGCCTACGCGGCCTGCCCGGAGTGCGGTTCGCCGAAGATCCGCTACGCCGGACTCGGCACCGAAAAGATCGAGGCGGTCGCGGGCGCCGTGTTCCATCCGGCCCGGATCGCCCGCATGGATTCCGACACGATGCGCGGCGCGGACGACTACGAGGTGGTTCTCGAGCGGTTCCGGCGCGGCGAGCTCGATATCCTGATCGGGACCCAGATGATCGCGAAGGGGCTGCACTTTCCAAACGTCACGCTAGTCGGCATCATCAATGCGGACCTCGGGCTCACCATGCCGGACTTCCGGGCCAGCGAGCGGACGTTCCAGCTGATCACGCAGGTCGCCGGCCGCGCCGGGCGCGGCGACATCCGCGGCGAAGTCATCATCCAGACCCACAATCCCGAGAACGAGACGATCCTCTACGCGGCGAACCAGGATTACGACGGCTTCTCGAAATTCGACCTCGAATTCCGGGAACTGCTCGATTATCCGCCGTATACGCACCTGATCACGGTGTTCTTCCGCGGCGAGGACGAATCGAAGCTCGTCGCCTACGCCACGGAGTTCACGAACGGAATCCAGGCGTACATTCACGACGAAATCAAGGTGGCCGGGCCGTCTCCGGCGCCGATCGAACGGATCAAGGGGAAGTTCCGCTACATGCTCGTGATCCGCGGACGCAAGCTGAAGCTCATGAAGCAGGCGCTGCGCATTCTCGCGCTGCACCGCCCGGTTCCGAAAGGGATCGACGTCTATGTGGACGTCGACGCGCAGTCGATGCTTTAATACGAAAGGGGGGACGATGAAACGTCCGGAATTTACCGAACAGGAAGAGCGTTATCCGGTACAGGCCAGAACGCCGGCGCGGAAGGAAGATACCGTTCTCCGGTATGTCACGCTGCTGACCCCGATTCTGATTTTGTTCTGGCGCGGCGGCCGGACAGCTAGCTCCGGGGCGCGATCAGCCCGGGTTTTGCCGCCTGTCACCATGTTTCTTTCATGCGGATCGGCGGACGGGAGGCCGGAACTCTCTGTTCGATTCCGGACAAGTTCGAAAACGCATTCAGGAACGGAGCGGAACGATGATGCGCAATCCGGAGAACACAATCGGCAATCTGATCGACCGTTGCGGCATTGCGATGGTCGGGTCGGTCGATGGGGACGGGTTCCCGAATGTGAAGGCGATGTACGCGCCGCGTCACAGGAACGGCATCCGTGAGCTCTATTTCACGACGAATCTTTCGTCGCTCCGCGTCGCGCAGTTCCGGGCGGAGCCGAAAGCGTGCGTCTATTTCTGCGACCGCCGCTTTTTCCGCGGCGTCATGCTGCGAGGCCGGATGGAAATCCTGACCGACGCAGAAAGCCGCGAACTCGTCTGGCGGGATGGAGACGAGCAATACTATCCGGCGGGCGTCACCGATCCGGATTATTGCGTGCTGCGCTTTACCGCCGGCGACGGCAGGTATTACAGCAACTTCAGGTCCGAAACGTTTTCCATCTCCTGACCGCGGTCCCGGCCGCTTTATTTCGGCATTTGCAAGTGTTCGGATTTGACAAACGCCGGTTTCGATGTTAGGTTCTCTTCATGAGCAATCAGGAGGATGGAATGTCGGATGCGGTTTCGGTTCTGAATATGGTCCGCAGTGTCCGCCCCGAGGCGGCAGGGCGCTGCATTCCGGCGGAGGGAGCATTCAATGTTCGCGATCTCGGCGGTTTTGAGACGGAGGACGGCCGCCGGGTCAGGCGGAATCTGGTTTTCCGTTCGGATGACCTGAGCGGACTCGCTCCCGGCGGACTGGCAGCGCTGGCGGAATGCGGAATCCGTACCGTCGTTGATTTTCGCGGCGGCGAAGAGGTCGAACTCGCCCCGAACCGGCTCCCCGCCACCGTAACCCGGCAGATCCGCCTGCCGATCGAGCCCGGCAGCATCCTTGCGCTGGCGGACCTGACCTGCGAGAGCGGGCCGGCGCTCATGTGCGAGCTCTACCGCGCCCTGGCGCGGACGGCGCAGGAGATGTACTGGGAATTCTTCCGGCTGCTCTCCAACCCCGGCAACGCGCCGCTGCTGTTTCACTGCTCCGCCGGCAAGGACCGCACCGGCTTTGCCGCCGCGCTGTTCCTGGCTTCCCTCGGTGTTTCGCGCGAAGAGATTTTCGACGACTATCTGCTCTCCGCCGTGTTTGTGGAGGCGAAATACCGCAGCGCCGTAGAAGCGGACTCCCGCTACGGTCCCGTGTTCACGGTGCGCCGCGAGTATCTGGAAGCGGCCTTCGAGGTGATCGGGCAGGAGTTCGGCGGCGTTCACAGCTTTCTGGTCCGCCGTCTCGGCGTGGATCTCGCCCGGATGCGTGCCCTCTACACCGACTGACAAATGCATATCCGCAAAATCCCGGTTCCGGCCGCCGTCAACGGACGTTTTGTCGCGTCCATGTCGTAACAAAGCGACATCCGTTTACCGGCGCCTCCGCCCTTGAAAACGGCCGATCCCCCGGTATAGTAGACGGAAAAGGAGGGCTGCCAGTCATGAAAATCGCGCTCAACACGGATTACTATTCCGGAACCGGCTCACCGGAGATGCCGCTGCGGTATCTCGCCGAAGCAGGTTTCACCCACGTCCACTGGTGCCATCAGTGGTGCACCGACTTCCTTTACGGGAAGGCCGAAATCGACGCCATCGGCCGCCTGCTCCGCGGACTCGGGCTGACGCTGCTCGACATCCACGGCAGCGCCGGCGTTGAAAAATGCTGGTTTTCGACGGTCGAATACCAGCGCCGGGCCGGCGTCGAGCTCGTCGCCAACCGTGTCGGCATGTTCACGGCGCTCGGCGGCACCGGGGCGGTCATGATGCATGTGCCGTGCTTTCAATGCGGCCAGGACGAAGCGGCGCGCCAACGCGCTCTCCTGCAATTCGACGCGCTCCGCCGCTCGCTCGACGAACTGATGCCCGAACTCGAACGCGCCCAGGTCCCGCTCGCCCTCGAAAATATGTGGGGGGACGACTGGAAGCTCCTGAACGCGCTGCTCGACGCCTATCCGCCCGAACTGATCGGCATCACCTACGACTCCGGCCACGGAAACTCCGACTGCCTCAGGCAGCTTGAGCTTCTCGATGCGGCCCGGGAACGGCTCACCGCGCTGCATCTGCACGACAACGACGGCAGCAGCGACCTCCATCAGCCGCCGTTTTACGGGACGGTGGACTGGGAGCGGCTGGCGGAAATTCTCGCAGCTTCCCCCTATCCGCGCGAACTGAGCTTTGAACTGGCCATGCGCAACACCCCGTATTTCGACAAGGGGCGGCAGGAGCAGACACCCGAAGCGATCCGCGCCTTCCTCGGCAATGCAATGCTCTGCTGCGAACGTTTCGCGGAACTGGCGGAGAAAAAACGGTGCCGGAACCGGGACGTCACTGCCGCTGCGAACACTTGACCGCATTGATGGCGAGGACGACCATCAGCGTTCCCGGCACGTCATCCGGGTTGACGACATCGATCCCGCAGGTGTCGGTCAGTTTCCACAGCCGCTTCGTGATGACGGCAACGCAAGCGCTGCCGTCCATGATGCGGCAGTTCCACCCGAGCCAGTCGCCGGTAACCTCCCAGTGACGGAAATCGAATGTGATGCGCTGCCTGAACAGCATTTTCATGGTATTGTCCCCCCATTCGCTGGAATACCGAAGCTCCGTCGCCGGAATATATCCCGGCCGGAAGGGGATATGCCAGTTCCCGGCGAAAAAAGGGGGGAACACCCGTTTTCTCCGGTCACTTTGCAACGATCCGTCCGAAGAAGAACGGTTCTTCCGGAGAAACGACGATCGGACCGGTGATCTCCCGCCGTTCGTAGCATCTCCGGGCAAAGTCGTACTTCTCAAGCATGCGCCCCCGCAGGACCGGAACATCGACCGTCGCGCCGACCCGCCTGACCTGCACCGGCGCGCGGCCGCCGTCCACGATCGCTTCGGCCAGCCCGTCCGCCCACGGCTTGCGGAACTTCGTCCAATCGAGCCGGAAGCCGGTATTGGCGCTGTCGCAGGCGAAAGTCAGCGTGATCTCCGACGATCCGGCGAGCGGTTTGCCGTCCAGCGCCGTCAGCGACAGATACGCATACTCCCGGTTGAATCCCGAAAAACGCACACCGTCGAACCGGATCTCCTCCGGCAGAAATCCAGCCCACGCCTTCGCCTCCGGGCGGTCCACCCGGTAAAAACCGCGCCGGCCGCGCCAGTCCGCCGAAATGCCGTTCTTCCACACAAGCGGCGCCTCCGGCGACGCCGCAGCCGGCATCGCGGAGCTGTCGCCATCAAGATCGTAGGAGAGTTCGACCCCGCGCGTCCAGGCGTGCCGCCACAACTGCGAATGCAACCGCTCCGGCAAATTCCGGCACTTCATGTCCAGCAGGAGATCGCCGCCGATCCTCACCCGCACCGGGTCCGCAAACGGCGCGGCCTTTGTGGAGCGGAACAGCTCCCCCGCCGCCTTGACCGCCGCGAGCATGACCTCGTCGGTGCACATGATCAGGGATGCGTTCGGATAAGCAGGGTTGGCCATCGGCATCGCGCGGCGCGCATACTCTTCGTCGGAGTGGATATCCGGCAGATAGCCGTCATCGTCCCAGTTGAACCAGAACACCCCGTCACCGTCGCGCAGAATCGAATTGACCGCTATCCGCAGCGGGAATTCGACGCGATACGGATTCGGCCGGTAGTCGTTCACCTCATAAATCAGGTACGGCTTGCCCGCCGTACGAAAGCAGTCGATCGGATTCTCGATCAGCGGCGGTTCATTGACCCGGACTTTCCATGGATAGAACGGGTTGTCCCGCGGCACCTCCCACGGACGCGCCGCAAACGAGTAGCTGCCGAGTGCGGTGAAATCCGAAACCAGATCAGCCGCGGCATACATCATCAGATCGTTTCCGTAGCGGCAGGTCGAGGTGACCGGGACCACATTGATTCCGGCGCCCTCCGGCGCCAGGTTCCGGATGTAATCGGTAAACCGCCGGTTGAATCCGGCATACAACTCGTAACAGAACCGCATCATATCCCGGCGCCGACGCGCAGTGACGGCATCCGCATCCTCCGCACCGCCGACATAGCTGTACTGATACCCGGCGTCCCCGATATTCTCCACTTCCGGCAGCGGACCGTACTTCACCGTGCCGGCTTTGAGCGATTCCCCGGAGGAAAGCGCGCCCCATGCACGCTTCAGCGCCGCGTCACTGCCGTAACGGCGGAGCAGAAACTCGTTCCAGCGCCGCTCGCGGTAACGCCCGAACACGCCTTCGGCGGGGCGTGTCAGAATCTCCGACGCGGCCGAATTCTCGTTGAAGATCTGCCAGCAGGCGACCGCCTCCTCCTCGGCGTACCGCCTGCCGGTATACGGGTTGACATGATTCAGGAGCTGAAACGCGTAACGCCTGAACACCTCCTCGGCGCGCGGACTCAAGTAAACCAGCGTGGAGAGGGCGCACTCCCCGGCAAGCGCCTCCCATTCCGCACGGCTCAGACCGTCTTCCACGGCGGAAAGCTCGTAGTCACGCGGCTGAAAGCTGCCGAACGGATGGAATTCAAGCCAGAAAAAGATGCCGCGCTCCCGGCCGAGCGCAATCGCGTAATCGAGCCGGTCAAGCTGCGAATCGTCCCCTTTGACCGGCGACTGGACCGTGTCGGAAGTTGCCGCGTCCCGCGGGCGGAACATCGGTCCGGAGAGGTTCGTCCTGACTCCGTTGAAGTTCATAAAGGCGAGCCGGTCGAAGTCGCGCTTCAAATCCTCGCCGCCGCGCTTCACGGTCGAACAGAAATTGACGCCCCAGAGCTTGAGCCGCTCTCCGCCGTAGGTAAAATGGCCGTCCCGGATTTGGACATAGACGCCGTCGCGAATCGCGACAGGTTCCAACGCCCAGAGAGAGAATGCGACGCACCAGAGGAGCACCGCCGGCAGAATCATCCTTGATTTCAGCATGCCGCCACCTCCGCAGCTTACTGAAAACGCCAGTATTTATCGTAGCTCGCATAGCCGTCGCCGCCGCCGAAATCCACCCGGTAGAAGTCGCCGTAACGCTGAAACGAACCGACGTGTCCATCCAGAAAAACCGCATTGGCGAACTCGCGATGCACGAAATTCACATAGGTATGGGCGTTCTGGCCGACCGAAACCTCCCAGGGGTGGGAGATGAAAGCATTCCACGCCCCGAAAGAGTCATCTCCGTATGCGGGGCGGATGTTGTCCGCGAGGAGCGTAACGCCCGTCGGCTTCCGGGATTTGGTCAGCTTGCTGCAGGAGCTCCCCCACCCCAGGCAGTAGTTGTGCCCGTATCCGAACCGGTTCGGCACGCTCGGGCAGCAGGCCAGCCGAAAATCGTCCTGTTTCTCGAACCAGGTGTTCGATGTCGTCTTGGAGAATCCACTGACATAGGGCTGAACCAGGCCGGTCCAGTTGTTCCCGGCATTCGCGCCTGCGTCGGTTCCGAGAAAGGCCGGAACGATGAAATCGGCGTTATCCGCGCTGTACATCGCCGCCGCCAGTCCGAGCTGCTTCAGATTGCCGACGCACTTCTTCGCACGCGCATTCCCCCGCGCCTGTGTCAGCGCCGGCAGCAGCATCGACGCCAGAACCGCGATGATCGCAATGACGACGAGGAGCTCGATGAGGGTAAAAAGCTTGTTCATAAACCTTCCTTTCCATGTATTTCGGGAATTCCGTTCCCACACGATTAATTATGGATGAAAAATGGAGCAGAAGCAACCCGGTAAAACGAATTCACATGGAATAACCAAACAAATACATGGATTATTTGAACAAATCCGAGGAAAGCCGCTCCCGGTAGCCGGTCGGAGAAATGCCGGCATATTTCCGGAATTCACGGGAGAAGGCCAGCGCATCAGAATATCCAACCCGGTCGGCGATCTGTTGAATGGTCAGATTCTTCTGCCGCAGCAGTTCCTGCGCCGTCTGCATTTTGAGCTCTCGGAAATAAGCGCCCGGAGCTTTGCCGGAGTGACGCCGGAACATCCGGTCAAGCGTCATGACACTGACGTGCAGTCGAGCAGCAATCTCCCCGACTGAAACCCGGTTCGGCACATTGATCGCAAACAGATTCAAGGCCAGCGCCATCCGCTCGTCCGGCGGCTCGGGCTCCGCCAGCGCCAGATGGGCGAGCAGCTCCATGGCGCCCCCGCAGAGCGCGGCACAGCGGGCCGTATCCTGCAAACGCAGCTCCTCCGCCATCCGTTCCAGCAGCGCCAGCAGACGCGGCAAGTCCGGAACCGGCACAATCTGCCGCTCCGTCAACCCGGCTCCGGCCAGCACCGCAGTCAGAGCGCTCCCGCGCAGACCGATCGAATATTTCCGGCAGTAACCGGCCGGACCGGTTTCAAGACGGGAATCCTCCCCGCGGTACAGAATTCCGGCCGATCCGGGTTCGATCAGCGAAACGCCGCCGCGCTGAATCAGACGCAGATTCCCCTGCACCGGCAGTTCGAAGCAGCAAAGGATGCTGTTGCTGTGCTCGACGAAGTCTCCGGCTCCCCAGCGGATGCTCATGATGAATTCCGGCCAGAGCGGCAACAGAAAACGTTGAGGGCAAAGCCATGAATTCACCTGTTCCTTCGGCGACGGACAGGCCAGAATATCACGATATCCCTCAGGAACTTCATTGAGCCGTGTTTTCCGGAGAATGCTCATCACAACTCTCCCCGCTTCCGGTCAGGCTTCCGGGAAAACCGCCGCGAAGTCGAACTCCTTCTCGAGCCCGGCCAGCACTTCGCGCTCGCGGCGGCGCATGCGGCGCCGCGGACCCGGCGAGAGATCGTCCTCTCCCGCGCTGTGCAGCAGCCCGTGCACAAGATAGAGCACCATTTCGCGCGAATAGCTCGAATCCTCCCGCGCCGCACCCTCGCGCAGCGCGGCGTCGATGCAGATGATCAGCTCGACCGCCGCCTCGCCCGGAAACAGCGAGTCCGGATCGTCGAAGTAACTGAAGGTGATCACGTCGGTCGTCCCTTCATGCCCGACGAATTCGGCGTTCGCCCGCGCCATGGCGCGGTCGCCGACAAAGCGGACATCCAGCTCCCAGTCGAAATCGGCCGGGAGCCCGGCGAGCGCCGCCGCCCGTTCAACGAGCCGGTCTAGAAGCTTTTTCCGGGGACGGGGAAGGCGGCGAACCTCCCATGCGCTGTTCGTTGTGATCACGTTTTCTCTCCTGATGATAGGCGATCCGCCCGTGCTTCATGCTGACGAGCGTGTTGATGAAGCTCTGCCGCACTTTGTCCAGCTCGGCAAGCGTGATGTTCGCATTGTTCAACTGCCTGCCCTCGAAGCGGCCGCGGAAAATGTCGTCGACCACCGCCTCGATCTTGGAGGCGGACGGCTTGTCAAGCGACCGGCAGGCCGCTTCGCACGCATCCGCAAGGCTGATGATCGCCATCTCCTTGTCCTGCGGCGGAATCCCGTCATAACGGAACTGCGACTCAAGCACCGGAGCACTGTTGCCCCCCTTCTGCTCCTCGAGCGCCTTGTTGTAGAAGAATTTCACCAGGTCGTTGCCGTGATGCTGCCGGATCGCGTCGCGCACGGTGCGGCACATCCGGTACTGCCGGGCCAGCGCCAGCCCCTCTTTCACATGGTCGCGGATGATGATGCTGCTCATCTGCGGATTCAGGTCGAGATGCTGGTTCGCGCTGTCGAGATTGTTCTCGGTGAAGTATTGCGGCATCGACAGCTTGCCGATATCGTGAAAGAGCGCGCCGGCCTTCGCCTTCAGCGGATTCGCCCCGATCGCCCGCGCCGCGTCCTCGACCAGCGTGGCGACCATGAGGCTGTGGAAGAAGGTCCCGGGAGCCTCGCGTTTCAGCCGTTCAAGCAGCGGGTGGTTGTAATCGCAGAGCACCATCAGCGACATGTTCGTGCTGACGTTGAGGACGATCTCGAATGTGAAAATCAGGATCAGCGCCAGAATCGCCGTCGCCGCCGCATTCGCAAATGCGATCACCGCCGACTGCCCGAGCAGCATGATGAAATTCGGCGAATGGTAGTTCAGCAGGTTCAAATTCAACACCCAGACCAGCGGAAACACCGACAGCAGAATCCGGATGAAATACGACCGGTAATTCGTCGCCGACCGCACCGCCAGCGCCGCCAGCGAACAGATCACCATCCCCTTGACCGCGAGATCGAAGGAACGCTCCGGCAGCAGCATCATCGCCGCGATCGACGCGATGAAGAACCCCGCGCACAACGCGACGCGATATCCCATGGTCACCGCCAGCAGAACCGCGCCGAGCGCGATCGGAATCGCTTCGGCGACCAGTTCGTTCGGCAGGTCGATCGACCGGCTCGCCAGCGAATTGAAGAAATGGAACCCGACGAAATTCGCCAGCATCGAGCGAATCACCACCAGCCCGAGCAGCATGACCCGCTTGTTCACCCGGACCACCTCCGGGTGCAGGTGATACAGATAGAACGCGGCGAAAATGACCAGCACCAGACTCCAGAGCGCATTGTGGATCAGTGCGGCGATCTCCTTGTCGACCTTCATGTTGTCGCGGTCGGCAGCCTCGTACGCCTTGAGCTTGACGCTGACCTCCGGCGTGACCTCCTGATCGCGCCGCACCAGGAGATCCCCCTTCGAAACGGCCACCATCACCGGTTTGACCTCGTCGGCGGCGAGCCGCCGCTCCTCCTGATAAAGTTTTTCGTCGGCAACGAGATTGCCCTCTTCGCCGATCAGCGCGAGCAGCATCTTCACCAGCGCCGCATCGAGCTGTTCCCGGGCGCCGCCGCCGTAAGTATGCAGGATTTCGGCGGCGAGCTTGTCGGCCACCGCATGCGGGTCGTCCTGCTCGGTCACGTTCTTCGCGGGCCACTTGCGCTGCTCCTGGTCGATGACCCGCAGCGTCTGGCTCACCTTCAGCGCATCCCGGCGGCTCCGGTTCAGAATGCCGCGGGCCAGAATCCGGCTCAGGTGCGTGTTGAACTCCTTGTAGTCGTTCGGGGAGCGCATGAAATCCCCGAGCGCGGTCACCAGCTGCGGCGATGCCTCGGCCGCCAGCTGATCCGGCAGACTGCCGGCGGCGGGGATGAACTTCTTCCCCGCCTTCTCATCCGCCAGCCGCCGCCCGACCGCTTCGAACAGCGTGCTGAAATTGCGCCGGATCGTGTTGTTGCTCTTCGCGTCGATCCGGAAATAGAGCGGAATCTTCTCCATCGCCTGCCGGACCTCCAGCTCGGTCCCTTCGGCGTCCTGATACGAAAAATCCAGCGTCGCGATAATCGTGCGCGGCGCCTGCTGGCCGACGACGAGATTCAGCACGCCCTCGATATGCTGCTGCGCGGAAATGGTCAGCACCACGGCGGAGACCGTCCAGATCATGACCAGCATGAAAATGCCGGGCGCGGGAGAACCCTCCAGCGCGCCGAGCAGCTTCTCCGAATCGAATCTGCGGCGCGAGACGACCAGTCCCTTGCGCTGAAGCTTGCGCCGGGTGCTGACCCGGTCCCAGAAGTCACGCAGGGTCTTGAACATCCGTCAGCTCTCCTGTTCCGTGCCGTTATAGGCGAGGATGATCTTCTCGAGCAGCGCATGCCGCACGACGTCGCGGGTATCGAAAAAGACGAAACCGATCTCCTCCACGCTCCGCAGCGTGTCGATCGCATGAAGCAGCCCGGAGCGCTCCCGCCCGGTCAGGTCCGACTGCGACGGGTCGCCGGTGATCACGCAACGCGAATTGAACCCCATGCGGGTCAGAAACATCAGCATCTGCTCAACCGTCGTGTTCTGCGCCTCATCGAGAATGATGAACGCATTGTTCAGCGTCCGCCCGCGCATGAACGCCAGCGGAGCGACTTCGATCACGCCGCGCTCGATCAGAGCCGACACCTCGTCGAAACTCATCATGTCGTAAAGCGCGTCATAAAGCGGCCGCAGATACGGCATGATCTTCTCCTCGAGGCTGCCGGGCAGGAACCCGAGGTTCTCGCCCGACTCACGCGCCGGCCGCGTCAGCACGATCCGGCTCACATTGCCTTTCAGGAATTCCGAGACGGCCAGCGCCATCGCCAGATAGGTTTTTCCGGTGCCGGCCGGACCGATGCCGAACACGACATCGAGCCGGCGGATCGCCCGGACATATTCAAGCTGGCGCCGCGAACGCGGCAGCACTTCGCGCTTTTTCGGGCTGACATCGATCCGCTCCTTCATGAGCTCCCGGATGTCCCCCTCGCTGCGGTCGCGAAATGACCGGCAGAGGAATTCGAAATCACGCGTTTCCAGCTGCTTCCGGCGAATCTGGTAAAAATGCGAAAGCTCGTCGAAGAAAGCGGAAGCCCGCGCAACCGCGTCCTCCTCCCCGCTGATCTGAACCCAGTTTTCGCGCGCGACAAGATGCACCCCGAACAGCTTTTCGAGCGTGCGCAGCGACTTCACCTCATCCCCGGCACAGGCGACATGCCAGGAGAGACCATTGTCGAAATAATATTTGCTCTCCACCATCGATAACCGTGTTATTCAGAAAAACGCGGCCACGGGAACCGTACCCGGGCCGCGCCGTTCCGGAGGGCCAGGCTGCCCTTCCTGTTGTCGAATCAATTACAGCTGGGGAATCCGGATTTTCAGCCCCAGCGGCAACCGGTTCGGATTCTTGATCACGTCCTTGTTCGCCTCGTAGATCCGGTCGAAAAGCCGTCCGTCCTTGTAGAATTTCTTCGCGATGACGGAGAGCGAATCTCCGGGCTTCACCACATATTCCGTATATTTGACCGCAGGAGCGGCAGGCGTCTTTGCCGGTGCGGCGCCTTTGTCCGCGGCCGGAACGGCGGCAGCGCCTTCCGCATCCTCCGCGGCCGGTTCAAGCACGAGCCCGTCGTTCACCGTTTCGACGGCGGCCGGGTCCTCGGCCGCTTCTCCCGCAGCCGGAATCTCCGTCACCACCTCTTCCGCCTCGACCGTCTCTTCAACGGCGGGAGACGCCGGCTGCTCCACAACCGGGACCACCGACTGCAACGGGGTATTCTTGTCCTTGATCGCCGGCGGGGCGGTGCGGGGCGGACGGAACCCCGGATAACTTTCGCTGACGATCGCATTCCACTGCACTTCCGCATCACCCAGCTCGACTTCGGCCAGCTGCGGCTGACAACCGGCGGCCAGGGCCAGCAGAACCGCGCCACTCAAACC
>ENA-UEQN01002272-UEQN01002272.1-human-gut-metagenome-genome-assembly--contig:-NODE-2272-length-13707-cov-25.389582_pt1 | contig 13707 bp, 9 predicted proteins | sample MGYA00242940_ERZ507944 | MGnify/ENA primary metagenome ERZ507944 (study PRJEB26167, sample SAMN06115449) | human gut metagenome | host: Homo sapiens | place: China:Fujian | collected 2015-08-20... | reverse complement strand
CTGGAACGGCATTTCAAGACAAACCAGCCGAATCGGAAATGGGTCACAGATGTTACCGAGTTCAAAGTGAACGACCAGAAACTCTACCTGTCTCCAATTCTTGATTTGTTCAATGGCGAAGTTGTCAGCTACAATCTGAGCCGCCATCCGAACTTTAAGCAGATCACGGATATGCTGGAAGGTGCTTTTCAAAAGCTGCCGGACAAGGTTGACAATCTGATTCTGCATTCGGATCAGGGCTGGCAATACCAGATGAAGTCCTACCAGAATCTACTGAAAGCAAAAGGAATTACGCAAAGTATGTCTCGGAAAGCCACTTGTCTGGACAATGCTGTTGCCGAGAACTTCTTCGGACTGCTCAAGACGGAACTGTTCTATCTGGAAAAATTTGATTCCATTGACCAGCTTGAAAAGGCTATTGTCGATTACATCGACTATTACAACAACCGCCGAATTAAATTAAAACTAAACGGCCTGAGTCCTGTGCAATACAGGATTCAGACCGTTGGGGCCGCTTAATTCGTTTTTTGTCTAACTTTTGGGGTTCATATCAATTCCGTGCAGCGGGACATTTGCTTTTTATTGCACGGAGCAGGCGGTGGAGTTTACACCTTCTCGATGGTGATGCTCCACTCGCTGGTCATGGCCTCGTCCGGCTCCAGCACCTCGTGCCTGCCTTCCTCGTTCACGCTGTTGGCCCAGCCGTTCCAGGGCTCCATGCAGACGAAGTTCTCGGCATCCTGCTGCCACAGCACGCCGTTGCCAAAGGTCTCGTCCGCATCCACGGTCACCTTGTGGCCGTTGCCCTTGTCGGTGAAGGTCATGGGGAACTGCACGCCGGTCATCAGGCGGATGGTGTTGTCGGCTCCCTCCTTGCGGGTGAGGGTGATCTTTTCCGGGGCGGCGGGCTGCTCGCCCTTGGCGCTCTCAGAGCAGGTGGCACACTTGATGTCAAAGTCCACATTCTCCAGCTTGGAGGCCATGAAGTAGGGGTGATAGCCGAAGCTGAAGGGCATATCGGTGTCACCCTCGTTGATGACGGTCAGGCTGATGGCGGCCTTGTTGCCCTCCAGGTTGTAGTTCACCAGCAGGGTGAAATCGAACGGGTAGAGGAACTTGGTCAGCGGGGTGGCTTCCAGCACCAGGGTCACGCCGTCCGGGCCGACGCTCTCCACGTCCCAGGCGCACAGGTCAGCCAGACCATGGTTTTCCATGGGGTAGGCCTTGCCGTCAAAATAGTGCACACCGCCGTCCGGGCCGCCGCAGTTGGGGAACAGCACCGGCACGCCGAAGCGGGGGCGGCTGCACTCGGAGAAGTTGGGGCGGCGGGTCCAGACGAACTCCTCGCCGTCCAGCGTAAAGCTGGTGATCATACCGCCACGCTCGGGGGTGATGGTGAGGGCGGTCTTTGCCTCGGGGTCGGTAATGACGTACTGCTCGTAGCAGGCACCGTTCTCGGTGATGTACCGGGTGGTGATCTGATTCATAAGTAAACCTCCTATTATTACCGCCGGGTCGCCCCTGCGGGTCATTCCTTGTGCTCGGTCTGCTGCGACTGCTGCTCTAACTTTTGGAAGTAGTAATCGATGCCGTAGCGGATAAAATACTTGATCAGACGCACAGCACCGTAGATCAGCGCCGCATAGATCAGCAGAGAAAACAATAATGCGCCATTTGCACCCATCATATAGAATACACTTCCTTTCCGTATTTTCAAGCACAAAAAGGCCGCCGTACCGCTTTTTTGCCGTACAGCAGCCCTTTTTCAGTTACAGAACCACGCCGTCCTTGAAGATGGAGATCTCCCGGAAGCCGTGCTTCTCGGCCTTGGTCTGCTCGCCGCTGGCCACACGAATGACCAGATCCAGCAGATCTTTTGCGGCCTCGTCGATGGTCTTTTCACCATCAGCGATGACGCCGGTGTTGAAGTCGATCCAGCCGGACTTCTTCTCTGCCAGCGGGGTGTTGGTGGAAATCTTCAGGGTGGGAGCCGGAGCCGAGAACGGAGTGCCGCGGCCGGTGGAGAACAGGATCAGGTGTGCGCCTGCGGCGGTCATGGCCGTGGCCGACACCAGATCGTTGCCGGGGCCGTACAGCATGTTCAGGCCCTTGGTCACCACGGGGTCCCCGTAGCCGATGACGTCCATGATGGGTGCGGTGCCGCCTTTCTGGACGCAGCCGCAGCTCTTGTCCTCCAGAGTGGTGATGCCGCCCTGCTTGTTGCCCGGAGAGGGGTTGTCGTAGACCACCTCATTGTGGCTGATGAAGTACTCTTTGAAACCGTTGATCATGTGCTCAGCCTTGACGAACACTTCCTTGTTGATGCAGCGGTCCATCAGGAAGCCCTCGGCACCGAACATCTCAGGCACCTCGGTCAGCACGGTGGAACCGCCGCGCTGGCCCATCATGTCGGAGAAGCGGCCGATGGTGGGGTTGGCGGTGATGCCGGACAGGCCGTCGGAGCCGCCGCACTTCATGCCCACCACCAGGTCGGACACGGGGATGGGCTCACGCTGGAACTGACCGGCGTAGGCTGCCAGCTCCTTCAGGATATCGCGGGCAGCGGCAAACTCGTCCTCCACGTCCTGGCAGGTCAGGAACTTGACCCGGTCGTGGTCGTACTCGCCCAGCTCGGTCAGGAACTGCTCGTGGGTCAGGTTCTCGCAGCCGAGGGAAAGCACCAGAACAGCGGCAGCATTGGGGTGGCGCACCAGCGCAGCCAGCAGCTTGCGGGTCTGTGCATGGTCATGGCCGGTCTGGCTGCAGCCGAAGGGGTGGGTGAAGGTATACAGGCCCTCGATGGAGCCGGTGACCAGATCCTGGTTATCGGCAACGATCTTCTTGGCGATGTCGTTGACGCAGCCCACGGTGGGGATGATCCAGATCTCGTTGCGGATGGCGGCGCGGCCGTCCTTGCGGCGGAAGCCCATGAAGGTCTCCGGCTCCACCTTGGGCAGCGGGGCCAGATCCGGGGCGGGGTTGTAGCTGTACTCCACCTCACCGGACAGGTTGGTGTGCACGTTGTGAGTGTGCATCCAGGTACCCGGCTGGGCGTCAGCGGTGGCATGACCGATGGGGAAGCCGTACTTGATGACGTTCTCACCGTTCTTGATGGGCTTGACAGCCATCTTGTGGCCCTGGGGGATGTCCTCCAGGGCGGTGACGGCCAGGCCGTCCACTTCCACCAGCGTGCCCTTGGCAATGGGATGCAGGGCAACGACCACGTTGTCGATGGGGCTGATATGAATTGCCTGCGGCATAGTTGTTCTCCTTATTGACGATCAAAGCACAAAAGGGCTGCTGCCCAAAGCAGCAGCCCTCTTTTGTGCGGGAAAATTATTCTGTCGGATCACAGGCAGCTCTTGTAAGCAGCCTCGGCGCCCTCGGTGCGGATCTTCTCCAGATCGGCCAGAACAGCGGCTTCCAGACCGGAGATCTGGGTCAGGTCCTGATCCCACATCTGGGTGTTGGTCAGCACAGCGTGCACCAGCTGGGCAGCGGTGTCATCCTTGTGGGCATAGTAGAAGTCCAGAGCCCATGCGTCATCCTGGATCTTGTAGGTGTTGCCGGCGGGGCGCTTGCAGATCAGGCCGTCCGCGGTGCGCTCCTGGATGTCGTTGGAATAGAAGGCGATGTAAGCAGCCAGGCTCATGGTCAGGCACTTGGGCAGCTTCTTCTGCTCGTCGATGTAGGCCAGGAAGGACGGCATGTTGCGGGCCTTCCACTTGGAGGTGGAGTTCAAGGAAATGCTCATCAGCTCATGGTTGACGAACGGGTTGTTGAAGCGGTCCTCCACGGCGGAAGCGAACTCTTCCAGATCCTTCTTGTCCAGCGGCAGGGTGGGGATGATCTCCTCGTGCAGCATCTTGTTCATGAAGCCGCGGATGGTATCGTTGTGCATGCAGTCACGCACGATATCAAAGCCTGCCAGATAAGCGCCCAGCACAAAGCCGGTGTGGGCACCGTTCAGGATGCGGACCTTGCGCTTCTTGTAGGGGGTGACATCGGGCACGACCATGACGTTGACGCCGGCCTTCTTGAACGGCAGCTTGTCCTCCAGACCTGCGGGGCCCTCGATGACCCAGACGCCGAACACTTCGCCGACGTCCAGCACGGTATCATGGTAGCCGTTGGCCTCTTCCAGCGCAGCCAGCTCCTTCGGGTCACGGATGCGGCCCGGAACGATGCGGTCCACTAGGGTGGAGCAGAAGGTATTGGCGTTGTTCATCCAGTCGATGAAGGCAGCGTCCAGGTTCCAGTCCTTGGCGTAGTTGTTGCAGCACTTCTGCAGCTCCTTGCCGTTGTTGTCGATCAGCTCGCAGCTCAGGATGACCAGGCCCTTGTCGGCAGCGCCGTTGAAGGCCTTGTAGCGCTCATACAGCACACGGGTCAGCTTTGCAGGGAAGCTGTTGGGGGGCACCTGGTCGAACGCGCTGTCGCCCTGGGTGTAAGCAATGCCGGCCTCGGTGGTGTTGGATACAACGGTCTCCAGCTCTTCGGAGCGGGCCAGAGCCAGCACTTCGTCCCACTTGCCGTCCACATAGGGGCACACACAGTCGGACACGCAGGAGATCACGCGCTTGGCATCGACCTTCTGGCCCTTTTCGCTGCCGCGCAGGTACAGGGTGTACAGGCCCTCCTGCTCGTTGATCCAGTCCGCCATCTGGGGGAAGTTGCCGATGGGCTGCACCAGCTTGACCTTGCCGTTGTAGCCAGCCTTCTCATTGGCGATATCATAGAAATAATCCACGAAAGCACGCAGGAAGTTGCCTTCGCCGAACTGCATGACCTTGACGGGGGCATCCTTGAGGATGTAGCCGTTGTAGCCAGTCTCAGCCAGAACCTTGTAGTTCAAAGTTTCCATCTCTGTGTTCTCCTTTTTGCATCGTCGCTTAGCATATCATGCAGGGGTCCACACGCCCCTGTCTCATACCCCTATTTTATGCTGTTGTATACAAATAAGTCAAGTGGTTTGTGCATCTTTTTTAGAGCAAAAAGGGCGGTTTTGCGTATTTCCAGCGGATTTCACAATTCCTCAGGATAAATTTTGGCACTTTTTCAGTTGTATACAACTTCATTTTTCGGTATACTAGGGGCAAGGCAGCCTGTCACAGCTGACAGGCGCACCGATGCATATAGGTTTGTCTATTATTTCACAAACAATCGTTCATTCACCGATCAAAAAAGGAGTTAACGACCCATGAAAGCATTTATGGATAAGGACTTCATGCTCCAGTCTGCCACCGCGCAGCACCTGTACCACGACTACGCAGCCGGCATGCCCATCTGCGACTACCACTGCCACATCCCGCCCCGCGAGATCTACGAGAACCGCCGCTTCGACAACATCGCTCAGGTGTGGCTGGGCGGCCGCAACCCGGACGGCAGCTACTTCGGCGACCATTATAAGTGGCGCGTGATGCGTTCCAACGGCGTGCCCGAAGAGTACATCACCGGCGACAAGCCCGACCGCGAGCGTTTCCAGAAGTTTGCCGAGGCCCTGCCCATGGCCATCGGCAACCCGATGTACCACTGGACCAACCTGGAGCTGCATGTGTTCTTCGGTTATGACGGCGTGCTGAACGGCGACACCGCCGAGGAAGTGTGGAACCTGTGCAACGACAAGCTGCAGCATGATCCCAAGCTGACCGTCCGCGGCCTGATCGAGCAGAGCAACGTGGCCTTCATCGGCACCACCGATGACCCCATCGACGACCTGTACTGGCACAAGAAGATCAAGGAAGATCCCACCATCAAGTTCACCGTGGCGCCTTCCTTCCGCCCCGATAAGGTCATCAACATCAACAAGCCCGGCTTCGCTGAGTACATGGGCAAGCTGGCTGCCGTTGTGGGCAAGGAAAAGCTGGCCTGCATCAACTGCGTGACCGATGCCCTGACCAAGCGCATCGAGTTCTTTGCCGAGATGGGCTGCCGCGCTTCCGACCACGGCCTGGACTACATCCCCTACCGTGAGGCCACCAAGGAAGAGGTCAACGCCATTTACCAGAAGGTGATGGCCGGCGAGAGCTGCACCGTGGAAGAGGCTGAGAAGTACCAGACCTACATCCTGATCCACCTGGGCAAGCAGTACCACCGTCTGGGCATTGCTATGCAGATTCACTACAACTGCCTGCGCGGCGTGAACCGCAAGATGAATGCCCTGCTGGGCCCCGACACCGGCTTTGACATGATCAACACCACCACCTGCGGCGGCCAGATCGCAAGCCTGCTCAGCGCCCTGAACGACACCGACGAGTGCCCCAAGACCATCATCTACAGCCTGAACCCCGCCGACAACGAGCAGATCGGCACCATCCTGGGCTGCTTCCAGAGTAGCGAGGTGCCCGGCAAGATCCAGCACGGTTCTGCCTGGTGGTTCAACGACCAGAAGATCGGCATGGAGAACCAGATGAAGAGCCTGGCCAACCTGGGCCTGCTGGGCAACTTCGTGGGCATGCTCACCGACAGCCGCAGCTTCCTGAGCTACACCCGCCACGACTACTTCCGCCGCATCCTGTGCAACCTGATCGGCCAGTGGGTCGAGGATGGCGAGTACCCCAACGACGAGAAGGCTCTGGAGAAGATCGTCAAGGGCATCTGCTTCGACAACGCAAAGCGTTACTTCGCCCTGTAAGCACTTCTCCCATTTCCTGAACGGAACCGACAGCGCCGCCCGCAGAGAGCATTCCCTGCGGGCGGCGCTTTTGTTGCTTATTGAATTTTACAGGGCAGCCAGGGTCTTGGCAACATTGTAGCCAAAGGTAACGCAACGGCTGTGGCTCAGGCAGTTCTCATTGTGGGGATAGGTACCAGAGAACATGCTGCCGGACACATTGCCGATGGCGTACAGGCCCGCAATGGGCTGTGCCTCGGTGTTCAGCACCTCACTCTTATCCGTGATCTGCAGGCCGCCGCAAGTGCACAGGGCAGACGCCATCTCTTTGGTTGCATAGAAGGGCGCGGTGTCGATCTTGTGCATCATCTTGCCAGGGAAATGGAAATCGGTGTCCTCACCGGCATCGCACATCTCGTTCCAGTGGTTGATGGTCGCCACAAAGGCATCAGCGGGCACGCCCATCTTCTCTGCAAGTTCCTCCAGCGTATCAGCCTTCAGTGCCTTGTCGCTGGTAGCAGCGCCAGCCCAGACCTCCTTGGGGCCGTAGCAGCTGGAAGAAGGGGTCCAGATACTGGTGACGATGTCCATCACGTTTGCGTCTACAATGTAGTAATTGTATGCGCCCGGCTGTGCCTGAATGGCGTTTGCCAGATGGTTATAGGCCTCGTACTCGGCCGTAAAACGCACGCCCCGCTTATTCACCCGCAGATACGGCATCAGCTGCTCCGGATCCAACATCAGCGGGTGCGGATATTCGTCCTCCATTGCACCGATGGCTTTTGCCATCTCGTGGCCGTCACCGGTGTTGGTCTTGGTGCCGTTCATCCAGTGGCCCAGTGCCAGGTCACGCGGGCGGCAGCAGGCAGCCAGTTTTTCCGGGTTGAACTCATAGCCGCCGGTGGCCAGAACGACGCCCTTAGCGGTCAGATACTTCACATAACCGTTCTCCCCCTTGACGATAGCACCCACGACCTTTTCGCCCTCGGTCACCAGCTGGACGACCGGGGTGTTGAACAGCACTTCCGCACCGGCAGCAGTGATTTTTTCCTGCAGCTTTGCGGCGATCTCATCGGCTGCCATCGGGATGTTGAGGGAGGTGTTCCAGCTGCGGGACAGGCTCAGCTCATCATAGGCAGCGGTGAACTCCGGGAAATCACCCGCGTTGAAGGTCAGAGAATAGTTTTCCACCGGGATCTCCAGCTGATCCAATAACCAGTTGACCGCTTCGTCGCAGGTATCGATCCACTTCTGATACACAGTCTGCTCACCGCGGTACGCACAGTTGACCATGGCATCATCCAGCCACTGCTTGGTATCAAATTCCACGCCGAATTTCTGGTGTACACGGTCATGGAAAGCGCCCATGGTGGCACTGCGCCAGGTGGGCGAAGCGCCCTTCTCCACGGCGACTGTTTTCAGGCCCTGCTCCGCGCAGGCAAGGGCGGCAGCCATACCGGCAGGCCCCTGACCACAGACCAGTACATCCACATTGACGGTCTCTTTGATCTCGCTGTCCGCGATGGGGTCTGCCACAAAAGCGATCTCGCCCTGACCGGCAGCTGTGGCACCGCCCAGGTTTTCCTCACAGGCAGGGAAACCGCTCTTCACTTCTGCAGCAGCCGGAGCTTCGGCAGGCGCTTCGACGACCACACCCATTGCTTGCTGGATGCAGGAAGCAGCTGCCTCCCGCACGGCACCCGAAGTGTAGGTCGCACCGGAAACGCCGTCGATCTCTGCGCTCTGGGCCTCCATCAGAGCCTTCTGGAAATCCTCAGCCGAGTTGCGGGCCAGGTCGATGGTCTCGTTGGCGGTGTCCACCGTCACGTCGGTAATAGCATTCTCGGTAAAGGTCATGCTGACCGTCACCTCACCCATACCGGTAGCCTTGGCGGTATAAGTGCCTGGTGTATAAACAGCAGCGCCCGAAGCGGCAGCCGAAGAGGAACTTGCCGAATTCCCGCAGGCAGTCAATGCACCCGCAGTCACACCGCTCATAGCAGCCGCGGCGGCCAGCTTCAAAAAACCGGAACGAGAGATTTTTTTCATCGTATTGTACTTCCTTTCTCTTCCCAACAGCTTATCCGCTCTTGTGTCGTATGCACAAAAGCATTATACTATGTATAGTTTAATCTATTGTTAAGATTTTGGCAAACATCAATCATTTTACCCGTTCCAAATTTCAGTTGTAGGCAGGTCTTTATGGATTACAAACAGCTACAGTTCTTTCTTGCCGTGTGCGAAGCACAAAGTTTCCGGAATGCTGCCGCCAGATGTTACGTCAGCCAGCAGGCGATCAGTAAGTCGCTTTCCAACCTGGAGCAAGAGCTTGGTGTTCAATTATTCGTGCGGAATCAAAACGGCGTGTCCCTTACCGAAGCCGGTCAGCAGCTTGAAAAACTGGCACGGCCGCATCTGAACCAGCGGGACGAAATTTTACGGCAGATGCGCAGCTTTCACTCCAAGCAGCAGCTTCACATCGGATATTTCATGGGATTCCTGCAGGAGCTCCCTCCGCATTTCTTCCCGCAATTCCAGGAATTCCATCCAGAAGTCCAGCTGCATTACCACAGTTATACCGATACCGAACACAGCCGCTGTTATCGTAATTACGACTGTGACCTTGTCATCACAACTTCGCCCTTGACCAGCAGCGACTTCATTGAATTGGCTCATTCAGAAAGTTCCATTGGCGTGATCCTGTCCTGCGATCATTCCCTCGCAAAAAAGAACGTTCTGACTACAGAGGATCTGAAAACCGTTCCGCTTATTACATTGAACACGGAAAATCGCTCACAGGCCCGTCTGCTGGAATGCCTGCAAGCAAAAGGCCTGACGATTGACAGCTTTCTGGGCGATGCCGATGGAGAACTTGCTTCCGATCTTCTGCAAAAAGGCTTTGTTTCTTTTTATGCCGGCAAAGAAAGCTCTCTGGCCGAAAATGAGTGTTTTCGGCCTTTGTCGGACCTGCAGCTCCAATGGGAATTTTTCATTTATGGCAAACGCAGCCACCGTATCACCTCCTTGCAGCGTGAACTCATTCAGCAGATCCTGTCCGCAGTTTCTCCCCATTGAACAACCAGCGCCGCCCGCAGAGAATCTCCCTGCGGACGGCGCTTTTGTTTTATCCATTTTCCGGTTCCACCCGGACCTGAAAGCAGAACACCAGCTGCAGTGCCTCCTCCCCACCATTCAGGCAGTAGAGGAACGCCCCCTGCTCCGGGCAGAACCGGTAGTGGTGGGCCGCTGCATAGTCGATCACCGGCTGCAGCTGACCGCCCCGGAGGGTGCCGTCGGTCTCCGCTTCCAGAAAGCTGCTCAGGTAGGTGCCGCCGGGCATCCGGCGGGCCTGCGGCGGCAAGGGCAGCTTCAGACGCTTCAGGTCCTCGGTGTAGGCTCCCAGCTCCATCGTATAAGGCACCTGCTGCGTCGGCTGTTCCAGATACGCCGGGGCGATGCGGATGCCGGTGAACAAAGCATCCGCGTGTTCCATCCACCGTCGGCACACACTGTCCGCCGGTTCCAGCTCCAGCGGCACGAACCAGCACTCCGAACGCAGGGTCAATTCCTGCACCTGCTGCGGCTGGTTGGAGAACAGCACATAGTGTCCCAGTGTGGACATGAGCTGCTTCTTGCGCTGCTCCAGCTCCCGGATGGCTTCCTCCAGTGCACGGATCTCCTGCTTCATGTTCCGCAGCGCACCGGCCTGCCCATCCTCCGCATAAAAGGACGCAATGGTCTCCAGCCCCAGATTCGCGCCCCGCAGCTTGCGCACAAACATCAGCTCATAGAGGTTGCAGGCCGAATAATCAAAGTACCCGTTGGCAAGCCTTGCCGGGTGCAGTAGGCCTTTTTGCCGGTACATGCGGATGGTTTCCGGGTTGACGCCGGACAGGCGCGCCAGTTCGTGGATTTTCATAGATATTTCGTCACCTTTTTGTTACCATTTCTGTATTGACCATGTATTTGCTACAGGGTTTATAATTATACCACATCGTTTGTGAAAACACAATCAATGTGCCGCGAAAGAAGAAGTACCAAACACAGAAGAACGAAAAAGAATGGAGAACACATCATGGCAAACATCTCTCGCCGCAACTTCATGAAGGTTGCTGCCGGTGCCGCCGGCATCGCCGGTCTGGGCCTGCTGAACGGCTGTTCCAAGACCGAAGCCCCCGCCTCCTCCGCTGCTGCCTCTGCGGCCGGGTCCGCCGCCGAAGGCACCACCACCCCCGCTGCCGCCGCTCCGGCGACCGACAAACTCTACACCGCCTCCATCAACCCTCAGCTGGACGAGAGCGAGTTCCGCTCCAACACCAAGGAGCTGACCACCCTGTTCAGCCCCCTGACCATCGGCTCTATGGAAATTTCCAACCGCATGGTCAAGTCCGCTGCCGGTTCCGCCACCTATCTGGCCGGTCTGACCGATGAGCTGCTCACCTACTACGTCAACCTGGCCAAGGGCGGCGTGGCCCTGATCTATGTGGAGACCATCGCAGCGCTGGAGGTACCGGAAGGCGGCTCCTACGACGCCGACACCCTGGCCTTTGGCCAGAAGCTGGTGGACGAGTGCCACAAGTACGGTGCCAAGATGGGTTACCAGATGTCCGGCTTCGGCATGGGCGAGAATGACATGACCATTGATGACATCCATGCCAAGCAGGCACACTTTGTGGAGGTCGCCAAGGGTCTGCAGCAGATGGGCTTTGACTGCGTGGAACTGAACTGCGCCGGCTTCAATATGCCCGCACACTTCCTGTCCCGCTTCCACAACACCCGCACCGACGAGTACGGCATCGGCTCCATCGAAAACCGTGCCCGCTTCATCACCGAGATCATCGAGGGTGTGAAAAAGGAGTGCGGCCCGGACTTCAACATGCAGATCCTGATCAACTGCATCGAAGAGAACGACAACATCTCCAACAACCCCACCATGATGACGCTGGATTCTGCCGTCACCACCCCGCACACCCTGGCCATGACCATGGAAGAAGGCATTGCCGCCGCCAAGCTGTTCGAGCAGGCCGGCTGCGACTCCATGCACCTGCGTCTGGGACCCCTGGGCCACCACGTTGCCCAGTTCGGTGCCGACCTGTACTTCATCCTGAACGGCATCGAGGGCTGCACCGGTTTCGGCACCCAGTACGACTTCAGCAAGAACTGGCAGGGCATGCTGATCGGCAACACCAGCGGCTGCGGCATCGGCCTGAACGTTGCCGCCGAGTATAAAAAGGCGCTGTCTATCCCCTGCGGCGTTGTCACTTACAACGATCCTGCCCACGCACCCGACTTCTTCGAGCAGGCCCTGGAGGACGGCAAGGCCGACTTCTTCCTGATGACCCGCCCCCTGACCGTGGACATGGAGTACGTCAACAAGCTCAAGGAAGGCCGCATTGACGAGATCGCACCCTGCACCCGCTGCCTGCACTGCCACATCGGCAGCAACGAGGCCAACGCACAGATGGCTTACTGCCGTGTGAACGCCCTGACCCAGCGCGTGATGCGCGAGGGCGGCCCTGCCACCTACGAGCTGGAGCCTGCAGCCGCCTCCAAGAAGGTCATGGTCATCGGCGGCGGCCCCGCCGGCATGGAGGCTGCCCGCATCGCAGCTGCCCGCGGCCACAACGTGACCCTGTACGAGAAGCGCGGTGCCCTGGGCTTCATGCTGGACTTTGCTGCTTCCGTCAAGGGCCCCCATGAGAATCTGGCCGACCTGAAGAACTACCTGATCCGTCAGCTGGAGCTGAACGGTGTGGAAGTCAAGACCGGCACCGAGGTCACCCAGGAGCTCATCAACTCCGAAGCACCGGATGCCGTCATCCTGGCCGCCGGCGGCCTGCGCGACACCCTGACCGTGGACGGTGACGGCAGCGCCCCCGTGGTGGAGATGGACAACTTCATGTTCACCGAGATGGGCGACAACGTGATCGTTTACGGCTCCAACGCGCAGGCCTTTGACGCCGCCCTGTGGCTGACCGTGCACAAGAAGAACGTGACCATCGTCACCCCGAACCCGTCCTCCGAGTTCGACATGCAGCAGTCCCAGCACGCCATGCGCATGATGACCACCGCCCTGTACGCTCTGGGCGTGAAGTCCTATCCGCAGTCCTCCATCAAGACGGTCAGCGGCAATGTGGCCACCCTCACGCTGGACAGCGGTGTGGAGATGAACATCAAGTGCGATGCCATCGTCAACGGTGCCGACATGCTGCCCAACACCAGTCTGGTGGACGGCATCGACTGCAAGGAAGTGTACACCATCGGCGACTGCGCCAATCCCTTCAACATCGCTCTGGCCATCCGCGGCGGCAACGACGCCGGCCGTGCGGTCTGATGCAGCCTGAACCCCTGACCCCATAAAAAAACCAGTGCCGCCCGCAGAGAATCTCCCTGCGGACGGCGTTTTTGCATCCGGGTGCGTGCACCCATCAAAAAATGCCCCGTGGGCGATCACCCACGGGGCATTCTGCGTTCTTGTCTTACTGGGCCTGGCTCAGGCAGTCGTTCATGGCAGTGAACACGGCCTCGCTGGTCAGGGTCGCGCCAGAAACAGCATCCACGCCGTTGGTGGAACCAGCCTTGGTCAGGGCATCTGCCAGGGTCTCGGCAGCAGCGCCGCCCAGCTCCGGGGTCTCGCCGGAAGCATCAATGGCCACCTCGCTCACCTTGCCGCCGGAAACAGTCACGGTGACCTCCACATCGCTCAGGCAGCCCTTAGCGCTGGAAGTATAGGTGCCGTCGGTCAGGTCCTCTGCGCCTGCAGAGCCGGTGCCGGCCTGTGCCAAGCAGCTGTCCATGGCGGTGAACACAGCATTGCTGGTGAGGGTCGCGCCGGAAACGGCGTCCACACCGGCAGTGGAACCGGCCTTGGTCAGCTCATCTGCCAGGGTCTCAGCGGCAGCACCGCCCAGCTCCGGGGTCTCACCGGAAGCGTCGATGGCCACATTGGTCACCTTGCCGCCGGTCACGGTAACGGTCACAGCGACTTCGCTCAGGCAGCCCTGTGCGCTGGACGTGTAGGTGCCGTCGGTCAGGTTGGCGGCGTTGTCGGCAGCGGGCACGGTGCCGGTGTTCTTGATGTACAGGCTCAGCAC
>ENA-UEQN01002256-UEQN01002256.1-human-gut-metagenome-genome-assembly--contig:-NODE-2256-length-13802-cov-3.504262_pt1 | contig 13802 bp, 10 predicted proteins | sample MGYA00242940_ERZ507944 | MGnify/ENA primary metagenome ERZ507944 (study PRJEB26167, sample SAMN06115449) | human gut metagenome | host: Homo sapiens | place: China:Fujian | collected 2015-08-20... | reverse complement strand
ATAAATCCCTATTTCATTCATAACCCTACAGAAAGAAGGGAATTTCAGTGCAGTTATCCTGAAAATTTAGTGCGGTTACCCTGAAGTCATATTCTTTATTCAGATATTTATCGTACTTTTGTAACCTGTAAACCAGCTATTACGTTTAAGAAGGAATACAACTATGCGCTATAAACTTTCGGCACCTGCCACCTTGCATACCACTGTCCAGCTCCCGGCTTCCAAAAGTATCAGCAACCGGGCTTTGATATTACACGCTTTAGCACAAGGGCATATCACGCCTACCAATCTGAGTGATTGCGACGATACCTGCGTCATGATAAAAGCCTTGGACGGAAATCCCGAACATATCGATATACTTGCTGCCGGAACCGCCATGCGTTTTCTCACGGCTTATCTGAGTGTAACACCCGGCACACGCATCATCACAGGTACCGAACGGATGCAACAACGCCCCATACGTATCCTGGTGGACGCCTTGCGCGAGTTGGGAGCACAAATAGAATATGCCGGAAACGAAGGTTTCCCTCCCCTGCGTATCACAGGCACAATATTGACAGGCGAAGAAATCAGCCTTGCCGGAAATGTAAGTTCACAATACATATCCGCTTTACTGATGATCGGCCCTATCCTGAAAAACGGATTAAGGCTGAACCTGACAGGAGAAATCATTTCACGTCCTTATATCAATCTGACTCTGCAATTGATGAAAGAATTCGGTGCAGACGCTGCATGGAGTTCCGAAAGCAGCATTAGCGTCCATCCGGGCCAGTACGAAGACATACCTTTCACGGTAGAAAGTGACTGGAGCGGTGCTTCCTACTGGTATCAAATGGTTGCCTTGAGCCAGGACAGCAAAGAAGAACCTGCAAAAACAGAAGTAGAACTGCTGGGACTTTTCCCACGCAGTTATCAGGGTGACAGCCGGGGAACAGAGATATTCGCCAAACTTGGCGTACGGACTACATATACTGACCGGGGAGTGGTATTAACCAAGACAGGAACTCCCGTTGCCCGTTTAGAGGAAGATTTAGTGGACATACCCGATCTGGCACAAACTTTCGTTGTGACTTGTTGTTTAATGAACATACCTTTCCGCTTCAGCGGATTACAAAGTTTGAAGATAAAGGAGACTGACCGTATCCAGGCACTTATCACAGAATTACATAAGTTGGGATATGTGGTGAAGTCGGAACAGGACAGTATATTAATATGGAACGGCGAGCGTTGCGAACCGGAAGCCAGTCCCGTGATTGCAACTTACGAAGACCACCGGATGGCGATGGCTTTTGCCCCTGCCGCCCTATTGGTACCATCGGTACAGATTGCTGAGCCACAAGTGGTTTCCAAGTCTTATCCGGGATATTGGAAAGATTTGAAACAAGCAGGGTTTAATATTGAAATTGAGGAATAAGCTATGTTAATACTAATTATAAGCCTTATTGTACTGGTCTGTATCGCCCTTATGGCAGGATACATCCGTAACCAGCGTCTGCAAAAAAAGATAGAACGCGGAGAACTGGATGCCATGCCCGAAGTGAAAGAGGTTGATGCGGAATGTTGTGGACAGCATGAAGTATGCGAACGGGACAGTCTGTTGGCTGCCGTCAGCAAAAAGATAGAGTACTATGATGATGAAGAATTAGACAAGTACATTGGCATTGCTCCCGAAGACTACACTCTCGAACAGGAAGATGAGTTCAGGGACGTATTCTATACAATGCAGGATACTGACGTTGCCGGGTGGGTGCGCAGCCTGCAATTACGGGGAATAGCACTACCGGATAATATCAAGGATGAAATATTTCTGATTATAGGAGAAAGGAGATCTTAAAGTGGAGCTATTGCAATACACCTTCTTTCAACATGCCCTCATCGGCAGTTTGCTGGCAAGCATTGTCTGCGGGCTTATCGGTACGTATATCGTGACGAGACGGCTGGTATTCATCAGTGGCGGACTGACGCATGCTTCTTTCGGAGGCATCGGTCTGGGATTATATACAGGCGTCTCTCCCATACTGGCTGCCGGTGTGTTTGCTGTGCTGTCGGCTTTTGGAGTGGAATGGCTTAGCAAACGCAATGACATGCGCGAAGATTCGGCTATCGCTGTATTCTGGACGCTGGGTATGGCACTGGGTATCATGTTTACCTTCCTTTCACCCGGGTTTGCACCCGATCTTTCGGCTTATTTATTTGGCAATATACTGACGATTACATTAGGAGATATCGCATTGCTGGCAGGACTTGCAGTAATATTAGCCATCTTCTTTGTCCTATATTTGCGCCCGATCATCTATGTTGCTTTCGACCGGGAGTTTGCCCGTTCACAAGGTATTCCCGTACAGATATTCGAATATGTACTGATGATGTTCATTGCATTGACCATTGTTGCATGCCTGCGCATGGTAGGCATCGTGCTGGTTATTTCCCTGCTCACCATCCCGCAAATGACGGCGAATCTGTTTACGCATCGTTTCCACCGTATTATCTGGTTGTCTATTGGCATCGGTTATCTCAGTTGCCTGGGCGGATTAATGATATCTTATTATCTGAACGTTCCTTCCGGGGCGGCTATCATCTTCTTTTCCATCATTATATATGTAGTATGTAAGCTGGGAAAGAGTTTTTATTTATCTTTACGGCAGAAAATGCAAACCCCGTAAAACCTACTGGTATAGTTGAAACGCAAAGCAATCCTCCTCGTTGGCATCTTAGTTACTTTGATGCTTGTTACCGGATGTTCCACCCGAAAGAACACAGTCGGTACACGCTTCTACCATGCCCTGACCACCCGTTATAACGTATACTTCAACGGAAACGAAGCTTATAAAGCCGGATTGCAGGCACAGCAGCAAGGGAACAAAGATAACTATATGGAGATGCTCCCCCTCTATCCCATAGGCAATAAAGAAACTACAGGCATCGGCACTTCCGACTATGAGCGTGCCATTGAGAAAGCACAAAAAGCCATTCGCCAACATTCCATCAAACGGCGCCCTATCCGTAAACCGGGACGGGCTTATACGGATGAATACAAGAAATGGCTGGCACGCCGGGAGTTCAATCCTTTCATTAATCGTGCCTGGATGTTATTGGGTAAAGCTCAATATCAGAAAGGAGACTTTCCGGAAGCGGCCGCAACCTTCTCTTATATTGCACGGCTTTATGACGGACAGACGAATATCACTTCCGAAGCTTTAATCTGGTTGTCCCGTTGCTACTCTGCGCTGGGGTGGCAATATGATGCGGAAGATGCTTTAAGCAGGGTGAATAATGACAGTTTACCACCGGCGCTGGCTGTTCCATATGCTTCGGCCACAGGAAATTTCCTATTAGGTAGCCAACGATACAAAGAAGCGATCCCCCATCTCGAAAAGACAGCCAGGAAAGAAAAGAACAAGCAGCAGAAAGCACGATGTTACTATCTCCTAGGACAGACCTATCAAACGCTGCAACAACCGGAACAGGCCTATCAGGCGTACAGCAAGGTAATCCGCCTCAATCCACCATACGAACTGGCGTTAAGTGCCCGCATCCGTCAGACGGAAGTGATGCCCACTGCCAATAGTCGTAAGATTACCGGAAAGTTATTGCGCCTCAGCAAGGATGAGAAAAACAAAGAATACCTCGATCAGATTTATTATGCATTGGGAAATGTATACCTTGCCGAGAAAGATACGGTACAAGCTCTTGCTGCCTATCACAAAGGAATAGAGAAGAGCACTCGGAACGATGTGGAGAAAGGAATTCTTCAACTTACACTGGGTAATCTGTACTGGCAGCAAGCGCGTTATGCCGAAGCACAAAAAGCATACGCCGAAGCAATAGGATTGATAGACAAAGCCCATCGGGAATATGCCACTATCACCAATCGTTCAGAGATCCTGGACGAACTGGTACCACATACCAATGCCATACAGCTACAGGATAGCTTGCAACATCTTGCCAGACTGCCGGAAGCAGAGCGAATGGCAGCCATAGAGAAAATCATAGCACAAGTGATAGCCCGGGAAGAAGCAGAACGCAAAGCTGCAGAAGAAGCAGAACGGGAAGCAAACCGACAGAAGATGAGGGAAGAAGCGGAAAGTCAATTACCCGCCACTTCAATTATCAGCAGACCGGGACAGGAAAATGCAGTCACTACCCCACAGCCCCTCCAACCTACAATGGGAGGAAAGCAAGACTGGTATTTCTATAACCCTCAATTGGTAGAGCAAGGAAAAGCTGAATTCCAACGCTTGTGGGGACGCAGAAAGCTGGAAGATAACTGGCGAAGGAAAAATAAAACAGTAGTTGCACTGGATGATTTTGAAGCGATAGATTACAGTGAATCGGAAGAGAGTGTTGCTAAGAAAGACACAATCCATGGCAATCAGGGAAATGAAACTATTGATTCTTCCATTCCCCAAAAAGAAGAAAATGAAAAGAACACTGCCGACAGCATTGCCGGTGATACTCACCGCCCGGAATACTACCTGACACAAATTCCGTTGGCAGAAGAAGCTATGCAAGCCTCAAACACACTGTTATCAGAAGCCTTATATGGTGCCGGAATGATTTTCAAGGATCGTATGCAGGATTTCAAACGGGCAGAAGCTGCGTTTGAACGACTGGTACGCCAGTTCCCTGACTTTGCACAAGCGGATGAAGCATATTATCAGTTATTCCTGACCGAACTGGCTCTAAATTATTATGGAGAACTTCCTGCCCTGCAACGTGCAGAGAAATATAAGGCCGAACTTATCGCCCGGTTCCCCAAAAGCCGCTATGCCAAGACACTAGCCGACCCGGACTTTGCTGAAAATGCCGTATATGGCAAACAACGTGAGGACTCCCTCTATGCCCGTGCTTACAAACATTTCCAACTGGGTGATACAACCACCGTACGTGCAGCCGAACATCTTTCTGCCGAGATATACCCTCTGGGGCAACATCGTCCCAAATTTATGTTCCTCAATGCCGTCACCCGGCTACAGGGAGGGGAAACTGATCAGTTCCTTGCTATCCTGAAAGAGCTTGTACAGCAATATCCGCAAAATGAAATCACGGATCTGGCTGCCCATATTCTGAAAGGGGTACAGGAAGGACGCCTGCTGGCTCACGACAGCCATACATTTGGCTCTATCTGGCAACGGCGGAATGCTGAGCTTGCCGAAGCTGGCAAGTTAACGGGCGACAGTCTGAGCGGTAGCGTTATTCTTCCTCCGGACAGCGCATTCAGTACAGAGCGCAACACACCGTTCCTTTTTATCCTGGCTTACGAAGAAGGAAAGGTAAATGAGAACATGCTACTGTTTGAAGTGGCACGCTATAACTTCTCCACTTTCCTGGTGAAAAACTTCGACCTTGCGTTTGCTCACGAACGGGGCATTGGCATGCTGCAAATCCGACCATTCAGTAACTACGATGAGGCGCAGCAATACTTCCGCCGTCTTTATGCCAATCCCGAAATGGCTACACGACTCAGTGGTATGCGTGCCATACTCATATCGGAAGCCAACTACGAACAACTGATTAAACAGTATAGTTTCGACGATTACGATACCTTCTACCGTGCACACTTCTCTTCTATACCGGAACCTGAGTTAAAAGGTTACACGCTGGATGAGCCACTACTGAACCTGCCAACAGAGGAAGAAGAACGGAAAAAAGAAGAAAATCTGCCTATGGAAGAGGATGACCCGGAAAATGGTGTTATCTTTGAGGACTGAAAAAGTGAGTAGTGTTATGAAGAAAGATAAACTCCTTTGGGTAGACGATGAGATCAGCTTGCTGCGACCGCACATCCTGTTTCTGGAAGGCAAAGGTTACGAAGTAGACACCGTAACCAACGGACAGGATGCACTGGACCGTTGCCGTGCTACCACCTATGACCTGATCTTTCTGGATGAAAACATGCCTGGGCTGAGCGGCCTGCAAACCCTGGCTTTGATAAAAGATATCTGCCCCACCGTCCCCGTGGTCATGATCACCAAGAGCGAAGAGGAAAATATCATGGACATGGCTATCGGTCAGAAAATTGCAGATTACCTGATCAAGCCCGTCAATCCCAATCAAATATTATTATCGCTAAAGAAGAACCTTCACCGCCGGGATATCGTCAGCGAAGCCGCACAAACCGGTTACCAGCAGAGTTTCGGTAAGATAGGCATGCAGATTAATGACTCACTGACAGCAGCCGACTGGATGGAATTATATCGCCGCCTTGTTTATTGGGAACTGGAACTGGAAGCTACAGACAGCCCCATGAGCGAAATGCTTGCCATGCAGAAAACAGAGGCCAACAGTGCTTTTGCGAAATTCATCAAAAGGAACTATGCAGATTGGGTATCAACCAAAGATGCACCTGCCGACCGTCCCCTAATGAGTCCTGATCTCTTCAAGCGTATTCTTTTCCCGGCACTGGACAAAGGCGAGAAGGTTTTCTTCATAGTACTCGATAATTTCCGTTACGACCAGTGGCGCGTACTTGCCGACGAATTATCCGGTCTGTTCAATATAGACGAGCAACTCTATTTCAGCATTCTGCCCACTGCCACACAATATGCCCGTAACGCTATTTTTTCCGGTCTGATGCCTGACCAGATAGCCAAACTGTTTCCGGAACTGTGGGTAGATGAAGACGAAGAAGAAAACAAAAACCTGAACGATGCTCCACTTATACGTACTATCATTGAGCGCTATCGCCGCAACGATACATTCTCTTATCATAAAATCAATGATGCAGCCGGTGCAGAACGCTTACTAGCACAACTTCCTACCCTGGCACAGAATGACTTAAACGTTGCCGTATTCAATTTCATCGATATGTTGAGCCATAGCCGTACAGAGAGTAAAATGATACGTGAACTCGCTTCTACTGAAGCTGCCTATCGCAGCATTACCCTTTCATGGTTCCGACATTCACCCTTGAGCGATCTTCTGAAAGCGCTCGCATCCCGTCAATATCGTGTCATTATCACGACCGACCACGGCAGTATCCGCGTAGATAACCCTGTAAAAGTACAGAGCAACAGTAAGGAAATCAATGCTAACCTGCGCTATAAGCTATCACGTAATATGGCATACAACCCCAAACAGGTATTTGAAATCACCCGCCCGGCCGAGATACACCTTCCCTCACCCAATGTGAGTACGCGCTATATCTTTGCCACAGGACGCGATTTCTTTGCCTACCCCAATAATTACAACCATTATGTCAGTTACTACACCGATACCTTCCAGCACGGAGGTATTTCGATGGAGGAAATGATAATCCCGCTTATCACACTGAGCGGACGAAGCTGAAAGTAAATTGTAAATTCAATCTAATATGGAAATTAAAATTCAATCTCTGGACCATATCCATGAAGCCGCCCGCGAGTTTATCGCTGCTATGGGCGACAACACTGTTTTTGCTCTCTATGGAAAGATGGGAGCTGGTAAAACTACTTTTGTCAAAGCACTTTGTCAGGAACTGGGTGTTGAAGATGTCGTTACATCACCCACCTTTGCCGTTATCAACGAGTATCGTTCGGACATAGCGGGAGAACTCATTTACCATTTCGATTTCTATCGTATCAAGAAGCTGGAAGAAGTATACGATATGGGTTATGAGGATTATTTCTACAGTGGGGCACTCTGTTTCATTGAATGGCCGGAGCTGGTAGAAGAACTGTTGCCGGGCAATACAGTGAAAGTAACCATCGAAGAGCTGGAAGATGGTTCACGCAAGTTGACAATGGAAAATCAAGGTTAATATCTTATGAGTCAATACATCGTACAAGGCATCTTTGCAGTGGCCGGCATCATTTCATTACTGGCAGCAATATTGGACTGGGAGTGGTTCTTCACTGCTCGCAATACACAATTCGCAGTAAAAAGTGTGGGAAGAAAACGTGCCCGGTTATTCTATGGTGTACTGGGAGTTATTCTTATCGGAATGTCGGTGTTCTTCTTTCTGAATACACCGCCGGTATAATTTTTTAGACGCAGAAACTGCAACACCTGCATTATCTGCGTCTAAAAACTCAAGGATTCTATTGCCATCCTCCGCCAAGTGCTTTATATAGCCGCACCAACGTTATCTGCTTATCCCGTATCGCATTGCTTAAACCTATCTGGGCATCAAAATATCCACGTTGCGCATCCAGCACATCCAAATACCCGATCACTCCGTTGATATACTGTAACTGCGCCAACTCTACATTACTCCGTGCCGCTTGTTCCAATTGTAGACGCGATTCATAAATCTCTTTGATTTTACTAAAATCCACAATGGCATTCCGCGCATCCTTAAATGCTGTCAATACTGATTTCTCATAAGAATACACCTCTTGTTCATAAGCTGCTTTCTTTGCTTTTAACATTGCGCGGTTCTTTCCCATAGCAAACAAGGGCGTCAGTAATGATCCGCTCAAAAAATGATATGGTGATTTCAGGAAATCCGAGAACTCAGCACTCTCCAAACCATAATGCGCTGTCAAAGCCAAACGAGGAAACATATTGGTATATGCAAGCCCCACTGATGCATTGGCTGCAATCAACTTCTGTTCCGCCTGACGTACGTCCGGACGACGCTCCAATAATGTGGAAGGAAGCCCAACAGGAAGGCTTTCCGGTAATTTCACTTCTTCCGGCAATACTGAACGTGCAATCTTCTGCGGATAATCACCAGCCAGAAACGCAATATCATTTTCTTTTATGGAAATCTTTCGCTCCAGATCCGGTACCAAGGTCGCAGTACGTGCCAATTCCACCTGTGCCTGTTGATAAGAAGTCTCTGAAGTCAGTCCGCCTTCAAAACGAAGCTTTGCCAAACGAACTCCCTCTTTACGGGCATTCAGTGTCTGCCGCACAATAGCCAATTCATTATCCAAGGCTACCAATTCAAAATACGCCTGAGCCACTTCTGCCACCAGACTCATTTTCAGTGCCCGTTGTGCTTCTATCGAACCCAGGAAATCTGCCATACTCTTATCTTTTGCCCAACGCAGGTTTCCCCAAAGATCTACTTCCCATGAGACTATTGCTTTGGCTTCATAACTCCGGTCCGAACTGTAATTATCTCCGCCATAATTCTCCGCCTCCTTATCTGCATATAACTTTCCACTGACTTGTGGAAAAAGATTAGCAAAGTCAATGCGTTTCATTGCGGCCAACTCCTTTACCCGGGCAGCAGCAATTTTCATATCTTTATTATATTCAAGAGTACGCTCAATAAGTGCTTGCAGCGTGGTATCAGTATAGAGTTCCCACCATTGCCGGTCGGCAATAGAAAGTGTGTCCTGTTCTGTAGAGTCAAGTTGCTGCGGCAAATTCAACTCCGGACGTGCATAGTGTTTACCCAACTGGCAGGAACTGAACGCCATTACCACCACCATTATCATACCATCTATTGTATATTTTCTTTTCATAACTTATCGTTTAAATCGCTTAGTAACTTTCTTAATATTCGCGCTGTTCGCTTTTGCCTTCGCCTTATAAATCAGTACGAAGAAGAACGGGACTAAAAGAATACCTACCGTTACAGCCAGAATCATTCCGAAGAATACACCTGTACCAATAGCCTGACGGCTTGCCGAACCCGGTCCACTGGCAATCACCATCGGCAGCATACCAAAGATAAATGCCAAAGATGTCATCAAGATAGGACGAAAACGCAACTGTGATGCATGCAAAGCTGCTTTAACTACATTCGCACCACGGTCTACCTGTTCCTTAGCAAATTCTACAATCAAGATTGCATTCTTTGCCGCCAGTCCGACTAGCATAACCAGCCCGATCTGGAAATAGACATCATTCTCCAAACCGCAAGTCCATACTCCGAGATAAGCTCCCAATGCGGCAATCGGCAATGAAAGTAATACCGCAATCGGCACTGTCCAACTCTCGTAAAGGGCAGCCAGGAAGAGGAATACAAACAGGAATACCAGTGCCAACACCATTGCCGTCTGTCCGCCAGCCTGCTTCTCCTGATATGAAAGTCCGCTCCATTCCACACCTATGTTCTCCGGCAAATGCTCACGGGCAATCTGCTCAATAATCTCCATTGCCTGACCGGAACTATAACCGTCGGCCGCTCCACCACGGATCACAGCACTGTTGAACATGTTGAAACGCTTGATGCTACCCGGCCCCGTGGTATATGAGGTAGTTCCGAGGGAAGTTAGCGGTATCATCACATTATCCGCCCCACGTACAAAGAACAGGTTAATATTTTCCTTGTGTTCCCTGTAAGGTGCTTCAGCCTGGATATATACACGATAAATACGGTTAAACATATTGAAGTCATTTACATATACCGAACCAGTATAAGCTTTCATGGTTGAAAACACATCTGCCAGCGGTACACCTGCCAGTTTCACCTTATCACGGTCTACATCGAAATAGAGCTGCGGGATATCTGCCTGCAAAGATGATGATAACCCGGATAATTCCTTGCGTTGTGAAGCGTAATACATCAACGTATCCGTCGCTTGTACCAGATTATCAAAAGTAGCGTCTCCACGTGCTTCGAGTTGCATCTCGAAACCACCCGAACTTCCCAGTCCCGGGATAACCGGCGGTGTGGAAAGGTATACCTTACACTCGGGATACTCCTGTAAATCCTTTTTCACCTGAGCCATTACCTCATCGATAGTCTGTCCGTCACGTGCACCCCACGGCTTCAGAATAACAGTCAGTTCACTGCGTGCCTGGCTGCTACCCACACGGGGGCTACTACCTACTACACTCTGAACATATTCTACCGCCGGATTCAACATCAGATATTCTATAGCACGTTCCGATACGATTCGCGTACGCTCCAGTGTCGCACCTTCAGGCAATTCCAATTCCACTTTAAAGTATCCTTGATCTTCTACAGGCAAGAAACTGGTCGGTATCAGGCGGTTTATCAGAAAAATAGCCACCAGTATCACACCAAATACACTCAATACTCTGCGGGGATTGCCTATCACACGTGAAATCTGGCGAACATACTTACGGTTACCCATACTCAGTGCATAGTTGATATAGCGGAATACAATATTCTTCCGTTTATGAGATTCCGGTTTCAATATCAATGAACACATCACCGGACTCAGAGTCAGCGCAACAACTGTAGAAAGCAATACGGAAACCACAATTGTCACCGTAAACTGACGATAAAGCTGTCCTGTGATACCACCGAGAAAACTAACCGGTACAAACACAGCTGCCAGCACCAGAGACGTAGCAATAATCGCTCCCGTCAATCCTTCCATCGCTTTCTTTGTAGCCTCGTAAGGTGGCAGTTTCTCTTCATGCATGATGCGCTCCACATTCTCTACCACCACAATGGCATCATCCACCACAATACCAATGGCAAGTACTAATCCAAGTAAGGTAAGTATATTGAGAGAGAAACCGAATATCAGCATGAAACCAAACGTACCAATCAGAGAGATAGGTACCGCCACAATCGGAATAAGGGTAGCACGCCAGCTTTGCAATGATAAGAATACTACGATAATCACCAGTATCAATGCTTCAAACAAAGTCTTGTATACTTCGTGAATAGACTCTGAAATGTAAGTAGTCATATCAAATGGAATCTCGTAACTCAATCCGTCAGGAAAGTTATTGCTGATTTCATCCATTGCCTTTTTCACATTCTCCGCCACTTCCATAGCATTGGCACCCGGAAGCATATAGATACCTAACACAGCTGCATTCTCACCATTGATGCTACTCTCCGTATTGTACGAAGAAGCCTCCAATGAGATACGTGCCACGTCACGCAAACGAATAATGGAACCATCCGCATTAGCGCGAATTACAATATCCTCAAACTGTCCTACAGTAGAGAGACGTCCCTGCGTTGTAATAGGAATGGTAATATCCAGTCCTGCCACAGGTTGTTGTCCCAATACACCGGCTGCTGATTCACGATTCTGATCTTTCAGAGCATTCTGCAAATCGGCTACGGTCAGTCCAAAGTTTGCCAATTTATCTGGTTGCACCCAAATCTGCATAGCATAGTAACGGCTACCAATATTCGACACACGACCTACACCGGGAATACGGCGAAGTAAATCGAGCACATTCAATGTAGCAAAGTTACTCAGATAAATTTCGTCAAACTTCGGATCAGAAGACCTCAGACAGATAGTCATTAACTGGCTGGCTGCCTGTTTTTCTACGGATATACCGTTTTGTACCACCTCTGCCGGAAGACGGGATTCCGCCAACTTCAAGCGGTTTTGTATTTCAACCGCTGCCAAGTCAGGATCAGCAGAAATATCAAATGTAACTGTAGCTGAGAAACCACCGGAGTTTGAGCTATTGGACTCCATGTAGAGCATTCCCGGCGTTCCGTTCAACTCTTGCTCAATAGGTGTAGCTACCGCTTGGGATACCGTCAGCGCACTGGCACCGGGATACGAAGCACTAATCTTCACCACCGGCGGTGTAATCTGCGGATATTGGTCAATGGGAAGCATCGTCAGTCCGATGATACCCACAATGACAATCAGTATAGAGATGACAGCCGAAAAGACCGGTCTGTCTATAAAGAAACTTACTTTCATACGCTCTCCCCTCCCTCTTCATCTTCTTTCTTCAACAGGGCATTGTTAACTTTAACTTTCATCCCCGGACTCAGTTTATGGTATCCTTCTACCACTATTGTTTCACCCGGCATCAAACCTCTCTCCACCACTACTTGATTCTGGAACTCCGGTCCTAACTCTATAAAACGACGTTCTACAGTAGAATCACGACGCATAACAAATACATAAGCACCACCTTTTTCTATAATAACAGACTTCAGAGGAACCACTGTTGCATTCTCCCGCACATCCAGCAATAGCTTCACTTTAGTAAACTGACCCGGAAGCAATACGTGTTTCGGATTAGGCATTTCGGCACGAACAGAGAAAGTACCGGTACGTGGATCAACCTGTGGTTCGGCAAAGTCAACCAAGCCTTTGAAAGGATAAACTGTATTATCGGCAAGTGTAATAGAAATATTCGGCTGCCAGGAACGGGTAGAATCTTTCTGTCCCAGATTCACGTTGCGTTCCTTGGTTTTCAGATAGTCTAATGCTGTCATACTGAAATCTACCAGTACCGTATCGCTTTTCACGATATTGGCAAGCAATGACTTGCCACCCGTACCGACCAATGTGCCAAGGTCTACATACCGTTCACTGATGTGCCCGGCTAGCGGAGAGCGAACCACTGTATATCCAAGTTCCAACTCTGCCTGGTCAAGATCAGCCTGACTCATAGCAACGCTAGCCACTGCCGTTTCATAAGCAGCCACCGCGTTATCCAAATCTAATTGACTGGCAGCATTTTGTTCATACAAAGGGCGAATACGCTCCAAATCACGTTGTGCTTTTTTAGCTTGTGCTTCATCTTTTTTCAGCTGTGCACGAGCCTTATCCGCTTTAGCACGATACTGATCCTGATTGATAACAAACAAAACTTGATTCTTCGTCACATAAGTACCTTCTTCGAAAAGCATATTTTCCAGATACCCTTCTACGCGGGCACGCACTTCTACAAACTGTTGGGCACGAACACGTCCCACGTATTCACCATAGATTTCGACATCATCTTGTGCCACCGGTTCCACAGCTACTACCGGAAGATCCGGTGCAGGTGCCGGACGATGAGTAATAAACCAGTAAATCGCTACTAACAGTACTATACCAACTGCGGCAATCACTGCCTGTTTTTTCGTTATTCTGAATTCTCTCTTCTTAAAAAACGATTTCATAAGCTCTCTGTTTATGTTAAAAACCCTATAAATAAAAAACACAACCGGCGTGCCAAAGTTCGATGGCTATACCTTT
>ENA-UEQN01002245-UEQN01002245.1-human-gut-metagenome-genome-assembly--contig:-NODE-2245-length-13857-cov-3.151597_pt1 | contig 13857 bp, 8 predicted proteins | sample MGYA00242940_ERZ507944 | MGnify/ENA primary metagenome ERZ507944 (study PRJEB26167, sample SAMN06115449) | human gut metagenome | host: Homo sapiens | place: China:Fujian | collected 2015-08-20... | reverse complement strand
ATATAGAAGATTTGATTGTCTATTATGAATTGAATGTAAATCAAGATATTGTAAAGACATGGTATATTTTGGGAACATGCGTCAACCGCAATGGAGAAGTATTTATAGGAGGAGTAAATGGACTCAACTTTTTTAATCCTACTCAATTGACACCAGACACTTATCCGCATAATGTCTATATATCCGGCATAAAACTTCTAAATAAAGAGAATTTTTCCGATGAGAAGAAAAATCACTTGCACAAGATTAATAATTCAGGCAAGTTAGTGCTATCGTATACAGACACTCAATTTTCCTTGTCTTTCAGTTCTCTCTATTATAAAGATCCGCTAAAAATAGAGTATGCTTATATGTTAGAGGACTTTGATAAAGATTGGATAATTACAGACGCATCAAGAAATAACGCTTCTTATTCCAATTTAACTCCCGGCACATATACTTTTAAAGTTAAATCAACTAATGCTTCGGGTATCTGGATGGACAATATACGGACTATCGAGATTGTGGTAGAAAAGGCACCATGGAGAACTTGGTGGGCCTACTCCTTATATGCGACCATAGTTGCAGGCATTTTACTATTAGTTGTCCGAAACTTTAATTTAGGTTCCAAATTGCGGCACAAGGATGCATTATCTAAGTGGAAATTAGACTATTACACTCGTTTGTCATATGGTTTTAAGGTACCGTTAACTCTAATTTATGCGCCTCTGCAATATCTGCTGAAAAATTATGATCAGTTGACAAATACAGATGTTAAGCGTATGCTACATACGATGTCAGGCAATGTATTCAAATTGTCGGAACAAGTATCGAAGTTGATGGAGTTCAAAAAAGTATCTTTGGGAGAATATGATGTACAGTTATCAAAGGTGGATGTTATTCCTGTTATCCAAGGAATTTGCAATTTATTTCTAGATGAGTTTGCCACCAAACATATAACTTATTCAATAGAAGGAAACGTGACTTCTGTTACAACTATCATAGACATAACTAAGATAGAAGTAGCTCTATATAATATTATGGAAGATGCTATTTCCTATATAATAGATAATGGTAGGGTTGAGGTGAAATATATGCTTGACTCCCATGATTACAGGCTGAACGTAAGTATTATTGCATCGCGAAGTGAAGAAAGCGAGTCTAATGTACAAGAGTTAAACACTCGCTTTTTAATTGCATACGATTATCTAAAAGTGCATCATAGCGAACTATCCATACGTAATATTGAAGGAAACCGGATGAGGGAATATACTTTCGACCTGTTATTAGGCGATTCTCATTATAGTGCAAGAGAAATGAAAACATTGGATAAAGCACAATCTGTATCGCTGTTATTACCTGTAACTGTTCAAAAAGATAGAACTGTGGATGAACTGAATATTGGTTCGGATAAAACTTTGCCAGTGATTTATCTGTATGAGGGAGACAAGGACATAGACCTCTTCATAAAGTCTGTTTTCCAAAATAAGTTTAACGTATCACTAAACACAGCTTCTACCGACATAAAATGCATGCTCGACAAAGTACCTTCTTTAGTTATTTTTGATGTGGTGAAAGAAGACGACTATAAATTTGAGTTATGTAGCAAAATGAAAGAATACCAGATATTATCAGCAATACCCGTCATTTTCATTTCCTCACTTTCCTTTGAAATAACGGAGCAGAAGGCTTATGAAGCAGGGGCTGATGTGTTTATTGCAAAACCGTTCAATGTAGCTAGCCTGGATGCAAGAATAAGACAGCTACTTGATGTACGTACGGCAATCAAAGAAAACATCCGAAAAGAATTGATTATAGACCCTAAAGAAACTCTTATCACATCTGATGACGACAAATTCGTTGCTAACATCATCAACGTTATAGAAGACAACATAGCAGATGTTGAGTTTAATATTGATAAATTGGCTAGTTTATTAAATATAAGCCGTTCTACCTTATATCGAAGAGCTATGGAAATCACAAATTTGTCACCAAGTGATTTAATCAGAAAAAGACGCATGCGACGGGCCGCAGAGCTGTTAAAACAAACTTCTCATCCTGTCTCGGAAATATGTTATATGGTTGGATATTCAGATCAACGCTATTTCGGACAAAGCTTTAAGAAAGAGTTTGGTATGACTCCGAAACAATATTCTATTCAGAAAAAGGTATAGGAACAAAATAACCTGTTTGACATCCGCAGATATTCTTCAGATATAGCAATTATTTACTATTATAAATCTGTGTCATCTGCGGATGAAATATCATATAGATACTCTTTTATTTTCTTTTTTTATTGGAAAAACTCTTATTGTGGAAAGTCTTTTTCAAAATCAGAAATATTAATCCAGTCTGCCGATACTCGTTCTCCATTCCTTATCCTGTGCCAAAAATCATGGGCTTCGCTGGTGTCCGGATATTTATCAAAGATATCCCCCTTATTATACATTCGCGGATCTTTTTGATCCAATAATCGTCTGGTCATTTCTTCTTCCATTCTATCTTTTATGCAAGCATATTCCTTCTTTTGAATCAAATTGACCATGCAATTAGGATCCTTTTTTATATTATATAATTCCTCCGTTTCCCGTTTCCCAAAAGACAGTTGCCATAAATATTTTGTTTTGGGATTATGACGGGCTTTCAGGATCTCAGTTTTAGTAGGGCTACCGTCCACATTCATATAACCTGTTTCAGGATTACCTGCAGGCCAGCGTTCAGGTTTAAAGTTTTTAAGGTAAAGGAAGTCTCCTCTGATCAATCCACGGATAGGATATCCCTGATCGTGGGGGCGACCTACATCATGCCGTTCTTTACCAATCATTACGTAATTGCGGTCTATCCCTGTGTTTTCATCTTTCAGCAAGTCAACAAAGTCTCTTCCAGTGATAGCTTGCATTCCTGATTGCATTTCACTTATACCTGCTATCTTCAAAATAGTAGGCGCCAAATCTATGACACTGATGTATTCATTGACCTGTCTTCCCGGATGTCTTATCCCGTTCTTCCACATGACTGCCATTGGGATGTGATTGGAGTTATAATACTCCTGTCCTTTACAACGTGGAAAAGGCATATTATGATCAGAAGTAACAATTATAACAGTGTTGTCAAGTTCGCCTATTTCCTCTAAAGACTGAAGTATCAGACCTAAATGTTTATCAAAATGCTCTACTTCCACTGCATAATCCAGCATATCCCTTCTCACAACCTCATTGTCTGGCCAATAGGATGGAACGGAATCAATATCATTGATATTCTTCCCAAAACGCTTAGAAGATTCATATTCATAGCCACGGTGAGGTTCAAGTGCTCCATACCAAAAACAAAATGGCTTAGACTTGTCCCAACTCTTTAGAAAATCGTTAAAATTGGCTGCATAATCATAATCAGAAATCCCCGTAGTTGGAGGCGTAAGTTTACGTTTGTTCCATACCTGCCCCGTGAGATTTCGGTTCTCACCTCTTGAATTGACAGCATATCCAGGCCCCCAACCCTTTCCCGTACAGCCTACATAATATCCATTATCAGCTAAAGCTTCCGGATAGGATTTAAATTTCTCAGGAAAGTTTGGCCAATGATTACAGGCTTCTTCCAACTGCCATGAATTTCTACCTGTAATCATAGCAGCACGTGAGGGTGCAGATTTGGCATTACATGTATACATATTATTAAACAAAAGCCCATTGCGAGCTACAGTATCAAATGCAGGTGTATTTATCCATGGAACTCCATAAGCACTCATATGACCTGCATCATCGGCTACACAAAACAAAATATTGACCTTAGGCGCAGTCTGTGCCATCGCAGTTGATACTTGTGCAATAGTTGCAACACCCAGTAAAGAAAGTATATGGATATTCATTGTAAGATATTTAAAAGTTAATGTTTTTTATAGAATTCATTTATTACATACCATGCTTTTTTGCGATATCCTTGATCTGAAATTAACCCTTTTCGATTCCAACCATTTTGATTGAGTGGGTGAAAACGATAAGGAGAACGAAAATCAAACAAAATCCAAGGGGCTATACCTGTCAAATTAGGAATAGAGATAAACATTTCTAAATTGTCCTTATATAGCCGTTCCTGATATTCTTCACTCCAAGAACTCGCAACTGTAGCATCTCCAGACTGGCCGTATAATGCTTCTCCACCAAATTCGGAAATAAAAAGCGGTTTATCTGGACAGATATTCCAGCTAATCTCAGACGGCTTAATTGGCCACGGATGATACCACCCCATGTATTTATTGATAGATATAACGTCCAGATATTCTGTAAGTGTATCCTCCAACTCAAATGTTTGGGTATCACCATTCCACTTCACCTTATCAAAAGCAGCAGTAAGTAAACGGGTGGTATCCGTCTTTTGATAATTATTTATAATTTCTTTTAGAAAACTGTTGCGCGACTTGGAGGGACTGGTTTCATTAGCAATTCCCCAAAATGTCAAAGCACATCTGTTTCTATCTCTCATTATCATTTCAGAATGCATAGTCAATGCTTTCTGCAGAGTTGCTTTACTAGTGAAATCTATATTTTGCCAAAGTGGTATTTCTTCCCACAGCATGAAACCCATTTTTTCAGCCAATCTTACGATGTACTCATTTTGAGGATAATGTGCCAGTCGTATCAAATTAGCTCCCAATGCCTTTGCTTCGGATAACAGAGCCACTGCGTCTTGCTGAGAGAAAGCTCTACCTTGTCTCTGAGCTATTTCTTCATGAAAACTGATACCCTTCATAAAAACAGGACTACCATTCAGATAAATTTGTTTCCCTTTGACATAAAGATTTCTAAATCCGAGTTCTTCTTTAATAGTATCGCTGCGAGTAGCCAGTTGAACCAGATATAGCTGAGGCGTTTGCGGTGACCAGCGTTGTAACCGCTTAACTTTTATGGAAGCCTGCGCCATACCTGTACTATCTGTGCTCAACTGTCGAAGTACATTTAAAGCGGGAATAGTAATTCGGATATTTTCATTTACACGCTTTTCAGAAAGTTGTACTTTGACATGAACCAGATCCGGCTTATATTTGTCTAACTGTATAAAATAATGGTCAATATAGAGTTGGGGAGTTTTCACAATCATAACATCCCGAGTTATGCCACCATAGTTCCACCAGTCATAGAGTAAAGCAGGTATCGCATCTTTATTTCTATAGTTATTAACCTCCAATACAAGAAAATTGTCTCCAGAAACAATACGGTCTGTTATATTTATCTGAAATGGAGTAAATCCTCCTTCATGTCCCCCCACTTTGGTTCCATTCAGATATACAGTGCATTGGTAATTTACTGCCCCGAAATATAGAAATACATTTTCGTCAGAACTCCTTTTTATACTGAAATGCCTTGCGTACCATACTGTACCTTCATAATATTTTAATTCCGGATATTGAGAATTCCAGTCACCCGGTACATTAAGCCGTACTCCTCCTTCAAAAGCATATTCTTTGAAATCGGACTTACTTTTTAAAGGTTTATCCTTATAGATGGAGTCTTTATGCCCATGCAGATAAGGATCTATGATTACATCCCATTTCCCATTTAATAGTACATATTTCCGTCCATATACGTTTGTCATAGCAAATTGGGCGCGTGCAATCTGTACTTGATTGCAGCAGAGCCATAATAGTAAAAACAAATAAACCAATTTCTTTTTCATGGTAGTTGTTAAGTGTTGTTTATAAATAAAATGCAGGTTAGATTGTCTTAACCGCCCTAACCCGCATTCTTATATAATTGGCCGAAATACCTATTGCAACAGTTTCTTATATCTGAGTAACGCTTCTACATAATAATAATCGGCATACGTAAGTGGAGCATCAACTTCACTGTTTCGGGGTTTATTTCCCACTGAATGTTTAAGAATAAAGCCACCATTTGTTTGGGGAGCCGCCAGGTACTCGTCTGACGAGAGTGTTCTCAGTTGTTGACTGGCTACAGATTGATATTCTTTAGAAAGCTTATCATCATTAACATATTGACTCAACTCTAACAGAGCGGATGCTATGATAGCCCCAGCAGAAGCATCCCGCGGTTCGTCCGGAATATTAGGTGCATCAAAGTCCCAATAAGGTATCTTGTCTTCCGGAAGGTTTGGGTGGTGCAGGATAAACTTCGCAATGTTAATAGCTTGCTGAAGATATTTTTCGTTTTGGGTTTCTCTATACATCATTGTATAGCCGTACAATCCCCATGCTTGTCCACGTGCCCATGCTGAAGTAGTTGAATATCCTTGATGGGTATCCATTTTGAGCGCTTTATTAGTTATGGTATCATAATCTACAACATGGCATGAACTATAATCCGGGCGAAAATGATTTGTTATAGTTATCGTAGCATGGCTGTTTGCAATTTTATCAAACAATGAGTCCTGTGATAATTTATATGCATTTTCTAATAGTTCCAAATTCATTAAATTGTCAATAATTACAGGATACATCCATTTAGGCTTATTATCCCACGAACGAATAACTCCTATATTTTCGTTATAGCGTGTTGCTAATGACCGGGCACTTTGTAACAGGATTTTTTTATAGTTTTCATTTCCTGTTATTCTGTAACCATTTCCAAAACTACAGTTCATCATAAAGCCTAAATCATGCGTATCTAAAGCATATTGTTCCTTTTCAATACGTATCGTATAGTTTTCTGCATATTTTTTCAGCGTTTCATTCCCAGTAGCTTCATAAAGCATCCATAAAGTTCCTGAAAAAAAGCCACTACACCACCAATGCGTATCTGACGTAACAAGAGTTCCATCTTTCTCTGTCGTTTTTGGAAGCCTGTCAGGCTGATCCATCAGACTGGCAGCCATAAATTCAGACTGTTCAATGCTACGTTTTAATCCTTTTTCTATCACAGAACTCATCATATCATTACTATTATTACTGCATGATGGTAAGAGTAGTCCTATTACTAGTCCTGCCAAAATCAATGTCTTTTTCTTCATATAATTTTATTATTAGTTATTTTTCCAATCAGTTAACGGCATTATTTCTTTGCTGGAATCGAAATTATCTTCCGGTATGAGTTTAACTTGCAATACTTCTGTTGTATTGGGCCGCAGTTCAGCTTCAAACCCAACGAACGTCACACCCGGATTTTTGGCATCCCAACTGTTGGGTGATGTCGCACTCCAAGTTTTCATTCTGACCTTTGCCGGAGATTCCACCTCCAATAACAGTTTTTCTCCATTCTGGGATAGCTGTATTGTATGTTCTCCTATAATAGCAGGTTGAGCTTCCGTCACCATATTCCAGCGAATAACAGTGGGCTGTCCCAATGTCTTTACTTCATCCCTAACAGCGGCGTAGTGAGAATCAACGATAGCTACTCCTCTTTTTACTTCCTTTGCTTGACCTTCGTATATCTTTGTAAGGTCTGCAATAGCATACATGTAGTTTTCATTATCCGAAAAGTCTGTAATCGTTGCATAACCATTCACATTTTGATATTTATTGTCAAAAGAAAGTGTATTATGAGCTAGGTTATTGTATCTAAACACTTTCCAACGATCAGATTCCTGACTCTTATTCCACAAATCAATGCCTTTGGATTCTAATGAGTTGTAATCCTGAGGACCTAAATCCGTACTCCAGCGAGTGTCCTTACTGATAAAGATAAAAGAACCGGCATCCAAATGTGTGTGTCCTGATTGTGCTGTCCCTCCTTTGAGCGCAATGGATAATCCCTGTTGATAATCCCAGGTAGTCCGCATAAGGGCAACAGGAGTGGTTGTTTTACTCGATACCCACATTCTTTGAGTAGGTTTAGGCAGATTATCCATAGAAGTAGAAGCGCCCCATATCAGAGCCAGTACAGCATATCGATAGGACCTAATACTCTTTTTAGAAGACAGGCTAAACTGGTATTTCTCACTCCAAAGAATATCTTTATCGGCAGTCCTATTAGCAAACCAAAACATAGCAGGACTTACGCGACCAGATGATGAACAATCTCCATAGTTGAAAGATTTGCCATCAGAAAGTAACATGTTCTGGATAAACTTTCCAGTATTCAAGAAACCTGGTTCCTGAGAAAGATTATAATCAGTTCCCATAACATTTTCCAAAGCATCAATTAAGAGGAGGTTGTAAGTCGTCCCATATCCCCAATAGGAATAGCCTTCGGCATACGCACCATCAGGTGCATACACGGACATAGGTAGTTTAACAGACTGAACAGCTCGGTTAATCAACTCATCAGCAAGGGTTGGAATTTTATCATAAATAGCCAAGACACCAAGTGTTATTCCCCCATTACATACCTGATTCCAATTATTATTTCGATAGAGCCAGCTATTATATTGGCTGTCTAATGATGGATTCAAACCTTTGGTTTCTATAGCTTTCTCTATTTTAAGCTTAGTCTGATCACTGATAAAATTGTAAAGCCAGTCATATCCGATAGCCATAGCTGTAGTCATTTCAGCTACATCCAAAAAGTGAGATGGATTCCAATCAACAAAGTCTGCGGCATTATCTAATTCACTTTCTGCCCGTTTGGCATATTTCACTTCACCAGTCATTCTGTAGGCATATCCTAAAAGTAACGTCCTGCGCAAACATTCACGCGACACTTCAAGCAATCTTCTGCCAAGAATAACTCTTTGGCAATTAGGCTTGCCAAGAATATTATCAGCCTCTTCTATCATGATGGCATGATATTCCTTCCACACTCCATCTGTTTGTATAGCAGAACGGATGACAGATTCATCTTCTGTTGTCATTATCAGATAAGGATGGGCCCTGTCTTTCACCTTCTTACTATCTCCTTCTTGAGCCGATATGCAAGCAGAGTATAACACTGCTAAAAATATAAATAGTATATTCTTCATTTTCTTTTAGTTTTAAAACGATGCTCCAATAGGTCCTTGGGTTGTGGAAGCTGTTGCTGATTTGGAAGAGGTTGAATAATGAAATGTGAATGTCTTTCCTACTTCAATACCTTCTATTCCGTCTTCGTCAACATAAAATGGAAGATCTGCCCATTTGGACATATTACTTCCCATATTCTCAAAAAACTTGTCAATATATTCCATTGGCAAAACAGGCGGATAATCAAAAGTCAGTACTTCCGAGAAATTATCTTTAAAAGTCAGTTTACCTTCCTCTATCAGTTGATAGCCATCGTCAGAGAGTGTAGTACGCTTCAAATTCTGTGGGTATTTGGCAAATAGTCTTTCAAATTCCTCAGAGAAAAATAGGTTGTTGTTACAAACACTCATCCTAATATCCTGAGCACGTTCATCTTTCTTTGGTATTGAAATTTGCCAAAACACATTACTCTCGGCACTCGATTTCCACCCTACATTAGCAAAAATATTGTTCTCAATTTCAACTTTGATAGCATAGTTTATTTGTATATGGTGCCCAACATTATAGAATGTACTGTGCTTAATTCCAAAATAGTTCGTGACTACATTGTCAAATCGTACAATATGGGCAGTATTATTATAAACATAACAATTATTAATAACAATACTATCTTGCTCGTTTCCACGTGAATCTATCAATCTGCCATTGGCCGGATCACTTGTGAGAGCTAAATTACGAATGGTAGAGTTATTCAGATAAATTTTATTATTGACATTGTCAGTACGAATACAGAAATTCCTGCAATGGTCAATAAAACAATGGTCAAATTTCAATCTCACGTTTGATTCGTCAATACGAAATAAACGTTGCATAAGATTACCAGTTGCCGCATCTTTACCTATAATATAAATATTCTCAAAAGTGGCACTACCTTCCAAACGGATCATATCAGCATTTAAGGCTCCTTGTGCATCACAAATAGGTTGTATGATAGGCATTTTGCCTGAACCGTTTTCTGCCTTAATTACAACATTATGTTTGAATACATTCTTGCCTTCCATATAGTAAACTCCATCACGACGCAATATATATGTCGCATCTCCATTTTCATTAATTGCTCTTGTTAAAGCGTTGACCGACGTAATACCATCATCTGGTTCTACAATAATCACACTCTCAGGATTACTTGGAGAGATTTCCAAATCATTAATATCGAGTATATCTTCATTCTCGCAGCCAACACACAAGAGTGACAATGCGAAAAGTAATCCTATAGCTCTAGAATATATTTTATATAGTTTCATAACTTTAGTGTTTTAATGGAACAATGTTTATTTAAAGATATCATATTTAAAGCCGATGTACGCGGCCGAGCCGTAGTATTCAACTCTGGACGGATAGTTCGTTATATCACGACGTTTACGATCGGAAGATTGTGTAAAGTTGGACAAAGTAGCATACAGAGAGAATTGTCTGGTCAAACTATATTTCAACTGCATATCCCATTTCACGAATGGACGCGTAGATTCCACATCAGCTGCATCTTGACGGTGCTGTTCTGCAATCAACACTCCGTCTTGATAGTTGCAAGATATTCTGCCTGAGAATTTCTTATAATCATATCCCAAAGAAACGTTGAATAGCAGGGAAGGCTGCTTTAACAACCGGTCTGTATATATAATGTCAGAGTTGGTTGGAAGGAATGGCTTCTCAGTACCTCCGGGAGTAAAATCCGGATTTTTAATTCTTGACTTCAATGTTTCAAAGTAGTTCATTTTAGAGTCCATAAGAGTAAGATTAGCACTGAACACCACACCTTTCATGAAGTTCTTCATTTTGCGGAATTGCAGTTGCAAATCAAATTCCAACCCCTTCAACGTTGCATTATATGGACTATTTAAAGGATAGGTAATGCTACCACCTGACAAACTCATGGGTAAGTCAAAATTAGCAGGATCTGTCACCGTACCATTCAACATATAGGCAGAGCGAGTATAAGTAAAATTTTTAATATCTTTGTAAAATCCGCTAATAGTAAACAATCCATAATCCGGTTGATAGAAGGTCAATATAACATCATAATTTCGAGATAAAGCAGGTTTCAAATTAGTACGGCTCCATGTTACTTCATTCACGTTGGGTTTTATGATTGTTCGTGGAGCAAGCAGGTTATAATCAGGCCTTGACAGGGTTTCGGTATATGCCAGCCTGATGTCCATCCAATTTGTTGGCTTTACACGCAAATGGATTTGTGGCAGCCAATATCCATATTTATCGGAGTCATTACTCTTCTCATATTCAAACTCATGTTCCTTCTCTTCATTGTCAGGAACATTAGAACCACTGTATGCATTGTACTTCAGTTGAGAAAAATCGTAGCGTACACCAGGTATAAATGTAACATACTTGCCAAAATTTATTTCACCCATAATATATCCTGCCCAAAGATTCTCATTCCCATCATAGTCTTTCAGAATTTTTGTAGTAAGGATCTTGCCATATATATCTTGGTTTATATTATAAAAGTTTCTCATGGCATTATGATCTAGTGCAAAATTAATGCATAAGTCCTTATACTTATTGTTTAAAAAGTCATGAGGCTTATAACCAGAGTCTAAAAAATCAGTGATACCTATATAGGAATTTTTGAAAGATGATGGAGTTAAATCAGGCATATTCTCGAATACCGGATCAGCTCCTTCAGACAAATCCATACGTCTATACCTACGAGCAGTTTCAAGACTTCTCTCTTTTTGACGAAACTTTCCGCCGATTTTAATGTATCCATTGACCTTTTCGCCGAAACTAAAAGGCTTCTTTAAATCTAGCCATGCACTGTATTCTGTTTCTTTGGCAAACTCTGTATTAAAAATAGCTTCATACAGGTAGTATTGCGTAAGATCATCTTCTTTAACGAATTTAGAATTAGCAATCAAGTAGGGAGGTTGATAAGATAATGCATCAATATCAGCTGTAAAAGGGGCATTCAGCCGAAATTGCATTTGGTGATCGTATGGGGTTCTTGTGCGTGAACTACTACGTCCTACTCCGAGATTCAAGGTTGCTCCCAAAACATTGAACTCACCTTGCAACATATTGGTTATATTGGTATTATGTGAAATTCGGTCAGTTTGTTGAAATCTCAACCGGGTTCCTTCTAAATCATAACGTTTTTGACGGATATCACGATCTCTATTCATTCTACTAAAGAGATTAGACATTTTGAGTTTAGACCCTTTTCCCAAGTCGAAATCCATATTCAAATTTACGTTAAAGCGTTGACGCTTTTCTAAATTTGATTCCAAGCTAACCCCTGTAATCCATGGCTTCGTATAATCAAACCCAGGAGTAGGCGTATTACCATTTACCTTATAAGCTGCATTAAATGTATCATTGCTCCGGTCCGTCTGGTCAGCGCTTGCGGTAAATATGACACCTAATCTTTCGCTAAAAAATCGATTGCTCGCCATGATACCACCTTTATACCGCCCCATTCCATTAATTTGTGAATGGTAGCCAGTTTCTCCAGTTACATTAAGTTTGAAGTCTCTCGGGGCATCTTTCATAATTAGGTTTACTGTTCCTCCCAATCCATCGGCATCCTTGTCGGCCGTACTGGCTTTCAACACTTCAGCCCCAGCAATCATGTCTGGTGAAATCATATTCAAGTCAGTACTCCGATCAGTGCTACTTGTCGATGGCGCATTCATACCGTTAATAGCTACCGAGTTATACTTAGGGTCCAAACCACGTATGATGATTTTTTGCCCTTCTCCTCCATCACGTTGGATCATTAAACCGGGAAGACGACCAATAGCATCAGCGACATTTACATCCGGAAGTTCATGCAACTTTTCTTCAGATACAGCATTCATAATACCAGTCGCATTTAACTGACTTTTAATTGCCGCTGTTTGCCCTTTAGCTTGAGCACTAATCACTACTTCTTTCAACATATGATTATCCGGATGCATGACTAGGTTCAGCGTCTTCACTTCATTAGATTTAAGATCTATATCAAAATCTTGCGTTTGATATCCAATGAAAGAAAATTGGACTGTTTGCTTGCCTTTAGGTATAAATAAGGTATATTGCCCATTGGCATCTGTTATTGTTCCCTTATTCGAACCTTTTAGCATGACAGTTGCGCCAATTAAGAAGTCCTTAGTCTCACTATCTGTGACAACACCCGTAATTGTAGCATTTTGAGCTACTAGATTTCCTCCTACATATAGGAATAATAATAAGATAAGCAATCTTGTCTTCATAAGCGTATAAAATTTAATGGTTATATTGCAAATTTAATGGTTAATTAATTGAGAGATGTTGAAAATAAAAGCAATATATATCTATTTCTGTACTTTTATTGGCAAAAACGACTATAAACTGGTCAGAAAATGTAGAATATCTGGTCAAGAGTACATCTTAAAGCTTTCAAAACACCTTTTGCATATATATAATTTCGCAGCAAAGAACTTATGTATACACATAGAAAATACGTCTAAATTTATGATGAACAATGGTAGTTATAACCTACCTTTGCCACAAAAAAGAATATGATTAAACCGATAACCGTCTACGGCAACTCCGTATTAAGAAAAGAATGTGAAGACATAGAACAGAATTATCCCAATATCCAGGAAGTTATAGAAACCATGTGGCAGACGCTGAGAGATGCGGACGGATGCGGATTAGCCGCACCACAAATCAATCTTCCCATCAAGCTGTTCATAGTAAACAGCAGAGATACCTATACATATATGTCCGCTAAGGAAAGAGAACACTTCTTTGTGGAAGGTTGCCTGAGTATTCCCGACCTTTACGAAGAAGTTACACGCCCCTGGTCGGTGACAATCAGGTATCAGGATAATGAGTTCAAAGAGCAAAACAGGACTTACTACGGCTATACCGCACGAATCATTCAGCATGAATTTGAGCACACACAAGGAAAATTGTACATCGACCGCTTGTCTCCGTTGAGAAAACAACTCATAAAGAATAAGTTAATGCGGATTATTAAGGGAAACAGAAAAAAGTAACAGCATTTCTGT
>ENA-UEQN01002244-UEQN01002244.1-human-gut-metagenome-genome-assembly--contig:-NODE-2244-length-13859-cov-6.989914_pt1 | contig 13859 bp, 11 predicted proteins | sample MGYA00242940_ERZ507944 | MGnify/ENA primary metagenome ERZ507944 (study PRJEB26167, sample SAMN06115449) | human gut metagenome | host: Homo sapiens | place: China:Fujian | collected 2015-08-20... | reverse complement strand
CTGCCGGACAAGTGGAACACCAACATCGGGGAAAACGGCTGCACCCTTTCCGGCGGCGAGCGTCAGCGCATTTCCATTGCCCGCGCTTTCCTGAAGGATGCGCCCATCATTCTGCTGGACGAAGCCACCGCCAGTCTGGACGTGGAAAACGAAACTGCCATTCAGGAGGCACTTTCCCGGCTCATAAAACACAAAACTGTCCTTGTCATTGCCCACCGGATGCGCACCGTAGCCGGTGCGGACAAAATCGTGGTGCTGTCGGGCGGCATCGTGGTCGAGCAGGGCAGCCCGGCAGAGCTGTACGCCCAGAAGGGACTGTACACTCACATGGTGGATCTGCAGACCGAAAGCCAGCGCTGGGCCATCTGACCCAATTCAAAACAGCCCCGCGGCACAACAAAAAAGGACGTCTATTCAAAAGAGTAGGTGTCCCTTTTAGCACCTGAATCCGTCAGCTAACAGTCAAGTTTAAATCACTTCCTTATCACTGTTACCCTGCGCAAAGCTGTGCCCTATGGGAAGCTGGTAAATGGCGTTGATGCCTGTAAATTCGGAAAGCAATGGGTTGTGTCTGCTGCCGCTATGAAACGGGCTTACGGTGAGGCAAAAGGCAGCGCCGTATCTCGCCCGCATTGACCATTTTTTGACCACCAACTGACCACCGGCAGTGATATTTGCTGCCGGTGGTCAGTTTTTATCGTTGGCACATTGTTTTATATTGTTTGTGATGGGTGTGCCGTAGCAGTGCAGAACCAACAAAAAATCGCAGTATATCATCAAATTGCGTACCGCGTCATAGTTCTCCGACGCCAGGTGCCGGGGGTTCGAATCCCTTCAGGCGCACCAAGAGCCTGTGACATAAAGAATGTCACAGGCTCTTTTCTTTGTTGTATCGCACAAAACCAGCGAAGTCGATGACCGATTTTCCAGGTGCGTTTTATAGAGATGTCCAACCATTTTAAGTCGGTTGGGCTTTTTTGTTGGGCGGCTTGGTGTGAGTTTTTCCGCCCTTGCCACCCCGTTTTGCAGTTTTTCAGCGGAATTTTCAACTTTTTCCTGCTGTTTTCAGAATGTTTTCCATTTCCCCGCAGCCAATTTCCCATTGGCTGCGGCTTTTTTCGTTTTTTGCAGTTGCTGGCAAAATGGGAACTGCACGCACTTTCATTCCTTTCCCCATTATGCGAATGTGTGGCGGGTTCTCAAATCGGACATCTTCTATGCGAAGATTGCAAATTTTTGATACGCGTGCGGCGGTGTCATACAATACGCATAACCCGTAAGGCCTCGCTGCCCTGCGTACCGGCGGGCAAAAACGGTGCAGTGGACTATTTTTGTGAAAGGTACATACCGCGTTGTAACAAAATGTGATTATTCTTTCTCGCTTCGGTGCAAAGAAACAAAATGATACAATAAATTGAAAAAGGGCGACCTTTTGTCATTGTGGAATACAAAGGAATAATCTATCATTGAATTGTTGGAATTGCACGAATTCGGGCTTTGTTGGTTGAGAATAACTGATGAAATGATAAGGAGGATAATGATGCACAAGTCTGTCTGTGTGAAAAATCCGGACGCAATTACACTGCGGGACTGTTTCGGCGCAACGGTGCTGTCTACTGTAAACGGTCTGTGTACCGTGTTTATGTCCAGTATGTTTATGCAGTATATGACCGACTACGCCGGGCTGGGCGCTATGGGGGCGACCTTGGCCACATCGCTTCTTCTGTTTGCGCGAATCTTTGATGCCGTGGATGATCCCATTCAGGGATTTTTGATGGATCGCGGAAAACGAACCAAAATCGGAAAGTACAAGCCTTTTTTTCTCCTCAGCATACTGCTGACCGGCATTGGCTGTGTATGTCTCTACTCGTTCCCGTCCGAGTTGGCGTCCAAGCCCGTACTGGTTGTTGTGTGGGTTATCGTTTTCTACTTTTTGTTTGATGTGGGAACATCCTTTTATAAGGATAATCTTTTGTTCCGAACGATGACCAATGATCCCAACGAACGTTCCAAGCTGGTTATCGGACCGCGGGTTTGGACCATGATTCTGGGCGTCGTTACGTCCGCCTTTACGGCTGTGCTGGTTGCGGTCAACGAACGCGTGGGCAACTATCACGACTCATTTGCCATCCTGATCACCGGTATTGTTGGTGCAGCGATGGTGCTCTCCCTTATTGGCTGGTTCCTTGTCAAGGAAAAGCACAGTGTGCAGGAAGAAAAGGCAGAGCCGGTAAAGTTTAAGGACTTCTTTCTTCTGTTCAAAGAGAACAAGCCGATGGTGGTCTACTATTTGAAAGGCATCTTTTCCGGTTTTATCTGGTCCCTTATTTTTGCCACGCCTGCGTATTACATAAAATGGGGATTCTGCACGGATCTGACCACCGGCGTCACAAACATGGAGCAGTATGGTGTCCTCAACGGCATTTCTTCCATGATGATGCTCATACCGCTGCTGGTTGGTGCAGTTATTGGTCGTCCGCTCTTGAAGCTCTTTAAGAACAACCCGATCAAAATGACTTGTTTCCTTCTGGTTATGCAGTCTGTCGGCGGGTTGGTCCTGTTTATTACCCAGATGGCGGGTCTGCTTACGAAGGTTCCTGCGCTGTTCTTCGTTACCCTGTTCATCATGGCAGTGGGGGTGGGAACTGACTTTGTCCCGCAATCCATGGTGGAAATGGAAATTATGGACTACAACATTTACAAAACCGGCAAGGATCGTTCGGCCTTGACAATGGTTGCCGGCGGTTTCATTGTCAAAGCCCAGGCAGCGCTTTCGGCTGCAATTATTGGCGCTGTGCTCATGTCAATCGGCTACAACGTGGATCCCGTCACCTCCGAATACATGGGGGAACTGTCGCAGATTCCGACCATGCTCAATTGGTTTATCGTTATCATGGGTCTTGTTCCTGCCATCCTCGGCGTATTGTCGGCTTTGATCCTGCGGACATACCCGATTAAGGACGATGAGCGCCGAAAAATCCGGGAATGCCTGGATCACCGCAATGCCGGGTAAGGATCATTCCTCCGCAATATGGCGGCGGTATTCCAATGGGGTGAGGCCGTACTCGCGCCGAAACACTTTGTAGAATTGCGTTCTGTTTTCATAGCCCATGGATGCCGCGATCTGGCAGACCGGCAGCTCTGTGGTTCTCAGAAGCCGCGCCGCCTCGGCCATCTGTACCTTTTGACAGTACGCTTTCAGAGTGTATCCGGTGTTTGTCTTGATGATGCGGGATATATGCTCGCAGGAGTAGTTAAGTGCCTCCGCCAGATTGGTCCGCTGGATAGCCCCGTGGTGAGTTTCAATCAGTTTCTTGACTTGTTCCGCCGTCAGCAGTTCTTGACTGTTCCTCAGCGAAATGTGTGCTGCTTTGTATATGTCAGGATTCTCCAAGGCGGCAAACAGCCGGAGCAGAGAGGAATAAACATCAAACTGGTATCCGATCCGCTTGACCGTAAAGGCGCGAATCAATTCCTGAGTGAGCTGCGGGATCGTATCTTCGCCTAAAAGGGTAAAGTCCAGGTAGTCCTTTTTATAGTCGGCACGTTCCGACAGATTGTCGCTGAAAAACTGATTGAGAATGCTTTTGTACTGAAAGGGCGGCGGAAATGATTTGGGCCACTGTGTCAGCAGAGAGGCATCGATGCCGATGTAAACGATATCCGCATTCGACATATCTGTTTCTCGATGCATGGTATTTCGATTGAGGAGACAAAGGTTTCCCTGCGTATAGGTGGTCTCGGTCCCCTCGATCATCACCCGGACTTGGCCCCGCTGCACATACATCAGCTCAAAAAAATTATGCTTGTGCATATAGGTCTCATGAAAGAATTCGTGTTTGTTCGGGGTGTGAACGCAAAAGGACCATGCATCCATATAGTTGGAAAACAGATATTCCTGAGGTTTCTGGATGCTGGTTACAATGGACAACGGAGAAAAATAGTCCCGTTCGGCCGTATGGTTGCGAAGATAGTTCGGACCATGGCTGCCGGTCTGGTTCCGCATTTCATCAATGCTGTCAAAAAACAGGTGTTCCATGCGAGCATCCCCCCTTTTTACGGCAGTATAGCATGGAATTGAGTATAGTATAACATAGAATTGAGTGTTTTTGAAGGAGGAAATATCTGTGAAACGGCAATGTTATAACCCCTATCTTCCCAGTTGGGAATACATCCCGGATGCTGAACCGAGGGTGTTTGGTCAGCGGCTGTACATTTATGGGAGCCATGATCTCTTTGGTGCCAAGGAATACTGTGAGGGCGATTACGTATGCTGGTCGACCCCGGTAGAGGATCTTTCCGACTGGCGGTATGAAGGCGTAATCTTCAAAAAGCAAGATACGCCGTGGAATAAAGAGAACCTGTCCTACTATGCACCGGATGTGGTGCGCGGCACAGACGGACGGTACTACCTTTACTATTCGGTGGCCAATACGTCGATCACATCGGTCGCTGTGTGTGACAAACCTGCGGGAAAATACCAATATTTGGGCGATGTTCACTTCCCGGACGGGCGAGTCTACGGCTCAAAGCCGGAGGATTGGTTTATGTTTGACCCAGCCGTTCTGGTGGATGATGACGGGCGGGTGTTTCTCTATGTGGGTAGTGGGCAGAAATCCAACGGACAATTCGGCCACGAGATCAAGGGGCTGTTTGTGATGGAACTCAGCTCTGATATGCTGACCATCATCAGCGAACCCACCATCATCATGCCGGCGGATTTTAATCCCAAGAAGCCGAACTATTGGGAAGGACCCTCTATCCGTCACATCGGTGAGTGGTATTATCTGGTCTATCCGGCCACGGACATCACCGGTCTCAATTACGCGATGAGCCTGTTCCCCGACAAGGGATTTATCCACAAGGGACCGATCCATTCCTCAAGTGATATCGGTCTGGAGGGCAGAAAGCTCATGAATGCGGCATATCCGATGGGGAACAGCCACGGCGGTATGGTATGCGTCCACGGGCAATGGTATATATTTGACCACCGAACAACCAATGGCGCCAAACGAAACCGGCAGGCGGTAGCTGAGCCCATTGAGATCCGTGCGGACGGGACCATCCGCATGGTGGAGTCCACGAGCTGCGGATTGAATGGCGGCCCTTTGAAGGGAACCGGGACCTATCCGGCCTACATTGCCTGCGTCCTGCACCATGCCGGAATGTTTGGTCTGCGCAACCCGATGGACGGACCCGAGATCACCCAGAATGGTCCGGACTACGAGCCACCGGAGCCTGCGGAACGGGAAGTGACCATAGAGACAGAGAAGGCGGCACCAAGGGCGTATATTTCCAAAATGAAGAATGGCAGTATTGCCGGCTTCCGATATTTTGATCTGACTGAAAGCACCCACATTGCTGTAACGGTTCGCGGCGCAGGCGGCGTGCTGGAACTCTTATCTGGGGAAAAAGATCCTGTCATAGCATCCATTCCCATTGCCGGGACAGCCGACTGGACAACCGCCGGAGCAAAATTCGACGCCAGACGTCTGGCGTTGGAGAGTGGGCGCCCCCTTGATTCCTGCCCGCTGTATTTCCGGTATAAGGGAAAGGGAACGCTTGACATCTTGAGTATTACGTTGGCATAAAGGAGGATAACAATGGACTGGACACCAATCTGGCATCAAGCTGCGGCCCCTGCCTTCGCGATGGGCTTTTTGGCAGGCAAGAAAAAAACAGTGGTGTATTCTGTGATATCCCATGTTTCGGGCGAGAAACTTCGGGTTCGCTTCTCCAACCACTATGGAAAGAAACCCTACACCATTGGGGGACTGACCGTGTGGGCACAGGGAGAGATGCATACCGTCACGCGGGACGGCAGCTGTGTTTTCACGGTCCCCGCGGGGGAAAGCTGCTATTCGGATGAGTTGACGCTCCCGGTGACGATGGGGGAAGAGCTGGAAATCAGACTCTACTATGCATCCAAGGTCATGGACAGCAATATGATTGAGGAAAATGCGGTAAGCTACCCGGGAAATCATACGACGGACAGCGAACTGCCCCCACCCCGGCGGGAAAAGTATATGGAACAGTACGGCCTTTATGAGGCGATTCCCGGGATGGATCAGATCGAGGTGTTTACCGGTCAGCCTTCCAAAATCATCGTGGCGTTCGGGGACAGTATAACGGCTATGAACCGCTGGGTAAAACCGTTGCAAAGGCGTCTGTTCGATGCGTATGGCGGTGACTACGCACTGATGAACGCCGGAATCAGCGGGAATTGTCTGCTTTATGATGTCCCGGGCCTGATGGGAGCTTCCTACGGGGAAAAAGGGGTGTCTCGCTTTGAGCGTGATGTACTCCGTTTTTCAGAACTCTGCGGCGTGATTTTGGCGTTGGGGGTCAATGATGTAGCCTACTATTCCCAAAAGACAGGGGCGGTCATCTCGCTGGAACAATATTGTTCGGCCGTAACCGATATTGTGGATCGGCTTCATAAGGCCGGTGTCCGGGTGATTGCCCAGACTCTTCCGCCCCGCACCGGTTTTGTGAAAAAAGGGTATACCCCGGAGATGGAGGCGCTGAGAGTCCGCATCAATGAATGGATCAGAGATAGCGCACAGTTCGATTATATGGTTGATGCGGATGCACTGCTGCGCGATCCGAAGAATCCTTCGTTCACCGACGAGCGTTATCATCAGGGGGACCACCTGCACCCGAATCAGGCCGGAGGAATGCTGCTGGCGCAGGCGTATGATTTGCAAAAGCTGACAGGGGAGGCGTAGGCATGGGGAAAAAGTATTTCACGCTCAGCTTTGATGATGGACTGGAACAGGACAAACGGGTGATCCAACTCATGAGGCAATACGGGCTCAAAGGGACCTTCAACCTCAATGCCGGCCTGCTTGGCACGCGCGGCGAGGTGAAAGGGCTTGGAACCTTCTCTTTTCAGGATTGCCCCGAAGGCGTAAAGCACAAGTGGCCATTTTCCTATGTGCAGCACAACCGAATCCCACAGGACGAGGTGTGTCAGGTCTATGAGGGAATGGAGATTGCCACCCATGGCTTCCGGCATGAACCGCTGGGGGCTGTCAGCGAGGATGAAATGCGCGCATCGGTGGATGCGGACAAGGCCGCGCTGGAAAAAATCTTCGGCACCACGGTCGTGGGGCACGCCTATGCGCAGGGTTCAACCTCGCCGGCTGCTCAGGCGTATCTGAAGGCGCAGGGGTATCAATATGCCAGAGTGGTCTTTCCCTCCGGCGGCTTTGCGTTCCCGGATGATCCGATGAACTTTCGGCCTTCCTCCTCGCTGATTCTGAAAAATGCCGTGAAGCTGGTGGAGCGCTTCAAATGTGAGGAACCCGGAGAAAAGGATCTGCTGTTGTTCCTGTGGGCACACAGTTATGAAATGGACTACGAAAAGGGAAACGCCAGTTGGTATGCTTTGGAGCGGCTTTTTGAATCGATCGCAGGCCGAAGCGATATCGTGTATTGCACAAACAGCGAAGCGTTCGCGCATATTTAAGGAGAGCAGGAAAGTGAAAAAGAAAGATTTTAACCGGGGTTGGCTATTTGGCGCCGTGGGAAAGGAACCGTCTATGCAGCCGGTCACGCTTCCCCACGATGCCATGCTGTACGAGAAACGCTCGAAGGATGCGGCAACAGCGGGAGCGTGCGGATACTTTCCCGGCGGGGCCTATGTCTACGTCAAACGGTTTCTTGTGCCTGAAACATGGCGGACACAGTCCGCTGTGCTGGAATTTGAGGCAGTTTATCAAAACGCGCAGGTGTTCGTGAACGATGCGCTTGTGGCTGAACAGCGGTACGGGTATACCAACTTCTTTGTGGTGCTGGACCCGCAACTGAAGTATGGCGAAGAAAATGAAATCAAAGTGATCGCGGACAACTCGTCGGTACCCAATTCCCGTTGGTATTCCGGCAGCGGAATTTATCGCAACGTAAACCTCTTCCTGGGGGATAAGAGTCATATCCGCCCGGATGGACTGCTCGTCTCCACCTCCGGAAACGATGCGGCCCATGTGAAGGTTTCGGTCACCGGTGGTGATACGGTCAGAGTCTCTATTCTGGATGGTGAAAAGGTGGTAGCGCAAGCCGAAGCTGCGGTCAAGGAAGGCACTGCGTCGGCAGACATTCCCGTTTCCCAGCCGCGGCTTTGGGACGCGGAACATCCTGAACTGTACCAATGCAGAGCGGAACTGCTGAAAAATGGTGAGATGGTGGATGAGGCGGAGGCATGGTTTGGATTCCGTACCCTTAGCTGGAGCACCAGAGGATTTTTTGTAAACGGCAAGAAAACGCTGTTCCGTGGCGCCTGCGTCCACCACGACAATGGTATTCTGGGCGCATGCTCTTTTGAGGATGCCGAGTTCCGCCGTGTCCGTCTGCTCAAGGAGGCTGGTTTCAACGCGATACGTTCCGCCCACAACCCTGCCTCCAAGGCGCTGTTGGATGCCTGTGACCGGCTGGGTATGTATGTCATGGATGAATTCTGCGACAACTGGCTGGTACATAAAAACCCCTACGACTATGCGGATCAGGATTTTCGCGCATGGTGGCAGCAGGATCTCACAGCTATGGTCATCAAAAACTACAACCATCCCAGTGTGGTCATGAACTCTATCGGAAATGAAATCTCCGAACTGGCTATACCCGAAGGACAGGAGTACTGTAAAAAATTGGCAGTCCTGGCACGAAAGCTGGACCCGGACAAAGCAGTGACGATGGGGGTCAACCTGATGCTGTGCAGTATGTCGGCCAAGGGCGGCGGCATATACGGCAACAAAAAGGATGGAGAAGAGAATAAAAACGGCAGTCAGACGATGGACAATGTTCCCACCAGTGCCTTCTTCAACATGCTGATGAACCTGGCCGGGGGTATGATTGAAAAAATGGCCGCCAAACCTGCCGCGGACGATGCCACAAAGGTGAGCTTCTCTTATCTGGATATTGGCGGTTACAACTACGCCGCGTCCCGATACGAGAAGGATGGTACGCTCCATCCCGACCGCGTCATTGTCGGGTCCGAGACCCTGCCCAAGAACCTGTATCATAACTGGCAACTGGTGAAAAAATTCCCCTATGTCATCGGCGACTTTATGTGGACGGGCTGGGATTATCTGGGAGAGGCGGGCATCGGTACCGTCCGTTACAAAAGTTTCAAAAATCCCGGTCAGGACGCGCCCATCATCTCCGCCGGCTGCGGCGTGATCGACATTTGCGGAAAGCTTCGCCCCGAGGTACAGTGGAACCGGCTGATCTGGGGGCTGGACCATACCCCCGGCATCGGCGTAGAACCGTATACCCACGCAGGGGAGACCGGCTCCGAATCCATGTGGCGTGACACAGACGCAGTAGCAAGCTGGTCCTGGGCCGGCTGTGAAGGCAAAAAAACCAAGGTCACGGTCTACTCTGACGGCGAAACGGCGGAGCTCATTGTCAACGGACATTCCTATGGCAGAAAAAAGACGAAGGAATACAAGGCTGTCTTTAAGCGCGTTGTCTATGAGCCCGGTACCATCACCGCAATCAGCTACGATGGCGAGGGAAAAGAACAGAGCCGGACTTCCATAAAGACAGCGGCAGGACCTGCCGAACTGCGTGTGGTGGCCGACCGGAGCACCTTGCAGGCAAAAACGCAGGATTTGGCCTACATCAGCATTGACCTGACGGGGGCGGATGGCATCACAAAATCTTCTGAGGATACTGCGGTCACGGTGGAGGTTGACGGTGCCGGGACGCTGCTGGCCCTTGGTTCTGCACGTCCTAACATGGGGGAAAACTTTTTCTCCGATACCCACACGACCTACTACGGCAAGGCATTGGCCGTGGTCTGCGGCGGCGATACCCCCGGAAAGATTACGGTCACGGTGAAAGCAAAAGGCCTGCCGGCCAAAACGCTTGAATTGGAAGTAATCTGAGGAAAAGGCATAGACCAAACGGCAAATCTCGATATTTCACCAAAAAGACTGCAACAATTGTTGCAGTCTTTTTCTACATGGTCTACTTCATGGATTTTGCGTAAATTCACATTCTTCTGAAAGTGGGCACATCGGCTAGTTTCAACAGCATATCATCGGTGGCGTCTGTGTACTGCCCCTGTTGAATTTTCTTGTTTCGCAGCTGGTTTACGGCTGTTCTTGCATGGTGGACTTCCTCGCTGGTGAAAGCTGCCTTTTTACCGACTGAGAGAGAATCCACTTTGAGTATCAGATAACCTGTTTCCTGCCAGCCTGCGTTCATGGCTCGCTGCCGGTAATAGTAATCTCGCCCAGCGCTTTCAGCAAAATAATTTTATTGGCGCGCGTCAGCTTGATTTTCCTCATCATAATCCAATCGCCTTTCCCAACTTTTCCTGCGCCTTGCGTTTGTTCTTGTCAAATGCGTGGGCGTAAATATCCAGCGTAGTGCTGGCCTGCGCGTGGCCTAATAGGCTGGCCACCGTGCGGACGTCAACACCCTGCGCAATCAACAGGCTGGCGTTGGTGTGGCGTAGGCTGTGCAGATTCAAATCCAGCGGCAAGTTGTTGACTTTCAAAATCAGCTTGAATCTGTAAGTGAATGTGCAAGTGTTCATCGGTTTGCCGTTAGGCTGGCGGAATAAATAGTCATTCTCATCCACAGTTTCATTTGCCGTCTGCGCTCTATCCCACTCGCACTCTTTCCGCCACGCTTTCAACAGCTGGCACATTTCCTTGCTCAGATATACCATTCTGTCACCGCTGGTCGTCTTAGGGTCTTTTGTAATTGATTCTTGGTGACTGAGTTTGACCACCCCGCGTTGTACATGAATCGTCCGTTTTTTCCAGTTAATGTTGCTCCATTTCAGCCCACAGGCTTCTCCCCTACGCAGCCCAGTAGCCAGTACCAATTTGTAGTAGGTTTCGTATTTCAGGCTTTGTCCCTCAAAGACGGTTATCAGCTTTTGGACTGTTTCTTCGTCTGCGACCGGGCGCTCTTTCTTTTGACCTTTGGGCTTGTAGCACCGCCATGCCGGATTGTGCGTCAGATAACCCTCATCCACAGCTGACGAGAGCAGACCGCATAGCGTGTTGTGTAACCCTTCGACCGACCTCTCGGATAGATTTCCTCTGCCGTCCAGACGCGGAGCGTGGCGCATTTGTTCGTAGAAATCGCGGATAACCTCTTTGCGTAAATCGGTCAGCTTATAATTGCCAAGCACTGGCAGGATTCGCCGAATATCCTGCAGATCTCGTTGGTATGTAGAGTCCGCCAGTTTCTTCGGTCCTATATCAGCCGCCCAATGCTCAATGTACTTTGCCAGCGTAATGCTGCGGTTGATGGGTTCGGGCGTATGCTGAACCTCTCGTTCAAATAGAATCGCTTGCTCCTTTACCCATTTCTCTGCCTGTTTGGGTGTGTACTCCTTGGGTGGCTTGACGGTTTTCTGCACCGATTTCAGCCTGTTGCCCTCGTAGTCATACCCACGAGATACCACAATCAAATAGCTGTTGCTGCCGCGTTTTCTAATAGATGCCATGTTTTGCACGTTCCTTAGTGTTATTTCATTGACCTGCGGTACAACAAAGCATACCGACAACTGCGACAGAAAGCTATCACCATACCCAACAATCTTTATGCTAAAAATTCACCTATTACTGACAAAAACGGCCCCGCCATCTCTGACGGTGCCGCGTATGTTATCCTACTTTTTTGCCTTTAAGAACCCATTTGAAGGGCTGATAGTAGATATTTTTAGGTGATAGCAAATCCTCCATCAGGTTCGTTGCCTCACGCTTTGCCATATTCTGCGGGTGGCAATAGGTACGTTCCAGAAATGCTGTATCCGCGTGCCCCAGCAGGTCAGCTGCAACCTGTTTGCTGGTTCCCTCCTGCAGCAAGTACGTTGCGTAATAATGCCGCAGGGTGTGCAGATGATACTCCTGCGGGAATCCGTTCTTGGCATACAACCTGCGCAGATGTCGGGTGAACGTGTCGGGGTTAGGCACATGGCCGTCCAAGGCGGTAAAAATAGGCTGGTTATTCTCCGGCTTGCCGCTGCGAATCGTCTGCCAATGCCGCAGGCTCATCAGGAATTTCCATACCTGCGCCGGAATTACGATAACGCGCTCCCTATGATTTTTTGTGTCACTTTCTACAATTCCCTGCCCGGCTACATAGCTGCGGGAGTGGCGGATTGTGAACTCATACGGCCCGGTAATGTCCTCCCAGCGCAGGGCGCACAGTTCACCGCGCCGCAGCCCGGTGGCAATCGCCATTGTGTAATAGGCCTTGTACAGAATCGGTTCGTCCATAATAATTTGCAACAATCGCTGCATTTCGTACTTCTGCGGAATGTGCTGTTTCTCTTTCTCCGCACATCTCTTGCGGACGCGGTGCGCAGGGTTGAACGGAATGATGTCATTTTTCTTGGCATCTTCCAGCACAGAAGAAACCGTCTCCAAATATTTCTGCACAGTCGTTTCCTTGATGCAGTTTCCACCACGTCCCGGGCGCTTGCGCAACTCCTCGCACATCTCCTCCAGCGTCAGCGGGCGGATTTTGGCAAGTGGAATCCCGCCGATGAACGAATAGGCAATTTCCAGATTGCGGCGATACCCAGCCAGCGTAGTGGCTTTGAAGTACGGTTTCTACCGGTTCAGCCATGCCTCGGCGTAACGGTCAAAGTGCGTCTGGTCGCTTTCCTCAATGCCGTATTTGAACTTTTTCTCGATGCGCTCGGCCTCAGCCATAACATACTGCTGAATCCCACGCTTGGGAACTTCCGGCGGTACGGTTATCGTTTGTGCCCTTATGCGCTTCTGCCCATTGACCTTATAGCCGTTGCAGACTGTGATTTTGAATTTGCGTTCGGATTTTTGTTTGATATATGCCATTGTACCTCCTTGCGATTGTAAAATGCATATCGTCATTTCAAATTTTCATCGTCATTTTCTTTTTCGGTTTTTCAAAAACAGCATCATTCTTTGAACGCGCCGAATCCATCGTATCTGCGTTAAATCATACACGAAATCAGTCGTTTCCCATGGGGTTATGCCCCATATTTTCTGCTCCAAGGCTTGCCGAATGACGATGCTGACGATGATGACGGTGTTTTTGAGATATCCCAGCCGGATAATTGCGTTATGTCGATATCATCGTCAGCACCGTCATCATCGTCATGACCGAACTCAAACAGACGTTTTTGCTCAGTTCTGGTATACTTGTATTTGATACCGCGTGGAGTAAAAACCTCGTTCGCATATTGCGCCATTTTGCGGGTGAATTGATTGGGCTTAACTTCGGAAATACCCAGAGAAGCATCGGAAATGTTCCAAAGTATCAAATATGAGGACAAGCGTGGGGTCTTTGGATTTAAGATACATAGCTTTTCGACACGCGACAGAATTAAAAAGTACGACGACTCTGACAACGAGGAAAATGCCGAAAAGCCTTATTCTATCAAGGTCGGCGAAACAAAAAGGACGATAAATCTATACGCTATCGCTTCTACAAAATTTCAAATTGCTGTATAAATCAATATCAGTTCCGTGTGTTTCAATTGCGGACAAACTATCCATCTTATCAATAGCGAACTACCCACTTGTTTTATTTCAAACGGGCAGTTCGCTATTGACTTTCAGTATGGAAATAATATATAATATAGTAAAGTGCCAGACTGATTAACGAATTTGAGGCAATTAAGTAGAGGTGTACGAATGCTGCGTGAAAATGATATTAAAGTGGTGAGAAAGATTTTTGAGCAACATCATTATGTGATGTCTACTGCCGAAATTCTTAAAGCCAAACTATATTATGCCGACATTAAACAACTTTTGGACGAAGGCTATATTGAAAGAATAAGACGTGGTTATTATCATTGGATTGAAAGCTGTGAAACCAGAGAAATAGTTATCATTAATACATTGTTTCCA
>ENA-UEQN01002227-UEQN01002227.1-human-gut-metagenome-genome-assembly--contig:-NODE-2227-length-13936-cov-7.306949_pt1 | contig 13936 bp, 17 predicted proteins | sample MGYA00242940_ERZ507944 | MGnify/ENA primary metagenome ERZ507944 (study PRJEB26167, sample SAMN06115449) | human gut metagenome | host: Homo sapiens | place: China:Fujian | collected 2015-08-20... | reverse complement strand
GTACATTGATTCAGAAGTTGAACTTACAGAGTATTTCAAATGATAATTTTACCGCTTGACTAAGGTCGGGCGGTATTTTTATACCCAAATACCGGAACTAAGCACCTTAACGGGTGCTTTTTTCATACCATTTCGTCCTTGATATGACGTTAAACTGTCAGACTTTCACACCGCAGACAGAGCGGTATATAAGCTATGTAGAAAGGACAAACATATGAAAAACATTTTTGAGATCCTTGCCGCTCTGGGTATCGTTATCCCTGAGGACAAGAAACAGGACATCACAAAACAGGTGGCAGAGAATTATAAGACTGTGGCTGAGTTTGAAAAGGTGAAAAGCCGTCTTGAGGTGGAGCGTGACAATTATAAGGACAGCCTCGATACCGCACAGAACTCTCTCAAAGAATTTGAGGGCGTGGACGTCAAGGAGCTTAACGGCAAAGTCGCACAGCTCACCGCTGACCTTGCTAAGAAAGATACCGAGTATCAGGCGAAGATATCTGATATGGAGTTTGACGCTACCCTTGATAACGCTATCTCGGCAAGCAAGGCAAGAAACGTCAAGGCTCTTAAAGCTTTGCTTGATGTGGAAACTCTCAAAGCTTCCAAAAATCAGGCTGAGGATATCAAGACGGCTATCGAGAACGTGAAGAAAGATAACGATTATCTTTTTGAAAGCTCCGAGCCTATCAAGAACCCGGTTGCTCCCACAGGGACGCCCGCCGCAGGTGAAGTGAGCAAGGAAACCTTTGCAAAAATGGGGTATATGCAGAGGTTGGAACTTAAACGAACAGACCCCGAAAAATACGAACAGTTGAAAGGATAGGATATTATGAAAATGACAAATGGCATTAGAATTTCTATGCAGTATTTCGCAGAGCAGACAAAGATCACCGACCTTATCGACCCTGAGGTAATGAGTGATATGATCGACGCAAAGATAGAGTCTAAGATAACTGTATCTCCCTTTGCGAAGATAGACAGAACGCTCGTTGGCGTGCCTGGCGACACTATCACAGTGCCGCAGTACAAGTATATCGGCGATGCAGTTGATGTTGCAGAGGGTGTTGAGGCCGAAACTGTCAAGCTTGAAACAGACTCCACTCAGGCTAAGGTAAAGAAAGCCATGAAAGCGGTGGAGATAACCGACGAGGCTCTTCTCAGCGGCTATGGCAATCCTGCGGGTCAGGCGACTTCACAGCTTGCAATGTCTATCGCTTCTAAGGTGGACGCAGACAGCATGGACGCACTTATGAAAGCTCAGCTCATCTATGACGGCTCGGCTTCTGCTATCTCTTACAGCGGCATTGTTGACGCTGTTGACAAGTTCAATGAGGAGCTGAACACCGAAAAGGCTATGTTTATTAATCCTCATCAGAACTCACAGCTTAGAAAGGACCCGAACTTCATTTCAGCAGATAAGTATGACGGCAATGTGGTAATGACAGGCGAGATAGGCAAAATAGCGAACTGCCGTATCGTTCCGTCAAAGAAGGTTTCACTTAACGAGGCTATCCCAGAACAGTATGTGAGAGTTGACAGCGATGCAGAGGGTGCAAAGGAAGTTGTTGCGGACAGCACAGCTTCACCAACTGCTTCACAGATAAAGCTCGGCTCAGTAACGCCTTGTGCAGAGGGTTACGCTCCAAAGGTGGGTGACTATGTTGTAAAGAACGCCGCTGTCAAGGCTGGCACTTTCTACATATGCCCTATCATCAAGCTCAACGCTGATGCTGAAACAGAGGACGAAACATCCGCTCTGACTATCTACCTCAAGCGTGACACCAACGTTGAAACAGAGAGAAGAAGCACAAAGCGCTGTACAGATATATCTGCTGACAAGCATTACACTGTGGCTATCTCAGATCAGTCAAAGGTAGTGCTTGCAAGATTCAAGAAGTAAAGAGGTGCGGCAGTATGAAAGCATATGCAAGCGAGAGCTATTATATAGGCGTTTATCTTTGTGGCAGAGAGCCTGACATATCTGCCGCTTTTGACTTCTATGCAATGCAAGCCACAAGCCTTATGAAGCAATATACCCTTGACAACGTTGACGAGAACGATATACCCGAAGAAGTGAAAATGTGCTGCTGCGAGCTTGCGGAGAATATCTTCAAGGCAGAGCAGGAAGGCGGCACTCAGGGGGTATCTTCCGAAAGCGTTGGTGGCTGGTCGAAGTCATATGAAAGCTCGGATATCCGCAGGCAGAACGCTGACAGAGCCGTTCACAATATCGTGTACAAATGGCTCAGCGGAACAGGGCTGCTTTACAGAGGGGTGAGATAAATGCTTGCAAACAGCGATTGCACGGTGTATCTTTTCGACAATCAGACAGAGGGATTTGTACGGAAGTATGCAGAGAAAGTTTACTGGTGTGAGAATAAGTCGGGAAGTATCGTGAAAAGCGGTATGCAGACCTCAGACAGCACAAGGGTGTATTTCTATGACGGTAATGCACCGAAAACCCCTGCAAAGGATATGCTTGTGAGAGGAAAATGCGAGTTTGAGTTCGATAATCAAACGCCGCAGAGCATATCTGAGAGCATGAAAATCTTCCGTGCGGAGTATGACTTTGTTACGGTAATGAGCATTGATGATTATATGTTCGGCGGTCTGCCACATATGGAGGTGAGCGTGAAATGAAGATAGGTCAGCCTATGGACAGCAGGGCTATCACTTGGGATAAGTCCTTTGCAGGCAAGTATTCAGAACGCTTTGATAAGGCTCAAAAGTTCATTGACGCTGAGTGCATAAGGCATATGGTGAAGTATACACCTACCCTCAGCACGAATCTGAGAAAGTCTGCCACGAGAGGCACAAAAATAGGCAGCGGCAAGATACAGTATCTTGCACCTTACGCACGCTATCAGTATTACGGCAAGCTTATGGTATCCTCTGTTACAGGCTCGTCTTACGCTCGACATGGAGAAAAGAAAGTGCTGACGGACAAAGACCTTGTTTACAGCACTTTTAAAGAGCCACTTGCCGGCAAGCTTTGGTTTGAGCGAATGAAAGCCGACAAGAAACAGCAAATACTCAGAGGAGCGGCGGCGATAATGGGAGGCAAAGCGAAATGAACATAATCGAGCTTGTGAAAGATATCTTGCAGCAGTTTCCGAAAATATCAGAGGTTTGCAACGATATCCATATCGACTTTACCGATGATACGCCAACAAATTACGGCTTGTCCTCAACAGGCGACAGCCTTATAAGTTCTGATATTCTGGGCGGTCAGACAAGACAGCATAACTTCATTCTCTATGCGGTGTATCAGTCTATGAACGACTTTGACAGAATGTCAAACAGCGGCGTACTGCTTGAATTGCAGATGTGGCTTGAAAGCTATGCAGACAAGCACCGAGATACCACGTTCACTACCATAACAGAGGACGAGGAAAGGACAGGCGTTCTTGAAAAGCTCACCTGTGCAAACGGAATGATATACGCAATACCAAATGAAAACACAAACGATACTGTGCAGTATCAGTTACAGATAGCGGCACAGTATCAGATATAAAAGGAGGAAAACATATGCCTGATTATTCATACAAGAGCGGAAAGCTCAACAGAAGTCATCTTCTGCATTATCTTGACACTACATTCGCAGCGGTCGCCTCATCACCAAGCTGGTATCTTCTCGGTAAGGACGTTGAGGACGCAAGTGTGGCACTCAACCCTGACACTTCCACAAAGAAGAATATCCTTGATGAAACCACAGTTGAGGACAACGGCTATGAGCCTGAGTTCGACCTTGACACATTCTATGCAAAGCCCGGTGACGCACTTTACGAGAAGCTCAAGGATATCATGATGAATCGTCTTACCGGTGACGCCTGCAAGACAAGCGTGCTTGAAGTCATCGTTGACAAGACCACAGGTGCGTATGACGCATGGACGGAAGATGTCATAGTCAAGCCGCAGTCTTATGGCGGACCACAGGGGGGCGTAAATATCCCGTTCAACTGCACCTTTGCAGGAAACAGAGTGAAAGGCTCTGTCACCTTTGCGGCAGGCGTGCCAACGTTTGCAAAGACTACGGAAGAATAAACTATATGACAAACATATGAAAGCACTTCGTTCAGAGCGGAGTGCTTTTTGTTTGCCATAATACAGAAAGGACGATAGAAATGTCAATGCAGTCAATAGATTTTAACAGCGGCAATTACAAAGAGTACGCTATAAACGGCGACGAGAACAGAGTGATAAGGATAAACGTGTCAGACGTTGGTATCATCACTAGGATACAGGACGCTATGAGCAAGGCTGACAATATCGCAGAAGAAGTGTCAGAACGTGAGAAGAACGAGGACAGAACTCAGCTTCTCAAAGAGTATGACCAGCGTGCAAGAGAAATGGTCAATGACATATTTGGAAGCAATGTGTGTACGGCGGCGCTCGGAAGCGTGAACGTGTTCTCTATGGCTTCAAACGGCAAGCCTGTGCTTTTCAATTTCCTTGAGGCACTCCTTGCGGTGGTGGTGCAGGAGATAAAGTCAGCACAGACGGCGGCTCAGATAAAGCTTGAAGAAAAGGTGGAGAAGTACATAGCTCCCGTTGTTGCTCAGCCTGTGGTCAACGTGGCGGAGCTTTCTGACGAGGGCAAAAAGGCTCTGCTCAGGGAGCTGCTGAAATGATAGGCAGTTTGCCAACAGCCCTTGAAATAGACGGCAAAGAGTATGCCATACGCTCAGATTTTCGGGTAATCCTGCGGATCTATTCAGCCTTTGCAGACCCTGAACTTGACGAGCGTGAAAAGTGCTATGTGTGTCTTAAATGCCTTTACGCTGAGGATATTCCACGAGAGCATTTGCAGGAGGCTGTCAACAAGGCTTATTGTTTTGTGGGCGGTGGAGATGTTCCGCAGGAGAGCGTTCAGCCTGCAAAGACTATTGACTGGGAGCAGGACGAGAGTATTATTTTTCCTGCGGTGAACAAGGCGGCAGGTTTTGAAACGAGGACGGTAAAATATCTTCATTGGTGGACTTTTCTTGGCTATTTCAACGAGATAGGCGAGGGGCTTTTTTCGTCTGTTATAGGCATACGGCAAAAGCTTAACAAGGGCAAAAAGCTTGAAAAATATGAGCAGGAGTTTTACAGAAATCACCGCAATATGATAGACCTTAAACGAAAGCTCTCAGCAGAAGAGCAGAGGGCTGAAAACGAGGACAAAGAGTTTCTGAAACAACTGACGGGAGGTGAATGACAATGGCTGACGGGTGCTTGAATTTTGACACCAACATAAACAGCGAGGGCTTTGAAAAGGGCTTGAAAAGCCTTTCTGATATGGTAGGGGATATCAAGCCAAAGCTTAAAAGCCTTGCAATGGCTGTGACGGCAGCATTCTCCGTCAAGAAGCTTGTGGACTTCGGCAGGCAGTCCATAGAAACAGCCTCAGACCTTGCGGAAGTTCAGAACGTTGTTGATACGGCTTTCGGAGAGTCCAAGCAGAAAATGGAGGACTTCGCTGACACGGCTGTTAAGACCTACGGCATTTCAAAGCTCACCGCAAAGCAGACAGGCTCAAACTTCATGGCTATGGCGGCAGAAATGGGGCTTGCCAATGACAGTGCAAGCGATATGGCTATGGCTCTTACAGGACTGTCGGCGGATATGGCTTCGTTTTATAACGTTGGTCAGGACGTGGCAAGCACGGCTCTGAAATCAATTTTTACAGGCGAAACTGAGACCCTCAAACAGTTCGGTATCGTTATGACGGACGCCAACTTGCAGGCGTATGCGCTTTCAAAGGGTATAACGAAGTCAACTGCCGATATGTCGCAGGCTGAAAAAGTCCAGCTGAGATACAATTTCGTTATGTCACAAACAGCTCTTGCACAGGGCGACTTCGCAAAGACGTCTGACAGCTGGGCAAACCAGGCAAGAATACTTTCTGAACAATGGAAAGAGTTCGGAGCGACTATCGGCACTGTGCTGATGAACGTTCTTCTGCCTGCTGTCAAGGCGATAAACAGTCTGCTTTCACAGCTCATAGCTTTGGCACAGGGGGCAGCGAGGGCACTTTCAGAGGCGTTCGGCTTTGAACTAAGCAACAGTGCAGACGAGGCTCAAAGCATAGTGAAAAGCACCTCTCAGGCGGCGGATAATTACAGCGATATAGCCGACAATGCACAGCAGGCTCAGGAGGCACAGGAAGGCTCTCTTGCAAGCTTTGACCAGATGAACAAGCTGAATGATGAGAGCAAGTCAGACAGCACTGGGGTCAGCGGAGCCGGGGAGATAATGCAACCTTCCGGGACTAGCGTTGAGGTGGATACGGGAAAGGCAGATAAAAAGCTGTCTGACTTTTTCAAATCAGTAAGAACTCAGTTTGAAAAGCTTGCAGACTATCTTGATAAGAATTTTAAGCCTATTTTCGCTGATATATGGAGCGGACTTGAAAGAGAGAGCATTGAACTTGCTCAGATACTCGGCGGCGTTTTCAGCGATATAAAGTCGCTTTCCGAACCGCTCAAAGCTTATTTTATAAACGATTTTACACCGCTTATGCAGACCGCTTTCAGCGCGCTTGGCAAGATAGGCATAGGACTTTTTGACAGCTTCAACAAGGTGTTTTCTGATATCTGGAATGTGGCAGTGTTCCCTATACTGCAAAACTTTCTCACTGTAGGATTACCCCTAATGGCGGATTTTGGCACGCAGGTATGGAACACTCTCGGCGTACTGTTTGATAACATAAAAGAGATCTTCGATACCTTGTGGAACGGCGTTGCACAGCCTGTGTTGAACGCCTTGAAAACACTGTGGTGCGATACTTGGCAGAGCATTTCAGACTTTTGGAACGAGTGGGGACAGCCTATATTTGACGGCATAAACGAGGGTATAACCACCACAAAGAACGTATTCCTCAACCTGTGGGAAACAGTCTTGAAACCTGTGTTTGACAAGCTCATGGACGTGGCTGACAGCGTTTGGACGGAGCACTTGAAACCTCTGCTTGATGAGTTTCTCGACTTTGTTGGAACACTTATCACAAGCGTTCTGAGCATTTACAACAAAGCCATAGCACCCGTTGTGAACTGGCTTGTGAGCATACTCGGACCGATAGTCAGCAGTGTGCTTGGTAAGATAATAAAGACAGTGGGCAATGTCATAAGCAATATAATTGACGCCGTGAAGAACATCATTTCAGCACTTAAAGGCGTTGTGTTGTTCATAGCGGGAGTGTTCACCGGTGATTGGAAAAAAGCTTGGCAGGGTGTAAAGAAGATCTTCAAAGGCGTATGGGACGCACTTGTTGACATAGCAAAAACACCTATTAATTTGATAATCGGGCTTATAAATGGTCTGACAGGTGCAGTTGAGGACGCTTTGAATTGGATAATCGACGGCATAAACGAGCTGAGCTTCACGACGCCTGATTGGCTTCCCGGTGATCTTGGCGGTCAGACATTTGGCTTTGATCTAAGCCAAATTGATATCCCCGAAATACCCAAACTTGCCCAAGGTGCAGTGATACCGCCGAACTCTGAGTTTCTTGCAGTTCTGGGCGATCAGAAGCGTGGCACGAATATCGAGGCACCGCTGGATACTATCACACAGGCTGTTTTGCAGGCTCTTGTGTCATACGGCGGAGCGGGGGGCAACCAGAAGATAAGTGTTACCATACCGCTGACTCTCAACGGCAGGACTATCACACAGATAGTTATTGATGATATCAACGACTATATCAAGCGCAACGGCAGGTCGCCCATAAGGGCATAGGAGGTGCAGAAAATGAAAAGCAGAGGACTTATATTCGGCAGCGAAAGGGTCGCCACACCTGCGGAAGTGAGCTTTACAAACAACAAGATATGGTCGAACAATGCAGGGCGGACGGCTAACTGCAAAATGGTGGGCGATATAAGAGCCATAAAGAAAACTGTCACGCTGAAATGGTATCATCTCACAGGCGAGGAGACGGCAAAGCTCAATGAGTATATCTCCAACGTTGACAGTCCGTTTTTCAGTATCACGCTCCTTGATGAGACATTTCAGGAAAGCACCTTTGACGTTTACGCAGGCGACCCAACTTATGAGGTTTTTGGCTGGGACGAGAATAAACAGTTCTGCAAAGGCGTTGCGGTGGACTTGATAATGCAGTAAGGGGGCGTTTGAATGTACAAAACAGGGGAGCTTGTGGCACAGCGTATTGAGAGCTATTGCCGTACTTGGCGACTGTGGATAGAGAATGCAGAGGGCGTTATATCAGGTGACAGCATTATGTCAGCTGATAGCTCCATGCAGGCAACAAGCCTTTCCGACGACATCGAGCTGGGTGCCGTGTGTTCGCAATCGTGGAACATGACCATAAGTGACACTGAAACAGCGTTTCTTGGCAAAGAGTATGACACATATCTGTATCTCGTAGACTACGAAACTAGCGGCATACTTGCAGACGAAAAAATACCAATGGGGCGTTTCACCTGCGTTAAGTCGAAAAAGTCGGGTGGCAGTGTTCAGCTGACAATGGCGGATAGGCTGTATTTCTCGGACAAACCGTATGTACCTCACATACCTATCCCGAACTGGAATAGATCCGTTGAAGACGACATTTGCAGACAATTAGGATTGCAGAACGGCAATGACTACACAGAGGTGCGACTACTGCGTGACAAGAACGGCAGAAGGCTGATAGATAAGAACGGCAAGGTGCTGTACTCAAAGTATTTCTATTTCAAGGTCAGCTCAGTGCCAAAGGACGTGACCATGCGGCAAATGCTGTCTTACCTTGCCTCAGCTCAGGGGCAGTTCGGGTATGTTGACCGCTTCGGGCGGTACGTCCGAAAATGGTACGGCAGACCGGTGAAAACATTGGATCCCAACACAATAGACCTGCCAACACTGTCAGAAAGGCAGAACGCTATCGTGGGCATTATCTGCAAAGTGAGTGATGATGTAACGCTGTCGCTTGGTGTGACAGATACCACGCAAGGACGTGTGTTGGAATTTGAAAATCCATACATGACAGAGTCTTTGCTACAATCTCTGTGGCGCAGGATAGGAGGTTTTTCGTGGTACACTACAGAATTGTACCACAGGCTTGGTGACCCACGTTTCGACATAGGTGACGTGGTGACCTACACCAGCGGCGCAGACAGCTATGACATACCAATAACGAATTTAGGATTTACCTTTGACGGCGGACTGAGTGCTGATATTTCGGCGGTAGGTTTGTCGGTAGAAGAACAGCTTTAAGGGGGCGAGATAATGGCTGATGAAAATTTGACATTGGCGCAGGATATTACCGAAAACGATTATCCGATGCAACACGCAGGTGAGGAAATCGATGAGATATTGAGCCGAGCCGGCAAGATACACTATGGCACTGTGGAATACAAGATGACGAAAGCGAATCCACTGATGCAGATACCGCTTGGACTGACCTTTGCACCTAAACAGGTAATAGCAACGCTACGGCAGACAGACACACCAACACCATATCAGAACTACTGCACCCACGTTTATGGGTCAGGAACGTCATACTATATGAGTGTCTGCATGGGAGCTAATAACGGGCCAACATTGGAAACCGTTCCAACAGGAACATACTATGTTGATTATATTGCAATAGAGTAAAGAGGGGTGATTAAATGACGATAACATTAAATGCAGATTATGACGTAACACTGAACACTGCATTGCTGGGCTATGTCGGTGAAACAAACGCCCGTCCTGTATCGGTCGAAGGGCTGACAGTAGACGGTGCAGACCGCTATGTGCTGACTATCGACTATGGCGATGGCGTTCAGTACGAGGTCGATATCACAGGCGGACAGTGGACACCTACGGCTGATATACTGCGTTCAGCGCAGACAGTTTCGTGTCAGATATGTGCAAAAAAACTGTCAGGACAGGAATATATCCTAGTAAAAAAATCACGCATTTTTCGTCTGAGAATAGGTGCGGCTATCGGTGATAATGCCGTGCCGTCACCAAGTGTGGCAGCTGACGCACTAGATAGGATATCGGCAATCGGTGAACAGGTCGAAGCTGACGTGGAAAGGGCTGAGAATGCAGCTAGCACGGCTATGCAGGCGGCTGAAAACGCAAAAAAATCTGCCACAAACGCAGAGAAATCAGCCGACACCGCAGAACAGGCGGCAGGCCGTGCTGAGACCGCAAAGGCATCTGCTGAAACGTCCGCAACGCAGGCAGAAACCGCCATGCAGGGTGCAGATACTGCACGTCAGCAGGCGGTCGCTGCACAGAATAACGCTAAAATATCCGCAGCACAAGCATCAGTGTCGGCACAGCAGGTCGAAGCCGACAAGACAATAACTGCTGGATATGCCAAGACTGCCAAGACCAATGCTGACAGCACTGCGGCAGACAGGCAGGCGGTGCAGGATATGGCAGAACAGGTGACAGCGGATAAGGCTACAGTGGCAGATCATGCCGCACAGGTCACCACAGACCGCAAAGCCGCTGAAACTGCTGCTCAGACAGCACAATCCATAGCTGATAGTCTGCCAGACGATTATGTGACAGCTGTCGGAAAGATAGCCGAGAATACTGCTGAAATAGCAAACGTGAAGCTAACAGACAAGGAACTGAAAAGGCGTGTAAATGCACTGTATTCCATCGGGCAGGGTATCACACACCAGTTTGAAACTGACAGCGATACGGCATATGCAAAGACAGTTCCGACAGGCGGTAAACTGATGTTGGTTAAGAATGTTGGCGGTAGGTCAATTGTGTTTAACCAAAATTTTCAGCCAAGAAGGGAAGCAAACAATGGTGCTACCGTGACCGCTGATTCTGACGGAACAATTACCATTAATGGAACTACGACAGCATCATACATCAATTTTAGAGATGTTACTCCCGAGCAGAACAAGATAGGGAAATATATGTTCAAACTGCTGATTTTGAATAATCCTGACAACATAAATATGAAATACAGTTTTCTGAATCGGAGCCAATCAACCCCAGTAATCACCAGTGGTTCATCTGCTGTGATTTATAATCAGACACAATCGGAAATTTCACTAGGCAAGGCTACTGGAATTAGTGGTTTTGCGGTCGGTACAGTTTTCAATGACGTTAAAATTAAAATTCAGATTTTCGATTTAACCGCCATGTTCGGTTCGGGGAACGAGCCTTCAAGCGTAGAAGAATTTGAGAAAATATTCCCAGCCGATTATTATCCGTATAATGCAGGTGAGATTATATGTGCTGGGGTTGAGAGCGTCGCTGTGGGTGATACCGCCCACCCTATCCCCGAAGCTATCAAGGCACTGCCTGGCTACGGCTGGTCGGCAGGAACGGCACGAAACTACGTGGACTATGAAAATAAACGATACGTTCAGTGTGTGAACAGCGTTGATTTGGGAACGCTGACGTGGACTGCTGGTGGTGGAATTAGCTCCCAGACAGTTTTCATAGCATCGTCACGGAAAATTTGTGGACAGAAATTGTCGTATAATTCTGCTATTGCATCGAATATATTATGTTCAAAATATTTAGCAAAATCGCAAAATGAGGTATGGAGTGACGCAGCACCTGTGGGCATAGCAACCAATGCGACTATTGACGGATATGTCTATGTAAACGACACCGCCTACACCGATGCCACCGCATTCAAACAGGCTATGCAGGGCGTTATGTTATATTACGAATTGGAAACCCCTATCGTCACCGATATTTCTGACCTGATTGATGATGATTTCCTGCGGAACATCGAGGTCGAAGCAGGCGGTAGCATAACGTTCAAAAACAGCAACGATAACTACCATATACCCGTTCCAAGCGAGGAAGAGTATATCGTGAAACTGAGTGAAGTGGGAGGTACAGCATGACAGAGTTGCAGAAAAAGATGGTTGAGAAGTTAGGATTATCCCAAGAAGACTTCCAACCAAAGAAGGCTACAAAGGTCGATGAGTTGGAAGCACAGGTGCTATATACTGCACTGATGACCGACACGCTGATTGAGGAGAGTGACGACAATGTATAGGAAAGTCAAGAGGTTGTACGATTTAGGACTGTACACCGCTGAACAGGTCAAAGACTTTGCAGACAGGGGCAAGATAACCCCTGAGCAGTACGAGGAAATCACGGGACAAACATACGAAAGCGAGGAACAGCAATGAAAGAAAACACAGCAAAAATCATCATTTCAGCAATAGCCGCAGGGCTGTCAGCGTATTTCCGTGTCATGGCGATACCTATAGTCATTCTGGTACTTGTGATGATTATTGACTACATTACAGGTATGTGGAAAGCATGGAACAGGGGCGAGTTGTCAAGCCGTGTCGGTCTTAAAGGGCTTTTCAAAAAGGTCGGCTACATATTTGTAGTGGCGGTGTCAGGCGTGCTTGATTGGCTCTTTATCTCAGGACTTTCACAGATAGGCATTGAGGTAAACGTCAGCTTTTACTTCGGCCTGATCGTGACGATATGGTTTATCATCAACGAATGTATTTCCATTCTTGAAAATCTTGCGGTGATAGGTATACCATTGCCGTCATTCTTGGTGAAAATCGTACACAAACTGAAAATCACAGTTGAAAGCAAAGTGGATACAAACGAAAGTGAGGAATAGAAAATGACATATGATGAGTTTATCAAGAAGCACAATGGTGTAGCTGTTAACTATGACGGCGCAGCAGGCAAACAGTGTGTAGACCTTGCAACGGCATATTTCAACGAGGTCTTCGGCTCAGGTATCAAGAATTTCTGGTATGACGCACATCACTTTTGGGATTTGTTTGACAAAAATACTTGGCTGAAAGCGAATTTCACAAAGGTAAAGAACACGCCAAGTTTCGTGCCGAAAAAGGGCGATGTAGCGATATGGTCAGGCACGTTGAATGGTGGCTGGGGTCACATAGCAATCTGCACCGGTGAGGGCAACACGAGTTATTTTTATTCGTATGACCAGAACTGGAGCGGAAAAGCCTGCACTAAGGTCAAGCATACTTATGACCACATTGCAGGCTTCCTGAGACCAAAGAAGCAGAGCAAGATAAGTGCGAAAGTGCTTGACAAGACAGGTTACAAGCAGGGCAACAAAACAAACGGTGTGCTTGCGCTCAAGGAGCTGCTGCTTATTGCAAAGGCGGTCAAGCTTCACAACGTAGGTATGGACAAGAACGGTACATATGGAAAAGGTACTGCAAAGGCAGTTAATACCCTGCTGAAAAAGTGGGGGTACAGCGAGAACGGCATTGCAGGCGTGAACTTCATCAAGAAGCTCAGCGACGAGATTACAAAGAAGATTAAGTAGGTAGAATTTCAGCCGTCTCGGACTTTTATGGGTCTGAGGCGGCTGATTTTTTTGTTATAAGCCAATATTTTGTTTGATCATTCTGCAACCAATATCCAAATTTTCAGGGAACAATGTAGATTCGTCTATACCAAGAGATTCGAGATGACTTAAAATATCAAGTTTATCTTCCTTTGGAATTCTTATCAGCTTTTTGATTAATGTGTCTTTCTTAGATAAGCTTTTGATGTTATTAATAAAACAAAAATCTTCATTCACTACTGCAAAGGATTCTACATAATTGGAATAGACAATTTCATTAGGAAAAATCAAATAGCTTCCACTTTGAGCTTTTTGTCGAGTAGTGTACTCCGGTAATTGTGCCCATATTGGTTTATAGTGTGAATTGCAATATTCGTCAACTCCAGATGAATGCATATTTGGAGTTACCCTATAATCTAATCCATTAATTTTCATAAATTTTTCTACCGAGATTTTATAGTCAAATTTATAAAAGCTTGACAAAGCAATGGTATCTTGATCATCACCATATGACAAATTATCGTAAGAAAAAACTATAACCTCACCGTCATCTATTGAATTTCCATTATCTTTGCAGGCAAAGTAAAGCGCAACCAGCGGATTAGATGTAACGTCCAACAATCTCGTAGGAATGCCATAATGTTGAAGCCTTGAAAGTAGTTCCAAATCATTCTTTGCGGTCCCAAATAT
>ENA-UEQN01002219-UEQN01002219.1-human-gut-metagenome-genome-assembly--contig:-NODE-2219-length-13960-cov-3.596629_pt1 | contig 13960 bp, 12 predicted proteins | sample MGYA00242940_ERZ507944 | MGnify/ENA primary metagenome ERZ507944 (study PRJEB26167, sample SAMN06115449) | human gut metagenome | host: Homo sapiens | place: China:Fujian | collected 2015-08-20... | reverse complement strand
TGACACCATCCGGGGCGAGCTGTTCACAGGCTCCGTAGTCACGGCGGCGCAATCCTTCCTGAAGCTGGGCATCGCCAGCACCGTCCGCAGCGCCGGACACTCCGGCGGCAGAAGCAGCCCCGAAAAAGAAGCTCGCCCTTCCCGGCGGCCTGCGTGGCATCCTGCGCCTTGTGAACCTCGCGCTCTCCACGCTTGGCGATCTCCGCCGCAAGCTCCGCGTCGAGGAGCTGACGCTCCATGTCACCTTCGCCGGGGACGACCCGGCGGACGCCGCCCTGCACTATGGGCAGGCGTGGGCCGCAGTCGGCGCGCTGATGCCCGCGCTCGACCGGCTGTTTGTGATAAAAAAGCGTGACATTTGCCCGATTCTGGATTATAATAGAGAACAAATGAGCGTCGACGCCCACCTCATCCTCACAATCACCATTGGCCGTGCCCTCGCGCTCGGCCTCAAGGCGGGCCTCGGCTTCCTGAAACTTCTGAACGACTCGAAAAAAGGCGGTGCGAACACATGAATCATCCTCTCTCTGATATGATGACCTCCACGATGGCGAAGATCAAGGACATGATCGATGTCAATACCGTCATCGGCGACCCCATCACCACGCCCGACGGCCTGACCATCATCCCCGTGACCAAGGTCTCCATTGGCTACGGCTCCGGCGGCTCCGACTTTGCCATGAGCAGCAAGCAGCCCGACAACTGCTTCGGCGGCGGCGCGGGCGGCTCCGTCAAGATCACGCCCATCGCATTTCTGATCATCCGCGACGGCAACGTCCGTATGCTCCCCGTGGCTGAGCCGGCCTCCACCTCGATGGACCGCCTGATCGAACAGGTGCCCGACCTGCTCGACCGCATCGACGCCTGGCGCGCCGAGAAGAAGACGCCGCAGCCCTGATTCTGGAAATTCGTTTGTAACGCGCCGCGCCTCATCCAAAATTCTGATATGGCGCTATCCCAAAATTTGGCGCACATCCAGCACCGCCCCACGCGGCATACTGTCCGTGGGTGATGCACATGAAAAAGCAAATTTTTGTCTCCGCTCCTTGCAGGTGCGGCAGCGGCAGTTCAGCCGGACGTCAGCCGGAACGGCAGCGGCGCTTCAGCGGATGCGTCAGCGGGGCCTGTACGGGCAGAATCACCGCGTCTCTCGGCCAAAAGCGCCGTTTTATTGGACGCATCCACAGGGCGCGTCCTCTATGCGTCCCATGCGGAGGACAAGTCTCTCATCGCCAGCACGACCAAGATCATGACGGCGCTGGTGATCTGCGAGACGGGTGATCTCGACCGAACCGTCGTCATTCCGCCAGAGGCCGTCGGCATCGAGGGCTCTTCGATGTACCTCAAGGCCGGAGAAGTCCTCTCCGTGCACGAGCTGCTCTATGGCCTGATGCTCCGCTCCGGGAACGACGCCGCCGTTGCGCTCGCGCTGGCCGATTCCGGCAGCATCTCCGCGTTTGCCATGCGGATGAATGAAAAAGCGGCGGTTTTAGGCCTGAAAAATACGCATTACGCGAATCCGCACGGACTCGACAGCGAGGAAAATTACTCCACTGCGCTCGACCTGGCCCGCCTGACGCGCTTCGCGCTGCAAAATCCCGATTTTGCGCAGCTCGTCTCGACGAAATCCGTCACCATCGGCGACCGCGTCCTGACCAACCACAACAAACTTCTATGGCAATATTCCGGCGCGATCGGCGTAAAGACCGGCTATACCCGAACTGCGGGCCGGATTCTGGTCGGCGCGGCGGAGCGCGACGGGCGGCGGCTCATCGCCGTCACGATCGCTGATCCCAACGACTGGGCCGACCACGCCGCCCTCTTTGATTATGGCTTCTCGCAGTTTTCCGAGCGGCAGCTCGTGACCGCGGATTCTGTCGTCGGGCAAATTCCGGTTATCAACGGAGCGGAAGATTCTGTCAACTTGATCTCGCAATTTTCCTTCTCCTATCCGCTGGCGGACGGCGAACAGCCGGAGCTTCGGCTCCTCGCGCCGCACTTCGTGTTCGCGCCCTGCGATACTGTCTCCGCCACGCTTGAGGTCTGGCTGGACGGCACGCGCATCGGCGCGCTCCCCCTCCGCCTTGCCGCGCCAGTCAAAGAAATCAGTGTCAAAAAGAACTTTTTAAGGGAAGCTCTGATGAAATGGCTGTGAGCATTCGGCAAGAGATTTTGTTCCAAGGCAAGATTTGAAGGGCGCAGACATCCTTTGTGGATTTCAAGTCCTTCAAACCGCCGCATTGGAGCAAAAGCTCCGGCGAAGGCCGCAGACAGTTCAATCAGAGGTTCCCTAGGAGATAACATGGAAGAACGCTTGCAAAAAATTTTATCTCGTCACGGCGTCGCCTCCCGGCGCAAAGCCGAGGAGCTGATCGCCGCGCGCCGCGTCCGCGTCAACGGCAACACCGCCCAGCTCGGCGACACCGCCGACGAGCAGACCGACGTCATTGAGGTCGACGGCGTGCGCCTGAAGCGGGCCGCGCCGGAGCATCTATATATGATGCTAAACAAGCCGCGCGGCTATGTGACCACGCTCTCGGACGAAAAGGGCCGCAGGACCGTGGCCGATCTCGTCGCGGATCTGCCGGAGCGCGTCTACCCCGTCGGGCGGCTCGACCTCAACTCCGAGGGGCTGCTGCTCCTGACGAACGACGGCGAGCTGGCCAACCGCCTGATGCACCCGAAGCGGGAGATCGAAAAGGTCTATCTGCTCTGGGTCAGCCACTATGCGCCCGGCGCGGAGCGGTCGCTCGCCGAACCGCTCGAGATCGATGGCCGGAAGACCAGCCCCGCCCGCGTCGAGCTGCTGCGTGTAAACCTTGAAGCGCCGTCCCAAACTGCGGACAGCCGCCGCACCGAAAGCCACGCCGAGCGCACCGAAAAGCCCGCCACGGCCCTCCTCCGCATCACGATCCACGAGGGCCGCAACCGGCAGATCCGCCGCCTGGCTGAGCGCGCGGGGCTGACCGTCACACGCCTCAAGCGCATCGCAGAAGGCCCGCTCCGCCTCGGCGATCTCGCCCCCGGCCAGTATCGCCCGCTGACGGACGAGGAGCTGGAAATGCTTCAAAATCATTCGTGATTTTTCCAAAAATACTTGCAATTTTCAGGGCTTCCCTGTAAAATAGATTCGATTTTTATTGATTGAGGAACTTGCCATGTCAACCGATATTCTGGCCCGCATTCAGGCCCAGCTACATACGTTCTCCAAAGGACAAAAGCGCATCGCAAACTACATTCTCGAATCCTACGACAAGGCCGCCTTCATGACGGCCAGCAAGCTCGGCAAAACCGTCGCGGTCTCCGAGTCCACGGTCGTCCGCTTCGCCGTCGAGCTTGGCTTCGACGGCTATCCGAGCATGCAGCGATCCTTACAGGAAATGGTGCGCACGCGCCTCACCTCGGTGCAGCGCATTGAGGCCGCGAACGACCGCTTCGGCGATCAGGACGTGGTGTCCAGCGTGCTGCAAAGCGACATCGACTCCATCCGCCTCACCGCCGAATCGCTCGACCGGCGGGAGATGGCCGCCTGTGTGGAGGCCATTTTGCAGGCCAAACACATCTATATTGTTGGCGTGCGCTCGTCCGCCGCGCTGGCCGCCTACCTCAACTTCTACTTCCGCAATCTTTTTGACAACGTCCGCCTCGTCAGCTCGACGGCGACGAGCGAGATGTTCGAGCAGATGCTGCGCGTGGGCGCGGGCGACGTCGTCCTCGGCATCAGCCTGCCGCGCTATTCCGGCCGGACGGTCAAGGTCATGCAGTACGCGCACGACCGGCAGGCCACCGTGCTCGCCATCACCGACAAGCCGGATGCCCCGGCGGGCAAATTTGCCGACCACGTGCTCGTCGCGAAGAGCGGCATGGTGTCAGTGGTCGACTCGCTCGTCGCGGCGATGAGCGTCATCAACGCCCTCGTCGTCTCGATTGGGCGGAGCCAGGAGCGGCTCCTGACGCAGACCTTTGAAAATCTGGAGCACATCTGGGATGAATATGATGTCTATGAGCGCGTCCAATAAGCGCGCCGTCGTCATCGGCGGCGGCGCGGCCGGGATGATGGCCGCGGGCTGTGCCGCGGAGCACGGCGCGGCGGTCACGCTGCTCGAGCCGAACGACCGCCTCGGCAAAAAGCTGCTCATCACGGGCAAGGGACGCTGCAACGTGACGAACGACTGCCCGTGGGAAGACGTTTTGAAAAACACGCCGACGAATCCACGCTTCCTCTATAGCGCGCTCTCGCGCTTCTCCCCTGCCGACGCCAAGGCGTTTTTTGAGGCCCACGGCTGCGCGCTGAAGACCGAACGCGGCAATCGCGTCTTCCCGGTGTCCGACCGCTCGTCCGACGTGCAGGCGGCGCTGGAGCGCTATCTGCGCCAGACTGGCGTACAGGTGCGGCATACGCGGGCAATGGAAATTGCCGTACAGGACGGCGCGGTGTGCGGCGTGAAAACGGCGAACGGCCCGATCCCCGCGGACGCAGTCATTCTGGCAACCGGCGGCTGCTCCTACCCGCTGACCGGCTCGACCGGCGACGGATACCGGATGGCGGCGGCTTTGGGCCACACGATCGTGGAGCCGGTCGGTTCGCTCGTGCCGCTCGTCGAGCGCGGGCACGACTGCGCGGCCATGCAGGGCCTCGCCCTGAAAAACGTGACGCTGCGGCTGAAAAACGCCAAAGGCAAGGTCGTTTTTGAGGAATTCGGCGAACTTTTGTTCACGCATTTCGGCCTCTCCGGGCCGATTGTCCTGTCTGCCAGCGCGCACATGGACCGGAAGGGCGAGGCGTTCACGGTCGACCTCGACCTCAAGCCTGCGCTGGACGAAAAGACGCTCGATGAACGGCTGCTGCGTGACTTTGAAAAGTACGCGAACCGTGACTTTTCCCATGCGCTGGACGATCTGCTGCCGCGGTCGATGATCCCGGTGGTCATCAAGCGGAGTGGGATTCCGGGCGAGGAAAAGGTCCACTCGGTCACGAAGCAGCAGCGGCACGCGCTGCTGGACATCCTGAAGCATTTTACGATTGACATTGTCTGCAAGGCCCCGGTCGAGGACGCAATCGTCACGTCCGGCGGCGTGAAGGTTCGCGAGGTCGACCCGGCGACGATGGAATCGAAGCTGGTACGGGGACTCTATTTTGCGGGCGAGGTGCTCGACGTGGACGCCTACACGGGCGGATTTAACTTACAGATCGCATGGGCAACCGGCCGCGCGGCCGGGCTTGCCGCTGCGCAGACACAGGAGGAATCGGAATGAAGCACCACGCCATCGCCATCGACGGCCCGAGCGGCGCGGGAAAGAGCACCATGGCCAAGGCCGCGGCGAAGGAACTGGGCTATTTATATGTCGATACGGGCGCAATCTACCGCACGGTTGGCTATCACATGTGGCTGATGGGCATTGGCCCGAAGGACGCGGACGGTATCCGGCGGCTGATCGACGATGTGAACATCGTCATCGACCATCAGGCCGACGGTGTGCAGCACATGATCTTAAACGGCATGGACGTGACCGCCGAGCTGCGAACGCCGGAGATGAGCCGCTATGCCTCGGGCGTGTCGGCGCAGCCGTGCGTGCGGGAATATTTGCTCGACATGCAGCGGCAGTTCGCGCGGGAGCACGACGTCGTCATGGACGGGCGCGACATCGGGACGGTCGTTTTGCCGCGCGCAGACGTGAAGATCTTCCTCACGGCCTCGCCGGAGGAACGCGCCCGCCGCCGCTTTGAGGAATTGCAGGCAAAGGGCGACAAGAGCAGCTACGCGCAGGTTTTGGACGAGATGAAAAAGCGGGACAAGCAGGACTCGGAGCGCGATATTGCGCCGCTCCGCCCCGCACGCGACGCCGTGAAGCTCGATACGTCGGGCAACACGATTGAGCAGTCGGTGCAGGAGATTCTGGAGATCGTGCGGAGGAAACTCGGATGACGTTCTGGTATCGGCTTTGCTGGTGGATCTGCCGGATCGGGCTGTTTTTCTGGCATCCGGTTCTTCACGTCCATGGGCGGGAGCTGGTTCCTGCGGGGTGTGCGCTGCTGTGCGCGAACCATTCCGGCATGGCAGACCCAATCTGGATCATGCTGGCGCTGAACAGCCCGAAGATGATCCGGATTCTGGCGAAGGAAGAGCTGCGGCGTGTGCCGTTCCTCGGATGGGTGATGGAGAGATTCGACATCATCTTCGTCCGGCGCGGCGCACATCAGCCGGAGGTCTATGAAAAGAGCACGGAGGCGCTCCGCGCGGGAGACAAGCTGCTCGTGTTCGTGGAAGGGACGCGGTGCAACGGCGATAAACACGTCCGCGCGAAGACCGGAGCTGTGCATATGGCGCTCGAGAGCGGCGCGCCGGTCGTGCCGGTGTATGTGACGCGGAACCGGACGCCGTTCTGTCCGGTGGACGTCTATTTCGGCGCGCCATACAAAATCGAGGACATTTTGCAGAGCGACCACGCAGCCTGCCACGCGGCGGCGGACGCGATGCTGGAGACGATATACAAGTTAGGCGGTGACGGACATGCAGATCTATCTGGCGAAGACAGCGGGCTTCTGCTTCGGGGTTGACCGGGCGGTCTCCCTCGTAGAGCAGGCCATCCGCGACGGTAAACGCGCCGTCACGCTCGGGCCGATCATCCACAACCGCCACGTGGTCGAGCGCTTCGCACGGCTCGGCGTCCGCGAGATCGCGTCGCCGGACGAGGCACAGCCCGGTGAGACGGTCATCTTGCGGGCGCACGGCGTGGAAAAGGCGATGCAGGAGGAACTGGCCGCACGGGGCCTTGAAGTCATCGATGCAACGTGTCCGTTTGTGGAAAAAATCCACCGGATCGTACAAAAGGCGGAGCGCGAAGGCCGCCGCTGCCTCATCATCGGCACGCCGGAGCACCCGGAGGTGCGGGCCATCGCGAGCTTCTGCACCGGGCCGGTTGTCCTGCAAAGCGCAGAGGAACTGCAAAAATGGCTCGATTTTGACGGCACGCGGCGCGATCTGCCGCTGACGATGGTCTGTCAGACGACCGGGACGCAAAAAAATTGGGATTCCTGCCGCGAAATCGCAAAAAAAATCTGTACAAATCTCGAAATCTTTGATACAATATGCAGAGCTACGGAAATGCGACAGGAAGAAGCAATCAGGCTTTCCAGAAAATGTGATGCAATGGTCGTCGTCGGGGATGCAAGCAGCGCCAACACGGGCAGGCTTGCCATGATCTGTAAACAGCACTGCCGGACGGTGACGCTGGTCGATCATGCGGGCGACCTGGATCTGGGTCTTTTTTCCGGCGCAGCTACGATAGGTATCACGGCAGGTGCGTCGACGCCGTCGTGGATAATTAAGGAGGTAAACAACAAAATGAGCGAAGAACTGAAAGTTGAAACTGCACAGGAGGAGAATTTTGCCGAGCTTCTCGAGCAGTCCCTCAAGACTTTGAATAATGGAGATAAGGTCACGGGTACCGTTATGGCCATCGGCTCGACCGAGATCCAGGTCGATCTTGGCACGAAGCACACCGCGTACATCCCGGTTGAAGATCTGACCAGCGATCCGTCCGTCAAGGTCGAGGACATCGTACATGTCGGCGACGAGATCGAAGCGATCGTTGTCCATGTCAACGACGGCGAGGGCGTTGTCCGCCTGAGCAAGAAGCGTCTTGAGGCCGGCAAGGCCTGGGAAGAGATCGAAGCGGCTGTCGAGAGCAAGGAAGTCCTCGAAGGCGTCGTCACCGAAGAGAACAAGGGCGGTCTGGTCGTCAATGTCAAGGGCGTCCGCGTGTTCGTCCCGGCTTCTCAGTCTGGTGTGCCCAAGGGCGGCGATCTGGGCGAGATGGTCAAGAAGCCCGTCCAGCTCCGCATCACCGAGGTCAACCGTGCCCGCCGCCGCGTCGTCGGCTCCATCCGCAGCGTCGCTGCTGAGCAGCGCAAGGCCGCACAGGAGAAGATCTGGAGCGAGATCGCTGTTGGCAACAAGTATCACGGCACCGTCAAGTCCCTGACCAGCTATGGCGCGTTCGTCGACATCGGCGGCGTGGACGGCATGGTTCATGTGTCCGAGCTGAGCTGGAACCGCATCAAGAATCCGTCCGAGGTCGTCAAGGTCGGCGACGAGATCGACGTCTACGTCATCGCGCTCGATCCGGAAAAGAAAAAGATCTCCCTCGGCTACAAGACCGACGACACCAACCCGTGGACCATCTTCACCCGCGAGTATCATGTCGGCGATGTGGTCGACGTCAAGATCGTCAAGCTGATGACCTTCGGCGCCTTCGCCGAAATCATCCCGGGCGTCGACGGCCTGATCCACATCTCCCAGATCGCGGATCGCCGCATCGGCAAGCCGGAGGACGTCCTGTCCGAGGGTCAGGAAGTTCAGGCCAAGATCATCGACATCGACGAAGAGCACAAGCGCATCTCCCTGTCCATCCGCGCCCTGCTGAACGCGGACGCCGACGAGGAAGAGGACGCCGAGTAATTGAAAGAAACAGCGCGGCCCGCACCAATGGTGCGGGCCGCGTTTTTTGTGAGGGGGAAAGTGCGGGCGACCAATGGTCGCCCCTACGTTCGCAGCCGGAAGTGTGACAGAATTCGTAGGGGCGGGCATTCCCGCCCGAAGGGCCGATGAGGGCATCGGCCCCTACATAGCCCATAGGGCGAATCAAAAGAAAAAGGCTCCCCGGTGGGGAGCCTTTTGATGTTCTGTTGGGGATTGGGAATTATTCTTCCTCTTCCTTCTTGGCGTCTTCGATGATCTTGGCCTGGTTCATCTGCGGGACTTCCTCATAGCGGACGAACTTCAGCGTGTAGCTGCCGCGGCCCTGGCTCATCGCGCGCAGATCGATGGTATAGCTGGTCATCTCGCCCATCGGGACTTCCGCCTCGACGATCTGATAGCCGGGGTTCTCGGGATCGGGGTTCATGCCCATGACACGGCCGCGGCGCTTGTTGAGGTCGCCGATGACGTCGCCCATGTTGGCATCGGGGATGAGAACCTTCAGCTCGCCGATCGGCTCGAGCAGGGTCGGGCCGGCGGTGGGCAGACCTTCCTTATAGGCGATGCCAGCAGCGGTCTGGAACGCCATATCGGAGGAGTCGACCGGATGATAGGAACCAAAGTACAGCGTGGCCTTCAGGAAGACGACCGGATAACCGGCGAGGACGCCCTTGCCGACGCAGTTGCGCAGGCCCTTTTCAACGGACGGGATGAAGTTCTTCGGCACGCAGCCGCCGACGGTCTCGTCCGCGAAGATCATCTCTTCGGACTCGGACTGCGGCTCGAAGCGGATATAGACGTCGCCGAACTGGCCGTGGCCGCCGGACTGCTTCTTGTGACGGCCGTGGATCTCGACCTTCTTCTTGATGGTTTCACGGTAGGCGATCTTGGCGGGCTTGAGCACAGCCTCGACCTTGTACTTGCTCTGGAGCTTAGCCATCAGGACGGAGAGCTGCATGTCGCCAGCGCCCGCGATGATGAGTTCCTTGGTTTCGGGATCGTTGCCATAGGTGAAGGAGGAGTCTTCCTCGTTCAGCTTGACGAGACCGGCCGCGATCTTATCCTCGGTGCCCTTGACCTTGGCGTAGATGGCCATCTTGTACATCGGCTCGTCGTAGCTCATGCCCTTGATCTGGACAGTCTTGCCCGGCATGCCGAGGGTATCGCCGTTCTTGACGGAGGCGAGCTTGGTGAAGACGCCGATGTCGCCGCAGCAGACCTTGGAGGTCTTAGCGTTGTCCTTGCCCTTCGGGAAGAACATGTTGCCGAGCTTTTCAGAGTCGCCGGTGCGGACGTTCTGGACGGTCATGGTGTCCTCGACGTCGCCGGAGATGACCTTGAAGTAGGAGTTCTTGCCGTACTGGTCGGACATGGTGTGGAAGACGAAGGCCATGGGGCTGCCGTGCGGGTCGAGCTTGAATTCCTTCTCTTCGCCATCGACGATCTGGGTCATGGGCTTGCCCTCGAGGGGGTTCGGCGCGAACTTGACGAGATTGGTCAGCAGGTTCGTGGTGCCGAGGCCGGTATAGGCGCAGCCACAGAAAACGGGCGTGACGCTCCGAGTACGAATGCCGGCCTTGATGCCGGTGAGCAGCTCTTCTTCGGTGAACGGCTCTTCCATGAAGAACTTCTCCATGAGGGCTTCGTCGGTCTCGGCGACCTGCTCGTTCAGCTCGGCCATGTATTCTTCGATCTTGTCGGCCGCATCGGCGGGCAGGGCGATCTCTTTGCCGGCTTCGTCGTACGCCTTCTTCGTGACCAGGTCGACCACGCCGACAGCCTTGTCGCCGTTCATGATCGGGAACGTGAAGGGGATGACGGACGCGCCGAACATCTCACGCAGAGAGTCGAACACATTGAAGAAGTTGGCATGCTCTTCGTCGAGCTTGGAGATGTAGAACATCGCGGGCAGGCCGGCCTTGGCGAGGCTCTTCCAGCCCTTTTCGGTGCCGACGGCGATGCCGCCCTTGGCGGTGAGGCAGATGAGTCCTGCGTCCGCCACGCGCAGCGACTGCGCGATCTGACCGGCGAAGTCGAAATAGCCGGGGTTGTCGATAAAGTTCAGCTTGCACTTGTTATATTCCACCGGAATGATGGACGAGGAGATGGAATACTGTCTCTTCTTCTCTTCGTCGTCAAAGTCGGAAACGGTCGTGCCGTCGGCGCGTTTGCCGAGACGGGTGATCGCCTTGGTGGTGAACAGCATGCTCTCGCACAGGGCGGACTTGCCGTCGCCGCCGTGTCCCAGCAGGCTGATGTTGCGGATGTCGTTGGCAGTATAGGCCATAGTTAAAATTTCTCCTTTCTCCGGACGGGCCTGTACAACGGGCTGACCGTCCCTGCGGCAATTCTGAAGCCACTCTTAGAGTCCATTATATACGAAACACAAGCGGATTGCAATGAGAATCTTAGTCATTGCGGCGAAAATACACAATTTTTTCCGCGCTCAGCGACGGCTGGACAGGCTGGTGATCAAAATTCCGGGCGCAAGCCAGAGCAGCGTGTACAAAAACAGGTTCCAGCAGGAGGCCGAGAGCGTTGCGCCGAGGAACGTGAGGAACGTGAGGACGAGCATACCCATCGCGCCGCCCATGACGGCGATGGCGATGCTGCCGATGGCCGCACCGCGCATGGCCCGTGCGCCGGAGACGGCGGCGAGGAAGCCTTCGAAGCTGTCGCGCGCGAGCAGCGCGCCCTGCGTGCCGCCGAGTCCTGCGTTCGGCTCGGAGAGCTGCGCCCGCTCTTCCACGGTTGGGAACTCGACGCGCTCGGACGCGATCTTATAGCGGAGCTTCAGGAACTGCGGCGTGATCATGAAATCGCGTGTTGCCAGCAGCGGCAGCAGGCCGGAAGCATGCACCGCGGCGTTCAGCCCGCTGCGGATGCCAGCGGCGGGCGCGTAGTTCAGCGCGAAGACTGCCGCGAGATCGCCGTTGACCGACAGGTACACGGCCTGCTTCAGCCGCGTGCCCTCCGGCATGCGGACCTTCATCAGCTTCATGAAGCCGATGGAACCCATGAGGATGACGTCGCCCTGGATCTCCGCGCCCAGTCCCCCGCCCTCGTAGCGGCGGAAGGTATCGACGCGGTAGTGGCGGCCGTTCTGGCTGTGCATCATCTCGTCAAACAGCGGGACGAGGCCGCTGCCCGCCGTCTGCACGACGGCAGAGGCGAAGCCGATGATCTGGCTCACCGAACGGTCGGAATAGATCTTCATGCCGTTGAGCGTGACGCTGCCCGCCGGGAAGAGGTCCTGATCGGTGATGGTCACGGCGCACTCTCCGCTGAGGACGCGCGCGCCGCTCCAGCCCGAGATGGCCGCGCCATAGCGGTAGAGACGGGCGGACTGCCGCTGGAAGGTACGGGCAAAGCTGAGGAACAGGCCGGACGGGAACGCAGCCAGCAGCATGGCAGACCACGCCCAGAGGAAATTATGCTCGCTGCGGAGCGCGGCCAGCACGGAAAGCGCCAGCGTCAGCAGCGCGGCGACCGGCGTGCAGATGCGCGCGCAGCGCTTCGCGGCGTCCGGCATTTCGAGCTGGGCGGTAAACGCCGCGCGGTCGCCGGGGACGCGGAAGATACAGTCGGTGCCGTGCCAGGCGGATCCTTTGCGAACGGCGCCGGTGGGCGTCGGCATGCTGCAGACGGCCTTCATCGTGCGGTATTTGGCGGATTTTAAGAGCAGACGGCTCCAGAGGCCGACGGTCAGCTCCACGGAGACGACCGTGCAGAACGGGATGCGGCCGCCCAGCAGCGCAAAGACCGCGTCCGCCGCGCAGACCAGCACCACAAGGAGCAGCAGGCTGTTGAGGTCGAATTTCAAACGGATGGCCGCGAAAAAGCCTTCTGCGAGGACATCGAGGCACAGGATGGCCTGTAGGATCATGAAAATGAGCATCAGTGCGGAGAACAGGGACAGATGCGTTGTCGGCGCAGTGAAGACTCCGGCGGCGAGCACAAGCAGCACGGCGGAGGCCAGCGTCAGCAGGCAGCAGAGCAGGAGCCGCAGACGCAGCGAATCGGGCTTACAATAGAAGGAATACGCCTCCTCCGGTGAGGAGAACGTCCGCTCCGGCTGCTCCCGCCTTCTGGCGCGGCGCTTTTCCTGCTTCTGGCGCTGGCGCTCCAGCTTTTTCTGTCGCTGGCGTTCGCGCAGCTCGTCCTTCGAGAGGCGGGTGCGGACGTCCGGAGCTTCCGGGGCAGGTTCGCCCTTGTACGTCCAGATCGCGGGCTGCTCGGGCTTTGGCGGCTCCGCCGTGACGGGCGCGAAGCGCATCGTCTGCGCCGAAAGGTCGGGCTGTTTGTCCTCCTTCGGGGCAGGCTCCGCCGGGCGAACGGCTTCGGCTTCCTGCGGTGCGGCCTCCGGCGTTTCAGACGTTTCCGGGGTGGGCGTTTCTTCCGGCTTTTCCGGTTTGGGCGGCTCTGGCTCTGGGGACGCAGCTGCCGGTTCCGGTTCGCGCTTCGTCCAGCCGCCGAACTCGTTCATGATGTCCTCGAGCGTATATTCGGGCGTCGTCTCGGCGGGCGTCGGATCAATATGCAGTTGTACCGGTTCCCGCGCGGGCAGCTTCTGTTTCTTCATATACGTTCAGGACTCCAACTTTTGATCACTCCGCGCGCTGGCGGACGGCTTCATACAATAGAATAGCAGCGGCGGCGGATGCGTTGAGGGATGAAATGCTGCCGCGCATGGGAATACTGACCTTATAGTCGCAGCTCTCGGCGACGAGGCGGCTCATGCCGTCGCCCTCGCTGCCGATGACGATGGCCGTGGGGCCCTTGAGATCGGCGCGGTAGAGCGAGGTATCGCCGTCGGCGGCGGTACCGCAGACCCAGACGCCGCGTTCTTTCAGCTCTTTGATCGTATTGACCAGATTCGAAACGCGGGCGACAGGCATATACTCCAGCGCACCGGCGGACGCCTTGCCGACGACGGCGGTGAGTCCAACGCTGCGGCGCTTGGGGATGATGACGCCGTGGGCCCCGGCGCATTCGGCGGTGCGGATGATGGCGCCGAGGTTATGCGGGTCGGACAGCTCGTCGCAGAGGACGATGAGCGGCGGCTCCCCTTTTTCCGCGGCGCGGGCGAAGATGTCGTCGACGGAGGAATAGTCGTGCGCGGCGACGACGGCGATGACGCCCTGGTGCGCGCCGGTGGCGGAGAGCTGATCGAGCTTGCGCCGGTCGGTCTCGACGACGACGGCCCCGGCCTGCTTCGCCATGGCGGCGAGGCGCGCGAGCGCGCGGTCGGTATTGCCCTCGGCGAGATAGACCTTGTCGATGGCGCGGCCGGCCGCGAGCGCCGCGGTCAGGGCGTTGCGCCCTTCGAGCAGGTTTTCCGCCGTCTCGGGGTCGGGGCGCGCGTCGCGCCGCGGCTGGCGCGGGCGGCGGTCATGGTTTTTGTTTTTCCGTTCTTCCATAAGTGGTGTCTCCGTAATTTATAATCGCAGGTCTTTTTGCGGGCGGACAGAGTCGTCCGC
>ENA-UEQN01002212-UEQN01002212.1-human-gut-metagenome-genome-assembly--contig:-NODE-2212-length-13998-cov-10.145464_pt1 | contig 13998 bp, 12 predicted proteins | sample MGYA00242940_ERZ507944 | MGnify/ENA primary metagenome ERZ507944 (study PRJEB26167, sample SAMN06115449) | human gut metagenome | host: Homo sapiens | place: China:Fujian | collected 2015-08-20... | reverse complement strand
GATTATGTAATCTTCCCACCTAAAAGTGACCGCAAAATCAACATTGGTATTATTGAAGGCAATTATACTTATGTTCCCTCTGCGACTGAATATGTACAGCAACGTACCGTAAAATGGATAAAGCATTTACCGAGAACCTTTTTCTCTCAAGGAGCTTTATATGAGGTAGGCTCTATAATGTCTTTTTTTGCCATAAAAAAATACGCAGATGAGTTTCTTGCTGCTCTCGACCAAAATTTTTCTGCCAGCAGCACAGTGCCAGACGATGAGGACGAAAGTGTTGCTGCTACTGCGGATGATATTATAGAATCGACAAAGGATTTCATTCTGAAAGAATTAAGTAAAAATCTAAAAGGATTCGATTTTGAATATTTCGTTGCCGACTTGCTCCGTGCAATGGGTTACAGAACAACCGTCTCACCACACGGCGGCGACCATGGAATTGACATTATAGCTTATAAGGACGAACTGCCGCCCCGCATTTTGGTTCAAGTCAAAAGTCAAGACAGCGACATCAAAGAAACCACAATTCAATCTTTAAAGGGTGCTATGCACGAGGGCGATTACGGTTTGTTTGTATCGCTTTCTAATTATGCGAAGAATGCACAAGTTTATTTACAACACACACCAATCATACGGGGAATCAACGGAAACGAGCTAGTTGATTTGATTTTAAAGTATTATGATGACCTTAGCGAAAAATACAAAAAAATGATTCCGTTGAAAAAAGTCTATATACCTGTAGCACATATAGATGCTGATTAAATCTAGCTTTTGTTCAAACTCTATTTCCCGCTTGTTCACGATTTGCCCATATTTGTGTGTCATACTGAAGTGTAAACAATGCGGCTTTGCCGCGAAAAGGTGGTTTTTGTAAAATGAAAGGCTGGTTTCAGCGCTTTATGTCCGGCCGCTATGGGTTTGACCAGTTCAGCGGCTTTCTCTGCATTGCATCCCTCATTCTCATCGTCATCGGCGCATGGGTCTCCCCTGTGCTGTACTGGCTGGGGCTGGCTGCTATCATTTACAGCTATTTCCGCATTTTGAGCCGCAACACCCGCAAGCGCTACGCTGAAAACCTAAAATACCTTTCCTACCAGCGCCGCGCCGCAGCGTGGTTCGCCAAGCAGCAGGTGCGATTCAAGCAGCGCAGAGAATATCACTACTACCGCTGCCCCCAGTGCGGCCAGCAGCTGCGCGTACCGCGCGGGCGCGGCAAGATCAGCATCACCTGCCCTAAATGCGGCCACCAGTTCATCAAAAAGAGTTGACGCCGTATGTTTGGATATGTTACGATTTACCGCAAGGGTCTGGCAGATGCCGAGATGGAGCGCTATCAGGGCTATTACTGCGGGCTGTGTCAGGCGCTGGGCCGCCGCTACGGCCGCACCGGGCAGCTGGCGCTGAGCTATGATATGGCGTTCGTCTGCATCCTGCTGACTGCGCTGTACGATGAGCCCACCGCCTTTGCCGCGGGGCGCTGTGCCCCCCATCCCCTTAGAAAGCGCCCCCGCGCCGACAATTCGTTTACCGAATATGCGGCTGACATGACTGCCGCGCTGGCATACTATAATTTTATGGACGACTGGCAGGACGACCACCGCCGCGCCAGTCTGGCACAGGCGCAGCGGCTTGAGCCGTATCTGCCCGCTTTGCGCCAGCGCTGGCCCCGCCAGATGAGCAAAATCACTGCGATGCTCGACCAGCTCAATGTGCTGGAGGGCTCGGGCAGCCACGATCTGGACGCGCTGTGCAACACCTTCGGCGCGCTGCTGGGCGAGGTTTTCGCCTGCAGGGACGATCTATGGGCACCGGCGCTGCGCGGCATGGGGCAGGGACTGGGGGCGTTCATCTACCTGATGGATGCCTACGATGACCTGCAAAAGGACGCCCGGCGCGGCCGCTTCAACGCGCTGCAGCAGCTGGCGGATGAACTGCCGCCCGCCGCCTACGAGCAGCGCTGCCATGAGCTGCTGACCCAGCAGATGGGCCGCTGCGCACAGCATTTTGAGATGCTGCCGATTCTGAAGGACACCCCGGAGGGGAAGCTATTGTACAACACGATCTATTCCGGCGTATGGAGCAAGTACGCGCTGGTACGCAAGCACAGGGAGGCACAACGCCATGACTGATCCATACAGCGTATTGGGCATCGCCCCCGGTGCCGATGACGAAACGATTAAAAAAGCCTACCGCCAGAAGTGCAAGCAGTACCACCCCGACCTGCACCCCGATGACCCGGCGGCAGAGGAGCATTTCAAGGAGGTTCAGGCCGCCTACAGCGAGATCATGCGCATCAAGCAGGGCGGCGGCACCGCCTACCGGCAGAGCGGGCAGACCTACGGCCAGAGCAGCGGCTACGGCCAGCAGTATCAAGACCCCTTTGCGGGCGGCGGCTTCGGGTTCGGGCCATTCGGCTTCGGCTATTACAGCACCGGCAGCTCGGCCGGGCGGCAAAGCTATGGCAGCGCCGCCGGTGACCCTGAACTGCGGGCGGCAGCAAATTATATCCGCAGCGGCTTTTATGAGGAGGCCCTCAACACGCTGAACGGCATCTCTGCCGCCGGCCGTACTGCCCAGTGGCACTACTACGCAGCCCTTGCCAATCAGGGGTTGGGCAACAACATCCGCGCGCAGGAGGAGGCCCGCACGGCGGTTTCGATGGAGCCAAACAACTACGCCTACCAGAATCTGCTGGACCAGCTGCAAAGTCCGGGCCGCAGCTACACAAGCTACCAGCAGCCCTACGCCCAGCCCAGCGGCCGTCCCGGGCAGTTTTGCCTGTCGTTCTGGATGTACCTGCTGGTTTGCAACATCTTAAGCTGGTGCTGCTGCGGCGGACGCGGCGGGTTCTTTATCTGCTGATTTCATGAATGAAAAAACGCTGTGACCTTTTGGGAGGGGTCACAGCGTTTTTTATTGCCCGGCAGGAGCCGCACATGTGCGGCCCCTGCAATTTTTATTTACAGCATCTTGTCAAGCAACGGCAGCAGAATCTCTATGTTTTGGCAAAATTGCGGGTAAAAGTCATCGCCGAGTGAATACTCATAGTAGAGCGCACGCTCAATGCGTCTGGCAGCAGCCGCAAAGCGGGGATTTTCCTGCCCGCCCGCCGCCTGCAGACGTTGGGAAAGCCGTGTACACACAACAGCCCACCGCGCGTCTATACCCGCCCGCTCGGTAACAGCGGCATCGTTCAGATAATCCCGCAGGGTGCGCCCCTCCCCCGCCCGTGCGCCGCACAGCGGGGTCTGGACATAATACTCGACAGCTGCGGTTTCGGTGTCGATGCTCTGCCCCAGCGGATAGAGGGCGCAGGCCAGCGGGCGGGCTGCATGGATGGCGCAGGCGCTCCCCTCAAAAAAGCGGCAGTTTCCGGTTTTGGGGTCGGGCGTCAGGCGCAGGGCCGGCAGGCAGCTTTCGGGCGCAATATAGCTTTTGCAGAAGGCCGCCGCCACAATGCGCGGTGAGAGCCGCAGCCGCCGTGCAATACGGTACAAATCATAGCCGGACAGCACCAGATCACGCCTTTGGCGGCAGCAGTCCCCGCAGCCCGCACAGGCAAAATCGAACGGTTCCCCCGCAGACAGGCGCGGACAGGCGTCCCAGCATTCGCCGCAGCGGCCGGGTTCTACCGCCCTCACAGGTGGAAATCCAGTGTGTCGGCCAGCCAATCGGTACACAGGGGCACCCATGCGCTGTTGTGGCGGTTGGGGGTGTTGACCTCCTGCGTGCAGGTGCTGGTGCCGTGGCCGTCATGGGCGAAAAGGTGCAGCTCAAACGGTACCTTGTGGGCGGTCAAAGCCGTGGCCAGCAGCATGGAATTCTGCACCGGCACCGAGGCATCCTCCACAGTGTGCCAGATGTAGAAGGGCGGCAGTCCGTCACGGACCTGATTTTCCAGACTCATCGTCCCGCGCAGGGCGGCATCATCACCGCAGAGGTTGCAGATTGAGCCGTCATGCCGGAATTCGCCGCTGGTGATGACCGGGTAGCCCAGCACCACGGCATCGGGCAGAGCCTCCTTTCCGCAGATGCCGAGTGCCTGCCGAACCGGCTCAGCGTCCCACAGGATTGCCGTGGACGCCGCAAGATGGCCGCCCGCCGAGAAGCCGCAGACCGCGACCTTGGCCGGGTCGATATGGAACTGCACTGCGTTCTTGCGGATATGCAGGATAGCACCGGCTGCATCGGTCAGCGGCTGCCAGCGCAGCGCAGGCTGGCTCTCCTGCCCACGGCAGGTATAATAAAGGATAAAGACATTGTAGCCTGCCTGCAGAAACTGCATGGCGACCGGGTCAGCCTCCCGCGCACTGCAGTAGGCATAGCCGCCGCCCGGCAGGATGAGCATGGCAGGGCGCGTGTTAAAGGCAGACATTTCAGTGGTTTCCTCCCGCAGGTAGCCGACGAGCGTTGCGCCGCTGGGGAGGGTTTGGTTATAGAGCTGCATAGTTTCCTCGATTCTGATTCTACATGTAGGGGGAGGAATTTATCCCTTCCGGGAATGTTGCGGCTGGGCGGCGGCCAGAGGACCGGCCGCCCTACAGCGTGGTGCTTGAGTCTCGCGGGTGCGCCGCGATGTACTCCGCCATAATGTCAGCGGCTACGCGGCAAAGCTCCGGGCAGGGGCGCTTTTTGTAGTATTCCGGGGTGCGGGGGCTGGCAACCGGGCTGCCCTCGGCCTGCTGTAAGCCCAGCAGCTCCCGGCAGATCAGGGTATTCGGGCCGCCGTTGCGGGCCTTGTACTCAGCCGCCAAAGCCTGCACATCGGTGTAAAGGGCTGTCTTTTTTGCCGGGTCATCGCTGCCGTAGAGCGCCCCCAGCACCAGCGTAATGCCGGAAAAGGCACCGCAGACCTCCCGCATACGGCCGAAACCGCCGCCGAAGCCTGCCGAGATCTGCAGGGTCTGCTTTTCGGTCATGCCCATCTCCTCTGCAAAGGCAACCGCCACCGATTGACAGCAGTTATAGCCTTTAAAAAATGCCGCATAGGCGCGGTCACCATAGATGCTCATAGTGGTATTCTCCTCTGATAAGGACTGCTGCAGGGGCCGATGCGAGCATCCGCCTCTGTACTTATTATTTTATATTGTAAGCATACCGCAAAATCCGATGCTTGAAAAGACCTGAATTTAAATTTTTTGTTAAAATAGCCCACAAGGGTTGCACTTTATAAAAAAGAGTGCTAAACTATCTTTAGCAGTTCAGATATAAGAGTGCTAATTTCATTTTTATAAGTGAGGTTTTCTACTATGGCTATGCATCAATTCAAGGCCGAGAGCAAAAAGCTGCTTGACCTGATGATCAATTCTATCTATACAAACCGCGAGATCTTCCTGCGTGAGCTGATCTCCAACGCGTCGGACGCTTGCGATAAGCGCTATTTCAAGAGCCTGACCGATACCACCATCGGCATCACGAAGGACGCTTTGAAGATCCATGTCCAGCCGGACAAGGACAGCCGCACGCTGACCATCAGCGATAACGGCATCGGCATGACGAAGGAGGATCTGGAAAAGAACCTCGGCACGATTGCCAAGAGCGGCTCGCTCGATTTCAAGACCGAAAACCAGAGCGATAACATCGACATCATCGGCCAGTTCGGTGTCGGCTTCTACTCTGCCTTTATGGTGGCGAAGAAGGTCACCGTCATCTCCCGCGCACAGGGCGCCGACACGGCCTGGAAGTGGGAGTCCACCGGTGTGGAGGGCTACACCCTGACTGAGGCTGACAAGGACGAGGTGGGCACCGAGATCATTCTGGTGCTGAAGGACGATACCGATACCGACAACTACAGCGAGTATCTTGAGGAATACACGCTGGCAAACCTTGTCAAGAAGTACAGCGACTACATCCGCTTCCCCATCACGATGTTCCGCGAGAAATCCCGCCAGAAGCCGAAGCCGGAGGACGCCGGTGACGACTACAAGCCCGAGTATGAGACCTACACCGAGCTGGAGACGCTGAACAGCATGGTGCCCATCTGGAAGCGCCCCAAGAGCGAGGTCAAGGACGAGGACTACAACGAGTTCTACAAGTCCAAGTTCATGGACTACACTGACCCGCTGCGGGTCATCACCAGCCGGACCGAGGGCACGGCCACCTACACGGCGCTGCTCTTTATCCCCGGCTCCACCCCCTACGACTACTACACCAAGGAGTACGAGAAGGGGCTGGCCCTGTATGCCTCCGGCGTTATGATTATGGAGAAGTGCGGCGATCTGCTGCCTGACTATTTCAGCTTTGTCAAGGGCGTTGTGGACAGCGAGGATCTGAGCCTGAACATCAGCCGTGAAACGCTGCAGAAGGATAACCAGCTCAAGCTGATGCGCAACTCTCTGGAAAAGAAGATCAAGAACGAGCTGCACGCGATGCTCGTCAACGACCGTGAGAAGTACGAGACTTTCTGGAAGAGCTTCGGCCGCCAGATCAAGTTCGGCATCTATGGCGACTACGGCATGCATAAGGATCTGCTGGGTGATTTGCTGATGTTCTACTCCGCCAAGGAGAAGAAGCTCGTCACGCTGGACGAGTACATCGAGAAGATGCCCGAGGATCAGAAGTGCATCTATTTTGCCGCCGGTGACGACACCGACCGCCTGAGCAAGCTGCCCAATGCCCAGCTTGTGCTGAGCAAGGGCTATGATCTGCTGCTCTGCACCGAGGATGTGGATGAGTTCTGCCTGCAGGTCATGCATGAGTACAAGGAAAAGACCTTCCAGAACATCAATGCCGGTGACTTGGGTCTTGAGACGGAGGACGAGAAGAAGGCAGCCGAGGCCGCCGAGACCGAGAACAAGGATCTGTTCGAGGAGATCAAGAAGGATCTGAACGGCAAGGTCAAGGAGGTCAAGGTCAACCCCACCCTGCAGGAGCATCCCGTCACACTGACCGCCGAGGGCGGCATCTCGATGGAGATGGAGAAGGTCCTGCGCCGTATGCCGAACGCCGAAGGTGTTGAGAGCACGAAGGTGCTGGAGCTGAACCCCAATCACACCGTCTTTGCCGCACTGAAGGCCGCCCACGCCGCCGGTGACGCCGATAAGGTCGCCAAATACGCTGAGCTGCTCTACGATCAGGCACTGCTGATTGCAGGTCTGCCCATTGAGGACCCTGTTGCGTATGCACAGCTGGTCTGCGGTTTGATGCAGTAAGATTTTGATAAAATAACACAGCCGCCCGCCCAGGTATGATGATGCCTGAGCGGGCGGCTGTTTTTTGACCGGCTGTAGGGGCCGGGCATGCCCGGCCCGCCAGCTTCTGGCCGACTGATGCCTGTTGGGAAATTTGTAGGGGAGGCATTTATGCCTCCCGGGGCGCATGCGGCACCTGCAAGGTTCACGGGAGGGATGAATCCCTCCCCTACGCAGAAACAACTTTAACTATCTGCCTTTTCCAGCTGTTTTAATGTTCTTCCATCCTGTGTTTTGCGTGACCGTGCGTGGCCACGGGCGCATATAGAATGCGCCCCTACGGTGTATACCGTAAACGGGTGTTCAAAGGGTGCTTGCGGGCCGGGCATGCCCGGCCCCTACAGCTCTATAAGGCATAAAAAATGCGTCCCAGCGGAGTTGTTTTCCGCAGGGGCGCTTTTTGCACTTCTATGCTCTTTTACACAAACGGATTATAAAACCGGCCGAATTTGATCGTCACGGTCAGACTGATGAGCAGCAGCAGAGCACCAAGGCCCAGCGCGATAAAGTCGCGGCGCGCGAAGGGTCGGCGGGTGTACCATGTGCGCTTATCGCTCTTGCCGAAGCCGCGCAGTTCCATCGCGTTGGAGATCGTGTCGATGCGGTTCAGGCTCGTCAAAATCAGCGGCAAAAGAATGCTGACCGCATTTTTGAGCCGCTTGAAGAACGGCTCACTGCGGCCCAGCTCGACACCGCGCGCCTGTTGCGCCTGACTGATGCTGTGATAATCGCGCTGGATATCCGGGATGTAGCGCAGCGCGATTGCCACTGAATAACCGACCTTGTAGGAGACGCCGATGCTGTTCAGGCTGGCGGCGAACTCACTGGGGTTGGTGGCGGAGATAAACAAGATGGCAACGGGCAGCGCCACAAAATATTTCAGCGAAATATTGAACATATAAAACAGCTGCTCTGCGGTCAGGTCATATCGCCAGAAAAGATGGCACAGCACCGTGCGGGTGCCGTAGAGGGTCGTGCCCTGATTCGGATCAAACAGGAAGATAAACAGATCGTTCAGCGCCAGAAACACCAGCATGAACACCAACATGAAGCGGACCTCGCGCAGCTTGATGTTGCTTAGCTTGAACGCCGCAAAGCTGACCGCCATCAGCCCCAGCAGCACCCATGTGTTATAGGTGATCATACTGGCAAAGGTAAACAGCAGAAAGAAGGCCAGCTTTGTCGTACCGGTCAGTTCATGCACCACGCTTTTGCGCGGCAGATAGTTCAAAACGGTATTAGCAGCCATCCGCACGCACCTCCCTGTCCGCTGCGATAAAGCGTTCCACAAAATTCTCCGCCGGGGCAATGCCGCAGCGGTTGGCCAGCGTGTAAAGGCTGGTTTCCTTCAGCGCCGCCTGCTCGATGAGCATCGGATCGCAGAGGATAGCCGCTGCCGACCGGTCGGCAATCAGCCGCCCATCGCAGAAGGCCAGCGCACGGGGCGTGTATTCCAGCATCAGGTGCATATCATGGGTAATCATCACGACGGTCATGCCCTTTGTGTTCAGCCCGCGCAGAAACTCCATAATATCGGTATAATGGCGGAAATCCTGTCCCGCAGTCGGCTCATCCAGAATGATAAGCTCCGGTTCCTGCACCAGCACGCTCGCAATCGTGACGCGCTTCTTCTGGCCAAAGCTCAAAGCGGAGATTGGCCAGTTGCGGAACGGGTACAGACCACAGACCTTGAGCGTTTCCTCGACCCGGGCGCGGATCTCGTCCTCCGACAGACCGATGCCCTGCAGGCCCATGGCGACCTCGTCAAAGATCATCGTCTTGGAGATCATCTGGTTGGGGTTCTGCATGACATAGCCGATGTGCCGGGCGCGGCGGCGGATGTTTTCATCTTTGAGATTCTTACCGTCAAACCATATTTCTCCGCGGTCGGGCGTCTCAAAGCCGCAGATCAGCTTGGAGAGGGTGGATTTGCCTGCACCGTTGCGGCCAACGATGCTGACCATCTCCCCCCTGCCGATCGTAAAGCTGACATCGGACAGGGTATGCTGGTCCTTGCTGTAGCCAAAGCTGAGGTTTTTGACCTCAAGCAGCGGGGCGGGGGTCGGCTTCGGCGCAGGCAGCGGCTCCGCCTTGAACCAGGTTTGCAGCCGCGCCGTATCGGCATCATCCAGCGTGACCGAGTCGATATGCGCAGGGTGTTTGTCCGGCGTGATGTCAATACCGGCATACCGCATGGCCGTCAGATAGAGCGGCTCACGGATGCCGTTTTCCGCCAGCAGAGAGCCGGAAAGCAGCTCATCCGGGTGCAGGTCGGCCAAGATTCGGCCGTCATTGACCAGCACGATGCGGTCCACGCTGCGCCAAAGCACATCCTCCAGACGATGCTCAATGATCAGGACCGTGGTGTCGGTTTTCTGCTGTATCGTGTCGATCAGCTCAATGGCCTGCTTGCCGGTGGCCGGGTCCAGATTGGCGAGCGGTTCATCAAACAGCAGCACCTTGACCTGATCGACCATAACGCCCGCCAGACTGACGCGCTGCTTCTGCCCGCCGGAAAGCTCGTGCGGTGCATAGTCGAGGTGGTTTTCGATCCCGACCAGCTCTGCGGCACGGCGGGTGATCTCGTGCATTTCCTCCTGCGGGGTGCAGTTGTTTTCCAGCGCGAAGGCAATGTCCTCCCCCACGGTCAGCCCTATGAACTGACCGTCCGGGTCCTGCAGCACGGTGCCCACATGCCCGGCCAGCTCAAAGATACTGCTGTGGGGCGCGTCAACGCCATCCACAATCAGACTGCCCTTACATTCGCCGGGGTTGGAGAAGGGATTCAGACCGTTGATGCAAGCCGCCAGCGTGCTTTTGCCGCTGCCGGACGGGCCAGCAATCAGTACGCGCTCGCCCGGGTAGATGTCCAGATCAATGTCGTGCAGGGTGGGCTGCTTTTGCGCGCGGTACTGGAAGGAAAAATTGCGGAAGGATATGATCGGGGTTTTGGTTTCAGCCATACGGCACCTCGCAGGGTGATGTCACAAGCAAAAAGCCTTCCCGCATTCGTGGGAAGGCATACGGGTTTTGTCGAGGTTACTCTTTGTCCAGAGAGCCCTTCTTGGCGATGGTCTTGGTGTAGGCCAGAATCAGCAGGCCGCCGACCACGACAGCCGTGATGATGTTGGACACGGCAGCAAAAGCGCCCTGTGCAAAGACCTTCTTGACAGGCTCGGCATAGATCAGGATATCCAGCACGGGGGCAACCACAATCCATGAAACGGCATGCGCAATAAGGTTTGCAACGGCAAACATGGCAAACTTGGCCTTGTTGAAGTCGCCCTCCTGCACATTCAGCTTCTTGGCAAACAGGCCAACAACAACGCCCGTGAAGGCAGAGGCGATGACCCAGCTCCACCACGGGATGCCGCCCCAAGACAGGTCAATCAGGGCATGGCCGATGAAGCCGATCAGACCGCCGGCTACAGGACCGTACATGGCCGCCAACAGGCCCAGAACGGCGTACTGCAGGCTGATGTTGGTGTTGGGCACCGGGCTGGGAATTGCCACAAAACGGCCCAGAACAAAGAAGAGAGCTGCGCCGATGCCAACTGCAACGAAGGTTTTGATGTTGTTGTTTTTCATGATTCCGCACTCCTTTTATAAAATACCGCAATCGTTCTGCTGCCGCAGGCAGCGAACATTTTAGGGAAATACCGCGCAATTCCAACCGCTGACATGGCGCTTACATACGCCCGCAGCACTGATACTGTACGGCAACGGTTAAAGTATACCGTTGTGCATATGCGGGTGTCAATGGGCAAAATGCAGGGTATGCCCTATTTTTCGCATTTCGGGTATAAAAAAACCACCCCGAAGGGTGGTCTTATCTGGAGCGGCCGACGAGGCTCGAACTCGCTACCTCCACCTTGGCAAGGTGGCGCTCTACCAGATGAGCTACGGCCGCATAAAAATGGTGCCTCCGATCGGAATCGAACCAATGACACGGGGATTTTCAGTCCCCTGCTCTACCGACTGAGCTACAGAGGCGGACAACGCATTAGATTATACCGGATACAGCCGCGATTGTCAAGCGTTTTTGACAAGTTTTTTCTGTAATGAAAAATCCGCTGGAAAAGCTCTAGAAAATATGCTATAATTTTACAAAATACTGTCCGTTTCTCAGTACGACCCGCGCCGGCGGGCGGATCTGTGCGCTGCGGCAGATAAATCAATCTTGGAAGGAGCGACCCATGAACGAACCCAGACGACGCCTGACCAACCGCGCCCTGCACGGCAGAGAGGAATGGATCAAGCGCATTTTCCGTGATCAGATCGCCGAGGCCGCCGGCATATTGGAGGTCGTGCTGTCAGGCATTGTGCTGATTGCCCTGCTTATGAGCATTGTGCCGCTGCTCAACCTCATGCCGGGACTTTTGACAGATGCCGACAGTATGGAGGTGCACACCTTCCTTGAACGGGCGCTGGATATTGTCATCGGCATAGAGTTTATCAAGATGCTTGCCAAGCACAGCCCCGGCAGCGTGCTGGAGGTGCTGCTCTACGCCATTGCCCGCCACATGATCGTCGGTCATGAGGATGCCGTTCAGAACCTCGTCAGTGTGGGGGCCATTGCGCTGATCTTCGTTATCCGCAAGTACTTCTTTGTGCCGTCCTTCGGCCATAAGATGCCGGGCGGCGGTACAGCCCCCGATATTGAACAGCAGGAAAAACAGCAGGCAGAGCATACCGGCGAGGCATAAGGCTGCACACTCCCCTGCCATATCCTGACCGTACAAAAGCAACACCCCCTTCGGGCCGCTGCAGAAGCGATGTCAACCTTGCTTCTGCAGACCCGGAGGGGGTGTTTTGTATATGTACAGACGATCAGAACAGGCCGGTGATCTTGCCGTGGACATCCACATCAATGTCCATCGCAGCAGGGTGCTTGGGCAGACCGGGCATCGTCATGATGTTGCCGCAGATTACGACCACGAATCCGGCACCGGCAGAGAGCCGAACCTCACGCACATTCAGCGTAAAGCCCTCGGGCGCACCGGTCAGCTTGGCATTGTCGCTGAAGGAATACTGCGTCTTGGCGATGCAGACCGGCAGATTGCCGTAGCCCTGCGCCGTCAACTCGTCCAGCGTCTTTTTCGCGGCGGCAGTGTAGCTTACCCCGCCCGCGCGGTAGATCTTTTTGGCAACCGCTTCGATCTTATCGGTCAGCGGTGCATCCAACTCATAAGTATAATGGACGCGCGCGCTGTCATCAAGAATAGACAGCACGGTCTCGGCCAGCGCCTTGCCGCCCTCGCCGCCCTTGGCAAAGACCTCGCTCAGTGCGCAGGGCACACCGGCCTTTTTGCAGACATCGTAAATGATGTCCATTTCCTCGTCTGTATCAGTGGGGAATGCGTTGATTGCCACGCAGACCGGCAGACCAAAGCCCTGCAGGTTCTCGATATGGCGGGCCAGATTTACAGCGCCCGCGCGCACGGCCTCGGCATTGGGCTTGCTCAGATCGGGCTTGGCCACGCCGCCGTGGGATTTCAGCGCACGGACGGTGGCCACCAGCACAACGGCAGCGGGGTTCAGGCCGGCATAGCGGCACTTGATGTCCAGAAATTTCTCGGCACCAAGATCTGCGCCGAAGCCTGCCTCGGTGACGACATAGTCAGCCAGCTTCAGGCTCAGCTTGGTGGCAATGGCGCTGTTGCAGCCGTGCGCAATGTTGGCGAACGGACCGCCGTGGATGATGGCTGGGTTGTGCTCCAGCGTCTGGACCAGGTTCGGATCGAGAGCGTCCTTCAGCAGGGCGGTCATGGCACCGGCAGCGCCGATCTGACCGGCTGTGACAGGCTGGCCGTCGTAGGTATAGGCGCAGACAATGCGGGACAGCCGCGCCTTGAGGTCCTCAAGGTCGGTGGCAAGGCAGAACACCGCCATGACCTCGCTGGCGACCGTGATGTCAAAGCCATCCTCACGCGGGGTGCCGTTGACCTTGCCGCCCAGACCGTCCACAAGGAAACGGAGCTGGCGGTCGTTCATGTCCATGCAGCGCTTCCATGTGATGCGGCGGGGGTCGATGTTCAGCGGGTTGCCCTGCTGGATCGAGTTGTCAATCATGGCGGCCAGCAGGTTGTTGGCGGTGCCGATGGCGTGGATGTCACCGGTGAAATGCAGGTTGATGTCCTCCATGGGCACGACCTGTGCATAGCCGCCGCCGGCCGCGCCGCCCTTAATGCCGAACACCGGTCCCAGAGAGGGCTCACGCAGGCAGAGCATCGTCTTTTTGCCAAGGGCATTCATGGCATCGGCCAGACCCACGCTGGTCGTGGTCTTGCCCTCACCGGCGGGCGTGGGGCTGATGGCGGTGACGAGAATCAGCTTGCCCTCGGGCTTGTCGCTTTTGGCCAGCTTATGGTTGAGCTTGGCCTTATAATGGCCGTAAGGGATGATGTCCTCGCCCTGCAGGCCCAGCTTGCCTGCAATCTCCGTGATGGGCTTCATTTCGGCGGCCTGTGCAATTTCGATGTCGCTCAGCATAACGATACCTCCATATTAAACAAAAATGGGCTGCACACACCATACACCAGTGTATGCAGCCCAGACGGTCGGCTTAAAAAGCAAGCTGTTATGCCGCGTCCCCCGTGGTAAACCCCACGCTATTCCGTCGGTCGGCGGCCTTGCATAGTGTTACTGTACCACACTACCAACAGGTTTGTCAAGGGCGACTTTCTTTATTGCAACGGCAGCGTGACGGCACGGCTTTCGTCCGCATGGTATCCGCTGCCGAACAGATACCGGAACTCGCTGATTTTCGCCACCTGCGCGGGGTCTGCGGTGTAGTAGTCGATGC
>ENA-UEQN01002199-UEQN01002199.1-human-gut-metagenome-genome-assembly--contig:-NODE-2199-length-14050-cov-4.027983_pt1 | contig 14050 bp, 5 predicted proteins | sample MGYA00242940_ERZ507944 | MGnify/ENA primary metagenome ERZ507944 (study PRJEB26167, sample SAMN06115449) | human gut metagenome | host: Homo sapiens | place: China:Fujian | collected 2015-08-20... | reverse complement strand
GGAGAGTGATCAGCGGAAGGGGAAAGATTAGTATGACAATGTGAAAGCTGTAGTCACTTATGTACGCACACATTTAAGTCAGAAAACAGGCAAGGATTATTCAAAGCTTCCCTTTATATTCGGCACAGTTGCCAGAAGTAATAAATCCTATAGCAGTGAGGTGGAAGCAGGTATGCGCCGCTTGGCAGAGGAAGATTCAAATGCTTATCTGATAGATATGTCTGATGCAGAGTTATTGAATGACCGACTTCATTTTAATAAAAAATCGGCAGAGCATTTGGGGCGGGAAATGTATAAGCGTTTGGCTGAAATAATGTTTTAAAGGAATTCCGGAAACGTATTGATAATATAAATTAGTGGGTATGAAATTGATTTTACGGACTTTATTGTGTATTCTCGGAGTGTTGCTTTCCAATATGATTGCACATGCGCAGTTGTCGACACCCCAAGTGCTTTCATCAAACATGGTCTTGCAGCAGGGACAGAAGATTCCTGTATGGGGAACGGCCGAACCTAATGAGTCTATTTTAATTTCTTTCGGTAAACAGCGGGTGAAAGTACGTGCAAATGCTTCAGGACGCTGGATGGCCGAGTTGAAGCCGATGGCTGCCAATAAAAATCCTCAGCAAATGTCGATAAAAGGGAAAAAAACAAGTATTGTTTATGATAATATTGTTGTAGGTGAAGTTTGGTTATGTTCCGGACAGTCGAATATGGTATATAAAATGAAACTACCGGGTAATTATGCCCTTCCGGCAAAAGGAGAGAATCTGGCTGCTTTGGAGCTCCGGAAACCGGCTAATGAGATGATTCGTGTCTTTGTGGTCAGGCGCGACGATAAACCGGTATCGTGGAAGGTGGCAGACGGTGAAAGTCTTGCAGAAGTTTCAGCAGTTGGTTACTTTTTCGGAAAAGCCCTTCAAGAACAGCTTGATGTACCCGTAGGTATTATAACAGCTGCCGTAAATGGATCGCGCATAGAGACTTGGACATCGAAGGAAGCGTATGAACATTCTCCGGTTTTCGGTCCGCAACTTAAAGAAGGTGAAGGTAAAATGGATGGCATGATTCCGGGTGGCCGGTATGAGACAATGGTTCTTCCTTTGATTCCCTTTGCCATTAAAGGCTGTCTTTGGTATCAGGGAGAGAGTAATTGCATGATACGTGACAGGCAATATGCTGAAAAGTATCAGGTATTGGTAGATAGTTGGAGGGAGGCTTTTAATGTTCCGGGTGCACCGTTCTATTCTGTATTATTGGCTCCGCATCTCTATTCTAATAGAATGTCTAAAGACAGGCCACCGGTTACTGCCGAAGAGTTGCCGATATTCCATCAGCAGCAGATAAAGGCGAGGAGCATGATCCCGAATACTGATTTTGTTGTGGTATCGGATCTTGTAGATAAGCTGAGGGATATTCATCCTTCTTATAAATGGAAAGTGGGAGAGCGTCTGGCACGTGTAGCTTTAGCTAAAGATTATGGCTTGGCGGAAGTGGTTTGGTCGGGTCCTTGTGTCGATAAGGCGGAAGTTGTGGCTGATTCCATAGTGGTATCTTTCGGGCACGTTGCTGATGGGCTGAAAACAAACAATAAAGGTCGCTTGGACTGGTTTGAGATTGCAGGAAAGGACGGAGTGTTCCGCCCGGCGTTGGCAGATATAAGAGGACGGAATAAAGTAGTCGTTTATCATCCTGAGATCGTGCAACCGGTACAGGTGCGTTTCGGTTGGCATGAAACGGCAATGCCAAATCTTGTAAATTCGGAAGGTTTGCCTGCGATTCCTTTTTCAAGGGTTTCTTTGTCAGAAAGGTGAAAAAATACAAATGGTATAATGGGTGTTTTATTTTTCTAACTGGAAAGATATTTTTTCCCAATAGGAGAAAAATAGTTTAGTAATAGCTGATAACAGCGCAGCCCTTTATTTGTGTAATTTGCTTGTCAATACCCCTTTGTTCCCGGATGGTGTAGCCATCTGCGCAAAAGGATGTAGCCATCTGAGGTAAAGGGTGTACCTTGGAAAAGAATGGTTATTGTGCATAAGTTGATTTTTAATTATCGTTCTTCAGAAGGCCTGTTTTAAGGGTCCGTTTTTTCATGGAAAATCATGTAAAAGTATGGAGAATAGTGCCGGAAAGCGATGGGTAGGATACCTTTTTAACCGTGCGTTTGTTTTTACATGCTTTTGTACTATTTTACATTCAATCACATAATCTATGTGGTTACATTTGCAATCTGTTTCAAGTAACGTTTTTGATTTATCAAAATTAAATTGAGAATTAAAACTATAATGTTAACTAAAAAAAAAGAATGCATGAAAAACAGAAGAAAAAGCAATCTGTTTGGTTGCCTGCATGAGTTCAGGCAATTTTTCTTCATTACATTGCTATCAGTGCTTTCCGTGAATCTCTATGCGCAGCAGAGAGGTATTCAAGGTGTTGTGGTAGATGGTAATGGAGAAACTATCATTGGAGCTAATGTTTTGTCGGAAGACGGCAAGGCTGGAGTGATTACCGACCTGGATGGTAATTTCAAATTGGATGTCCCGGTGGGTACTAACATTAAGATTTCATACATTGGTTATAAGACCAAGGTATTGAAAGCGACTGCCGGGAATATGAGGATTGTTTTATTGGAAGATTCCGAAATGCTCGCCGAAGTGGAAGTGGTAGCCTATGGCGTGCAAAAGAAAGTGACGGTGACCGGTGCGCTTTCGAGTGTGAAAACGGATGATTTGGTTCGTACACCGGTGTCTTCCGTAAACAACGTGTTGGCAGGTCAGCTTTCCGGTGTGACTACCGTACAGTATTCGGGTGAGCCGGGTTCGGATGCTGCCAAGATTTTCGTACGTGGTCAGGGTACTTGGGCAGATTCTGAACCGTTGATTCAGGTGGATGGCGTGGAACGTTCCATGGCGGACATTGACCCCGAAGACATCGAAAGCATCACTGTGCTGAAAGATGCCTCGGCGACGGCCGTATTCGGTGTGCGCGGTGCCAACGGTGTAGTATTGATTACCACCAAGCGCGGTAAGGAAGGACAGGCCAAAATTGACATCAACACCTCTTTCTCTGCGTTGACTCCGACTAGTCTCTTAGAGCAGGCAAACAGTTATGAATACGGGACTTTCTTCAACCAGATGCAGCGGAATGACTTTGACTTCTCTAGCGGTGAGACGTTCACTCCGATGTTCTCGGATGGAGTGCTTGAGAAATTCCAGGACGGCAGCGACCCCATCCGCTTTCCGAGTATGCGTTGGGTCGATTACATCATGAAAGATGTTACCATGCAATCCAAGCATAATGTCAACATCAGCGGTGGTACCAAGACCATGCGCTACTTTGTTTCTGCCGGTCTCATGACACAAGGTGGTCTGTTTACCGAATTTGATGATTTTCATTATGACTACCGCTATCAGCGTTTCAACTATCGTGCTAACCTCGACTTGGATGTGAGCAAGACTACCACTTTGTCGTTCAACCTGGCCGGTTCGGTAGACAATGCACAGAAGCCCCGTACCAGTCAGGGCGCTTCCGGCATGATTATGAGTATGCTGCAGGCCACTCCTTTCAGCAGTCCGGGTATCGTTGACGGAAAGAATATCGCCACTACCACCGATTATAGCGATGGACTGACCTTGCCTTTTACAGGAGGCGGTGCCATGAATTATTACAGCAGTGGAGGTACCGGCGGTTATTACCATTACAATAACAACAAGTTGCAGTTAGATCTTGCATTGGATCAGAAGTTGGACTTCATCACCAAAGGCCTTGCATTTAAGCTCAAAGGTTCGTATAACAATATGTTCAACGTGACCAAAGGAGGTACTGTGGGACGTGCTTCATATTTTCCTGTTATTCAATAGGATGGCAGTATTCTTTATCGTAAAGAAGGCGAAAATACTCCCGTCAGTTACAGTGAAGATACCGGAAAGGCGCGCGACTGGTATTTTGAGGCACAGTTGAACTACAATCGCACTTTCGGTGATCATTCCGTAGGCGCATTGGTGCTCTATAACCAGAGCAAGAATTACTATCCTAGCACTTATTCGGACATTCCGCGCGGATATGTAGGTTTGGTGGGCCGTGTCACTTACGACTACAAGAGCCGTTATATAACCGAGTTCAATGTAGGTTACAATGGTTCCGAAAACTTCCACCCCGACCGCCGTTTCGGTGTGTTTCCGGCAGGCTCTATCGGTTGGGTGGTCAGCGAGGAAAGCTTTTTCAAGCCCTTGAAAAAAGCCATCCCTTTCTTGAAGTTCCGTGCCTCATGGGGTTTGGTAGGTAACGACAAAGTGGGTGGCTCGCGCTTCATGTATCTGGCCGATCCCTTTCTGTATAGTGATAAGATGGGTACCCGTGGCGGTTATGCCTACAACTTCGGTGTAGAAAACTCAGTGCTGCTCCCGGCTTATTATGAGGATGTGAACAACAAGAACAACCCAGAGGTGACTTGGGAAAAGGCGTTCAAACAAAACTACGGTATCGATGTCAACTTATGGAACGACCGTCTGCGTGCCACTTTCGACTACTATAAGGAACACCGTACGGACATCCTGCTGAAAGACTACACTGCACCCGCCATCGTAGGCTTCCAGCCGCCTTACGCCAATCTGGGTGTGGTAGACAGCTGGGGATGGGAAGTTTCCTTGAACTGGAATCACAAGGTGAACGATAACTTCCGCTATTGGACTACGCTGAACCTCTCTCACAACCAGAATGAGATTATCGAGAAAAAGGAATCTCCCTATACCAATGCTTACCAGTATGAGAAGGGACACCGGATCGGCGCGCGCTATATGTACAAATTCTTCCGTTTCTATGACGAAGACACGCCCCGTTTGTACGAAGAAAAATTCGGTCAGCCTTTCCCGAAACAGCTCGTTAACTTGAAAGATGGTGATGCCGTGTTTGTGGACCTGGACGGTAACGGCGTAATCAATGAAGACGATAAGACCCGTGAGTTGGGCTATACCGACGACCCGCAATACATTGCCGGTCTGAATGCCGGTTTTGCATGGAAAGATTTCGAATTCAACATGCAGTGGACGGGTTCTTGGGACGTATCGCGTGTCATCAGCGACGTGTTCCGCTATCCGTTCCTGGACCGTACGACGAAAGACCGCGGCGGCTTGCTGAAATATCATGTTGAGAATACATGGAATCCCGACAGACCGGGGCAGGATTATGAATATCCGCGCGCCACTTGGTCCAACGGAGCTAACAACAACTATCAGGATTGCGCTCTTTATGAAAAAGATGCGAAATATCTGCGTTTGAAGACGATTATGCTTGCTTATAACATGAAACTTCCTTTCTTCAAGAAGATTGGATTGGATCGTGCCCAAGTGGCATTGAGCGGTTACAATCTGCTGACCTTTACTCCTTTCATTTGGGGTGACCCCGAAACACGTGCCAGCGCTTCGCCCTCATACCCGCTTCAACGTACTTATACCATTAGTCTGAAACTTAATTTTTAAGCAAAAATGAAACTGAATATCAAATATATCATAGGTGTGGCAGCTGTGGCTACTCTCGGAATGGTTTCTTGTACGGATGAGATAAAGTTCGGAAACGCATTTCTGGAAAAGGCTCCGGGCGGCACGGTGACTGCCGATGAGGTGTTTTCCAATCCGGAATATACCCGTAACTTCTTGGCGAGTATTTACTCTACACAGTATTACAATCTGCCCACCAATTCCACGAACGCTGCTCCGCAGTGCCAGAACTATTGGAAAGGAATGCCCGATGCGTTGGGGGATGACTTCCATCTTTTCTTCAACAATACCACAGTGTTTTCCAAATACTATGCCGGTGCGCTGAGTTCGGCTATTGATGACAAAAAGAACGGCAATATTTATCCTTATACGAACGAATTTATCTGGGAGAATGTGCGTCACAGCTGGATGCTGATTGAACGCATTAATGAAGTGCCCGACATGAGCGATGCCGAGAAAGCCCGTATAGCAGACGAAGCACGATGCCTACTGGCTTATACTTATTTTATCGCTTTCCGTTGGTATGGCGGTCTGCCTATTATCCGCCAGTCGTTTATCGGCTCCGAAAGCAGTTACGACCTGCCCCGGCGCAGTGTGGAATCTACCGTGAACTTCATGCTGGAACTGCTGGATACAGCAATCGCCAACAAAGCATTGCCGTGGGCTTACACCGGTGCGGAAGCACAGTCGGAAACAGGCCACTGGACTTTGGCGGGTGCTATGGCGTTGAAGTGTAAGGTGCTGGCTTTCGCCGCGTCTCCTTTGTTCAATGATTTGCAACCTTATTATCAAGGCAAATATACGCTGGAAAATGAAGCTGATACCTGCGCTTGGTATGGTGGCAGCAAACCCGAACTGTGGACGAAACTGAAAGGCGCATGCGATGATTTCTTTACACAAATGAGAAGCCAGGGGCATTATCAGTTGATAAAACCGGCCGGAAATACGCAGGAGGATTACCGTTATGCCTACCGTAGCGGCTACATTCTGGAAAACAGTACTGAAATTCTGCATAGTGTCCGCCGTAGTAAAAATGCCAGTGGTAATGATTATGGCTGGTTCAATTTGGGATTTGGCTCTGCGGTAGATGGTAGCAAAACCAATGGTCGCTACGCCTATTGTCCTACGCAAGAATACGTCGAGATGTTCCCTTGGGCAGACGGTACTCCGTTCGATTGGGAAAAAGCGGAGAAAGAAGGCCGATTGGACAATATGTTCATTCAAGGCGATACCGTGAAAGGCAAACAACAGTTGCAGAATATCCGCTATACCCGCGACCCTCGTCTGTATGAAACCGCAGTGGTAAACGGTGCACGCCAAGCCGTGAACTGGGGTGACGGACGTGCCAGCGGTAATAACTGGGAAACTTGGGTAGGTGGTACTAATGCCAAACAAGATCCGAAAACCAATTCAGGGATATATGCCACCGGTTACCGTATGCTGAAATATCTGGTAGGTAGTGTCATGAACAGGAAGTTCCCGCAGTGGAATGCCATCATGTTGAGCGACATCTACTTGACATACGCGGAGGCCATCGTGCAGACCAGAGGTAGTTTCACGGAAGCCATCGATTACGTGGATGCCGTACGTGCTCGCGTGGGTCTGAAAGGACTGGTGGAATGCAATCCCGATAAGGACCTGACATCTAACAAAGAAAATCTGCTGGCGGAAATCATGCGTGAACGTGCTTGCGAATTGGCTTTCCAAAACGAACGCTACTTCGACTTGATCCGTTATAAGCGTGCCGACTTGTTGGAACGTCCGCTTCACGGCTTGCGTATTTATCGTTTGGTGAAGAATGGTAATGATTGGGTACGTTCCGAAGAACAGTGGTACAATAAGTCTTTCAACAAAGGCTTGGAGGAAGACGATCCTAACTTCTACGAACCGTCACACTTCGACTTCGAACGCTTCCAAATCACTGACACCCGTATTTGGTGGAAAGATGGTTTTGATCCGAAGTGGTACTTACAACCGTTCCCTATTACGGAAGTGAACAAGAATTACGGTTTGGTACAGAATGCCGGATGGTAACCCCTTTAATAATGAACAATCAAAAGGTATAAAGTAAAATAATACGTTATGAATAAAAAATATATAATTGTGTTGTCGCTCTTTGCTGGTTTGTGCCTGCCGACGACGGCACAGGAATCAAACGAAGAGCAGACCGACAAGTTTGTAGGCCAGACCATAGATGTAGGTGCCGAGCGATTGCTGACCCGTGAGGAGGCTACCGGTTCCGTGTCGGTCATTAGTTCCGAAACTACCGACCGTCGTAGTGCCAAGAATATCGGCAACTCCATTATTGGTCAGGGCAATGGCCTGATATCGTTGCAGAGCGGTGGTCGTTATGCAGATGTGAATCCTACTTTCTATATACGCGGGCTGCAAACATTGAACGGCAAGAACTCGCCGTTGGTCATGATCGACGGTATACAGCGAGACATTGTAAGCATCGCTCCCGAAGAAGTGGAAAGCGTCATCGTCCTGAAAGATGCGGCAGCAGTCGCCCTCTATGGATATAAGGGAATCAATGGAGCAATCAATATCGTGACTAAGCGCGGTAAGTACAACTCGCGCAGTGTCAAGGTGACATACGATCATTTGTTTACTTCGCTTGCCAACAAACCCAAATTCGTAGATGCCTATACGTATGGATTGGCCGTCAACGAAGCCCGTATCAACGATGGTCTGACAGGGCGTTACAGCAATCAAGAGCTCAATGCTTTGCGCGATGGAACCATGCCTTATCTCTATCCGAACGTGAACTGGGTGGATGAAACGTTCCGCGACAATGCGATGACCAATAAGTATAACATCGAATTCCGCGGTGGCGGCGAAAAATTCCGTTACTATACCATGCTGGATTTGATTTCCAACAAAGGATTTGTGAAAGAACCGGGTGCAAATGAAGGCTATTCCACACAAGACAAATACGTAAAAGGCAACTTACGCATGAACATGGATATCAACCTGACCCAGACAACCGATCTGCAGGTGAATCTGTTGGGCGTATTGCAGGAAACGTCAAGACCGGGTGCGCAGGCTGACCTTTACACAGTGCCCTCTGCCGCATTCCCCATCAGGGATGAGAACGGTATTTGGGGAGGTAGCGACACATGGGCAGGTACACAAAATCCTGTGGCACAGAGCATCGGAGCCGCTTATTACAAAAATCATACCCGTTCGCTTTTTGCCGACATGAAGCTGACTCAGGACCTTTCCGGCTTGACAAAAGGATTGAATGCGTTCGTACGCATCAGTTATGACAATATAGCCAATATCTATGAAGACCATAGCAAAGAGTATGTCTACAGTGTCAATGCGCCTACATGGGCGGACGGTGCTTCCGAGCCTACTGTAAAGAGTGAAATTTATGGAAAGGATAGTGAAATGGGAACAGATGCGAAAACTAATGAATTTGACCGTCTACTCCATTTCGATGTGGGATTTAACTATCAGCGGACATTCGGCGACCACAGCATCTACAGCCAGTTGAAGTGGGACTACGAGAATAACGACCCGAATGGCGTCAACAACACGGTGAATCGTCAGAACATTACCTGGTGGTCGCATTATGGTTACATGAACCGTTATTTCGTTGACCTCGCTTTGGTAGAAAGTGGCAGTAGCCGTTTGGCTCCCGGTACCAAATGGGCTTTTTCGCCCACTTTGTCGGCCGCATGGGTCATCTCCAAAGAAAAGTTCATGGAAAATGTGGAATGGGTGAACTTCTTGAAACTGCGTGGATCGGCAGGTATCATCAATGTGGACAACTTACCGGGTGATGAAGTTTGGTCATACTATGCCCAGCAGTATGGCACTTCGGGAGGTACTTATCCTTTCGACAGCGGTTGGAACTCTAGTTTCGGACGTTCTTACCTTGAACGGGTGGCTACCACCAATCCGAGCCATGAAAAGGCCTATAAATACAATGTTGGTATGGATGCGAAACTTTTCGGATGTTTGGATGTGACTCTTGACCTTTGGAAAGAACACCGTACAAACATTTGGGTGACTTCGGAAGGCAAATACTCGGAAATTTTCGGCATGGAGCCTCCGTATGAAAATGCAGGTATCGTGGATAGTAAGGGTATAGAAGTTGGTCTTGATTATAGCAAAAAGCTCGGTCAAGTGGAATTTAATGTCGGCGGTAACTTCTCGTTGAACAAAAACGAAATCAAGGAAATGCTGGAAGAACCCCGCCAATATGCGAATCTTGTCCAGACGGGAAATCCTTACGGACAACTCTACGGATTGGAAGCTATCGGTTTCTTCAAGGATGAAGCAGACATCGCTGCAAGTCCCACACAGAATTTCTCTACGGTGAAGCCCGGTGATATAAAGTATCGCGACGTGAATGGCGACAACATCATCGATACCAACGATGAAGTGGCTATCGGCTACAGCACCACTTGCCCGGAAATATACTACAGCCTGCATTTGGGTGCGGAGTGGAAAGGACTCGGATTCTATGCCATGTTCCAGGGGACAGGCAATTACAGTGCCGTTCTCAACACCAAGAGCATGTATTGGCCGTTGATAAACAACACCAATATCTCGCAATATGCTTACGACAATCGTTGGACACCACAGAATCAGAATGCCAAGTTCCCGCGTCTGAGCAGCCAAAGCAATGCCAACAACTACCAGACATCTACTCTGTGGTTGGCCGACCGCTCATTTATCAAGTTGCGCAATCTGGAAGTGTACTACAAGTTGCCCGCTTCTTGGCTGAAAAAGACGAAAATTGTAAACGCCGCTAAATTGTATGTACGTGGCATTGACCTCCTCAGTTTCGACCATATAGATGAGAACGACGCCGAAGCGTATGGAATCAATCCTATGACGAAAAGCGTTGCGTTGGGGCTGAGTGTTACGTTTTAATTTTATGAACGAATTAATACATTAGAATTATGAGCAATAAAATATGGAAATCTGTCTTTGTCGTGTGTGCAGCCGGATGCTTGGCTTCATGTTCTGATCAGATGGACTACAATGAGTACAACATCTTCGACAAGGACTATATAACACAGAACTTCGGTAATGTAGGTGGATTCATGACCGACATCTATAACACCGTGGACTATGACTTCGGTAACTACTCATCGGGCGCCATGCAGGCATCTGCTACAGACGAAAGTGAGTACAGTCTTTTGGGTAATGGTATCGAGCACTTCTACAATGGAGCTTGGAGCCCTACCAATGCAAAGGCGTCAGTCTGGAGTAGCATGTATAAAGGCATCAGTACTTGCAACCACGTGATTTACGAATTGCAGGGCTTGTCATTCGATGAACTGAAGCTGAACAACGACTATGCCGCCCAACTTCACCGTTATGAGAACTACAAGTATGAAAGCCGTTTTATGCGTGCTTACTTCTACTTCTGCTTGGTTCGCCAATATGGTGATGTACCTTTGGTGACCAAACAAATCACGGCAGAAGAAGTCAATTCGTTAGAACGGACTTCGGCAGATAAAATCTTTAAGTTCATCATAGATGAATGTGCGGAAATCCAATCATTGATTATCGAAGATTACAGTAATCTGGGAGAATTTTCTACAGGTACGGAAGAGACCGGTCGCGCGGACCGACTTGCCGTGCTCGCATTGAAAGCCCGTGCTGCCTTGTATTGGGCCAGCCCGCTGTTCAATCCAAGTGGTGACAAGGAACGCTATCATATGGCAGCTTTGTATGCCAAAGAGTTGCTCGATGCTGCCGATAAACGTGGCAAAGGCCTTACTGCCAATTATGCGGATTTGTGGGATGCCGGAAGTTTCAATACGCCCGGCATTATGAAGGAAATCCTCTACGGTCGCCGTTATTATAAAAAATCATCCGGCGATAACTTAGTGGAAACCAACAATTACCCTGTGGGCATTGAAGGTGGTAAGGGAGGAAACTGTCCTACTCAGAATTTAGTCGATGCTTACGATATGCTCAACGGTAAATCGATCGGTGAAGACGGCTCGGGGTATGATGAGAAGAATCCTTATCAGGATCGCGATCCGCGCCTGGAGGCTACGGTAGCTGTAAACGGTGCACAATGGCCTACTTATTCCGGTGCCGCCAAGATTGAAACATTCCAGGGGGGCATCAATGGTGAGCCTTTGACTGGAGCCACACCGACAGGCTATTACCTCAAAAAACTTTGTAACGGTGCCATCTCATTGGCCAGCAATAGCAAGTTTAAGGAGTCTCGTCATACTTGGTTGACTTTCCGTCTGGGCGAAGTTTATTTGAATTATGCAGAAGCTGTATTCAAGTATCTGGGTGGCGCAGATATTACCAGCATGGAATTCCCGATGTCGGCCCGTGCTGCTGCCAGCAAGACACGCCAACGTGCTGGTATGCCGGACTTTGAACAAGGAATGGATGCCAATACATTCTGGACTAAGTTGTGTAACGAACGCTTTGTTGAACTGGCTTTCGAAGGGCATCGTTTCTGGGATGTCCGTCGTTGGAAAGAGGCTGATAAATATTTCAAGAATATTGTTGAAATGAAGCTGGTTAAGGAAGCCGATGGAAGCATTACTTACGTGCGCAAGAATGTATCACGCCAATGGGATGACAAGATGTATTTGTTCCCGATTCCCCAATCAGAAAGATCGAAAAATCCAAATCTGACACAGAATCCGGGTTGGGAATAAAGGAATATATTTTAAACAAAAGTTATGTAAAGTAGAGATTGAATTCAATCAAGAAAGAAGAGCGACTGTGAAGCCGCTCTCTTTTCGTATAAATAATAATATACTAATTTATGAGAAAAATACTATTAATCATGCTGTCGCTTCTATCCGTTCTTCAGATAGAAGCACAGAAGACAATTGACTTATCCGGAGACTGGAATTTTGAAATAGACAGGCAGGATATAGGAGAAAAAGAAAAGTGGTTTAACCAAACATTGCAAGATGTGATTGAACTGCCCGGTTCAATGCCCGAGAGGCTGAAGGGAGATGATGTAACGGTTCGTACCCGGTGGACCGGTAGTCTTTATGATAGTTCTTATTACTACAATCCGTATATGGAGAAGTATCGCAGAGAAGGTAACGTAAAGCTGCCGTTTTTCTTAACGCCTGATAAACATTATGTAGGAGTAGCTTGGTATCAAAAAGAAATTAATCTTCCTAAAGATTGGAAAAAAGAACGTATTGTGTTGGTTCTGGAACGTCCGCATATTGAGTCTACTGTTTGGGTAAATGGGCATAAGGTGGGGATGCAGAATAGTTTATGTGTAGCACACATATATGATGTCACCCGATATGTACGTCCCGGAAAATGTAATATAACCATCAGAATAGATAATCGCATTAAAGAAATTAATGTAGGACCGGATTCACATAGTATTACAGACCAGACTCAGGGAAACTGGAATGGAATTGTGGGGCGGATATGTTTGCAGGCTACACCACATGTCTATTTTGATGATATTCAGGTATTCCCGGAACCGGAACAGAAACTCGCAAGAGTGAAATTGCGTATTAAATCTTCTAACAAAAGCTCAACCACAGCGCAGGTGAGATTGTCAGCTGAGAGTTTTAATGCAGAAAAGAAGCACATACTTCCGGTTTTAATGCAAGAAGTGAAAGTGAAACATGGCATAGCAGAGCAAGAGATTGTTTTACCTATGGGAGATGATATGCTACTTTGGGATGAATTTAATCCGGCATTGTATAAACTGACGGCTGAAATCAGTACCGGCAAAGGGAAAGAGGTAAAAGAAATTCAGTTTGGTATGCGCCGTTTTGAGATTAAAGGCAAATGGTTTTATGTGAATGGTCGTAAAACGATGTTGCGCGGAACAGTAGAGAACTGCGATTTCCCTTTAACAGGTTATGCTCCTATGGATGTGGAAAGTTGGGAAAGGGTTTTTCGCATTTGTCGTAGTTATGGGTTGAATCATATGCGATTCCACTCTTTCTGTCCTCCTGAAGCAGCTTTTATAGCTGCCGACCTTGTAGGATTCTATTTGCAGCCTGAAGGCCCAAGTTGGCCTAATCATGGTCCTAAACTAGGATTGGGACAGCCCATTGACAAATATTTAATGGATGAAACCATAGCACTGACCAAAGCCTATGGTAATTATGCCTCTTATTGTATGTTGGCATGTGGAAATGAGCCGAGCGGACGTTGGGTGGACTGGGTTACCAAATTCGTGGATTATTGGGAGAATACAGATCCGCGTAGAGTATATACAGGAGCATCAGTTGGTGGCGGATGGCAATGGCAACCTCGTAACCAATATCATGTGAAAGCTGGTGCTCGTGGGCTTACCTGGAGGCAAAAGCGCCCGCAAACCAACGATGACTATCACATGCAGAGCCGCATTGATACAGTGAGTCAGCCATACGTATCACATGAGACAGGCCAGTGGTGTGTATTCCCTAATTTTAACGAGATACGGAAATATACCGGAGTGAACAAAGCCAAAAATTTTGAAATATTCCGTGATATTCTGAATGATAACCAGATGGGAGAAGTTCTGGAGGAAGTAGTGGTAACCGGTATGCAAAAAATGGACAAGCGCCTTTTCACGGGAGCTGCAACAAAAC
>ENA-UEQN01002194-UEQN01002194.1-human-gut-metagenome-genome-assembly--contig:-NODE-2194-length-14092-cov-6.491973_pt1 | contig 14092 bp, 13 predicted proteins | sample MGYA00242940_ERZ507944 | MGnify/ENA primary metagenome ERZ507944 (study PRJEB26167, sample SAMN06115449) | human gut metagenome | host: Homo sapiens | place: China:Fujian | collected 2015-08-20... | reverse complement strand
CCGGGGAGCCGGCTGCTGGGGCCGGGGAGCCGGGGCGGGCGCGGGCGCTGCCTTTTCCACGGGCTTTTCGGCAGGCTTTTCTGCGGGTTTGGGGGCCGCGGCGGGGGCGGGCTTCTTTTCGCCCAGCTTAAAGTACTCGCCGAAGTCCTTGACGGCGTGCTGCTGGGTGTAGTGCTCCATCACAAAATTGAGCTCCTCGCCGGAGAGCACCGTCTGCGGCTTTTTGGCCTCGCCGCCGAAGCGCTGCTGCAGCAGCGCGGTCAGGTCCTTGCCGCTTATATTCAGGTCTTTGGCGACCTCGTTCAGTTTAACTTTTTCGATCATCTATCCAAGTCCTCCTCATCATCACTCATCATTGCCCGGATACCACCGGCGAAGTTTTCATCGCAGACCGCCAGAATGCCGGTATTTTTGCCGGTATAGCGGCTGAGGGTCTGCATCGTACAGGGAAGAGAAATTACCGGGATATCCGGCAGCTTTTGCCGGAGCCGCGCGGCGCTGCGGGGGGAAAGATCCTGCGCCAGCAGGAGAAGATGGGCTTCCCCCTTTTCCGCTTTTTCCACGGCGGCATCCATGCCGGTGGTGAGCCGGCCGGCCCGGCGGCACAGGGAGATGAATCCCAGCACCTTTCTTTGGGTCACATCATTCATCGGCGGCGTTCAGCTCCTCTTCCAGTTTTGCCATCACCTCATCGGGTACGGGGCATTGGAAGGCACGCTCCAGCCGTTTGGCCTTCTGTGCCTTGCGGAGGCACTCGACCTTGCGGCAGAGATAAGCACCGCGGCCGGCCATCCGCCCGGTGGGGTCTACATGGACCTCGCCCTGCGGGGTATGGACAATGCGTACCAGCTCTTTTTTGGGGAAATGCTCGCCGCAGCCGGCGCACATTCTTACGGGGATCTTCTTTTGCTGCACTGTGAGTGCCTCCTTTCTTTATGATTACTCTTCCTTGGCGGGTTCCTCCTCGCCGTAGAAGCCGCTTTCGGGACGGATATCGATCTTCCAGCCAGTCAGGCGGGCCGCCAGGCGGGCGTTCTGGCCCTTATTGCCGATGGCGAGCGAAAGCTGGTGATCCGGCACGGTGACGCGGCAGCTGTGGGTATCGGCGTCCAGGATCTCCACGCCCAAAACGGTGGCGGGAGAAAGCGCCGCGGAAATGTAGGCGGCGGGGTCATCGCTGTAATTGACGACATCGATCTTTTCGCCGCCCAGCTCCTCCACGATGGTATTGACACGGGCGCCCTTGGGGCCGATGCAGGCGCCGATGGCATCCACATTCTCATCCCGGCTGGAAACGGCCAGCTTGCTGCGGGAGCCCGCCTCGCGGGCGATGGAACGGATCTCGACGGTGCCATCGTAGATTTCGGGGACATTCATCTCGAAGAGACGCTTGACCAGGCCGGGGTGGGTGCGGGAAATCATAAGGCGGGGGCCCTTTTCGGTGTTCTGCACATCCACCACATATACCTTGATGCGCTGACCCTCGGTGAAGGTCTCATCGGGGATCTGCTCGGTCTTAGGCAGCACGGCTTCGCTGCTGCCGATCTCCAGGGTGACATTGCCGCGGACGGGATCCACCCGCAGCACCTTGGCGGAAACGATATCGTGCTGGCGGCTCTCATACTCCTTGAGCAGCAGGCCCTTTTCGGCCTCCCGGATACCCTGATGGATGGAGGATTTGGCCGCCTGGGCCGCGATGCGTCCGAACTTTTTAGGATCAAGGGCGACTTCCAGCACACTTCCGGCGGTGATGCCGCTCTGGTACTTGGCAGCATCCTCCACGCTGATCTGGGTGGTTGGGTCCTCGACCTCCTCCACGACATCCTTGCGCAGCGCCACATAGAAGCGGCCGGTCTCGGGATCGATCTCCACGACGCTGTTTTCGCTGTTAAAGGGGTCCTTCTTGATGGCCTGGGCGATGGCGGTCTGGATCTTTTCGATCATATAATCCACCGGGATGCCTTTTTCCTTCTCCAGCATCTTCAGGGCATCAAAGAGGTTAAATTCCTCCTGGGGTTTCTTCTTGGCTCTTGCAGCGCTCATTTGCTTACTCCTCCACTAAAATCATTATACAGACGGATAAACGCGGTTTCGCCGCGTTCCACATTCATTTCGGTTTCTTCATCCAGCAGCAGGGTCAAGGTGCCATCGCGGTAATCGGTAAGGGTGCCGATGAAATCCCGCACGCCCTCCACCGGGCGGATGAGCCGCACCAGCAGCTGCTGGCCCATCAGGGCCTCGAAGTGCCAATCGCGGGTGAGGGCGCGCTCGATGCCGGGGGAGGACACCTCCAGCGTGTAGCTGCCATCGATGGGGTCGGCTTCATCCAGCACATCGCTGATCGCCCGGGAAAAGGCCTCGCAGCTATTGATATCGATGCCGCCCTCTTTATCGACATAGTACCGCAGGTACCAGCCGCTGCCCTCCTTCTCGTAGACGACATCCCACAGCTGCAGGCCCATTTCTTCCAGAATGGGAGCTGCCAGCTCCTCCGCTATGGCGGCGGTATTCTTTTTGGCCATCGCTTTGCCTCCTAACATAAAGGAAAGAGCGGGTCGCCCCACTCTTTCTTTCTACTACCATATTCCAAATAATACTGTATCACAAATTGCAAGGCTTTGCAAGCACTATTTTGCACAAAAAGGGCGGTTTCATCGCAAAAAAGCGGCATTTTTCCGCCAAAGCTCACCCGGTGTACTCCTCGCAGCGGTAGCGGGGCTTGCCCTGGCTCTTTTTGCCGTACTCAATGGCGTGCTGCGGGCAGCCGCAGATACAGGCCATGCAGTGGGTACAATGCCCCTCCCAGTGGGGTTTGCCCTCCCGCATCACGATGCAGTTGGTGAAGCACATTTTGGCGCAGCGGCCACAGCCATTGCAGACCGGGGTGGTGTAAAAGGGGCTGCTTTTAATGCAAAAGTGATAGAAGAAACGGTTGACAATGCCGCTTTTTAGGCGGTCGGCCAGGGTCAGCTTTCCCCCCCGGGAAGGGCTGATCCCCTGCGATGAGGGCGGCGGCTTCCAGAAGGGGCTCCCGCGCGGCATCAATGATCTTCTTCGCCTCTTCCTCTCCTGGCACCGGGAACATGGCCACATAGTTTTCCGGCATCACCAGCGGCCACACGCCGCGGTATTCCAGGCCCAGCTCCCCGCAGAGCTTGCGCAGGCGGGGCCCGGCCGCACCGATATCATCCCCGCAGGTGAGGACGAAATAGGCTTTTCTGCTGCCATCAAAGCCGGTGCGGCGCAGCAGATCGGCAAAGACATGGGGGATCTGCCAGCCGTAGGTGGGACAGACAAAGACCCACGGTTTTTCGGAATGGAGGGAAGGCGCCAGGCCGCTTTTGAGGGCGGGGGCGGCATCCTCGGCGGTATCGTGCAGATGATCTGCCAGCAGCTGCGCGGCCCAGCGGCTGTTGCCGGTGCCGGTGAGGTAATAGATCATGCGGAAAAGCCTTCTTTCGGTTAGATTTATTCGGCCCAGTTCTGCAAAAGGCCATCGTAAACGGCGGTCTGGTGCTTGAATTCCTCGTAAAGGGCGTGGGCCCGGCCCAGGCGGTTTTCAAACAGGGCCCGATAGTAGCGGCGTGTGACCACATAGGTGCTGAGGGAGATGCGCTTGTAGTAGTAGCCGGCGGTATCCATCATATCGGCGTACTCGTACATCAGGTCCCACAGGGCGTTGATGGCCTCGGTCTCGGGCTTTTCCACATTCTGCACTGCCTGCAGCTGACCCACGATCTCATCCAGCAGGCCGCTATCCATAATGCCGGCGGCGGCGAAGCTATCGCCCTTTTCCATGGCCTCACAGTAGGCTGCGTAATCCCGCTCGAAGCGGCGGCAGCTTTCCCCCGCCACGGCCTCGTAGCTCTCCTTGAACGCGCGGTAATCGGCCAGCACCTCATCCAGCACGCCAAAGTACCGGTAGCTGCCCAGCAGCGCCAGCATCTCATCGGAAAGGGTAGTGGGCGAGGCCTGCAGCTTTTTGAGCAGCAGCGGCGAGGCCGTGACCCCATTTTGCAGCAGTACAGCGGCGGTTTCGGTATCATCATTGGCCACAGCCAGGTCCAGCAAATTGCCGGTTTGGGCGCTTTCCACCCCGTAGCGCAGGGCCACAGTGGTGCTGTCCCCTTCGGGAAGGGCGGCCTCCTCCGCCGAGAGCGGGAAATGGGCCAGGTAAAGCGACAGCCGTTCGGCATTCCCCATGGCGGTGCAGCAGTAGGCAATGGAAGGCGCCGTGCAGCCGGTATCGGTGTGCTGCTCCTCCAGAGTGGAAAGCAGCTGATGCCAATCCTGGCGCTCCGCTATGGTCAAGGCGGCGGGCTCCACCCAGTAGAGATTGCGGTTTTCCCCGGTGGCACCGGCTTTGACCACCAGCTCCACCGTTTCGGCATTGCCGCTTTGCAGCGCGGCCCACAGTAGGCCGTCGCCATTGCGGTCGGTCACCGAAACATTGCCCTCATTGAGCAGCAGACGCAGGGTGTCATTTTCCCCGTGGCGGGCCGCCCACAAAAGCTGCTCCGACTGTACCCGCAGCACCGATTCCTTTTCCAGCCAGCCCTGGCACAGCACCGTGACGACCCGGAGGGCCGGCTCCCCCTGCTGCATGGCCCGCAGCCGCAGGCACAGGGCATGGGACTCGCCATCGGCCAGGAGAGCCTGTAATTCGGCATCGGCGGCGACGGCGCTGGCGCTTTCGCCGGTGATGGGATCGGTGAGAAGAACGGCATAGCGGTTCAGGCCCTCATCCTCCCCGGAAAGATAATTTTCCGGCAGCTTCCCGCCCTGCTGCGCCCACACGCGCACGATGAAAAGATCCTCACAGGCGGTCCATTCCTCCACCGGCAGCACATTGATGCCGAAGGAGGCCCGCAGATCCAGAAGGGGCCGGTTCTGCTCATCGATGCAGTAGCACAGGGTCACAGCTTTACCCTCCACCGCGGCGGGCTGCAGCACCCAGTTCTGCGCGCCGATGGTCAAAGCGGCGGGGTCGCCATCCGAGACGACCGAGCCGGAAAGGCCCAGCTGCTCCCACAGGGCGGCGTTATCGGGATCGGCCAGCCACTGAGGGCGGTCTTCCTCCGCGGCGGCAAATACCGCGGACAGTTTGTATTCTTTTTGCGCGCTGCAGGCAGTCAAAAATATCAGCATGACCGCCAGCAGCAGCGCCGTCCATCGTTTTAGCATAAGTCACTCCCAAAAATGGTTTTGTGCGGATATTTTACCATACTGCGGCAAAAAAGGCAAACGCAGGGGATGAACAAACTGTAAAAAAAGCCCCGGAACGGGCGGTTCCGGGGTGAGATGAGGGGCTGTTCAGCGGCGCAGAGCCTTGAGCTCAGCCTTGTGCTCCGGGGGGACGCGGAAGCTCTCCACTGCCTTTTGGATGGTTTTTTGCCGTACCCAGGGGGAAAGGCGGTCTTCGGTGAGGTAGGGCAGGATCTCCTCATACCGGAAGGCGAGCGCCGTGGCGAAATACCACGCCTGCATCATGCGGATGTAGTAGTGATCGCTTTCCACCGCGGCCACCCAGGCCGGGTACTCCGGGGAAAAATCCTCCCGCAGGTAGTGGGTCATTAGCATCTCGATGGCGAAGCGGACGGTGTAGGGGTGGGCATCCCCCAGCCAGCGGGTGACGCAGGGCAGCAGCTTTTCGCGGTTTTTGGCAAAGCAGACGGGCTTTAACAGGTCGCAGGTGGCCCAGTTATCGATCCGCGGCAGAAAGCGCTCCAGCCACGGCATCAGGGCCTCAAAGCTCTTTTCCCTCATCAGCAGCAGGGCATGGAGATTATTTTCCTCGTAGTAGGTGTGGGGCAGCTCCCGCAGGAAGAGTGCGGCCTGCGGCGTTTTGGCCAGGGCGGCGGCATAGCGGCGCAGGGCGGGCATCCGCACCCCGATGACGCGCTCCCGCGCCACCCCCGGCATGAGGGCGGCATGGAAGGCACGGTATTTTTCATCCCGCAGGGCAAACAGGGCTTCGGTGATCTCTCGCATGGGCGGCCTCCTTTTGGGGCTTTGGATGATAGGATTCTACCGCAAATAGGGTAAAAGCGCAAGAAGGGGCGGCCTGACCCACAAGGGAGGGCAGACCGCCGGAAGAAAAACATGGATAATATCAGTGCTTGGGGACCAACAGGGCCCGCATGGCATTGAGGATGGCCAGCACCAGCACGCCCACATCGGCAAAGACAGCGATCCACATGTTGGCATCGCCGGTGGCGCCCAGCACCAGTACCAGCGCCTTGACCGCCAGGGCGAAGATAACATTCTGCCAGACGATCTTCATGGTGCGGCGGGAAAGCCGAACGGCCAGCGCCAGCTTGCTGGGGGCATCGTCCATCAGGACGATATCAGCGGCCTCAATGGCGGCATCGCTGCCCAGGGCGCCCATGGCGACACCGACATCGGCGCGGGCCAAAACAGGAGCATCATTGATGCCATCGCCGACGAACACCAGAGGAGAACCAGTTTGCAGCAGCTCCTCCACCGCGGTCACCTTATCGGCGGGCAGCAGCTCGGCCCGGTATTCATCCAGACCAAGCTCCCCAGCCACAGCCTGGGCTACGGCGGTCTTATCGCCGGTCAGCATCACGGTCTTTTCCACGCCCTCGGCCTTGAGGGCCCGAATGGCCTCGGCGGAATCGGGCTTGGGGGTATCGGCGATGACCAGATAGCCGAGATAATCATTATCGGCCGCCATGTGGATAACGGTGCCGACCTCGGCGACCTCCCGGCAGGGAACGCCGATTTCCTTCATTAGGCGCTCATTGCCGGCGTAGATATGACGGCCGTCAATGACTGCTTCAATACCGCGGCCGGTGTGGTCCTTGGCGTCCTCGATCTCTTTTTCGATGGGCTTGCCGTAGGCGGCCACCACCGACTGGGCAATGGGATGATGAGAGAAGCTCTCGGCAGCGGCGGCGGTCGCCAGCAGGTCGTCCTCGGTTCCGGCGGCGGGGACGATATGGGTGACGGTAAAGCTGCCCTTTGTCAGGGTGCCGGTCTTATCGAATACGACGGTTTTGGCCTTAGCCAGCGTTTCCATATAGCCGGCGCCCTTTACCAAGATGCCGCAGCGGGAAGCCCCGCCGATACCGCCGAAGAAGGTGAGCGGTACGCTGACAACCAGTGCGCAGGGGCAGGAAACGACCAGGAATACCAGGGCTCTTTCCACCCAGGTGCCCCAGGACTGGGAGAAGAACAGAGGCGGAATGACCGCCAGCAGGGCGGCGCCGATCACAACGCAGGGGGTATACCAATGGGCAAAGCGGGTGATGAAGCTTTCCACCCTGGCCTTTTGGTCGGCGGCGTTTTCCACCAGTTCCAGGATCTTGGCGGCGGTGGATTCGCCGTAGGCGCTTTGGGTCTGAACCGTAATGACACCGGTGAGATTTACCGTACCGCTGACCACCGGATCGCCCTCCGCCTTATCCTGCGGCAGGCTTTCGCCGGTCAGGGCGGCGGTATCCACAGCGGTGGAGCCCTCCAGGATCACGCCATCCAGCGGGATCTTTTCGCCGGGGCGGACGATGATGGTCTCCCCTACTTCCACTTCATCGGGGTCCACCTTTTCTTCCTGTCCATTCCGCACCACATTGGCGTAATCGGGGCGGAGATCCATAAGCTGGGTGATGTTGCGGCGGGTCTTGCCCACGGCAACGCCCTGGAACCATTCACCGATCTGATAGAACAGCATAACGGCGACGGCTTCCCGGTAATCGCCCAGTACAAAGGCGCCGATGGTGGCGACCGACATGAGGAATTCCTCGTCCATCAGGTCACCGTGCAGGATCTTGCGGATAGCACCCCACAGGACATCCCAGCCGACAATGAAATATGGCACACAGTAGGCCAAAAGCTGCCAGATGCCCTCCAGCGGGAGAACGAACCACACCAGTGCCAGCAGTACCGCCGCGGCGATAATGCGGGCCAGATGCTTTTTCTGTTTTCTTGTCATTTCGGTAATCCCCTTTCCCCGGTGATGGCGGAAAATATTACTTGAGCAGGATGCGGCAATCGGGTTCCACGCGCTTGCAGGTCTTTACCACTTCGGCCAGGATGTCATCGTAGCGGGCGTCATCGGCCTCCAGGGTGAGCTTCTGGGCCAGGTAGCTGACACGGGCATAGGTCACGCCATCAATTTTGGAAATGGCTTCCTCCATCTTGGCGGCGCAGTTGGCGCAATCCAGGTCTTCCAGCATGTAGGTCTTTTTCATGTTAATTTTCCTCCTTGGATGAATGATTGGTGGGATGGGAATGGTGGTCATGCTCGGTCAGGTGCTCAAAGCCCTGCCCAATGATGGTACGGACATGGTCATCCGCCAGGAAATAGTAGATGGTCTTGCCCTCCCGGCGGGAGGCGACCAGCTTATTTTCCCGCAGCACCTTAAGCTGGTGCGAGATGGCGGATTGGGTCATACCCAGCAGCTCCGCGATGGCGCAGACACACAGCTCCGATTCAAACAGCGAATACAGAATCCGCATGCGGGTGGTATCGCCGAACACCTTGAAGAGATCCGAAAGGTCACAGATCAGCTCCTCCGGGGGCAGCTCCTGCCGCACCGTTTGCAGGATGGCAGTATGGTCATGCTTTGGCATCATTTCGACCTCCATTCATATGTTTTCTTGTTCATATGATAGCACGCTCATATGTTATTGTCAACAGAAAATTTGATTTTTCTTTGACAAAATATCAAAAAACAGGGGCGGCGAGAGGAATCGGCCGGAGGCCAGGAGCGCCCGCAGGCAGGCTTATGCCCGGCGTAGACGGGCTGATGCCTGTCAAGGGCAGCGACGCCGCATCCGACGATTCCTCTCGCCGCCCTGGAAAAGGACGCCAAAAAGCCCGGAAAACCGAGGTTCTCCGGGCCAACGGGGAATATCAAACTCAGCGGTAGTCTTTCCGCTCGTTTAGGCGCTTCTTTTCTTCGGGCTTCAGGTCCAGGCCGATGGTACCGCCGGGGTTCATGGTGTAATCGGGGTCAAAGTAATTCTTGAGCACCCGGAACACCCCGTACTCCTTCTCGCCGATATAGCCCTCCAGCCAGGGGGCAAACATCTTGCCGATGCCATGGTGGTGGGAGATGGCCGCGCCGGATTTCTGGATGGCATCCAGAATGGTGGTGTGGTAGCGCTTAAATTCAGCGGCATCGTTCATCCGGGTGATGAAGATGAAGTACAGGTTGGCGCCCTGCGGGTAGCAGTGGCTCATGTGGGTGGTCACGATGGTATTGGGCAGGGCGTGGCAGACTTCCCGGACATCGCGGTGTACCTGCGCCATATTGGACCAGTTGACGCTGCATTCCAGCGTATCGGTGATGACGCTGAAATCCATGAGGGTATCGCGGAGGTAAGGGTCATTGAAGCGGCCCTTTTCCCAGCTCTTGGTCACATAGCCGGTCATGGGCATGGCACCAAAGCGGCGGGCAATGCGGTGGATATTCTTCGCCACATTTTTGGAAAAGCCCTTTTCGCCATCGGTAAAGCCCAGGAACATACAGCGCTCCATATCCTTGTAGCCCAGCTTATCCAGCAGCGGGGCCAGCGGGGTCTCATCCACATTGTAGAGCTTGAGCATCAAGTGGGTCTCTTCGGGGTCGGAAAGGCGAAACACCGAGGAATAGCCGCATTCGCACTGCATCATCTCCCGGGCGGCCGCCATGGCGGTCTCCCAATCCCGGAACATGTAGGAGAAGCGCTTTCGGTTTTCCGGCTGCCAGCGGAATACCTTGAGGGTCACCTCGGTCAGCACGCCGAAGGTCCCCTCCGAGCCCATCATGATCTGGTTGAGATCGGGGCCGGTGGCCTCCCTGGGATAATGGGGAGTGACGATGCGGCCGATGGGGGTGGCGTACTTCTGCGAAAGGACGATATCGGCGATGGTGCCATAGTAAGTGCTGTTTTGTCCCGCGCCGCGGGTAACCACCCAGCCGCCCACGCTGCTGTACTCGAAGGACTGGGGGAAATGGCCGCAGGTATACTGCCGCTTGGCGCCAAAGCGATTGGGGGCATCCTGCAGGGCTTCCTCCAGCGCGGGGCCGGAAAGTCCCGCCTGCACCGTGATGGTCTGGTCCACCTCATTGAAGCTGAGGATCTTATTGAAGCGCTTGCGCATATCCAGCGAGATGCCGCCCTTGATGGGCTCCACGCCGCGGGTAACGGAGCTGCCGCCGCCGTAGACATACAGCGGGATATGGTGCTGTGCCGCATAGCAGACGATCTTCTCCACCTGCTCGGCGGTATCGGGGTAGACCACCACATCCGGTAGGCTGTCGATCTGTTTGTGCCTCAAACGGAGAAGATCGTAGCCGGTGCAGCCGTAGGCCACCGAAAGTCTTTCGTAATCCCCCGTGGTAACAAATTCTTTCCCGACGATCTTTTTCAGCGCCTCCAGGTGCTCCGGGGCGATGCGAGAGGGGTGATCCGGGAGAGAGACCTGATCAAAGCCGATATCATCGGTGTAGTTCCGGAAGTCCTCATCGGTCATATGGAAGGCTTCCTTCATCATCTTGTAGAGGGATTCCTTGGGGTACTTGAAAAACGCGGGATCGCCCCAGCGGAAGATGGAACGATAGCTGCCCGCCGGGGCGGGAGTCAGCAGCCACTTGGGCTCGAAGCCTTTGTACGGTTTATTGCTCATGGTCATTCTCCTTTTCGGTTTTCTCTTCCAGCAGGCCGGAGGTGATGATGATATCCACCCCCAAGCCCAGCACATTGGGCAGCACCGCTTCTCCCCGCTTCATCGGACGGGTCACACGGGCGCGGTTAATTTCCCGCATGACATCGAAAATTTTATCCTTGGGTATTTCGGCCGAGGTGCGTACACTGATGACCGGGACCTCCGGAAAAACGGTGCGCACCGTGGTGCAGAGGGTGCGGGTAGGGCAGGTCATCTCGGCCGTGGCGAACTGTTCCCCCCGTTTACAGGCATTGCCGGTGACGGTAAAACGGCCGTCCCGCTCTTCGATGCGCAGGGTGCAGCCCCGGGGACAGACGATGCAGGTCAGCTCAGTCATGCTCCATCACCTCAATTTCCAGTTTGATCTGCGAAGCCGCGGTCAGCGCCTTGGCGGAAAGATCCAGCTCCAGCCGTTCCATCTCCGGCGGGCGGAGGAAGGGGTACCGGCGGGTGTATATTTCCCGGCCATCGGCTGTAATGACAAGGCGGCAGGGGCCCAGGTTTTCCCGGCTGCGGAAGTAGAGGGGCACAGCGGAACGGTCGGCTGCAACATCCAGCCGCTGGGGCACAGCATACAGCAGCCCCTCCCCCGCCATGATGGGAATGAGGGTTCTTTGCTGCCCCGGACGGTACCGGGCCGCGCTTTTTCCGGCGGCTTCTCCGCTTTCGGAGACATAGTCCACCAGGTCATTGACATGCAGGGCATTGCCGCAGGAGAATACACCGGGGACCGAGGTCATCAGCCCGGCATCGCAGATGGGGCCTTTGGTTTTGGGATCGATGGCCGCGCCAAGGCCCTCGGCCAGCTCGTTCTCCGGGATGAGCCCGACCGAAAGGATGAGGGCATCGCATTCCACGATCTGTTCGGTGCCGGGGATGGGAACCATGCACTCATCCACCTGGGAAATTTCCACCGCAGTCAGTCGATCCTGTCCAAAAACGCGGGTGACGGTATGGGAGAGATAAAGCGGGATATTGTAATCATGCAGGCACTGGTGGATATTGCGGGTGAGCCCGGAGGGGGTGGATTTGGCCTCGTAGACGCCCAGCACCTGGGCGCCCTCCAGCGTAAGGCGGCGAGCCATGATAAGACCGATATCCCCGCTGCCGAGGATGACACACTTCCGGGTGGGCAGCTGACCCAGCAGGTTGGTAAAATGCTGGGCACACCCGGCAGTAAAGACCCCGGCCGGGCGGGTGCCATGGATGGAGACCTGCTTGGCAGTCCTCTCCCGGCAGCCGGTGGCCAGCACCAGCGCTTTGGCGGCCACCGTTTCCACGCCATCCCGGTTTACCAGGGTGACGGCAAAACCCTCAACGGTCTTTTGGATGCGGGTGACGAAGGTGAGGGTCCTCGCTTGCAGCCCCAGGGCATGAAATTCATCGATGAAACGGCCAGCGTATTCCGGGCCGGAGAGCTTTTCCCCATACCGCACCAGGCCAAAGCCATCGTGGATGCACTGTTTGAGGATACCGCCCAGGCGGGCTTCCCGCTCGATGAGAAGAACCTGAGCGCCGTTTTGGTGGGCGGCAATGGCCGCGGCCAGCCCGGCCGGTCCCCCGCCGATGACCAGAACATCAACGGTAAGCATGCTTTCTCCCTCCTTCGTCATTTGGTTTTGCCATAGGTGATGACCGCTTGCTCAGAGGATTTTCTGACCTCCTCCAATGGGCAGTCCAGATATTCGGCGATAATTTGAGTAACCAGTGGTGAGCAGAACCCGCCCTGGCAGCGGCCCATGCCGGGCCGCACCCGTTTTTTGATGCCATCCACCGTGGGAACCGGGATGGGCGAACGCAGGGCATCCAGAATTTCTCCCTTGCTTACCTCCTCGCAGCGGCAGATGATGATGCCGTAATCAGGGTTCTGTCGAATCAACGCTGCCCGGCCTTCATCATCCATTTCCCGCAGGATGGGCGGGCCGTGACGGATGGGATCGTAGTTTTCGTTCTTTTCCACCGGTTTAAGCGTGGAAAGATAATCGACCGCCATTTTTTCGATATCCAGCGCGACGGCCGGGGCAGTGGTAAGCCCTGGAGACTGGATACCGGCACAGTGCAGAATGTTGCCGGTTTTGCGGCCCATTTCGATGATGAAGTCCTCTTCGAAGGTGGGGGCGCGCACCCCGGTAAAGTAGGTAATGATATCCCCCTGGGAAAGGGTGTGCATGGTGCGCTGCTGCTTTTGGAATACATGGTCGATGCTTTCCCGGTGGGTTTCGGTGTTTTCTTTTTCCCAGGTTTCTATGGCATCGGGGCCAACCAGCAGGTTATCGTGGACGGTATGCAGAATGCCGCCACCTTTGGAGTGGTGAGTGTTCCGGGCAATATCCATGACGGAGGCGATGGTGTGCATATAGACCCCGGCCTTTTTATCCAGGATGGAATTGGTGCCGCGGCGAGGATGGATGGAGAAGAAGCGGTCCCTCGCCATAGCGGCGATCTCCTCCGCGAAAACACCGGCGGCATTGATGACCAACGCGGGATAAACGGTGCCGCGGTTGGTGGTGACGCTATGTATTTTGCCATCCTGTACCTCCATGCCCAGCACGGCGGTATTCAGCGAGACCTCGGCACCGTTCTGCACGGCGTTTTCGGCATAGGCGATGGTAAGCCCATAGGGACAGACACAGCCGGAGGACGGATTGGAGATGGCGAAGGCAAAACGGAGATTGGGCTCCCGGCGACGCAGCTTCTCCCCGGAGATGAGCTCGGTATCGGCGATGCCATCCCGATTTTTACGGACGCGGCAATAGAGGGCAATGAGGGGCTTAAGCCAGGCCTTTTCGAAACAGACATACTGCCCCACCCGCTTAAAGGGAACATCAAGTTCCCGGCAGAGCTGATCGTACATGGCATTTCCTCGGCGGACATAGTGGTGCTTGAGAGAGCCGCGGGAAAGATCGATGCCGGGGTGGACCTCGCCGTCATTGCGGCCGGAAGCCTGCAGCGCCAGATCGGCTTCCTTTTCCACCAGCAGGATATCCAGCTGCCATTTGGAAAGCTCCCGGGCGATGGAGGCCCCGGAAATGCCCCCGCCGATGATGAGGACATCCGGTTTTCTGCCTTCCAGCGCGGTATCCCGCAGAGTGGGGATGCGGATGGACTGCTCCCCTGCCTCATCGCAGCGGATATCATTGACCACATGGGTGGTACTGTATTTTTCGGCCGCCAGGGAACAGGCCTCTATCACTTTCTCCCAAGTGGGCAGTCGACCGCTGAGGACAATATTTCCCTCCGAAAGCGTGGCCGTTACCGCCGGGCCAAAGCGTTTTTTCAGCCGCCGGTTTATCCTGCGGATGTTCATTTTCCGGCACCTCCTGTTCGTGTCGGTCAAACGACCGACTCTATACCCAAATGATAGCGCCTGCCGGGAGAGATGTCAAGAAGGTAAATGACCGGATGAGAGAAATTTTT
>ENA-UEQN01002182-UEQN01002182.1-human-gut-metagenome-genome-assembly--contig:-NODE-2182-length-14149-cov-4.555216_pt1 | contig 14149 bp, 13 predicted proteins | sample MGYA00242940_ERZ507944 | MGnify/ENA primary metagenome ERZ507944 (study PRJEB26167, sample SAMN06115449) | human gut metagenome | host: Homo sapiens | place: China:Fujian | collected 2015-08-20... | reverse complement strand
TCCATCACCACCCTTCCAGCGCAATTGAGGATCTTTATCTGTGATACCTATATATCGTTTATTGTTTGCGATACAAGTCAATATATATAACGTATAAAGTGTTTCAGTTTTATTATTCGTGTCAGTTGCCATCATTTTTCTCCGAGTATGTTTTTTTGTTATTATACTACAATACGATAATTTTTCCAAATATTTCAGAGGGAAAACAACCTTTTGGCACCGTGGCGTGTGCTTGGCATAGACAAGTATTTGCGCCAAAAAAGTATAATCCGAACTTTTTACTCATCAAAAGTGATTGGTTCGGATTTACTTATTATTTAGAGAATTTGCGCAAATATAAAGGACATTCTATTTTAATCAATGCAAATATCAACCTGTTTTCAGTTGTCTTGTAGAAATATCTGGATTTTATATCTCCATTGAAGTATCCCTGTGCAGGCGGTTGTGATGATTATACGATTAAAGTTACGATCAAAAAAGGAGAAAGCAATTTAGTAAACAAAGACGGCGGCGATAAAACGTTGACCGTGAATTGCAACAACGGTAACGTTGACATCGATTTTATGAAGTAAAGCAACAGGGCTTGCGGTGCGCAAAAAGCGGTCAAAATCAATCGATTTTGACCGCTTTTACTTTAAATATCTTTTTTGCCGAGCACGCTGAAACGGTTGAGCCATACGAGATTTTTTTCAATGAACGAATATACGGCGCCGCAGTCCTCGCACTGATAAAAATATTTTTTATTTTCGACCATGGGACTCCCGCAGACAAGGCACATCCTGTCGTAGATCCCGGGTTCCGTTTCAAAAGTGAATACCGTACAGCGCACGATGGATTCAAGGTCTTTGAGGGAATTTTTATTGCCAGGCACCACGCAGGCGGCGCAATCGCTGTAATCGGTGCGATACAGACTGACGGTAAAGTGTTCCTCCTCAGAGGGCGGCTGAGAAACGTCGGTATGAAAATTTATCGCCGTAGTCTGCTGCGTTCTGGTCTTTTTACATTGCACGACGATCTCCGCCTTTTTTACGGAAGCGGAAACGATCACTTTGAAAAGATCGTTTTCCAACTCGTAACCTTGCAGCGAAAAATCCTCGTCTATGCGTCCGATACCGACGTCATTTACGATCTGAAAACCGAAACGTACATAAATGCCGATCATTGCGAGCGATATGAACGCCGCATAGACCGATTTGATCTGATCTTCGGAAAGCAGACTGCCCGCGCCGCATTCGTCCAAAAAACGCCAAAGACAAAAACAGGCGTTGTAATTTTTATTATGCACGAAAAGATTCGTCGCCTCGGGCTGTCCCGCAAACGCGGGACAGCCCGACATGATCTTATAAAAAGCGCTGCTGCGCAGTTGGGAAAATTTCGCACGAAGATAGTAAAGTTTTTTGTAATCCTCGAAAGAACGGCCGTCGCTCGTTGTAAAAAGGTCTTTATCCATCAGTTTCACGAGGTCGATCTTACTCAACGCGGCGCTTTGGAAATACGACTGATAGAGATTTTTCACCCCGCTTTTCGCACGTTCCATCGGCGCGTCGAGAAAACGCACCACGCGGTCGATCAGCGATTTTACCATTCTGTTTTCATAAATGTCGTATTCGTCCTCGTTGGTCTTGGCGTAAACGAATTCGGGGCGGAGCCTGCCGTCCTTTTTTTTCCATAGTTTAGGATCCTTCACCGTAGAGCGTATCCCGTGCGGAGTGAGCCCCGCCGCCAACTCGGTGCGGACCTGTTTATATTCGCTTTTCAGCACCACATAAGGGGAGGAAACGATCTCGCAGATATTCGGCAGGCATTTTCCCACCCTGTCGGCGAGCATATCCGCGCCGACGTCGTCCGCATCGGGCATATAAAAGGCAAAACGCCCCTCTTTTTCCAGCCGCAAAAGTTCGCTCACCGTCCTCTTGCCGCCGTTTTCGAATTGTTTATTGAACTTTTCAAGCGCAACGAAAGACATCAGATCAATTTCCTTTTAAGACGTGCGATCGTTTCGAGCGTGGAAGAAAATTCCGTTTTGCCGTATTCGTCGAGCACGAGTTTTTCCAGTTTGACGAGATTTGCCTTGATACCGTCATCGAATTTGCCTTCGAGTTTTCTCAAAACTTTGCGCGAAAACATCAGATCGAGCGCCTTGGCCGACGTGCCTCCGCACGCAACGTACACGGGTACGAACCGGACGATCTGGTTCAGTATACGGTTGCCGAAATTGACGTCGAAAGCATCCAGCACGAAATCGGTGAGGACGGAAAACTTTTCATATTCCGCGCGTTTTAAATTATAGGCGGGGTCGGCGAACGCCTCCGCGAAGAGCGCTTGCAATTTATCCGCGCCGAGGTGGATCTGCGGCACGCGGCGTTTTAAAACGTTCGCTTCCTTTCTCTGCGAAAAGTCGATGACGATCGCGCGGTCGTATACCTTATCGGTCACGGTAAAGGTGGAATCGTCCTTGTTCGCCGTACCCACGAACCACACGTTTTGCGGAATGGCGACCGAACAGCCGTCCACCAGTTTTTTGGGCAGCGCGCCGCCCGTGGAAACAGGCATGAGTTCTATCTTCCATTGACTTTCATCGAGTTCCAGCACGGACAGGAAATCCGCAAAATAATATTCTATGCGCGAAAGGTTCATCTCGTCGAGCACCATGAGATGGATCTCGTCCGTTTGGTAATTCGCCTCGTACAGCGCGCGGAGAAAGGGCGTTTCCTTAAACTTTCCCACGAAGTCGTTATAATACCCGAACACGTCGCTGCGGTCTTTCCATGAGGCCTGCACGGACGTAAAGCAGACGTTGGCGCCGCAGTATTCCGCAAAATATTTGGGCAGCGAAGTCTTGCCCGTACCCGAAAGCCCTTCTAAAATCATAAAGCGCGAACACGCCAGCCCGCCGACAAAAGCGCGCAGCGTTTCCATGGTATAAAACATTCCCTTACTTTCGAGATAGGCGTTGAAACCCGAACAGAGTTCGTGCAGTTTCACCTCCGCCGATGGCGCGGGAGCATACGGTTCGAGCAAAAATCTTTTGTCGATGGCGACGAGGTCGGGGAACACCGCCGTTTCGGGGTCGAGTTTTCTGGCTTCCTTTTCATCCTCTTTGCTCGCCTGTTTTTTGGGTTTTTCCGCCTTTTCCTTTTTGACGATCTTCACCGTCGTCGTCTGCACGACGTGCTTTTTCGTAGCCGTGATATAGGCGTAATCGAAGAGGTAACAAAGCCCCGTGCCGCCGAGCAGAACGAGCAGCGACAGAAGGACGTTTTTCCCCTCTATCGTGAAAAAGGGTACCCCGCGGAGCGACGCGTATAGTACGATCAGCAACGCCAAACCCGCCGCCGCGGGTATAAACGTGAAAAGCCAGTCTTTTTTCCGCATATCGGTATTTTCGCCGATTTCGTCCGAACGGAAATTCAGGACGAGGACGGCCGCCGCCCATTGCACCGCAGTCAGCACGGCGAGAAGCAGTATGAGATACCAGGTAGCGCGCTGCACTTCGAGCACCTCGAAAACGCTCAGTAAAAAGAGCACAAAACATGAAATAGCGATGAATATCATCGATTTAAGACCCTGTTCACAGGTCGTTTTGGTGATTTTTTTCATAATCGATCCTCCTTGCTGCATTTATTTATTCGGCGATATTTGCGATCAATCGTCGTATAATCCCATAAGTTCGGCGATATCCGTAATGCCTTTGAGTACGAGTTTTTTACAACTGTCCCAAAGCCCGACCATGCCCTCTTCTTCGGAGATCTTCCTCAGTTGTTCGAGCGGCTTGCCCGCAGTCACGGCAGATCTGAGCCGTTCGCTCATATACATGATCTCGTGCACGGCGACGCGCCCTTTATAGCCCGTGCCCGCGCAGAACTGGCATCCCTGCGGGCGGAAGACGGAAACGGGCTCCTCTATCCCTAAAATCTTCATTTCGGTCTCGTTGGTCTTGCCTCGCTTTTTGCAGGCGGGGCAAAGCCTTTTCACAAGCCGCTGCGCGATGACGCCCACCAGCGCGTCCGCCACGAGGTAATCGGTCACTTTCATATCTTCCAGGCGGATGATGGCGCCGGGCGCGTCGTTGGTGTGCAACGTGGAAAAGACCAGATGCCCCGTGATCGCGGCGCGGACGGCGATCTCCGCCGTGTCCTCGTCGCGGATCTCCCCGACCATGATGATATCGGGATCCTGTCGGAGAATACTGCGCAGCGTGGAGGCGAAAGTTAAATTCGCCTTGGCGTTGACCTGCACCTGGTTCACCCCGTGCATGGTATATTCCACGGGATCTTCTATGGTGATGACGTTGACCGTCGGTTTATTTATCTCTTTTAAAAACGAATACAGCGTCGTCGATTTTCCGCATCCCGTCGGCCCCGTCAGCAGGACGATGCCGTAGGAATGCGCCAGAATTTTATCGATGACGACGTTTTCCTCGTTCGTGAATCCGAGTTCGGTGCGCGTGAAGTTGAACGACGTTTTGTCGAGAATACGGATAACGAACTTTTCGCCGTAGACGGTGGGCAACGTGGATACGCGGAAGTCGTATTCCGTGCCGTTGATACTCATGCCGATACGGCCGTCCTGCGGGATACGCCTCTCCGCGATATTGATGCCCGACATGATCTTGAGCCGCGCGCAGATGGCCGAATACGATTCTATCGGGAACTCCACGCGGAGTTGCAGATCGCCGTCGATACGGTAGCGCACTTTGACCGTGCGCTCGAAAGGCTCTATATGGATATCCGACGCCTTGAAGGGAATGGCTTCCCGTATGATCGAATCGACCAACCGCACGGACGGATTGTTGATGACGTCGTCCACGCTGTCCACTACGGTTATACCGCCCGTCATCACGCGGTCGATCACGTCGCGGTCGCCCGCGTCCTGCAAATCTCCCAGCGCTTTCGTGGTGGAGATGACCGCCACGATAGAGTCGATATAGATATCTATCTGCGTGGGCGGCACGAGGATAAAATCCATGTCACAGGTGAACTCCACCGCGATGACAGACCGCGCGTGCGTGTCGAGCGGACGGCCGACCGCCAGGAGCAACACGCCGTTGCGGTTGAGCGACACGGGCAGAAATTTATGTTTTTTCATGAAAGAATACTCGAATTTTTCGATGAGCGATTTATCGATGTCGAGCATATCCACTTCCGTATAGGGCAGGCAGTAGAATTCCCCCAGTACGGGCAGCGCCTCTACCTCGGTGCAATAGGCCTTTGCCTGCATATAACTTTCGATCGGCACGCCTAAACGGGTGCATTCGTCGTAAATGGACTTGATCTGCTTGCGCTTGATGATCTTTTTGTAGGCGTAATACTGTAAAAGTTCATAATTGATGTCCATAAATCACACTCCGAAACCCTGCATGACTTGCAGCAAAGGCGAATAGATGGCATAAAACAGCACGCCGACCGCGCCGCCTATGATGACGAGGATGATCGGCTGCAATACGGTCATGATGGAGGAAAGCGCCGTTTCCGCCTGGTTGTCAAAGAACGGACAGGAACGGATCAGCACCTCGGCAAGCGAGCCTGTGCGCTCGCCTACGGCGATCATCTGTATGATAAGGGGCGGAAATAATTTGTAGGAATCGAGTGCCACCGTCAGGCTCATGCCCTGGCGCACGTCCTCTATCGCCGCTTTGAACCGCTTTTCGACGTATCTGTTCCCGAGAACGATCTGAACCGTTTCCATCGATTCCACAACGTCCATGCCCCCGTCGATGAGCAGACCGAACGCGCGCGCGAAACGCGCGGTGACGAGGTCGGTCGTGATCTTGCCGATGACGGGCGCTTTCAGTTTGAACGTATCGAAAACGTCTTTGCCTTTTTTCGTGCGCAGCAGCAAAAATATGGTCAGCACGGCGCCCAATACGATCAACACGATCTTTTTCCAGTTCTCCTGAAACGCGACGCTCATATTATACAGCGCCATCGTGAGCGCGGGCATCTCTATATCCAGCGAGGAAAGCGCGTCCATAAAAGTCGGTATGATGAACGCGACCATGAGCACGATGATGCCGACCGCCATAAAAATGAGTATAATCGGATAGATCATGGCGCTTTTCGTCTTTTTTTTGATGCGGGCGTCCGTTTCGAAATAGTCCGCAAGCGTGACGAGTATTTTATCGAGCGCGCCCGATATTTCGCCCACATAGATCATGGACCGCAGAAACTGCGGAAATATCTTTTTGTGTTTTTCGAGCGACTGCGACAAGAGCAAGCCGCTCTTTACGTCCTCGAATACGAATTCCAGCGTTTTTTTCAACAGCCCCGAATAGGACTGCGCCTTCAATATCCCCAGCGCATCTACGATGGGAATGCCCGTCGTCACCATAATGGCGAACTGACGGCAAAACGTGGCAAGTTCGTTCGCGCTGACCTTACCGCTCGCGGAAAAAAAGGTGCTTGCGGTCGTTTTTTTGATCGGGGACGCCTTGACGAGATACAGGCTCTGCTCCGCAAGACGGCGGGCGAGTTGCTGTTCGTCCTCTGCGAGGAACACTCCCGTAAATTTTTTCTTATCCAGATTGATCGCCGTATATTTATACTTTTTCAAGAATGACCTTCCTTTACAAAAAGAGTGACAAATACAGGTTCAGGACAGCGTCGCCCGCAAACAGAGCGAACGCAACGCCCGCGACGAGATAAGGCGCGAACGCGAATTCCTCCGCGCCGTCATAGAGAGAACACGCCCTGCGGAAAACGAACTTTTTCGCCCCGATCGCGACAAGCGCGCAAAGCACGCCGAAACCGATGGCAACGAAAGAATTTTTCCATCCGAGCAGCAGCCCCGCGCCCGCCATCAACTTGACGTCTCCGAATCCCAGCCCTTCGCGCCCGAACATAGGGAAAGAGATCAGATAAAAAAACAGAAAAAATCCTCCGCTCACCGCCGCGCCGATCAGTTTATCCCGCCAGTCCGTTACGGGGTCGGCAAAGAGCGCCGCAAGGGCGCACAGCGCGAGCGCGACTTGCAGGCTGTCGGGAATGAACATATTTTCCCCGTCGCAACACGCCGCCGAAAGCAATACGGAGAGCGCCAGCGCGCACGACGCCGTATACGCGACGCCCCGCGGATAAAACACCAGCGCGGCGGCGCACCACAGCGCGCAGTTCGCCGTTTCCACCAGAATATAGCGGGGAGATACGGCCGCGCCGCAATATCGGCACTTTCCTCTCAGAAAGAGATAGGAAAATACGGGAATATTGTCGTACCAGGCGAGTTTATGTCCGCAAGACGTGCAATGCGAGGCGGGTTTTGCCAGATTCATGCCCCGCGGCAGGCGGTAGACGACCACGTTCAGAAAACTTCCGATCATCAGACCGAGCACCGCAAAAAGGACAAACGTCACCCAAAAATAAAACCTTTCCATATCACAACACGCCGTAGCGGTAGACGACTACTTTGAGCGCGCCGTCCACACGCGCCAACTCCACCACCAGTTCTATCTTTTTCAGCGACTTTACGATCAGCGAGTCGCCGCTGACGATCCATTGAAAATTTTCTTCGTTATCGGAAAACGCGTCGAGATCGGGCGTTTCGCCCGCGAGGCGGGCGTCGATAAAACTCTGCCCGATGTCGTCGAGCAGCGCTTTGCGCTCAATATATTCGCGGTACGCGCCCGCCCTCTCGGACGTGAGCGAAACCGTTGTGAGCACGAGCACGATGAACGCCGCCACGAGCGCCATCATCACGAGCACGTATTCTATCGTCAGTCCCCTTTTGCCGCCTATCATTTCAATATTGCTCCGTATAAAGATACGCCGCCTTTTCGGAACCGGCGAGATAACCCTCGATCGTGACGTAATACACGTTCGAGCGCAGATTTATCCTGCACAGCACGCGCGAGAGAGCGGCGAACGCCTCGTATTCGAAGGCGTACGTGGCGCCCGCGCGGTCCGCGCCGTAATAATAGGCGCTGAGGCCGTTTTTCGGCGTGCCGTCGTCGCGGAACCCCGTATTCGCCGCGGGCGCAGAGATCTTCCATTCGCCGCCGAGAAGCGTTTCGTTCGCGAACGGCTCCGAAATATCCGCGCCGAAAGAAAAGGACACCGCATCGTTGAAGCCTTCCAAAAACGCGTCCTTTTCTTCCTCGTTTTCCCCTTTGCCGAACTGTCTTAAAGTATGTTCGAAACACTTGCGGAAAGTTTCCGCCGAAGAAAAGATCTGCATATTCGTATCCGAATTATTTTCGGCATTTATGCCCACGTAGCACACCATAAACGCCGTGACGGACACCAGCACGATGAGCGCCATCGACACGATGACCTCCGTGAGAGAATACCCCTTTTTCCGACGCATATCCATTAAAAATTCTGCCTCTTGTTAAATATGCCCGTATAGAGCGCGCCCACGAGGTCGAGGTTGCCGCCGACGTTTTCGTTGCCGAGATCGCCGAGGTACTCGAACGGAAGTTCGCTCTTTTCCTCCTCCGCGTTCGCTCTGTCGATCAGAAAAGCGTACTCCGCGGGAAGATTGACCGCCACGCACTCCATTTTCGGCAGATATTCCTGCCGCTTTAACTGCGCGTTATACAAAAGCGCCCATTTGATAAACATACGGAAATTTTCGTACATGATCCCCTCGGATTCTTCGGGTACGGGGCGCAGCATGAATTTCGGCAGACGCTTGGGCATTTTGCGCGCGAACACCTTTTTCTTCCGCGCTTCGAGCATTTCTTTCATCAGCCGTTCGCGCCGTTCTTCCTCGGCCTGTTCCTCGTCGAACTCGTCCGCCTCTTCTTCCTTTTCGGCGACGATGCTTTCCACCGCGGAGGCGAGCGGATTCACCTGCGGCCTCGATCCCGCCGTTTCGGCCAGCACTTCGGAAACGGCTGCGTCCGTTTCGTTCAGATTCATGCCCGCAATCAGTTGTTCGGTGACGCTGTCCGCAACGTCCGCCAGATCTTCCGGGATCTCGTCCACGGTAAGCGACTTCATTTTCGCGCGTTCCTTCGCGTTGATGATGGCAAGATCGGCCACGTCGTGATCGTACTGCATATTTTCCTGCAATACCTTGTCGTCTTTCAGATGCACGAGGCCGAGCATGAAATGCGCATAACCCGCGGTTTTGCCTTTGACGCAGATCGCCACGCGTGTATATTCCGCCTTGATGTCCAACAGGATAAAGGAACGCTTGCGGAAATTCGGCCTGAACTGCATGACCGAATTGAGCATACAGTTCGCCGAATACGAAACCGTTTTGGAATACAAGCGGTTGATCGCCATGCAGCGGAAAAGATTCGTCAGATAATTTTTGCGGACGATCGTGAGAAAGAACGTGACGTATTGGCGGTTTCCGCCCGCAAGGTAATGATTGAACTGCAGATCCTTGTAATTTTTGTATTCGTTCTGCAAATGCGCCGTGAGCGCGGCGAGCAGTTTCGATTGTTTCATGGAGGGCAGCGAAACGTCGTCCATAGCCACGGCGTTATCGGGCAGGACGAGGTAACACATCAGTTGGCGGGAAGTGGGCAGCGTCTTGAAATATTCTTCGAAAATACTTTTGAACTCCGTCAGAAACTCTTCCGATAAAAAATGGCTCGCATAGGGAAATTCCTGTACGACGGCGTTTTGAAAATCCAGACCGAAAAGGCGCAGGATACGCACCTGTTTATACACGCAGTCGAACCCCACCACGATATGCAGCGCGCGCTTGGAGGGCGGCTTCTGTTTCAGGTCCGACAAAGAAAAATCCGTTAAAGAAATTTTCATGGTATCACCTTATGAATAGACGATGTCGCAAGCATACATCGCGGGCTTGACGATCGTATTTATGGTAAAGCGGAGCGACTTTTCGCCCTCGCCAAGCGTGAATACAGGCATTTCGGGATACACGGTGAAATAGACGGCGGAGATATGCGAACATTTCACGCGGCCGGTTATCACATCTTCCCCGACGACCGTAACAGACGGGTAGGTAAAGACGAAAGTTTTTATGCCGTCGTCGGAAACTTCTTCCGTCACGGAGTACGATTCGCCCGTTTCACGATCCGACGCGAGCAGCAGCCTGTTCCCGTCGCGTTCGAGAGAAAGCGTATAATTTTCGGCATCGAACGCGGAAAACCAAAAATCGATCTCCTTGCGCAGAGCGAGTTGTTCGCGCACCCGCTGGGTGGAGGCGCTGTTTTTCTCGCTGAACGCCGACATATACGTGATGAAGGTTATGACGAGCGACGCGGCCAGCGCGAACAGTACGATAGAAATGATCAGTTCGTACAGCGTAAACGCCCGCGAATATTTTTTTGATAACGATCTCATATCGCATTTTCCCGTAATGTCCCCGTTCATAAAAAAATCGGACGCGCCGAATTTACCAAAAGAGGGACGTCTTATTCAGAGTCCCTCTTTCATTCAAAGACCGTTTCCGACTTTTTGAGCGCGGTGCTTCCCAAAAGTCATTTTTGCTTAGTTACTCGCCCACAACGGTCAGGCGGCCGTATGTTTCGCTGATAAATCCGCTGAACTTGGCATACGTTGCGCCCTGTAACTGCAGAACCGGAGATTCCCCCGCCTCATACGTGAAATAACCGGAATAAAGCGTCTTATTGACCGTAATCGAGTAAAAATACAGATTCTGCGCATTATGCTCATCCGGAACGGCATCTAAATCGGACATCGCGATAGGTTTAGTTTCAGTTTCTTTAGTTTCATCATTATACACAAATGAAATGTTAACTTTCGAAGTGATAGTGCCGCTGAACTCAATGCCCTCGGTTTCCAATTCAGAAATATCCGTATCACCGTTATGAATGACCGCGAGATCGTCAACTTCGCCGATCTGCTGCAAAGCGCTGTTGAGATACACGAACGCATAGCCGTCGGACACAAAGACCATGCCCGTGGCGTCGTCGTTATCGGGATCATCGTCGCCGCCGACGAGCGCGAGATAATCGGTGAGCGCGTTTCTGCACGTTTGCATCGCCGAGGAAACTTTTGCGTTATTGACAACGTGCGTAAACGTGGGGATCAGTACCGCGGCGAGGATCGCGATGACTGCGATCACAATCACGAGTTCTGTGATCGTAAATGCCTTTTTCAATTTTTTTAACATATCCTTTTCTCCTTAAATTGTTTTTATATGGCCGTTCACCGCAAAAACAGCCGTTTTTCCGCCGCGCAGCAACGGTGCGGCGGCTTTATGGCTTGTTATGCGGCGAAAGAAACTTCGCCGGGTTTGTTGACCGCTCCGATGTTTACTTTTTTGCCGTTCAATGTAAAACCGTTGCCCGTTTCGCGCAAGTCGTTTTTATCCGTGGCAGAAGAGCACATCAACAGGACTTTCGCACCGTTTTCTTCCACATAATAGTAATTGGCGAGTTTGCTCCCTGACGCGAGGTCTTCCAAATCTACCAGATTACTGTTTGTATCGTAAAATTTAACCGAAGTCGTCACGTTTTCCGCCGTAACGCCGTCCACGGTAAGGGTGAGATTCCCTGCTTGCGAGTGAGCGAAAAGCCCCGTGTACAGCGCGCCGCCGTCTCTTCTCTCTACCGTGATATCCACGTTTTTCACGGAACTGTCTTTGATGGAAATATTCGCGCCCACGCCGAAGTAACCGACGAACGCCGAAGCCCTGCGCTGGCCGTAAATGGAGATATCGGAAATATGGCAGTCCTCGATGAGAACAGTATTGTTATCCGACGCATCCTGCGTAGCGCCGTAGCATCTGCCGACGATGGCGGCAACGCCGTCGTAACCGGAGAACGAACCTTTTTCGCCTTCCACGGAGGAGCCGTCCACCGTGATATTTTTAAAGGTCACGCTGCCCTGCGTGTAGCCCGCGATGATGCCCGCCATATCGGAAATGGCAGCGACTTTCTGTCCGCCGATCGTTTCGGTCGCGCCGTTGAGGTTCACATTGACGTCCTTTACGGTGAGGTTGGATACGGTGACCGTTTCGCCGGGTTTCGCATAGAGCGTGCCGAACAGGCCGTACGTAAAGCAGTAGGCAGGGCCGGAATACCCGTTATCCGACGCAGTCTGCCATTCGGAACCCGAAGCGACGAAGTCGTTTTCCTTCACTTCGAAATTTTTGATGGTCATGCCGCCGAAATCGGTCGAAAACGAAGAGGGCGTGTTGTTGGCGATGGACGCTTCCTTGATCTCTTTGCGGTACGTAAGGCCGATCGCCGTCGTCTGTACGCCCGACATATCGACTTCGACGTCTTCCACGTCGGCAAATCTGACCGTCTTTTTGGCGAGTTTTTCCGCCTGGTCGTCGGCGTTTGCCATGGTCGCGAGCGTCGCCAGCGATGAGCGGACGGCCTGCTGCACCTTGACGGAATCGGTGGCGCCCGACGTGATCTCGCCGATATCGATCGTCGCGGAGTTGGAGGTCTTCAACTGTTCGGTGATGCTCGCCTCTATTTTCGCCGAGTGGCTGTAACCTTGCTGCTGGTTTTTGAGCGAGGCGACAATGCTGTTTGCCCACGCCTGATTGCCGATATTCTGCCTGATGTCCTCAGCGTCGTACGAGCCGGAAGTGATAAATTCTGTAACATCTCCGCCGCAGGTCACGTAAAAGTCATAATATAACTGCGCCACGTAGTTATACTCGCCGTTCGTGCAGAGGGCGTAGCCGAGCGTGGACGTGTTACCCAGGCTGTCGAGCACGAAAACGCCGTTGCCCAAACCGATGGAGGACGTGAACGTGACCATAAGATTGTCGGTATCTTCCGAAATAAGCATGACCGAGTTGGCGTTGGGATACCACACTATGTAAGCGTTTTCCTGTTTGAGCGCCGTGGCGAGCAGGAAGGGATTGCTTTCATCCGTCAGACCGTAATCTTTCAGAACGAGCATAAGCCCCTCGTAATCTTCGGGAGCCATGCCCGTTTCGCCTTTGTATGCGGAAAGCGCGACGTTGATTTCCTTGACATACTGTTCGTCATGCGATTTCTTGCTGTTCTTGATCACACTTGAAAACGTGGGAATCAGGACTGCCGCAAGGATCGCGATAACGGCGATCACGATGACAAGTTCCGTGATGGTGAAAGCGCGGCGCGTTTTGTTTTTCACGCCGGACTTTCCGAAACGATTGTTTTCCATAAACATTTCTCCTTGTCTTTTATAATGTTTTGTTTGCCGCGGCACGCATTTCTTGGTTGCGTTTGCGGCGCAATTCCTTTTTCTTTTCCTTGCGGTACTGCTGTTCCTCCGCAAGATGTTCCAACGTGATATCCGCCGTCTGCTTGGCGAGCCGCAGATCGGTATCGTCCTCCAGACGGATGACCACGGGTTTTATCTTGATATCCTTGATCCCCTCCGCGCGCACCAGACGATTGAGTTCGCTGTTCGTCAGCATGAAATTCAGTTCCACGACGCCGCGTTTGATCGTTACCGAAAGCATTTTGTCCGTTTTGTTCTTCACTGTGACCCCGACGGAAGATTCGCTCTTGCGGCAGTCGGGTTTGGCGAGGATATACGCCATAAACTCGTCGTAACGGGCGCGCGCGTTTTCTTCGAGCGCGTTGTACTTATCCGCAAAGGTGAGGTTTTTGCTCTTTTGGAAAATGATGCTGTTTTCCGTGATCTCACCGTAACGGCTGACGAGTTCTTCCAGCACTTCCTCGGTTTCCGACACAGGCACGACGGGCGCGGTTTCCGTATCCGACGCGGGCGACGCCGCGGTGGCCAATTCGGAATACGGCACGTCTTCGAGGATCTCCACTTTTCCGTCTACCACTTTCAAAATAAGGTCGTCGCTTTCCAGCCGCATACCGCGGCCGTCCTCTATTTTCTGCGCGATCGCCCTTTTCCGCTTATAGTCCATGCGCGAATCGATCGCCATCATGATCACTCCCACGATGAGCAGGAACACAAAAATGCAACTGATAACGACGTAAAATAAATCCATATTCATAAATTTACCCCTCCTTATCCTCTGCGATCAGTTCCACGTTTTCGGTGTTGACGTCCTTGCACTCGATGCGGACAGTCTTGCCTTCCTGCACGATATCGAGAAGATATTTGTCGTTATCGCGGATTTTTTCGAGTTCCTGCCTGTACTTTTTCATCTCCTTTGCCATCGTCACCGCTTTGTAAACGAGCGCGGCGGCGATGCCCGCGACGAACAAAGTACAGATCACGACGATCAAAACTTCCATAAACCACCCTCCGTTTTTTATTTCGTTTTATACAATTTTCAATTT
>ENA-UEQN01002175-UEQN01002175.1-human-gut-metagenome-genome-assembly--contig:-NODE-2175-length-14173-cov-2.911890_pt1 | contig 14173 bp, 10 predicted proteins | sample MGYA00242940_ERZ507944 | MGnify/ENA primary metagenome ERZ507944 (study PRJEB26167, sample SAMN06115449) | human gut metagenome | host: Homo sapiens | place: China:Fujian | collected 2015-08-20... | reverse complement strand
ATCGGGTGATACGGCCGGCGGACTCCTTGAAGAATGGGGTCCGGGGCAGTAGTTTAATATGGAAACGATTGATTTTCGGGAGGAGACGGAATTGAATATACTGATTGTCGATGACGAGATGAATATCCGGAAAACCCTGTCGCTGTGGTTGAAGTCGCACGGCCATCAGACGCGGCAGGCCGATTCCGCTTCCGCGGCGCGGGAGGAGAACGGTGCGAACAAGTTCGACCTGCTGTTTCTCGACCTGCGGCTCGGTGCGGAGAACGGGCTCGAACTGATTCCGGCGCTGCTGGCCGATTCGCCGTGGCTGAAGATCGTCGTCATGACCGCTTATTCGTCGATCGATACGGCGGTGCAGGCGATGAAGCTCGGCGCTTTCGATTATATCGCCAAGCCGTTCACGCCGGAGCAGATCGATCTGGTGATCCAGAAGGCGGAGCAGGTTCTGGCGCTCGAAAACCGGATCTCCGTGCTGCGGGAGGACCTGAAAGGGCTTCACCCCGAGGCGGTTTTCGCGTCGAAGAACCCGAAGATGCAGCGGCTGATCGAGATGGCGCGGCAGGTCGCGGCGAGCGAGGCGGCCGTGCTGCTGCGCGGTGAGAGCGGAACCGGCAAGACGGTGCTGGCGCGCGCGATCCACGGCTGGAGTTCCCGCGCGGATTTTCCGTTCGGAACGGTGTCGTGCCCGACACTGACGCCGGAGCTGCTTTCGAGCGAGCTTTTCGGGCATGTGCGCGGTTCGTTCACCGGGGCCGTGCGCGACAATCCGGGGCGGATCGCCGCGTGTGACCGCGGCACGCTGTTTCTCGATGAAATCGGCGACCTGCCGCTTGCGATCCAGCCGCAGCTGCTGCGCTTCATTCAGGATCACGAGTATGAGCGGGTCGGCGACCCTGTGACGCGCCGCGCGGATGTGCGGCTCGTGGCGGCGACGAACCGGAATCTCGAGGAGGCGGTGAAAGAGGGCAGATTCCGCGAGGACCTGTTCTACCGGCTCAATGTGTTTGAGCTGGAAATTCCGCCGCTGCGCGAGCGGGTCGAGGATATCGAGCCGCTTGCGAACGACATGCTGCTCTTCTTTGCGAATGCGAACCGCAAGGTGCGTTCGGGCTTTTCCGCCGTGGCGCTTGAGGCGATGCGCGCCTATCCGTGGCCGGGAAATCTGCGCGAACTGCGCAATGCGGTCGAACGCGGCGCGATTCTGGCGCCCTCCGGCGTTGTCGGCCTGCCGCATCTGCCCGGCGCGCTGCAGGGCCGGGCCGCGGAGAACCATTTTTCCGGCCGCCGGACCCTGGCCGAGATGGAGGAGGCGTATATCCGGCACGTCCTGGCCACGACGGAATCGCTGCAGGAGGCTGCCGCCATCCTCGGCGTGAACCAGGCGACGCTCTGGAGAAAGAGGAAAAGCTACGGAATCTGAGGCCGCCGCGCATCGCCGCAGTTTGCCGGAGCAGGCCCTGTGACGATTGGCCCGTTCTGCCGGCTGAGTCCGCCGGGCCGGTTTGAAACGCTGTCCGGCAAGGGGCGTCACGATTGCGCCCGGTTTCGCCGCCCTGCCGCATTGCATTTTGCAAGGAATGTGTGCCGCGTTTCTTGCATTTTGCAAGATGAGGCGTTGTTTCGCATCGCTCCTGTGCCGGAAACGGGTTGGCATGCGGTTTGCTGGTTGTTTTGTCACAATACGGAGTGGTTCAATGGATATCAAGAAAAAATTCCTGACGAGCTTTGCGGTCCTTCTGCTCCTGATCGGCGCCGTCGGCTTCGTGATGGTGCGGCAGGTCCGTCGGCTCGGCGACTCGATCGATGTGATCCTGCGCGAGAATTACCGCAGCGTGATCTATTGTCAGCAGATGGACGACGCCCTTGAGCGGCTCGACAGCGGCATCCTGCGTGAATTCGGCGGCTGGGGCGACCGTTCCGAAGCGTATTTTGACGAATATATCGAGGCTCTGGCCGGAGCCTGGCGCTCCGAACAGGCGAACGTCACGGTGCCGGGCGAACAGGCGCTGGTCGACGTTGCCGCGGAGCTCGTTCCCGATTATATCGCATGTGTGGAGAAAATCATCGATCCGGCCGTGCCGGAAGCCGAGCGGCGGAAGCTCTACCGTGAAAAGGCGTTTCCGCTTTTCACCCGGCTGCGCGAACTCTCCCGGCAGGTTCTGGCGCTGAACCAGAAGAATATGAGCGAGGCGAACGACCGGGCACGGCTCGGGGCGGAGCAGCTCCACGCCCGGGTTTTCATGATCCTTGCGGTTTCTCTGCTCTTCGCCGTCGTGTTGACGCTGTTCCTGAAAAACTGGATCGAAAAACCGATTCACCGCCTGATCCAGCTGACCGCCGGCATTTCGAACGGCGATTTCGACATTGTGCTCGATGCGAAATCGAACGACGAAATCGGCCGGCTTTCGCGCGCCTTCAATTCCATGGCCGCCGCATTGCGCGAAGCGCGGCGCAGTTCCCGGCTGAAGCTGGAACGTTCGGAACGCACCAACCGGGATGTCTTCCGCGAACTGCCGACCCCGATCGCCGTGGCCGATTCCGGCAGCGGCACGGTTGAAATCGCAACCCAGAGCGCGGAGCGGTATTTCGGGCTCAGCGTCGGCACCCGGATCGATTCGCTCGGCATCGAATGGCTCGACCGGATTTTCCAGCGTGTCGTGCAGACCGGCGCCCCGTGCGTCTGGCAGGAAAACGGCGGTGTGATTCAGTACTTCATCGAGAACCGGGAATATTTTTTCCAGCCGACGGCGGTGCCGGTCCCCGCCGATGCGCCGCCGGACCGGGTTTCCGGCGTGGCGATTATCCTGAAGGACGTCACGCTGGCGCACGAGCAGCAGGAATTGAAGAAAAGCGTGATTTCGACCGTGTCGCACCAGTTCAAGACGCCACTGACTTCGTTGCGGATGTCGATCTATCTGCTGCTGGAGGAGAAAATCGGTCCGTTGAACCCGGAACAGCTCGATTTGGTGATCTCCATGCGTGACGACAGCGAGCGGCTGACCGGCATCATCAACGACCTGCTCGACCTGAACCGGATTTCGAGCAGGACGCACCTGAAGTTCGAGCCGCGCCGGCCGGAGGAGCTGCTGCGGGACGCCGAATCCCGTTTCCGGGCGGCATGTCTCGACAGGGATATCAGGCTCGAGGTCCGCTGCGATTCCGCGCTGCCGGCCATTCCGGTGGCGGTGAACCGGATCGGTTATGTGTTCGACAACCTGATCGGCAACGCGATCCGCTTTACGCCGCCCGGCGGCACCATCACGCTTGAGGCGGAGCCGGACGGCGATGCCGGAATCCGCTTCGCCGTCCGCGATACCGGCTCCGGCATGTCGGAAGAGGTGCGCAGCCATCTCTTCGAGCAGTTTTACCGGGCGCCCGGCCAGGACCCTGCCAGCGGTGTGGGGCTCGGGCTCTCCATCGTCCGGGAGATCGTCACCGCCATGGGAGGAACGATTACCGTGGAAAGCGCCGAAGGCCGGGGCAGTTCGTTTTTTTTCACCCTTCCCGCGGAGCGGGAACGCGGAGAGGCCCGGAACAGTTTGAAGTGGTTGTAAACCCGGCTCTCAGGCAGAAGGAGGAAGAGGTCCATGAATGAACGTGCCGCCGACAATTTTCTGAAATTGATTCGCAGCTCCCGCCGCGGCAAGCTGAAAATCTATCTCGGCTACTGCGCCGGAGTCGGCAAGACGATGCAGATGCTGAAAGAGGCCCGGCGGCTGAAGGAGATCGAGCACGTCGATGTGGTCGCCGGCCTGGTCGAAACCCACGGCCGCAGAGAGACCGAAGCGTGTCTTGACGGACTTGAAGTCATTCCGCGCCGGGTGGTTGTGCATTACGGCATTGAGCTCTCGGAAATGGATGTCCCGGCGATTCTCGCCCGGAAACCGCAGGTCGTGCTGGTTGACGAACTTGCGCACACGAACGTGCCCGGTTCGAAGCACGCGAAGCGCTATGAGGATGTCGAAGAGCTGCTCGATGCCGGAATCCATGTGATTTCGACGCTGAACATCCAGCACCTTGAGAGTCTCTACGAGATCGTTGAGAAATCCACCGCCGTCAAAGTCAGGGAGCGGATTCCGGACTGGGTCGTAACCGGGGCCGACGAGGTCGTCAATGTCGACGTTTCGGTCGACGACCTGCGCGAGCGCATCCGTACCGGACGCATCTACCCCGAGGAACGGATCGATTCGGCACTTGCGAACTTCTTCAAGGACAGCAATCTGCAGCAGCTCCGCGAGCTGACGCTCCGGGAAATCGCCGCCCAGCTCGATACCCGGTTCCGCGAAAAGGCCGGGGAGGGGGAGAACGCCGCCGGCGAAAGCGTGAGCCCGGATCAGGTCATGGTCTGCATGAGTTCTCGGAGCCCGAACACCGATGCGCTGCTGCGCTACGGTTCCCGCCTCGCGGGCCGGCTGAACCGGAACTGGTACGTTCTTTACGTGCAGACCCCGCAGGAGAGCGCGGTCCGCATCGACGCCGCAACGCAGCGGCATTTGACCAACACGCTCGAACTCGCCCGGCAGGTCGGGGCGACGGTTTTCACCTACAAGAGCGAAAACATCGTCCGGACGATCCTCGAATTTGCCCGGGAACACCGGGTCGGGCACGTCGTCATGGGGCCTTCCGGACGGAAAATTCCGTTCTGGCAGCGGCTCCGGGGCAGGCGCTCGATTCTCGAGGAGCTCTGCGCCCGGAATTTCGATTTCAAGATCGTGATTACCGAAAACCGCCGCCCGGAGTGATCCGGCGTCACCTGGCGAGCGTGACCGCACGGACCGCGATGATTCCGCCCTGCGGCTCCGCCGCGAGCCCGATGGAGACGAGTTCGCGCTCCGGATGCGGATTGGCGAGTTCGGCCGTGTAGAAGCCGAACTCCTTCAGATCCGGCGCGATGAATTCCGCCGCGGCCGGGATCGGGTCGGCCGGTGCCCCGGCCAGATACCAGTCGCGCAGTTCGACGTTGCTCCGGAGCGGCAGCTCCGCTTCGCTGCCGTCCGCATAACGGCGGAGAAGCGCGCCGAGCTTAGCGCCCGGCGCCGGATCGTTGTACATCGCGGCCAGCAGCAGGACGATGCTCCGGCATCGGCCGCGGACCGCGGGCGTTTCCGCCGCGGCCGGATTGCTCCACCTCGTTCCGGCCGCGGCGAGCCAGCCGCCGCCGAGTTCGAACGGGTAGCCGCCGAACACCTTGCGCCCTCTGCCGAGCGCCCGGGCCGTGTCGAGGTCGATGATGTCGGTCCCGGCGGAGAGCACGGTTTTTCCGTCCGGTTCCGGCAGGGGAACGAAGACGGCGTTTTCATCATCGAGCTTCTGCGGCACGTGCCGCACCATGCCGACGTCGTCAAGCAGGACGGCGCCGCTGCCGCCGTCGACGCCGAAGATCACGGCGAGATTGTCCGCCGGGAGCTTGTCGAGCGTGAAGTCGAACGTCAGCTTTTCGAACCGGTCGGCGGGCGGCGTCGGATAATCCTTCCGCAGCAGGAGCTTCGCGCCGGGCGACGTGTCGAAGACGCTGATGTACGGTTTCGCGTTGCCCGAGAGATTCTTGAAATGCGCCGTGACCCGGTAGGCGCCGGTCGCCGGCGGCTTGATGTATTCGAAGAGGTAGACGCGCCCTTTGCCGGTGGTCCGCAGTTCCGCCGCGTAACGGCCGCTGCCGCCTTCGGGCCGGATCGATATCTTCGCTCCGGGGTCGAAATTCACCCGGGTGATCCAGCCCGCGAACGTGCAGCGCTCAATGCCGGTCAGCGCATCGCCGACCAGGTCTTCGAATCCGGTGTTCGACAGGAGTTCCCCGGCCGCGTCGAGCGTCGCCGAGACGATCTCGAGCGGTTCCGGGCTGACCAGATAGCAGATTTCGCCGCCGGTGCGGAAGCGGTTGCCGGAGCAGTCGATTCTGCGGCCCATCGTATCGCGCGCTTCGAGGATTTTCCCCTGGAATTCGACCGTATAGCTTCCGGCGCTGCTGCCGACAGCCGACAGGATGTTTCCGTCACGGCGGACAAGTTCGCAGTTTACGTCGAATTCGCCCTCCGGCAGCCCTTTCACGACGCCGCGCCGCGCATCGCACCGGTCGAGGAAATACTGGCTGACCGCGAATGCCTGCAAAGACGGTTCGGGAGAGTTCGTATGCTCGTCGCTCAGCGTGTCGCGTCCCCAGCCGAAGCTGAAATACTTGTCGAACCCGAGCTCGAGGAACCAGAGATTGATCGCGGCCGTGAGATAGCTGCGGCGGGCCGGGTCGTTGATGACGTGCCACATCTGCTCGGTCTGCCAGATCGGCATGCCGGGCCGCGCCCTGTTCGCGAGCGCCTTCATCTCGGCCATGCCGACTTTGGCCCGGTAGGAGTGGACGTTCCAGATATCGACCCAGTCGCCGGCGCCGAGGCTGACGAGTTTCTCCGGCATCTCCATGTCGCAGACCGTCGGCGTGTTGCTGAAGCCGGAGACTAGGACTTGATTCGCCGTGTCGGCGGCGCGAATCTCCTGCGAGGCGCTTTTCAGGAGCTCGAAATACTCCTCCGTCGTGCCGCTGAACGACTCGGCGAAGCCGGGGGGATGAAAGTCGACTTCGTTGTACATCTCGTAATGCCGGACCCTGCCGGTGAAATGGCCGGCCACGTTCCTGACATAGTTTCTCCATTCGTCGACGCTGCGCGGTTTCCAGCGGCCCGGCTCGCCGCGGCGGTAGCGGAACTTCGCGCGTTCGCCCTCTGTCGGCGGCGGTTCGGCCGCCCAGAGCGGCGGGTAGCCGAGCACGGCGAGGATGTTGACGTTGCAGGCGCGGTAGGCGTCGATGATCCGGTCCGCCGTGCGGAAATCGAATTTCCCCCTGACCGGCTCGACCTGGAACCAGTTCAAATCCGGATGCCCCCAGGAACGCATCCATTTGATGTTCAATTTTTTGAATAACTCCGGCTCGCGTGCGGCCGCGAGGCCGAGATATTCAGCGAGCTTTCCTTCCGGCGCGGCGGAGACAGCCGGCAGGACGGAGAGTTTGAGCTTGCGGACCGGTTCGTCCCCGGCATGAACCTCGATGCTGTGCAGTCCGGCCGCGAGCGGACCCGGGTCGAGCCGGAATATCTGCTGGACGCAGCCGGGCGGCAGCGTGACGGTGCGCCTGACCGTGTGCGCGGCGCGTTCCCTGAACTCCCGGATTCTGAATTCGACCGGCAGCTCGACCGGACGCTCCGTGTAGTTGCAGCCGACGAAATCGAGGGAAACGGGTTCGTTTTCGCGCACGACCCGGTCGCTGAGTTTCCCGAACGGCAGGAGCGAGACGAAGTTGCGGTTGCGGAAGAACGGCGCCGCGAAGAAGCGGCAGTCGGCAAGATCGTCGGCGAGAAGCGTGCATTCGGCGTCCGCCGTGAACGGTTTCTCCGGCGAGGCGTTCAGCATGCCGGACGGCAGCTGGGCGGCCGACACTTTCAGGCGCGATGGGTAGAACGGCGAACGTGTGATAACGTTCAGCATCGGTGCGGCGTCGATCAGCGGCCCCTTGAACGGGGCGCGGCGGAGCTCTTTTCCGTTCACGCTGAAGACGGCGCCCGCCGGTCCCCACGAGAGTGCGAGGTTGACCGTCTCGCCGGCACGGATCGGGGAGGCTTTGTCCTCGAGGTAGACGACCTGCCCGCCGGCGCCGCGCAGGATGCCGCGCAGCCCGTGCTCGGTTTCGGGATTGCCGGAGGGAGTGTAGATGCCGAGCACGGTGCGTTCGGCGTTGCTGTTCTCCTTGCCGGGCAGCACGAACGCGAAGCTCCAGTCGTTGCGGAGATCCTTCACGTCTCCGGCCGGAGTCACGGTGATTTCAACGGTTCCTTCCGCCGGGTTGATGATGCCGGCCGACGGGAGGGAGAGGATGCCCCCGGGCAGTTCGAATGATGCCGCCGCCAGCGTTCCGGCGGCGAACAGGAGAAGGAGAGCGGAGAGACGTTTTTTCATGCGCGGTGGTTCCTTTGCTGTCTTTCAATAGCGGTAATATCCGTCGTGACGGGTCCAGACGTTGTATGCGTCGTTTGCGGTGTTGCCGGAGTCAACCCACGGGCCGGCGAGCTTGCCGCCGCGCGTATTCATGAGGATTTTCGCCCCGGCTTCCCCGGCGGCGCTGCGGTCGGAATCGACGTGTCCGTCGGCGAAGACCGCCGCCGCCTCGGTGTAGCCGCGGTGCGCCGGCCAGAGCGTCGGTCCGCTGCCGGCTTCGGAATAATGGCTGTTGACCCGGTAATAGCCGAGCGGTTCGAGGTCGCTTGCGTCCCGGTTTTCCCGGGCGGACTCGGCGACGATGATGGTGCGCGACATCTGGCGGAACTGGCTGGTTTTGGCGCCCGAGACATAATGGAAATTCAAGCCGTAGTCGCAGATGCTCCAGTCCGTGCTGTCGAGGTCGCTCGTCCCGGAATTCGGGTTGGCCCAGAACTGGCGGTACCATTCGCTGCCGTTCGGCGCAAGGCGGGTGCGGGTGGGGCAACAGAGCAGGCTCTTGGTCAGGTAGTTGCCGGTAACCATGACGCCGGTCCAGTAGCGGGCGCTGTAGTTGATGCCTTCCACGATGAACCGGTCATCGGAATCCGATACGTATTGAAGGTGTGCCAGCCCCTGCTGCTTGAGGTTGTTTTTGCAGGTTGCCGAGCGCGCCGTTTCGCGCGCCTGCTGAAGGGAGGGCAGCAGCATGGAAGCGAGAATCGCGATGATGGCAATGACTACCAGAAGCTCGATGAGGGTGAAGAATCGATTCGTTCTCATTTTTTTCTCCTTATTGTTGTTCCGGTTGCGCGATGGTCGGATTCTATCTGCGGTTCGGGTCAGGCCGGTCCGGGCGGACCGGTGATGACCGGCTTCAGCATCAGGTGTTCGGGGGAGAGCCGCGGATTGTCGAGCCGCCGGGTCAGGTGTGCCGCGGCCTGCCGCGCGAGTTCCGCCACCGGAATCACGACGCGGAACGATTCCGGCGGCCCGGGAGAAGGGGCGAGATCCATGTCCGGCGCGATGACCTGCGTTCCGGTGCCGGCCAGCAGCCGGGCCGCGTCGCGGCGGAGATTGGTCGGGACCACCGCCGCGTCGAGTTCCCCGAGCTCCTTCCGTGCGGCGGACAGCGTTTCGTCGAGCGTGATCGGCGTGACGTTACGCACCATGCCGTTGCGGAACGGCAGCCCTCGGGCGGCGAGCGCCCGGCGGACGCCGCGCGATTTCAGCTCCTGCCGCCCGTCCGTATTGGAGTCGAGCAGCACGAAATTCCGGCGTCCGGTCTCAAGCAGCCGGTCCGACACGAGTTCGCCGTATTTCTCGAAATCGATCGTGAAGCAGGAGACGGTATGGCCCGCTTCGAATTGCGGAATCACGGTGACGATCGGGATGTTCTGCTTCCGGAACTCCCCGAAATACTCCCGGACGGACTCCATCGGGCCGAGCCAGAGCAGCCCGGAGAGCCGGCTGGTGGCCATCACCCGGATGGTCTGCGCCGGGTCCCCCATGAAGTTGATGTGGCGGACCTGGTACGGGGTTCCGGCGAAGCCTTCGGCCACGCCGTGCAGCAGCGCGAGGATGTAGCTGTCCCAGTAGGCCAGTTCTCCGTTCAGGATGATCAGCCCGATCAGCTTCTGCTGTCCGGCCGAGTTCAGCACGGCCGGATGGATGAAGGTCCCGTGGTGCGGGCGGCGGACCAGCAGTCCCTCATCCACCAGCATCTGCAATGCGCGCCGCACCGTCCCGCGCGATGCGGCGAAGAGCTCGCAGAGTTCGCGTTCGGTGGTCAGGCAGAGGCTGCTCTCCTCCGGCGCCGCCGCCGCGATCCGGGTGAACACGTACTGCCGGATCCGTGAATATGCCGTTGAAAATTCGTCCGTCATTCCCGCCGCCGCGCCTTCCGGTTTTTGAGTGTACAAATATGAACAAATGGAGGCAAATAAAAAACAGAACCGAACGTTTCTATAATTATGGCGGAGATTTCCGAAAAAAGCAAGACGGAATCCGGATTTTATCGCGTTTTTTTACGGAATCGGGAAGCGTGTCGCATTTGCGGTGAAAGCCCGGCGCTATTTTTCGGCAAGGAAAGAGGTTTCGAAGCCGTGCTGGAGCCGCCCGTACATGGCGAGCAGCTGCTCCTGCTCCTCGGAAGTCAGGACTTCCATGGCGATGCGCTCTTTCTCGAAAATCGTTTCGACCACCTCCCGGGCGAATTCCCGCCCGGCCGGGGTGAGCGAGACGAGCTTGCGGCGGCGGGCGGCCGGATGCGGCAGCCGCTCCAGACGGCCCTCGCGCTCGAGCGAGTCGAGCACGAAGGTCATGGTCTGGCGCGGAATGCTCAGCTGGTCCGCTACCGCCGCCGGTTCCAGCCCCTCCGGATGATGGTAGAGCTCCTCAAGCACGAGGTACGCATTGTAGGAGAGGTTCCAGCGGTGCAGGATCTTGAAGTAGACCCGGTCGAATTTTCCCCACAGGTCGAAAAGCCGCTGCATCCGGCCCACAATGTCGTTGTCGTTTTTCATCGCACCTCGCTTGTTGACGGTTTATACTATATCACCGTCTTGCCTCGAAAGCAAAGGCGCGTTCTTCCGTTTCGAGCCGGAATCCGGGCTTTTCCTCCGCAGCTTCCTGCGCGCTGCGGCGCCAGAGCAGCAGCACGACGCCGAACATCAGAAGCTTCGATACCGGCATGGCCGCCCAGATGCCGTCCGCCCCCCGCCAGAGCGGCAGGAGCAGCAGCGAGAGCGGCAATACCAGAAAGCAGTCCAGATAGACGAGCAGCGAAGCCATCCCGGGACGGTCCATCGCCTGAAAGTAGGCCTCCGACACCTTCTGGAGTCCGAGGAACGGATAGACCGCCGCGCTGATGATCAGCCCGCGCCCGGCCACGGCCACCACGTCGCCCGAAGCATTGAACAGGGCCGGAATCAACCGGTATCCGCCGGCCGAAAGCAGCAGTCCGCCCGCTCCGATGAGCACGGCCGAGTAGCGGGCGATCTTTTCGCGCCGTTCCGTATCGCCCGCGCCGTGCAGGAAACTGACGACCGGCTGGATGCCGAGGCCGATTCCCTGCTGGAGCATGAGAATCATCGCTTCGACGTAGCTGATGATCGCGTAAGCCGCGACGGCCGCGACGCCGCCGTACAGCAGCGCCTGCCGGTTGTGCAGCAGGATCACCGCCGCCACCGAGATCTGCACGCCGAAGGACGGCAGCCCGGCCGGGATGATGCGCCGGACGATCCGGCGCTTCAGCCGGAAACAGCGCCTGCTGAAGCGGAAGTGCGACCGTCCGGCCGCAAAGTATCCGGCCGCCAGCGCGAAGCAGATCGCCTGCGACAGAACCGTTGCCCAGGCTGAACCGGCCACACCGCCGTGAAGAACCAGGACGAAAAGCCAGTCGAGCACGATATTCGCCGCGAGCCCCGCCACCATGATCGCCATGGCCGGCTTCGGCGCGCCGTCGTTCCGCATCGCCGCGACGAGACAGACGGCGGCCATCATGAAGATTCCGCCGCCGAGGGTGATCACCGCGTATTCCCGCGCCGCCGGCAGCAGGGCGGGAGCCGCGCCGACCGCGCTTAAAATCGGATTCAGAAACGGGATCAGGCCCGCCAGCAGCACCGCGGCCGGAACCAGCAGCGCCAGGGAGTTCCCGAGGAACAGATCGGCCGTCCGCCGCGCTCCTCTGCCCCGGGCCAGCGCGATATTGATCGCGCCGCCGGTGCCGATCATTTCGCCGCAGGCGACGATCAGAAGTGACAGCGGGAATGCTACGTTAATTGCGGCCAGGCCGTCGTTGCCGGCCCCCCAGCCGACGAAGAAACCGTCGACCAACGTGTACACTCCGGCGGTCAGCATGCTGATCATCGACGGGATGACGTAACGGAAAAACAGTTTTCCGTCCGTCACAGTCGAATCGTTTGCAAACATGATGAACCTCCGCAGGATTTTCCGGCACTTCCCCATGAAGTACCGGTTGATATAATCTCAATTGGTATCATATGGCAATATACAATGCGGAGTGAAAAAGTCAAGCGGAAAGATCTGCCGGAGGAGGGAGGCGGTGAAAAGGGCGCGACGAAACCGCCGGTGGGAGTTCGTCCGCCCGGAATGCGGTCACGGAGAGATCCGGGATGGTTCAGAGCAGCGAAAGCATGCGGTTCATCTGGTGCTCGATCGACTCGACCAGCCTGAACTGGTTCCGGCAGCGTTCGAGGTTGTGGTTCGGGCGGCGCGTCTTGAAGTAAAGGTCGCCGTTGAGATAGTCGGTCCGGAAACGGCTGCCGGTTTCCAGCGTGATGAGTTTGCCCGAGAAGCGGAGCTTCTCCCGTTCTGCGGCGGTCAGGAAACCGCGGGCGCTCGACAGAAATCCCTGCAGCAGCGCCTCGAACATCTCGAAACGCATGCCGACCTTCGCGAGATTGACTTCATCCTCCTCGGCCGGACTCGTTCCGCCGCGCACCATGTCGCCGAAATCGTACAGCGACAGCCCCGGCATCACGGTGTCGAGATCGAGCACGCAGATGCCTTCGCCGGTCAGGTCGTCGATCAGCAGGTTGTTGGATTTCGTGTCGTTGTGGGTGATCCGCTCCGGAATTGCCCCTTCCGCATGCAGCTTCAGGAGCAGTTCGGTCTCCTCGCGCCGCTCCAGGACGAAGTCGATTTCCCGCCTGACGCCGGCGGCCCGGCCGACCCGGTCCTCGTCGACGGCCTCGATCAGCGCCTCGACCCGTTTCGGCGTGTTGTGAAAATCGGGGATCGTCTCATGCAGCCGCGCCCCCGGCAGGTCGACGAGGTCGCACTGGAATTCGCCGAACGCTTGTGCGGCGCGGTAAGCCTGCTGCGGAGTTTCAAGGACGTCGTACGAGCGCGCGTTTTCGACGAACACGTAAGCCCGCCAGTAGTCGCCGCGGCAGTCCCGGACGTACGGGAGATTCGAGAAGGTCCGCAGCAGCCGGATCGTCCGCTTGCGGGTCTCCTCGTTGCGGCTCCTGATTTTGCCGAGCAGGTGGCCGGTGACCCGGTCGATGTTCTCCATGACCTGCTCCGGCTTGCGGAACACGGCGTGGTTGATGCGCTGGAGCGTGTAGTGCAGCCGCACGCCGCCCTGATCGTAGGTCACCTGGAACGTGTCGTTGATGTGACCGGTCCCGAACGGAACCGCGACGAGGAAATCTCCGTAGATTGCGAATCCGGCGCAGATCTCCCGGAGATCGGCCTGCGTATAGGACGGCGCGGCAGTCGTCATTTGAACAGCTTCTCCGGATAAGCTCCCTCCGCGACCAGCTTCCGCAGCGCGGCCTGGACGAACGGCTTGTCTTCGCGGTAGGTGATTCCGAACCAGCTGTCCTCGCTCTTGAGCATTTTGATCTCGGCCCTGCCTTCGCGGATCAGCGTATCGACGGCGAACGGCAGATAGAATTCGCTCTTGAGTTCGGTGCCGTGCTCTTCGAGGAAGCCGGTGAAGAGCCGTTCGAGTTCGCCGACCAGCTCCGGCATGAATCCCCAGGAGTTCATCGAGACGAGTTTTTCCCCTGTGAATTCGAGCTCGGCGCCGTCCTCCTGAACGCTGATGACTTTGCCGTCCCGGCGGAAGATCTTCGTGTTTTCGACCACTTTCGAGAGGTTCCCGGCAGCGTCCGCCGAGCAGATTCCGCGCGACACGGAGCCGTTTTCGCTGAGCGTGTTGGAGAGCACGAACGAGGCGATGCAGCCGCGGATTTTGCCGTCCTCCGGTGCCGACTTCAGGTAGCCGGCCAGCTTGCGGTAGCTGTCCGCGCCGTAGAAATCGTCGGCGTTGATGACCGCGAAGGGACCGTCGAGCAGCTTGCGTGCCGCGTAGACCGCCTGGCCGGTGCCCCACGGCTTCGTGCGTCCATCCGGGACCCGGAAACCGGCCGGCAGGTCGTTCATGTCCTGAAACGCATAAGCGACTTCGATCCGGTCCGCGTAACGGCTGCCGATCGCGGCGCGGAACGCCTCTTCGATATCCTTGCGGATGACGAAGACCACCCGGTCAAAACCGGCGCGCATCGCATCGAACACGGAGTAATCCATGACGGTTTCGCCGGAAGGACCGACTTCGTCAAGCTGTTTGAGACCGCCGTAACGGCTGCCCATTCCGGCCGCCAGCACGAGAAGCGTGAGTTTCATGACAGAACACCTTTCACTATATCGATGCTTTCAGGAGAATATACTTCAAAAGATGCCT
>ENA-UEQN01002169-UEQN01002169.1-human-gut-metagenome-genome-assembly--contig:-NODE-2169-length-14199-cov-3.205920_pt1 | contig 14199 bp, 13 predicted proteins | sample MGYA00242940_ERZ507944 | MGnify/ENA primary metagenome ERZ507944 (study PRJEB26167, sample SAMN06115449) | human gut metagenome | host: Homo sapiens | place: China:Fujian | collected 2015-08-20... | reverse complement strand
GCTGCGTCCGGGAAATACCCGGCAGTTTTCATGCCAACAGTATAGCAAGGCTCACCGAAAAATGCAAGAAGAAAATGAATGAAATTTCTTGATACTTGCAAAAATCTTGCATTTTTTAGTGAAATGCAATTGAAAATTCAATTATGCAAAGAAATTATAAAGAAATTTGAATTTTAAAAAATTAGTTCTTGCATTTTTGAAAAAGTGTCGTTATAATGAGCCCAACATGAAAACAGCGCTTGCTTAAAGGAGAAGGACACCATGGAACGTGAAATGGATTTGCGCGGCAAAGAAGCAGCTTCCCTCAGCAGTCTTGTGAAACAGGAATATCAGATTCCGGACAGCTATTACTTTGGTGAGGTCAAGCGCGGCCTTCGCAACAGCGACGGCACGGGCGTGCTCATCGGCGTGACGAAGGTCGGCAGCGTGCAGGGCTATCTGATCGAAGACGGCCGCCGCATTCCGGTCCCCGGCAAGCTCTACTATCGCGGCATTGACCTCAACGAGATCGCCGAAGCGCACCGCAAGAGCGGCACATTTGGCTACGAGGAGGTCGCGTATCTGCTGCTCATGGGGCATCTGCCGACAAAATCCGAGCTTTCCTATTTTAACGATATCATGTGCAAGGCCAGAAAGCTGCCAGAGGGCTTCACGGAGGGTATGATCATGCGCCATCCGAGCCGCGATATCATGAACAATCTGGCGCGCAGCGTGCTGCTGCTATATTCTTACGACGAAAACCCGGACGATACGTCGGTGGAAAACCTGCTCACGCAGTCCATCCAGCTCATCGGCTCGTTCCCGGCGATCGTTGCAAACGCCTACGCGGTCAACCGCCACTATTTTGACGGCGAGTCGCTTCACATTCACTACCCGAGCGCGGAGCTCTCGGCGGCGGAAAACTTCCTGCGGATGATCCGGCCGGACGCGAGCTATACGGAAGAAGAGGCGCATCTTCTGGATATGATGATGATGATCCACGCCGAGCACGGCGGCGGCAACAACTCAACGTTCGTCTGCCGCGCGCTTTCCTCCAGCGGCACGGACACCTACAGCGCGATCGCAGGCGCGGTGGGCTCTTTAAAAGGCCCTCTGCACGGCGGTGCAAACGCCAAGGTCATGCAGATGTTCCGCGATGTGAAGGAGCATGTGGACGCAAAAGACGACGGCTCAATTCGCGACTATCTCGTAAAATTACTTGCACGTGAGGTGGGCGACCGGTCAGGCAAAATTTACGGCCTTGGACATGCGGTCTATACGCTCTCCGACCCGCGCGCGGTGCTGATCAAGGCGTATGCGGGACATCTGGCAGAGGTCAAGGGCTTTGCAGAGGATTTCGAGCTGCTGGAGAAGGTCGAGACGATCGGCGCGCAGCTTTTGCAGGAAAAGCGCCGGAGCGACGACCCCATCTGTGCGAACGTCGATATGTACTCCGGCCTCGTCTATCACATGCTCGGCATCCCGCAGGAGGTCTTCACGCCGCTGTTCGCCACGGCCCGTATTGCGGGCTGGTGCGCCAACCGGATAGAGGAGGTCCTGACCGGCAACCGCATCATGCGCCCGGCTTACCGCGCCGTCACCATCCACAACCACTACGTTCCGATGCTGGATCGCGAGGCGCACATGGAGCTGCCGCAGTAAAAAACGCCCCTTCGTAGGGGGCGATGCCCACATAGACCCACAACCACGGACAATGTGTGAAAAGAGCATCCGTAAAATCTACGGATGCTCTTCGTTTGCCTGTATGACCTTTTGCTTCTTGCGGCAGATGGCTAGGCTGATGAAAAACAGGACGAGACTGATGACCACGTCGTCGAGCCAGAGGTAGTGCAGGGGGAGAATGCCGGTCAGATTGATGAGCGGCAGGAAAAAGAACTGCGAAGCAACGCCGGCCCAATTCGGCCAGTAATGCCCCAAAAGAAGCTCCTGTACCAGCACGAGCGCCAGCGCCAGAAGGCTTGCGGCGTTAAACGCCAGCGTCTGAGAGAGCACTCTTGATTTGCCGTCGAACGTCAGATAGCTGAGAAGACCCCAGAGAAGAAGCGTCCCGAGTGCGATGAGCATCAAGGGCGGCAGCGTATCCATACGCGCCATCATGTAAGCGTTCTGCAAAAAGCCGACGCCCAGCGGCAAGAAGCCGAGTACGATACGTAATAGCTGTTTCATAACCGTTCCTCCTTGGATGATTTGCAAAAATCGCCCGGCGAAAGCCGGGCGATTTCCTGTGTTACGGATCAATGATGCTATGGAGCGATCAGGCCGCCATGTTCATGAAGACCTGTGCGACCATGGCGCGGGTGGCGGTGCCGTTGGGGTTGAACGCGTTGTTCGAGCCCGAAAGGTACTTGGCCGCCGTGCAGTAGTGAACGCCCTCGAGCGCCCAGTCCGCGATGGAGGTAAGGTCGGTGTAGGTCAGCTCGGTTGCCGCCTCGTTCTTGGCCTTGCCGATGGTCTTGTCATAGCCATAGAGCACCTTCGCCATTTCCTGACGGGTGATGGCCTTGTTGGGTGCGAACGTGCCGTCCGCATAGCCGCCGACGATGCCGTTTTCAGCCGCCCAGACGACAGCGGGCGCGTACCAGCTGTCTTCCTCACAGTCAGAGAACTTGGCGGAAACCTTGGTCTCGACAGCGGGGGAACCGGCCTGACGGTAGAGGATCGTGACGAGCATGCCGCGCGTCAGAGCGCCGTCGGGATTGAAGCCTGTGCCGACGCCATTCATGAGGCCGTTGTCGCTGACATAGTTGACAGCCTTCTCATACCACTTACCGGGGACAACGTCGGTGTACTTCACGATGGAAATACGGCCAGCGGGCTTGGAATACTGCTCGCCGATGGTGCCGCCGAGCTTGGTCTCGATGTAGGAAAGAACCGTCTGCGCGTCGGTCATGGTCGCATCGCCGGCCTTGAGGACCTTGGAGTTCTTGAACATCGTGAAGCCGTCGCCGCAGTAGGTGATGGTGTAGTCGATGCCGCCGAGGGTGTAGGTCTTGTTGGGGTTGATCGGCTCATAGACGCCGGTCTTCTTGTTGAGGACCTGCACGTTCTGCACGCGGCGTGCGCCTGCGACCTTGACGAACTCGCCCTTGTCGCTCAGCTCAATGGAAGAAGGGATGCTCGAGACGATGGTGTACTTGAGGCCGGAAACACTCAGGAAGCCGCCGGACTCGGACGGGTACTTGATTGCGCCCATTTCCAGCATGTCAAGAACAGTCTGGCCGGTCACTTCCATCTTGCAGGGGAGGTTGCCCCACGGGAAGACGGTGAGGATGTCGTTAAGCGTGATGTCGCCTTCTTTAATGGGAGCGCGCAGGCCGCCGCCGTTCATGATGCCGATGTCGGCGTCCATCATGACGCGGTAAGCGTCCGCCGCGAGATCGCCCAGCGCGGTCTCGGAATTACGGACCAGGCGGTTGCCGTTTTCGTCGTAGTCATTGAGCGTAACGGAGCTCTTGGCGACGACCTTGGAAACGGTGTCGGAGAAGGAGTTCTGGATGTTTTCGACATACGCCGCAACGGTTTCATCCTTTTTGGTGAAATCCTTGGCGGAGATGAGCTCGGAGGTGATCGTGCCGTCAGCAGCGATGGTGAGCTTACCGAGGGTGGCAAGCTTGCCCTCTTCCTGACCGGCCTCGGCGAGGATGACGTCCTTGCCGTCCTTGTTGGAGACCTTTGTCGTCAGCGTCAGGTGGTCATGACCGTCGAGCATCGCGTCGATGCCGGTGGTGTTGGCGATGACAGCCTTGGAGCTCCAACGGTCGGTCGTGCCTTCGTTGCCGAGGTGGGCAAGGGCGATGACGTAGTTAGCACCGGCCTTTTTGACCTCGTCAACAGTGTTCTGCACAGCCTTATACAGCGCCGAGCCGTCGTCGTCTTCGCAGAACGAATAGATGTAGTTGCCGTTCGCGTCCTGGAAGTAGGCGGGGGTGGACTTCACGAAGGACTCCGGCGTGGCGATGCCGATATAAGCGACCTTGGTTCCGCCGTAATCGACGATCTCATACGGCTTGTAGGCGATGTCGGACGTACCCTTGCCGAGGTATTTGAAGTTGCAGGCGAGGTATTTGAACTTGGCCTGCTTGGTCAGCTTGGTCAACTGTGGGATCTTGTAGTCGAACTCGTGATTGCCAAAGGTGGCAAAGTCGTAGCCGGTCTCGTTCATGATATCGACCAGATACGCCCCGCCCGAAAGCGTGCCGATCGCGCCGCCCTGTACCGCGTCGCCGCAGTCGACCAGCGCAACGTAATTGTGCGTCTGCTCCATCTCGGCCTTGTACGCCGCAACGCCGGCATAGCCCATGCCGTCGGATACGCCGCAGTGCACGTCGTCGGTGTGCAGGATGACAATGTCGTTGGATTTTCCGTCTGCCGCGAGAGCCGTGGTCCCGAGGCTCAGAACCATGATGAGGCAAAGCAGAAGTGCAACAAGTTTCTTCATAGTATCCTCCTTTTTTCTCGCTTTCACAGAGCGCCATGTGACGCGGTGCAAAAGGGTATACCAGAATCATACAACAAAACCTGAAAAACAGCAATAGGCAGAAACGTAAAAAATACGAAAAATTTTCATCAACTCGCACAAAAAATGGATGAGTTTCAAAAAAACGGGCAGCAGATTCGACAAAGAATGACGGTTTTTCACAGCGCATACAAAAAATGTATACCCGGAAAGCCGAAAAGGACGCGGGAGTCACCCACGTCCTTGCAATCAGATTCCTACAATTGTGCCGCTTTGTGTCTCCTGTCCGCAAAACGGGACATTTTTTCGAAGGCAGGTCTTGATATAGCAAAATGCCGCGCGCTCCCCCTCATCGCGCAGCTTGGTCAGAAGGAACCGGAGCGCGCGAACGGTGTCGGGGTGCATGAGCCGCGCTTCGTTGGAGCGCTCCAGATAGCCGAGCGCCGACGCGTCCGTATACGCCGAACCCTGATACGTTTTGCAGGCGGCGATCCGGTCGGCCACCATCTCGGCAAGGTATTTTGGCGGCATGGGAACGGCGGCATACGCCTTCGTCTGCATGTCAAGGTCCGTCCAGTATTCCCAGTGGTGGCGGTTGCGCCCCTTATGGTGCATCCACGCAAGCGAGTAGCCCAGTGTGCGGCGCTCATCCTCCGTCGGCGAATGCGTGCCGTCGAAAAACTTCACGCCCTGCCAGAACTCCGTTGGGCTGTATTTGGACAGATCGTGCCGCAGCCCCTGCCAGAGTATGCCCGCCCTGGCGCAGTGGGCGATCACCTTATGCCGATGGCGCGTGATCGTGCTCAGATGCCCCCAGAATTTCTGAAACCCGTTCATCAGCCCACCTGCCCCGCGTCCAGCACCGTATCGCAGATTGCGCCGCCAAGGCAGACCGCGCCCTGATAGAAGACCATGCTCTGGCCCGGCGTGACGGCGCGCTGGCGTTCCTTCGCGGTCACGAGTACCTGCCCGTTTTCGCGCACGCTGACATGCACCGCCTGATCCGGCTGACGGTAGCGGTACTTACACGTGCAGTCAAACTCGCCTGCGGGCGCTTCGCCGGAAATCCACGTTGCATCCGTGCCGAGCGCATTTTTGCTGTACAGCAGCGGATGATCTGCGCCCTGCGTGACAATCAGCTCGTTACGCTCCATGTCTTTGGCGAGCACGAACCAGCGTTCACCGTTGCCCGCGCCGCCGATGCCCAGCCCACGCCGCTGGCCGAGGGTATAATACATCAGGCCGTCATGACGGCCAACGACCTTGCCTTCCAGCGTGCGCATATTGCCGGGCTGAGCGGGCAGAAACTGCTGCAAAAACGGCTTAAAATGGCGCTCTCCGATGAAGCACACGCCCGTGGAATCCTTCTTCCTGCTGTTGGCCAGTCCGGCCTCTTCGGCGATTTCGCGCACTTGCGCTTTGGTCAGATGGCCGACGGGAAACATCGCCTTTTCCAGAGCGTTCTGGCCGAGCATATAGAGGAAATAGCTCTGGTCTTTATTGTTATCCACGCCGCGCAGCAGCTGCTTTTTGCCATCCGACGCGTCGCCGAGCTGACAGAAATGCCCCGTCGCCAATCGATCTGCGCCGAGTTTCATCGCAAAATCCAGAAACGCTTTGAATTTGATTTCACGATTGCAGAGCACATCCGGGTTCGGCGTGCGTCCCCGGCGATACTCATCGAGGAAATACGAAAACACGCGGTCATAATATTCCTTCACGAAATTGACGGAATAATACGGAATATCAATTCTTTCGCAGACGGCGCGCACATCCGCCCAGTCCGTTTCGCTGGTGCAGACGCCGTTATCGTCCTTTTCCTCCCAGTTTTTCATGAATACGCCGATGACCTCATGCCCGGCGCGTTTGAGCAGCAGCGCCGCCACGGAGGAATCCACACCGCCGGACATGCCCACCACGATTCTTGCCATTGCTCAAACCTCCAGCCCGTCCAGCCGCTCATCCAGCCCGTCGAGCATCGTCTGTGTCACCTGCTCGATGCTCTGCGCGGCGTTGACGGTCAACACGCGCTTTTCCTGCCCCGCAAAGAGCCGTTCATACGCCTGATACGTGCGGCTGAAAAAGTCGGCTTTCTGCTGTTCCAGCCTGTCCGGCTTGGACGCGCTGAGCCTTCGGGAAAGCGCCACGTCGGCGGGCATGCGCAGATACACGGTGATATCCGGCCGGGTTTCGCCGACGGCCATCGCGTTGAGCGCGGCAACCTGTTCCATGCCCAGCTGCCGCCCCGCGCCCTGATAGGCCACGGAGGAATCGACAAACCGATCGCAGACCACCGCGTCGCCGCGTTCCAGCGCCGGACGCACCACCGCGCGCACATTCTGCGCACGACCGGCCGCATAAAGATAGGCTTCCGTCTCGTCGCACATGGTTTGGTTGGCCGGGTCGAGCAGCAGATTGCGGATCTTTTCGGCCACCTCGTCGCCTCCCGGTTCGCGCGTCGCCGTAACGCGCCAGCCCAGCTTTTGCAGGTGTTCGGTGAGCGCGGCGCGCTGCGTCGTCTTGCCGCAGCCGTCCATGCCCTCCATCGAGATGAACACGCCTCGCGCTCTGGGCGCATCGCCGATCAGGATATCCGTCAATTCCTCGACGCTATGCGCAATATGCGTCGCATCAGCGGAAATCAGCTCTTCTTCCGTGCCGTAGCCATAGCACACGCCGACGGTATCCACGCCGTTCGCCCGGCCGCCTTCGATATCGAAGCGGCGGTCGCCAACCATCACGACGCTGCCGCCGAATGCTTCCATGCCCCTGCGGACAAGCGCCGCCTTGCTGGAATCCTTGTTATCCAGCCCAGGCCCGATCACGTCGTCCAGATACGGCGCGAAACCAAATTTTTTCGCGATGCGCTCGGCGAAAATCTGCGGCTTTGCGGTGACGATCGCCACGCGCGCGCCGTTTTTTTTGAGACTGCGAAGCAGCGCGGGAATGCCGGCATACACCTCGTTCTCCGCCCAGCCGACACGCTCAAACCGTTCATGATAATAATCGATCGCCCGATTGGCCTGCTCATCCGTCATTCCGACGACCGTGCGGAAAGAATCAAACAGCGGCGGGCCGATAAACACCTTGAATTGCTCCTGTGTAAAGCCGGTGAAGCCCATCTTTTCCGCCGCGTAAATCGCGGTTTTCGTAATGCCCTCTTCCGACTTGGTGAGCGTTCCATCCAGATCAAAAAGAACTGTCGTATACTTCATCGTTTACTCCTGCTCGCTTTTTCCGCGGCGTCTGGCCGTCTGTTTTCCTTCGGATCGACCGCTTTTTTCGCTTTCGGGCTCGCCTTTTTTCGCCCCGCGCGCGGCTTTCTGCTGCGCGATAACCTCCCGCGCCATCTTCGCTTCGCGGCGGCTGACCAGCGGCGTCACATGGGTATAAATCTCCGGAAACGCGCGTTCAAGCGCCTGCGCGTACAGCGTCACGACCTGCGGTCTCGTCTGTCTGTCGTCCAGCCCGAAACGATCGCCCAGCGCCTCGCGAAGCGCGCCGCACATGGCCTCGTCCGGACAGAATACGCATGCGCGCCGCTGGACGTCCGCCTCGTTAAAGATGGTCGCCCAGCCGATTTCATCGTGAACATGCGTCCCGGCGATTTTCCGCGCCAATCTGGCGGAAATCAGGCTTGCGCGCCACGCGGCCTTCATGCGCGCCGTCGGCTTGGCCTCGTTGTCAATCACCGTCACCTGACGATAGCACACGTGCAGCCGCTCGCCCCTGCAAACCGGACGAACGGCCAGAATGCGGTCAAGCGGAATCTCCACCACGCTGGTCGTGCTGTCGCCCAGTTTGCGTTCGAGCACAAGCGTTTCCTGCTTGAGCGTGTACGCGCTGGAAGCGACCGTGCGCCGCATGAACATCGCCAGCGTCGCCACCGCGTAGAGGTAAAACAGCACGTTGAGCAATCCTGCGCCCGTCGCCGCAATCAGCAGATTGCAAAGAATCTGGGCCAACGCGAGCCGCAGCATGACGGAAGCCACGCCCAGCACGAAGTCCTTGCCCGTCATCGGACGCGCCCGGTTCACCTGCTGCGCGCGAATCTCTTCCATCATCGTCCGTATCCTCCCGTCAGTCGTCCGTCAGGCCGCTTGCTTCCATAAAATCCTGCTGTGCGTCCATGTATGCGTCCAGCATCTGCGCAATTTTTCCGATTTCGCCGTCATCCTCCACGCCGTCGGTCAATGCCGCAAACAGCGCTTCAAACGCGTCGTCCTCGTCGTATTCGCCGTCGCCCATCAATCCTTCGTCATCAAGCACGCCCGTTTCGTGCATGTAGCGCATATCCGCTTCGATGGCGCGCCGCGCGAAAGCCGCCGCCGTGTCGGGCGCGGCCTTCGCAGCTTTGCAGATGGCTTTGCCGATTTGGCTGACAGCGGCTTCCATGTCGTAGCCCTGCATCACGTCGCTCATGCTCAGCCCTCGTCGTTCAGCAGATTCTGATACTGCATGATCAGCTCAGCGAAATAATCCAGCGCGTCGCAGACCGGCTGCGGCGTGGACATATCGACGCCTGCGGTTTTCAGCTCTTCGATGGGCGGCATGCTTCCGCCGAGGGTCAGGAAGCGGCGATACGCCGCGATCTTCTCCTTGTCGCCGCTGAGAATGCCGCGGGAGAGCGCCACCGCCGCACAGAAGCTCGTCGCATATTTGTAGACATAGAAGGAGTTATAGAAATGCGGAATGCGCATCCACTCGTAGGCGACTTCCTTATCAACCTTGCAGGCACCGCCGTAATAGAGTTTGTTGAGGTCGTAATACATCGCGCTCAGGCTGTCGCGGGTCAGGCTCTCGCCGCTCTCGGCCATGCAGTGCGCCTTATATTCAAACTCGGCGAACATCGTCTGGCGGAACACCGTCGTGCGGAAATGCTGGAGCAGCGAACCGATGAGCGCAATCTGCGCCTGTTTGTTGTCCGCGTACTTCTTGCGCAGATATTCGGAGAGCAGAATCTCATTGCAGGTGGAAGCCACTTCGGCCACAAAAATCTTGTAGCGCGCCTTGGTCGCCGGCTGTGTCTTGTTGGAATAGAAGCTGTGCATCGCGTGGCCCATCTCGTGGCACAGGGTGGACAGGCCGTCGTAGGTATTCTTATGGTTCAGAAGCACATACGGCGTGGTGCGGTACGCGCTGCCGCAGCTGTACGCGCCGGAACGCTTGTTCTTCGTCTCGTACACGTCCATCCAGCGCTCCGGAAGCGCACGGCTCGCGTCTTTCACATAATCTTCGCCCAGCGGCTTGACGGCCTCCAGGAACACTTTGAACGCATCCTCGATATCCAGCGCGATGTCAAAGCCGTTCTCCGCCTGTGCGTACAGGTCGTACATGTGCAGAACGGGCACGCCGAGCTGCTCTTTCTTGATGGAAAGATACTCGTTGAGCGTGCCGATGCCGCCATGAACGGCTTCAATCAGGCTGTCGTAAACCTTCTCGTCGATCTCGTCCGGATACATCGCGGCCTGACGGCTGCTGTCGAAATGATGCGCGCGGCTGTTGAAGATGTCGGCCTTAACCTGTCCGGCATACGTCGCGGCAATCGTGTTGCCGAACTTGTTGTAGCCGTTCATGATGTTGGTATACGCCGCCTTGCGCACGGCGCGATCCTTGCTGGCCAGCAGGGAGAGCAGGCGCGCGTCGGTCAGCTGCACCTTTTCGCCGTTTTCGCCGCGGGTCATGCCCAGGTTCATGTCGGCGTACGAGAGCAGTTCATAGGCATTGGAAGCCGCGTTGCAGGCGTCGCTCGCCATCGCCATCAGTTTTTCTTCGTTGGCGGTCAGCGTATGCGCCTTCATGCGCAGCACGCCGGAGAGATAGCGGTCGTATTTTTCAAACGCCGGATCGGCGATCATCGCCTCGACTTCGCCTTCCGGAAGGGCCAGCAGCTCCGGTTCCATAAACGCGCTTGCCGCCGCCACAACGCCCGCCAGCGTGCCCGCGCGGTCGCTCATCGCCTGATACTTGGCGTTGGTGCTGTCTTCATTATTTTTCATCATGGCGTAGACGTAGAGCGCCTCAAATTCCTCGTCCATCTTCGCCATCGCGGCAAGCGTTTCGAGGATGGACTCGCGGCCCTTGTTCAGCGTGCCCGCACGCTGCGCAAACGCGTCGGCCTGTGTCTTAATCGTCACGAAGGCCTCTTCCCAAGCTTCATCGCTGGCATAAATGCGCGTCAAATCCCACGTGTAGCGCGGGTCAACCGTTTCTCTGGTCAATTCTTTTTCCATCTTCAACACCCTTTCTATTTCTCTCCTTCCGTCTCGCCGCGCTTGACGCCGCCCGCTAAGAGGGGGCTTATGTCCGTTCGGCAGCCAAACGAAGGATTTTAATTCTTGAGGCTCTGGAGCGGCGCGGGGATGCGTCCGCCGCGCGCAATAAAGGCTTCCGCCGAGTACGGGCTGACACGCATGATGGGCGCGCGCCCAAACAGGCCGCCAAACTCCACCTCGTCGCCGACCGTCTTGCCCGGCGCGGGGATGATGCGCACGGCGGTCGTCTTGCTGTTGACCATGCCGATGGCCGCTTCATCCGCGATGATGGCCGCGATGGTCGAAGCGGGCGTATCGCCCGGCACCGCAATCATATCCAGTCCAACGGAACAGACGCAGGTCATCGCTTCCAGCTTTTCAAGGCTGAGCGCGCCGCGCGCGGCGGCATTGATCATGCCGATATCCTCGCTGACGGGGATGAACGCGCCGGAAAGGCCGCCGACGTGGCTCGACGCCATCACGCCGCCCTTTTTCACCGCGTCGTTGAGCAGTGCCAGCGCCGCAGTCGTGCCGTGACATCCGCAGACCTCAAGCCCCATTTCTTCCAGAATGTGCGCCACGGAATCGCCCATAGCCGGGGTCGGCGCAAGGGACAGATCGACGATGCCAAACGGCACGTTCAGCCGCGCGGAGGCTTCCTTGGCAATCAGCTGACCCACGCGCGTAATCTTAAACGCCGTGCGCTTGATCGTCTCGGCCACCACGTCAAACGGCTGCCCCTTCGCCTCGTTTTCCAGCGCGCGCTTGACCACGCCGGGGCCGGAAATGCCAACGTTGATGCAGCAATCGCCTTCGCCCGGCCCATGGAACGCGCCCGCCATAAAGGGATTATCCTCCACAGCGTTGGCAAAGACGACCAGCTTCATGCAGCCGGAAGCATCCGTATCCGCCGTCGCGGCGGCAATATCCTTCACCGCCTGTCCACACAGGCGAACCGCGTCCATGTCGATGCCCGCGCGGGTGGAAGCGACGTTGACCGACGAGCAGACGCGCTCCGTGGTGGAAAGTGCCTCCGGCAGGGACGCGATCAGCGCGCGGTCGGAGGCGGTCATGCCCTTCTGCACCAGCGCCGTATAGCCGCCAATGTAATTGACGCCCGTCTCCTTCGCCGCCGCGTCCATCGCGCGCGCAACAACCACCGGATCGCCGCAGGCCGCAGCCACAAGGCTGGCGGGCGTGACGGAAATGCGCTTGTTGACAATCGGAATGCCAAATTCGCGTTCCAGCGTCTCGCCCGTTTTGACCAGATCCCTCGCCTGTGTGGTGATGCGGTCATAGACGTTTTGATATAGGATTTTTTTATCCGGATGCACGCATTCGTAGAGCGAAATCCCCATCGTGATCGTGCGGATATCGAGTTTTTCCTCGGTAATCATGCGCACGGTCTGCAAAATTTCGGATGTGTTAATCATTTCGCGCCTCCGTCAGATGCGGTGCATCGCGTCAAAAATTTCGCTGCGCTGAATGCGGATTTGGAGTCCCAGCTCCCCGCCCAGCGCGGAAAGATCGGCAGAGAGCGCGTCAAAGTCGCTCAGGGAGACGTCCACAATCATCATCATGTTGAACATACCGGAAAGCACGGTCTGCGAAATATCCAGAATATTGGCCTCATGCTGCGCCAATGCCGCGCTCACGCGGGCAATAATGCCGATGGTATCGTTGCCGACGACGGTCACAACCGCCTTGTTCTTCTTCTCCATGGGTTTTCCTCCTCTTGCCTGACGGGCAGGCGGCAAAACTTGCCTCTTATTGTACCGCGGGACGGGCAAAAAAGCAACCGCTCAATGCGCGTCGATCAATCGCCGACAGCAATCCGCAACCTCCTGCGGGCTGTCGCATAACGCGTCCGCGCCGGAAAGCGCCTCCCGGCTGCCCATGCCATAGGTCACGCCGACGGCATAAGCGCCCGCCGCGCGCGCGTTTTGAATATCCGTCGCTCGGTCGCCCACGACGATCACGACAGCCGCGTTCAATTCGTGCTGCCACTGGCAGATGCGCTGTGCTTTCGTCACGCCGCTGACGAAACCGCTGTGCAGCGCGATATACGGCGAAAGCGCAAAGGTTTCAATGCAGGCTTCGCAATAGCGCTGACTGCCGTTGGTCAAAATAGCCATTGTCGCGCAGTCCGACAAGCTGCTGAGCATGCGGCTCGTGCCGGAAAACATGCGGCCCATGCTGCGCGTCAATTCCACATCGGTCTGATCGACCAGCTCGTCATACAGTGCCCGGCGGTCTTTGCCGATGCCCATCACCCGGCAGACCTCGTCCGCATCCGGGCCGTTGAAGCTGTCCGCCAGTTCATCGGTAATCTGGCCAAAGCCCATCAGCGCAAATACGCGTTTATAGCTCTCCCGCGCCAGTTCGCGGCTGTCAGCAATCGTTCCATCCAAATCAAAAACGATCAGCGCCGGATGGCTGACCGTGCGCAGATACGCGCCGCACGCCTCGCTTTCAGGCATCCTCGTGCATTCCAACCCCGCATTCCCCCTTATCCAGCTTTTTTGTCACATTTTTATGAAAACTTAGCAAAACATATCGTTCGACTCTCTTCGACAAAGGTTTCGGTTGAGCCGCGCGCCAAAGTCTGTTATCATACATGTACCCCATTCAAGCGGGTCACACCGGCTTTCGCCGCAGCTGATCGGAAATTGAAAAGGCTTCCATCCAGCGTTCAAACTGCACAATTCCCATATGTTTCAGAGAGGAGCACTTCATGCCGCCACTTTACGTTCTTTCTTTTCAGCGTTCAAAGCTTGAAAACGCCGTCTCTCCGGCGGAGGATCTGCTGACCATGAGCCAGAAACTCGATTTGATGATCGTCCGGGCCCAGCGCATGCGCAAAGCTTCCTTTCGCCGCCTGCCTCTGAGGGCCGTCAGGCCGCGTCAACTGCGCGCTTCCTTAATAATGCCCTTTCTGTAAGCCGTAATCAGCCGCATCAAATCGTCAATGCGGCAGCGCAGCTCCTTGCCTTCGTCCGTGTCGTCGATGAGCAGGCGGCGCGGCATCTGCTTAACCAGGCTTTGCACCGAATGGATATCCTGCTCGGCGGAAATCGCCGCGGCGGTGGATTCAAACGGCTGGTGCGCCACCAGATTCAGTTCATGCGATGTGAAAATGAGCGTATACCCCGCAATCCCCGTCACCGGCTGATACGCGCGGGACAGACCTCCGTCAATGACGAGCAGGCGGCCGCCGGCGCGGATCGGGCTTTCGCCCTGCCCCAGCTTGACCGGCACATGACCGTTGATAATGAAACCCGAATCGGACAGACCAAACTCGCCGAGAATGCCCAGCGCGGTCTGTTCGTCATTTTGGAAATCATAATACGGATTCTTGTTTTCGACATGCGTCGCCTTGTCCGCGACGAAATAGCGCTCGAACGTCGCCATCTTATCCTTGCCGAACAGCGGCGAATTGGGGCCGCTGCCCAGATACCACAAAAAGTCCTGCCCGTCCTCGCGCTCCTG
>ENA-UEQN01002166-UEQN01002166.1-human-gut-metagenome-genome-assembly--contig:-NODE-2166-length-14211-cov-5.774445_pt1 | contig 14211 bp, 7 predicted proteins | sample MGYA00242940_ERZ507944 | MGnify/ENA primary metagenome ERZ507944 (study PRJEB26167, sample SAMN06115449) | human gut metagenome | host: Homo sapiens | place: China:Fujian | collected 2015-08-20... | reverse complement strand
GAATATACTTATCAAGCTGATGAGTATGGTAGCTATCGTGATGGCCGGACTGACGGTTGCGTGGAGCCTCTTCTAAGGAAAGTTGCCTGAAAAAACAAGGGGTGAGGAAACTTAATAAATAAGCCATCTGTCAATGTGGAAAAAATCATTGACAGATGGCTTTCTTTTTATCGAAGAAATTCATACCGTCCGGCAGTACCTTCAAAAGAAAGGATACCATCGTCTGTACGAACTTCCAGCGCGGGAATATATACCTTACCGTCTTTCTTGATTTGCCAGGTTCCCGGAATAAGGTCGGTAATGACAAACTTCATAGTTTGGCTGCCACTTACCGCGAAATCAAATTTACCGGGCAGTGGTTGGCTGTCTTTGCTGAAGGTGACGACGCGGTCGGCTATCTGCACGCCTACTATTTTATCTGCATCGATGCGTTTTACTTCATTCATTTGCAGACAGGTGTTGTCGGCTACTTGCATTACATTCAGAAAGTAATTTTCGGCAGCAGCGGTTGCAGGTGATATTTCTACACGCCATGCGCCTCTTTCGTTGGCGTCGTCGGGACGTCTCGGCATGGCATCGTTGGCATAATTGGTGCCGAATACCCAAAACTCTTTTCCTTTTCCACCGATTTTCTCTATCCGTGCATCTTGAATTTCGGGGAGCAACACTTGATTCTGTAACATGCCGGTGTCTTCGTTTTGGGTGCGTTTGACGGTGAAACGGTTACTTTCTATTATCGGCTCTTCTATACTGTGCAGTAGCCAGAACTTCTTGAACTGAGGGTCGGAAGAGACAACTTTATCAAACACGATTAAGGCGGCAGGCACTTCGGTAGCGTGCAGGTTGAGGAAAACAAAAGATCGTTTCGCTTCTTTTACTTTGTCTGTATAGGCTTGCGTGATGTCACCTTTCAGATAAGAATAGTCAGGTTTATTGGCATCGGGGCCAAAACCATGTCCCAGGACTTTGCCTGTAGTATATTCCTTGCTCAATAAATCTTTAAAAGAGCGGCAAGTCTCCCAGCGGTCACCCGGCATGCGTTGTCCGCCGTCATTATCGGCAAATTCTGTTTTATCTTGTCCGCCATAATTCCAGCTGGCGAATTTCTCGTTCGGGTTGTATACTAACAATGAGTTATGGGCAATGGTACGTTTGAAGAAATTTTTGTTGTGCGGGCTGTTATATCCGCCGGAACTTCCTTGGTAAGCTCCGGCATCTATTGCCAACGGGCCCTTATAATAAAGTTGGAACGAACCACCGTCCATGTGTTGATGGTTACCAAAGAATTGTTCATTGATTTTCATTTCGGCAATCACGCTGTTTTTGTCCCATGCCGTACGCGCTATCATCCACCCGAAAGGTGAGCCTGAGTATCGGGTCAGCGGCAAGTCATCAGGAGCCTTGGCTTTCAAATCAAAATCTCTCCACAGTATCTCGAAGATAAGGCAGTGGCTTTCTAATTTGGGTTTGAGTTCGTATTCGTAAGCCAGATAATTGTCTTTATAGAAGCTGGAAGCGAGCATGGCGGGCAGGGAGTAAGAAGGAATGTTTCTTTTGTTAGGATTCGTATCGCCTGCGGGCATTACTTGTCCGTCCGGACGACGGCGGTACAGGAAGTCGTACGGTACGAATTGTTGTGCGGGATTGTAGATTGCGCCGGCTCCCATACGATCCAGAATCCATAAGGAGAACAGGTCATTGCTGAAACGCACATTGACATAGCTTGTTCCCTGATGATAATTATGACCAGAATAGATGTAATTTCTTACCGGCAAGTAATCCTTGTACAGCATTCGGATGACATGGAGGTACATATCCGGATATTCGTCGTAGATAGCAATACCGGCTGAAAGCATGTCCCGCAAGATCATCCATTCGGACGAGTGTCCGGCTATGGGTTCGTTATTTTTGGGCGGATAACCGCATTCCATGGTCTTGGAGATTCGGATGAACGATTCTATATAGGCTTTCTTTTCCGATTCTTTCATCTGGTCGTAGCACCAGTCATATACCATCGCGCCGCACATCAGCATGACTCCGCTGGCGCGCGATAAGTCTTGTTTGGTTCCGAAATTGGTATGCTGCAATGAATCGAGCATGGAAGTGATGGCGTGTCTGGCTTGCTTCTTGTCACCATATACCAGATAGTCGAGAGCTTGTACTTGTACACGGCTGGTTACTCCCCGCATCTCGAAGTAGTAGCGGAAGCCTCTGTCGGTTACTTTTGCCTCTTCCTCTGCGGTGCGGTCTATGCCAAGTTTGCGCAAGGTTGCCAGGTTTGCTTTTACTTGCGGGTGATCCATCCGTTTCTTTAAATCCGGTAAATTGGCGGGACGTACATAGAGTCGGGGGTGAGTTGAGGGAGGAATGGGGATGGTGATGTCCTCGAATTTCTCCCAAGTTACTTCATCTCTTTTCTGAGCACCGGCTTCCAGACAAAAGATGAAGAGAAAACTCGCTGCTAAAAGAAAATTTTTCTTCATGGTTGCTGTTCTATAGATTAATAAAGTACTTGTTTATGCATGATATACGGTGTGAAAACCATATACTCTGTTTACAAATGTAGAACATTCAACCATTACCTACATCATTATAAAACAACAAAATACTGCCGGTGCAGCATTCTGAGACATAAGTGACATTCTCCGAAACAATATTAGCGTAGCTGTGAAATCATAGAGGGATAGATTTCCAAGAAAAGCTATCCCTCACGCAAGAATTACTTCCCGTAGTCATCGTACATCATCAACAAGTGTGATGAACTCCAACTGAAGTGCGGTGCTTTCAATCGTTCTCCGGTATGCGTACCGTAGTTCTCGTGGATGGGCGCTCCTTCTTTCAATCCGTTTAGGCGGTCGAATACCTGCAAGGTATATTCATCGGCCAGTTTATGATAACCATAGTTGCGGAGTCCGCGAATGGCAAAGTAAGTCTGGTCCAGCCAGATGGGGCCACGCCAGTAGCCGCGCGGGTTATACTTGGGATTGTCTGCGGCGATGGTGGGGAAGGGGATATATGTGGAGAACTTCGCGGTGTCTTGCAGTATGGGTAACATGCTGTCCACCTGCGATTGCGTGGCAATCTGTGTCCACAGCGGAGTATAAGCTTCGCAGCCCGGTTCTTCGATGAAAGAGCCATCTTTCAGGCGGCGGTCGAAGAAGAAATTGAGTTGCTTGTCGAAGAAGTAATCTGCTACTTTATCGCTATAATCGGGACCGTCGAAAGCCACGTTGAGCAGCCCGGCAAACTTCTTCAGCAGTTTGCACTCCAAGGCCAGATAAGCATTCAGGTCTACGCTTTCCTGGTCCATGCTCCAGGCATCATCGGCTCTGTCGTTCTTCAACATTACGGCGTTGTCAAAACGAATGGCATTGTCCATGCCGCTTTCCCATGCGGCAGCTTCCAGTGTGCCGTCTGTTGCACCGTACTCACACATGCCGTTGCGGTTGTGATCGCGTTTCTCGTACCACCATTTGTAGTAAGAAAGCAGTTGCGGGTACATTTCGGCAACGAAAGCGGTGTCGCCTGTATGCGTGAAGATTTCGTCTACCGCCCAGCACACCAAAGGCGGTTTGCTGTCGCGGGCATTGTTTTCCGACGGGTCGGTGTAGATGCAGTCAATAACCATGCCGTCCGGTTGCTGATAATCGAACATGGCGCGGATGTTGTTCTTTGCCAGTTCAGGGTCGAATTTAGCGGTTCCGGCACTGAAACGCCAACTGTCCCATGCCCAGAAACCCACAAAGTAGCCTACGGCGTGGCTCGGGACAATACCTTCGTGAAGCAGTCCGCCGCGATGCGTGCGCCAGTTGGAAATAAGGGTGGTGACGGCTTTCACGGCGATACGGTCGTATTCGGGCTTCATGTCCTTGCGCAGTATCTTGGTCAGATAACCCTCCCAGCGTTCGGCATTGGCTTGCAATGCCTTTCCGGGATTGTTGAGTAGGGTAGGGATATTCTGCAATCCGGCGGTCATCTCTTTTTCCGAGGTGAAGAAGGAAATGGCTACATGGACGGGATATCTGGGACTGTGAACAAGGGCTGTGTAGTTGTTTTCCGTCCGGGAAAGTGTCACGTCGGGGGTAAATGTTACGGTCACGCTCTCTCCGCTGGGGTGGCGGGCAATGACGGAGTTTTGTTCTACGGTGACGGTGACGTCTTTTCCCCATTGACTGCCTGTCAGAAGCAGGTCTTCCGCTTTATCGGACTCTATGCGCAGGAGGGCGGTTGAGGCGTCTGCAAAGTTAAGTTGTTGCGTGATGCTCCCTGCATCGGAGTGGGCGGACATATAGAGCTCGCCGGGGAAGTAGCAGGTAGAGTCGGGAATGAAGCTGGCAGAAGCGTTTCCGGCGAAATCTACTGTGACGGCGGACTGTGCCATCCATTGGCGGCGGAACATATCCAGACTGAACGGACCGCAGAAGCCGTTCACCCATTGTGCCTTTTCGGGCAGGGTGAAGCCCATCCATGAACCGGCGTCTGTGAACCAGCCGTAGCAACGGTGCAGGGTGTCGGGAGTGTAGGCAATATCCAGTATGTTATTGAAGGTGTACCTTTGCTCCGCAGTTTTTTTACTACCGGAGGTGCAGGCGGTGAGGCCTGCAACCAGTAGCGTAAAGCAAATGATGTGTATAAACTTGTGTTTCATATTCCTTATTATTACGGATTTAATAATTACTTTTTGGGGGGATAATTGATAATTAGGCTGCGCTATATTGTGCTTAAACAATCGTTCCGAGAATTAAATAAATTCCGACATCTGATACAGGCGGGAGAAGACCTAAATGAGCGTCGTTGACACTTAGCACAAGTATCCCTGATACTTAGCACAAGTATCGTTGATACTTAGCACAAGTCTCCCGCCCCCTTCAGAATAGCCTGTAGGACACATATTACTTAGAAAGCAGAATATATGGTATTTTTTCAATTCCTTACATATTTAATTTTAGGCTATGTGCCCCTAAATTATCATTTATCCCTTAGAACCAGCACTTATGCGCCTGTTCTGCTGCATCATCCTTAGCTCCGAGTGGCAGTAGCGTGAAGCTGTACTTCCATTCGTGCGGTGTGATGGTGTATTCCGGGTGCACTTGTGCCCCCCACGTATTGTCACCACCTACGCCCATCTGCTTGTGGTCGATGTTCAGCCACACCATATCTTTCTTCACTATGCTTCCCCCGTGGCGGCGTTCCACCTGCGAAGGGCGGTACTCGATATCTTCCATCGGGAAGTTCCAGGCACTGATACTTAGCGGTTCTTCTCCCGTAACGAGCAAACCGTCACCATCGGCATTGCGCAGTGCAACCCAACGTACATCGCAATGATTAGCTGTTTCCTGAGCACGCACATACGGATGAAACTGTTCCCAAACCGTCGCGCTGTACAGTCCTACCAATGCTCCCGTCTTCCGGTCTGCATAGTTTTCCTGTGGTCCGCGTCCCAGCCAGGACATCCTTTCATATTCAGCCGGAAGTATCATGCGCATACCCAGACGAGGCATTTCGTTCAACGCCTGTTTGCCGGGAGTGAAGTGCATGCTCACGCGGACTGCTCCGTCAGGATGAATATCGTATATTGTTTGCAGCTTCGAGTCTTGCGCTTCCATCTTATAGGTAGCGGTAAGGGTAACTGTCTGTTGATTTTCCGTTATATCCAGGTTCTCCAGTCTGGCATCCTGTCCGGCAGTCTTCCAAGTGAGACAACGGTATAGATGTCCGTTCGGAATATCATTGTCCGTCAGCGGACGCCAGAAGTTGGGTTGCAGACCTTCTTTTATCAGATTCTTTCCATTGTAACTCAACTCTGTCATTCCACCGCTTTGAGCCGAGAAAGCTATCCGGAAGTTGTTTCCTGTCAGAGTGATGGCGTCATTGTTGCGGTCTACGGTCAGTTTACCGTTAGCCGGCTGAATGGCTTTGCTGGCAGGGACGGAAGGCAACGCCCATTGTTCGATGGCGGCCTCGTGTCCTTTCGGGATTAACGGCGCTTCGTTTTTGGTGAATGCGCGCAGGGTAAGGAAGTACTCTTTGCCATCGGCAGGCAGTGCTTTCAGAGGCAGTTCGATGTTGACAGAGCTTCCCGGTGCGATTGCTGGGAAATCCATTTCACCGCTTTGTACCGCTTTGCCGTCACATTCCACTGCCCAACGCAAGGTATATCCTTCCAGACCGATGAAGTCGTGCCGGTTGGTAACCTTTATTTTATTGGGTGTGAAAGCAACCGGTTCAAAGTGGATATATTGAAGCACCTTTTTCACCTCATAGATATGCGGGTGCGGAGTGCGGTCGGCAGCTACCAGACCGTTGGCGCAGAAGTTGGAGTCGTTGACGATGCCTACAAATCCCATGTCTCCACCGAAAGCCCAGATGTCGCGGTTATCCTTATCTTTGATAGCGAATGTCTGGTCTACCCAGTCCCAGATGAAGCCGCCTTGCAACTGGTCGTACTTATAAATCGAATCCCAGTAATCCTGGAAGTTTCCTACACTGTTGCCCATGGCATGAGCATATTCGCACATAATCATAGGACGCTTGTCGCGCTGATTGATATGGCGGCGCAACGACCAGATGCGTGCATACATCGGGCAGTATATGTCACTCTTGGCATCATAACCGCCACCCTCGTATTGTACCGGGCGGGTGGAGTCTACCTTCTTCGTGTAATCGTATAAGGTTTCGAAATGCTTACCATAGCCGGACTCATTGCCCATAGACCAGGTGACGATAGCTGTGCAGTTACGGTCGCGTGCAATCATACGGCTCATGCGTTGCATGAAAGGAAGTTCCCAATCCGGATAATTGGCCAGCGTGCCATCCTTGTGATCCTGCATGCCGTGGCTTTCGATGTTGGCTTCATCCACCATATACAGGCCGAATTCCGTGCAAAGCTCATACCACGCATAATTATTCGGATAGTGGCAGTTGCGCACACCGTTCAGATTGAATTGCTTCATCAACTGAATATCGTGTATCATGGAAGCTACGCTGATGGTACGTCCTTTGTGCGGATCGTGTTCGTGGCGGTTCACTCCCTTAAAGAGCACCGCTTTTCCGTTAATCATCTGCATGCCGTTGCGCATCTCCACCGTGCGGAAACCAAAAAGTTGGGTGAAAGACTCCAACGGCTTTCCTTGTGCATCGAAGGTGCTGACTACCAGTGTATAGGTATTGGGCGTTTCGGCATTCCAGGCACGTGCATCCGGGAAAATCTGTTGCTGGCTAAATAAAGTGTCCGTAGGAGAAGAGACGGTTTTCTTCTGGTTATAAATCACCTTTCCTGCATCCAGCACTTTTACTTCAACGGTTTCTCCCGCTTTCGGCTGATGGAGGATGACATCCAGGTTGAGTTCTCCGTCTTTATAATCATTTATCAGTTCGGCAGTCATCCGGAAGTCGCGCACGCGGCTTTGCGGACGGGCGTAGAGATAAACATCACGCTCGATGCCGCTGTATTTCCAGTAATCCTGTCCTTCAAGGTAAGAGCCGTCACTGTAACGGAATACCTTGACGGCAAGTTTGTTGCTGCCTTTTTTCACGAGCTTCGTGATGTTGAAGTGAGACGGCAGGCGGCTGTCTTCGGCATATCCGGCAAGTTCGCCGTTCACCCATACGTAGTAGGCGGATTCCACTCCCTCAAAGTCGAGGAAGATATCCATACCTTCCCAACCGCCGGGAACCGTGAATTCGCGGATGTATGCTCCCACCGGATTGTAATCGGCTGGCACATGCGGGGGATTGGCAGGGAATGGATAACGGGTATCCGTATAAATAGGTGCATCGAAGCCTTGCAACTCCCAGCTTCCGGGAACTTGTATTTTGCTCCATTTCCGGGTGTTGTATCCCGGTTTGTGGAAGTCTTTGGGACAAAGTTCGTTGTTCTTTGAGAACAGGAACTTCCAAGTACCGTCCAGCGAGATGCGGCGTTCGGTGGCAGGATTTACGTTGAAACGTACATCCGCAGGCAGGGAGTGTTGCTTCAGGGCGTTGGCCTCATTCGTAAACGGAATGAAGTGCGCATGCATTGGCTCTCTGTTTATCTCATTGACTTGCGGGTTCTGCCAAGGTTCATTGTCGGCAAGCATATTACTGCAAATCAGTAAGGCGGAGATGAAAGAATATAATTTAAGTTTCATGATATCAATCAGATTAAGTGTTTATATCGAACAAAACAGGGTCACAAGAAACGGGACACTGAAATCGACCACGAACCCGTGGAAGATGGAGACAACTACAAATTGTTGTCCGGCCGTTCGTGTAATGATGGGCAGTGTGGTGTCCATCGTGGTTGCACCTCCGGCTGAGATGGGGGCGAGGTTACCGAACCAGCGCACCAGCAAGGGGGCAGCCAGTAGTGTCAGTATCTCGCGACTGATGTTGGCGAGCAGTGCGATGGTTCCCAATTCGGCTCCTTTATATTCGGTGATGAAGATACTGGAGAGTGAGTAGTAGCCAAAGCCCGAGCCTACAGCCAGGCAATCCGTCAGGGAACGGTGTGTCAGTATCAGGCTGACTGCGGCAGAACCTGCCAGCGTACCCAGAATGGTCATGATAGGCAGGAATATCAACCGTGGATTGAGTGAACGGAATTTTTTCAACGTTTGCGGGTCGTTGCCTACACTTAGCCCTACACTGAACATCAGTGCGCAAAGTGCATAAAAGCTGACTTTACTATCTATTACGATATCGATAGGTATCAGGTGAAAGGCTCCGCAGAGTGTTCCCAGCACAAAAAAGCCGACTATGATGAGACTCCCTTTCATGCCCGGCCTCCTTTCCGTTTGTATAAAGCTCTCCACAATGCCCAGGCAGCAATCACGCTTCCCAAAGTTCCGCCTATGGTGAGTATGACGGCTTCGAGTCCGATGGTATGAAGTCCTTTGATAATCTGTTCGTTTCCTCCCACTTCAATACCCAGTATGAAGAGGAGTAACCAGATGAGCACTGTAATGACTTTGTGGATTCCGCTCAGATTCCGTTTCCGTAAGAGGTAGCCCAGCAGCATTCCTGTGAGCATTAGTCCGATGATTGTAAACATATCTATGTCGTTTTTGGGGGCAAAGATAGGGTTTTTAAAGGTAAACAAGGATGCATCAAAATCACTTTGTGCAGCACTTCTGACACATCCTTGTTTGGTTATGTTAGAGAAAATCACTCGTTTATCTCATTGTTAGTCTGGATTTCCATCAAAGGGATGGGCAGGAATGAGTGCGTGGAAGAGTTGAAGTTTGTTCTTCCGTCCGCTTTCATAGCTTCGTCCAGCTTGCCCCAGCGGCGGAGGTCGTAGAAGCGGGAGTTCTCCAATGCAAACTCTACCAGACGTTCGTGTTCGATTTGGGCTTTAACCGCTTCATAGTCGCTTCCCGTCATGGCCGGCAGTTTACCGTGAATACGGCGGACATCGTTAATCAGGGGAATAGCCTTCTCCGGATGCTTTTGTTCGTTGTAAACTTCTGCCTGCATCAACAGCACGTTGGCATAGCGCATTAGAGGCATGTTGGTGCCCACAGCGCTTTGTTTCTGCTCATCCCAAGTTGCGGGCATGTATTTGCGGAAATTGTACTGCGTAACGGAAGTTTCATAATAAACATCATCGTAATTGTATCCCAAGATATGTTCGCCTTCATGGTAGTAAGGGTCATCAAAAAACATGGAACCATAGGCGCGGGCGTCGTACAGGTTATTTTCGGCAATGCGTCCTTCTTTTAGGAACTCATTGTACATCTTCTCGCTGACGCGGATTTCATCCCATCCTCTCATGCTTCCTGGAGCAACCCAGAAGTGAAGCACGTGCTTATGGTAGGTTCCATCTACTGTACTGTTGGTGAATTGCAACTCAAAGATGGACTCTTTGCAGTTCTTGTTTGTTCCGTCGAACATACTTCCGTAATTCGGTTCCAGTTCGTAGCCGGTCACCTTATTGAAGGCTTCTTCTGCCAGTCCCAGATATTCGTCTTTCTTGGCGGTTTCTTCGTAGGCACGTGTCAGGTAGGCCCACCCCAAGTAAGAGTAAGCTGCGGCTTTGGTCACACGTCCGGTTTCGGAAGAAGGGCGGTCTTGCGGGAGTAAGCCACCGGCATTATTCAGTTCGGAACAGATGAAGTCCCATACATCTGTTCTGGAAGAAAGGGCTTTGTGGGTTTGCGCCTCTCCCGTCAGGTATTTATCGCGGATGATGGCCTTTTCCCAGCTCATTATCAGTTTGAAGTGAAAATAAGCGCGCAGGAACAGGGCTTCACCGGTAAGGTGGTTTTCATCTTCAGTACTCATCTTCTCACCGGTATCCTGCACTTTCTTGATACCGAAAAGAACGTTGTTGGCATAGTTGATGCCGTTATAATTGTTCATCCAGTACTCTTTGATGCAGGAGTTCTCATTATTATAGCTGTAACTGGCCATGGCTGCCCATTCAGGATAGTTGTAAACGTCTTGTCCCACAGTCATTTCGTCACTCCGGAAAGTTTCGAGAACATACTTTACCTCTGCAATGGTATATGCGTTGGTACGGCAATCCAACTGTCCGTAAACGGAAGATAATCCGGCTTCCACGTCAGCTTTGTCTCTCCAATACTTGTCTGTGGAGAAGTCAGGCGACTCTGTCGTTAAGAAATCATCGCATCCTGCCAGCAAGGCGGCGCATAAAAAAGATGCTATATATATTATTTTTTTCATTGTTTCCTTATATTAATTAGTGATTAGAATATAACTTGTAAACCTACTACGAAAGAGCGGGTAAACGGATATACAAAGGAGTCGACACCGGTATTCAGGATACTGGAAGAGAATTCTGGGTCGATGCCGGAGTATTTGGTAATCGTGAACAAGTTTTCTCCACTGACGTAGAGGCGGCATTTCTCAAGATACATCTTCTTTGCCACTGCTTTGGATAAAGTATATCCTAACTGCAATTGACGCAGGCGGACAAAGTTTCCATTTTCGAGGAAACGGTCGGACTCGCGGGTATTCTCGTTCGGGTCACCCAGCACGGCTCTTGGGATGTCTGCTCCCGTATTTCCGGGAGTCCATGCGTCCAGCGTGCTTGTGAAGTAGTTTCTGCCAGCATCCATTCCTTCGTAGTACAGGCGGTTTACGTTGTAAAGCTTGTGCCCCCATGCGCTGCCGAACTGGAAGGAGAGGTCGAAGTTCTTGTAAGAACCGCTGAATGACAAGTTAGCCTCTACTTTAGGAATACCGGAACCGGAATATACCTTATCGCCTGAGTCGATGCTGCCGTTGTTGTCCACATCCTTAAAGCGGATATCACCGGCTTTTGCATCCGGTTGGAGGCGTTCGCCCTTGCTGTTTACATAAGCGGCAGCTTCTGCATCGCTTTGGAAGATACCGTCTGTCTGGTATAACCAGAAGCTGGCTACCGGGTAGCCTTTCAGAGTTTGAGTTACGAAATGGCCGTTTCCTTTCCATGCCGAACCGTAGAGTACCTGGTTCGGGTCTGCTTCGAGCATTTCATTGTGGATAGTGGAGAGGTTGAGCCCGATGTTATAGTCAAAATCGCTTATGCTGTTTCCGTAATTCAGTTCGAGTTCAAAACCTTTGTTCACCATCTTTCCTACATTGACTGTGGGATTGTAGATACCGGCGGAAGGTGCCATGACTTTTTCGATAAGCAGGTCTTCTGTGGTGTTGTAATAGTAGTTGACGCTACCGCTCAGTTTGTTGTTGAACAGTCCGAAGTCGAAGCCGATGTTTTTGGTATCGGTGGTTTCCCAACGTAAATCGTCGTTTACCAAATAGAGGTTGGACATACCTGCCCAGGCATTGCCGCCCTGAATGTAACTCATCCATTGGGTATTGCTGTTGGTCATGGTCGGGGCATAGTAGTTGCCAAGTGCACTTTCGCTACCCAAGCGTCCCCAGCTGGCACGGAACTTCAGGTTGCTGATAGGTGTGTTCTTCGGGAAGAAGTCTTCTTCGCTGAGTCTCCAACCCACAGCTACAGAAGGGAATGTACCCCAACGGTTGTTCTTACCGAACTTGGAAGAACCATCCGAGCGTAATGTCACTTGTAGCAGGTAGCGGCTGGCGTATGAATAGTTGAAACGTCCGAAGAAAGAGGCACGGTTGTAATCGTAGAAAGTACCTGAACCCGTAAATGTGCCGCCTATACCGGCATCGATAGTGGGGGAGGTGGGGTCGAAGAAACCGCCTGGGACTTCGCTTGAGGTCAAGCCACCGTTCACTACATCATATTCGGTCTTCTTTCCTTCCACGCTCACGGAACTTTTGTCCTGATGGGCGGAAATGATGGAGTTACCCACCATGGCGGTAATAGAATGTTTACCGAAGTCTTTCATGAAAGTTAGCACATTCTCGAAAGTTTGGTTACGATAGTAAGAGTTGTATTCGTAATTATACGGATAAAGACTCGGTTCCTGTGCATTTGCTTCGTATTTGGCACGGTGGTAACGGTCGTTATAGTAGTAACCGTTGTATGTATAGCTTGTCTTGAAAGTAAGCCATGGGGCAAACTTCACGGTTAGGCCGATGTTACCGGTGATGTCGTAGCCGGTATATTTCCTGTCTTTATAGTGGTCGTCCGCCATCACATTACGGTTGGTGGGGAATTCCATTTTTACACCATCTACAGACATGTCTGTCAGACCGTATCCATAAGTTTGGTTTTCATCATAAACAGGTATCAGCGGAGAGATGGAGTACATTTCTTTCAGGGTATACTGCGGTTGCTTGCTTTGCGTAACTTTGAAGTTCAGGCCTGCGTCAAAGTCAAAGATGTATTTATGTGCATTCAGCTTCAGGCGTGCGTTGTCTTGAATGTAAGAGTTACCTCTGAAGATACCTTTTTCATCAGCATGGCCATAAGACAGGGAGTATTTGGCAACTTCCGAACCGCCGATAAGGTTTACGTAGTAGTTTTGTGCAATACCGGTGCGCAGCATCTCGTCCTGCCAGTCCGTGTCGGCACCTGTAGGATTCTGTCCATTTTTGTAAGTCAGGTAGCCCGGCTTGCCTTTTTCTGCATTTTCGTACATCATATTGTGTACTTTCAAATATCCGTCTGCATTAAGCATATCGAATTTTTTTGCTACGGAGTTGACCGTCATGTATGTATTGAATGAGATTTTCAGTTCTCCTTCTTTGCCATTCTTTGTACTGACAATCACAACGCCGTTGGCTGCTACCGAACCATAGATTGCAGCGGCTGCACCGTCTTTCAAGATTTCCATGGATTCGATATCCTGCGGGTTGATGGTGTTGATGTCGCCGGGATAACCGTCGATGATATAAAGTGGTTCGTTATCTCCCATCGTTTTGATACCACGGATTTTTACGGAGATGCTTGCACCTGCATTACCACCGGATTTAAGTACGCTTACACCGGCTATTTTACCTTGCAGTGCTTCGGTGGCGCTGGTAGTGGCACGTTTCATCAAATCTTCCGATTTCACCGAAGAAATGGCTCCGGTCATATCGCTTTTCTTCATTGTACCATAGCCTACGACTACTACTTCATCCAGCATCTCAGTATCATCTTTCAGAGTTACTGTTAATGTTTTCTGTCCTTTCAGAGGAATTTCCTGCGGCACATAGCCCACATAAGAGATTACCATTGTCGCATTAGGAGCAACAGTCAGTGTAAAGTTACCGTCGATGTCGGTAATGCAACCATTGGTTGTACCTTTTTCCAAAACACTGGCGCCAATGAGAGTTTCTCCTTTGGTGTCGGTTACTGTACCGGTTAATTGGATGGTTTGTGCTAAAGAGCTTAGCGGTACCAAACATACAAAGAGCAAGGCTAACAAAGCGGCTCTTTGTATTAAGGAATACTTTTTAATTTTACCCATGTGTGATAGTTTTTAAGGTTAATAACATTTGTTTCTCACATGGCAAAGAAAGAGATATAATTTGGAGTATTCCTATGAAGAATGGTCTGTAAAATATCTACAAAGAGGGTGAAAACTATGAGTTTTTAATCTACAATGATTATTGTGAGTGGTTGAAATACAGTTGTGAATCTAGTGCTGCTATATCTACAAACATAGCATCTGCTGTAATGGTAACTTTAGTAGTTTTGCAAGTATTCCACCAGGTCTTTTTCTGTTGGTAAGTTCAAAGCCTTACGCAATCTGTAGCGATTCATATTAATTGTTTTAGGACTATTCCCGCTAATCATGGAAATTTCTTTCGTTGAAAGATTGACGCGCAGCATGGTTGCCAGATATTTTTCTCCTTGTGTCA
>ENA-UEQN01002164-UEQN01002164.1-human-gut-metagenome-genome-assembly--contig:-NODE-2164-length-14227-cov-2.956890_pt1 | contig 14227 bp, 10 predicted proteins | sample MGYA00242940_ERZ507944 | MGnify/ENA primary metagenome ERZ507944 (study PRJEB26167, sample SAMN06115449) | human gut metagenome | host: Homo sapiens | place: China:Fujian | collected 2015-08-20... | reverse complement strand
TCGTGTTCGGGGACCATTGGAGCTCTGTCGGGTGTCGTCTTGCTTTTTCTGAACGCCCGACCGGTGGTGTCTGACGAACGTAGTGAGGAGTTCCGCCGGTCAGTGATAGAAAGGGCTAGACGACCGACAGAAGCGACCGGGTCCCTAAACACGAACACCGAAGACGAATAAGTAACGACAGAATAATTCTACCTTTTTTAATTTGAAACAAACGTAACTTTTCCCGGAAAGTTACTTTGGGTTTCCGGTTTAACGGGTTGGAATGACGGTAAGAGTTCGCATCAGGCAAAAATACTTTACCGGCCTTCTTTCAGCAGATAAACTTTACGTTTGATTTCCTGAGCCCATTCGATCGGTTTTTTGCTTTTATCCAGACTTTCCCATTCGATCGGCTGTCCGATATAGAGCGTGAACGTGCGGTTACGTTGTTTAAACGTTTCATCCGGCAGGTAAAGCATTTCGATGTTGGCTTTCAGGCCGATTTTTTTCCGGAAATTCGCCAGGTTGTAAAAAAAGTTCGAATTTCTTCCATCGATAAAGATCGGGACAATATCCCGTCGATGCTGGATGGCTTTGGATACGAAACTTTTTTGCCATTCCAGGTCTTGGATGATCCCTTGTTGTTTACGGCTGACCAGACCGGCCGGAAACATGATCATCTGACAGTCGGAAGCATAAGCGTCTTCCAATGCAGAAACGGCGTCTTTCGCTTGGGCACCATGCTTGTTGACCGGTAAGAAAATGTTGTTCAGATTCTTTAGGTTTAATAAAAGATCGTTTACCGGAAATTTCAATTCCGGGTAACGTGTACCTAAAAAAGAGATTAAAATAATACCATCGGGTCCACCCAGAGGATGATTGGACACAAAAATATACCGGCCGTCGGGGGAAGGCAGGTTCGCTTCGCCGATCACCTGATAGGAAACATGGAGATATTCCAATATCGCATCGGAGAAGTCCAGCCCTTTCCGGTCACCGTAACGGGTAATAAAATCATTGATATCGTCTTGATGGATCACTTTTTTCAGATAGGAATAAATAAACCCGGGAATCATTTTGGCTACTCCCGGATTTTTGCTTCTGAAAAGTTGTTCGATATAGATCGGTTTTAAACCCTGATTATCTGCCATGAGTATCTTGTTTTAGTCGTAGAGTCGGATTGGTTTATAAACTTTAAGCGACGAAAGAGCAACTTTAAAAACTTTATAAACGAATTATACCTGCAAAGGTATAAATAAAACGGAATTTTTGAAAATCCTTCGTCACCTGCTCCCTTTTAGGGATGAAACTTTCGGTGAGGCTTTCCGTTAAAAGAGTAGGTAAGAGAAAACTGAATTAAAAACTGATAAGTTAAACTAAAAACGAGAAGTATGAAACGTACATTTTTAATGACGGGATTGGCAGTTTTGACACTGGCGTTTTTCATGACCGGATGTAATTCGATGAAAAAATTACAGAAGGAAGTGATCGAAACAGCCGTTGTGGGCTATGTTAATCCGGAACAATTGGAATCTGTGAATGGAGTGGTAAATTTCAATTATACCATCAATTTTGCTCCTAAACAGTTTGATAAAAAGATGATTCTGAAAATTACACCCAAAATTCAGTACGGTAGCCAGATGATGAATTTGCAACCGATGTTTTTACAGGGAGAAAATGTGAAAAACGCCAGTTATCCGGTGGTGAACTATGATAAAGGAACCAGTTTTACTCAGAAAATGTCCTTTAATTTCAAGCCGGGAATGGAGAATGGAGTACTCTGGGCAGATATCGAAGCTATGCGCGGTAACAAGTCCTTTATGCTGAGCCCGGTAATCCTGAATAAAAATGGAATCAAAGTTTGGAAACAACCGGCATTCACGCTGGACGGAGTAAATTATGTTCCGGCTATGACCGAGACTTTTGTGAGTGATGTTCCGGCAGAGGCTGTCGGTGTGGTAAGTGGTTATGTGATGTTTCCACTGGGAAAATCTACGATTAGCCAGGCTGAACAAAATTCGCCGGTAATGACTCAGGCGGTGAAAGCCATGGAAAAAGTTTTGGCAGATAAGAATGCCAAAATTACGAATATGTTTATTTATGTATCCAATTCTCCCGAAGGTGCCGAACGTTTGAATAAGAACCTGGCCAATACCCGTTTCCGGTCTGCCAAGAGTTTCTTTGAAAAAGACCTGAAATTGCAGAATACACCGATGGCCCGTAATCCGAAATTTGTAGTTCAGCAAACGGTTACTGAAAACTGGAACGGTTTGTATATGCTTCTTGGAGATTCAAATATTAAGAACAAAGATCAGATTATCAAAGACTTGAAAAGTGCTCCGAATGCCACTGCCCGGAATAAAGTGATCGATTCTTATATCGCTAAAATTCCTGAATTGAAAGAGGTGATCCTTCCGGTCCTTCGCCGTGCCGATTTCTTCGTATTCTACACGGTTCCCACTACTGTACAGGAAGATGTGCAACTGACTTATTTTGTACCTCAGTTGACTGAAAAGACTCCGGCAGTGACCGCTCAGACCAATTGGCAGTTATTGAACGATCTGGCTGTGATGGCTATCAATAATAAAGAATATTCGAAAGCACAGAAAATACTGGAAGCAGCTGTTGCTTTGAAGCAGGATGCTACCGTAAACAATAACCTGGGGGTAATCCATGCACAAATGGGGCATAAACGGGAAGCTGCCCAATATTTCGACAAAGCCAAGATCCGGAAAGAAGCCCGTTATAATATGGGATTGATCCTGATGCAAAACGGAGAATATGCAAAAGCGATTCCCTATCTGAAAGATAAACCCAACATCAACCTGGCTTATGCTCAATTGATGAATAACGACAACCGCGCAGCTTTGGAGACTTTCCGTAAGATTAAAATGCAGAATGCGATGGATTATTATATGCAGGCTGTAGCTGCTGCCAGGATAAAAGATACCAAAGAAATGGCAGTCTCTTTGCAAAAGGCGATCCAGATGCAACCGGACCTGAAAAATTGGGCTGCTACCGATATTTCTTTCTATCCTTACAAAGGAGATCCTGTTTATATGCAGATTGTGAAATAAAATTGTATTTATGTTGTTCTGATAGAGGGGTGTTCGGGAAGCCGGCACCCCTTTTGAGTGGAAAAGAAAAAGAACGACAAGGGAGACCATTTGGAAATTTGAAAAAAATGTCGTAATTTTATAGACTTGATAAAATAGCATTTACTGATTACTGCGGGGTGTCTGTTTCGGATGGGGATTGCTCATCGCGAAGAACGTTCGGACTTTATCGATATTCAGCAGAAAGCTTGTGGCTCTGTTACTTTTCTGGTTAGAGGTACATTATTCTCACTCCCTGGGTGGAGTACTGGTCGATTGTATAATATTTATTTTAAAGGAAGTAGAATGGAACGAACTTATCAGGCTTATGGTCTGACAAATTATCGGAATATTCGTCAAATAACCCGTTTGAATAAGGAAGAATTACAGGCAATTGAGGTGGTTGGAAGGGTGTTACCGTTTAAGACGAATAACTATGTCGTGGAAGAACTGATCGATTGGGAACGGATAGATACAGACCCTATTTTTACCTTGAATTTTCCACGTCGTGAAATGTTATCGAAAAAACATTTTTCAGTCGTTAGTAAATTATTGGCTCAAGAGGTCGGAAAAGAAGAATTTATAGCAGCAGTCAATGCTGTTCGTCTTGAATTGAATCCTAACCCCGCCGGCCAGGATCACAACGTACCTATGCTGGGGGATATCCGTTTGAAAGGTATACAGCATAAATACCGGGAAACCGTATTGTTTTTTCCGGCTCAGGGACAGACCTGTCATGCCTATTGTAGTTTTTGTTTTCGTTGGCCGCAGTTTTCCGGTATGAATGAGCTGAAGTTCGCAATGAAAGAAACGGACCTGTTATTGAAGTATCTGCGGTTGCATCCTCAGGTTACGGACGTATTATTCACCGGAGGGGATCCGATGACCATGAGCGCTTCCTTATTGTCGGCTTATATAGAACCTTTATTACAACCAGGATTAGAGCATATCCGTACGATCAGGATCGGTTCGAAAGCTTTGGCATACTGGCCCTACCGGTTTATTTCCGATGTGGATGCCGCTGAGGTATTGCGTTTATTTGAAAAAGTGACCGCTACCGGTAAAAACTTGTCTTTTCAGGCCCATTTCAATCATCCGGTGGAACTTTCTACGGCAGCTGTATGCGAAGCTATCCGGCGGATCCGGAATACGGGCGCACAGATTCGTACCCAGTCTCCTTTATTGAGACACATCAACGATTCTCCGGAGATCTGGCGGGAGATGTGGCGGAAACAGGTCGACTTGAGTTGTATCCCTTATTATATGTTTGTGGCCCGGGATACCGGGGCTAAGCATTATTTTGAAATTCCTTTAGAGAAATGCTGGGATATTTTCCGTAAGGCTTATAGTCAGGTCAGCGGTATCTGCCGTACGGTGAGAGGACCGAGTATGAGCGACGAGCCGGGCAAAATCCAACTGCTGGGAGTGGCCGAAATCAAGGGTGAGAAAGTGTTTGTCCTGCGTTTTATCCAAGGTCGTAATCCGAAGTGGGTAGATATGCCTTTTTTTGCCGCCTATGATCCGAAAGCGACCTGGTTTAGTGAACTGCGTCCGGCTTTTGGAAAGGATTATTTCTTTTTTGAACATGAATTTCCAACTCGTCCGATGTATGGGGATGGATTTTTATTTGAATAATTTTAAACCTGTTTGTATTTTGAGCGTATAAGATTCAGCTATTCATTAAATATTAATCTTATGGACAAAATGATAAAAGGTACAGAAACAGAAAAGAGTTTGCTGAAAGCCTTTGCCGGAGAATCACAGGCAAAGAACCGTTATACTTTTTTCTCGGAGATTGCAAAGAAAGAAGGGTATGAGCAAATAGCCGGCATATTTTATGAGACCGCTTTACAGGAAGAAATGCATGCCAAACGATTCTTTAGCTACCTTGAAGGAGGAATGCTGGAAATCACAGCCGCTTATCCTGCCGGAGCTTTATTGGATACGTTGGCTAATCTGGCAGAAGCTGCCGACGGCGAACACGACGAGGCTTTCAATTTGTATCCGGCATTCGGGAAAATTGCCGAAGAGGAAGGCTTCAAAAAAGTGGCCGCAACTTTTAAATATGTGACCGAAGTGGAGAAGATGCATGAGCAACGTTACCTGAAATTATTACAAAATATACGGGATAATCTGGTCTTTTCCCGCCCGGAAGAAGTCCGCTGGTATTGCCGTAAATGCGGTTATGTACATGTCGGCAAAACTCCTCCCGAAATTTGTCCTTCCTGCCTGCATCCGAAAGGATATTTTGAACTGTTCCCCGATAACTATTAAAAAACGATTCGGTTGTATAAATCCGGCCTGTGTGAGGAATTTTTTCTTTACGCAGGTTTTTTGTTTCGAAGCGGGAGGTGAGGTCTTTAAAAATTTTCCGGTATCTTTGTAAAAATTTGAGCGGATGATAGCGGGAAATGGAACTAAAATGAAAGATAGGTGGAATATCGTTGGTTGTGTGTTATTTTGCTTTGTTGTTTTCGGTGTACAAGCACAACAGCAACATCCGGTAAATAAAAAGGCCTGGGGACTTTTCCAGCAGGCACGGGAGTCTTTTCGCGAAGGAGATAAGGAGAAAGCTTTGGGATTACTTTTGAAAGCAGAGACTTTCGATCAGGGTTTTTCACCCTTGTATCTGTTGAAAGCAGATATATACAACAAAAAAGGAGATAAGATTCAGGAAATCCGTGCTATCGAAACGGCTTTGGCTTTGGATTCTCTGAAAAGTCATCCTTATTATTATTTTATTTTGGCCGAATATTATTTCGATGAAGCCGATTACGGAAAAGCTTTGGCACATTACGGGCGGTATCTGAGTTGGGATAAACGCTTGCAGGTAAAGGCAGTGGCGGAGCGACAGATGGAAAATTGCCGGTTTGCCCTGGAGGCTTTGCGGACCCAAACCAAACAACCTCCCGAAGTGTTTTATGAGGCCGGATGCCCGGTGTATTGGCCGGCATTGGATGTGACCGGACAAACCTTCTTGTTTACCGAACAGGCCGGCGAACAAGAAACGATGTGGATGTTGCAAGGCGACAGACGCTATGCGTTGAATTTTTCCGATAGAGAAAATTATGGGGCTCCTTCACTGACAGCCGATGGGCGAATGATGTATTTTTCCAGGGAAAACGGCCGGAATAGTTTTGATATTTATGTGGCTTACCGCTTGTCGGATACGTCCTGGTCGGAGCCGGTCAATCTGGGCGCCCCCGTCAATACCGATGGCTGGGAGGCTCAACCGGCGGTATCGGCCGACGGTACACGTTTGTATTTTGCTTCTACCCGTGAGGGAGGGAGAGGGGGAAGCGATATTTGGTTTTCGTATTTGCTAAGGCGGGAGGCGGATGGACGACAGTTGTGGTCACAGCCGCGTTGCCTTTATTTTAATACCGGAGGAGATGAAATGGCCCCTTTCCTGTATTTCGATAATAAAACGTTGTTTTTTGCTTCCGACGGATATGCGGGGATGGGACGGAAAGATATCTATAAAGTGGACGTGGAACAGGTGACCCCACCGCTGAATATCGGTATTACAGTGAATACCCAAAGGGATGAATTCGGGTTTATGGTGGATGCTAGCGGTCAATGGGGATATTTTTCGTCGGATATCAGCGGGAAACGTTGTATTTACCGATATCGGCTAGGAGAAGAGGTGGCTTGTCCGCCTGCCTCTTATTTGAGGCTGTTGACTGTAAATGAAGCCGGTGAGCCGGTAATACCCGATGGGTTGACATTAACAGAAGTGGGGACCGGTGATACCCTGGCTTGTTATGACCGGGTCGATGCCCGGACGGATATGCTGGCTTGTATTCCTGTGAATAAATTATTATGGGTGAGCGCTGTTAAACAGGGCTATTTGTATTATTCGGATACCCTGCAAGTGAAAGAAAATACGAGAGAAAATCCCCGAATCTATACGCTCTGTTTAAGACCGATCCAAAAAGAACAGACATTGGTTCTCAAGGGAATTTTTTTTGATGTCGACGACTATCGGTTACGGCCCGAATCTTATCCGGAATTACGGCAATTGGTCGTGTTTCTTAAACAGAATCCTGAGGTAAAGATCGAAATATCCGGCCATACCGATAATACGGGGAGTGATCAACATAATTATCGGCTGTCGGAAAATCGGGCTTTCGAGGTGTATAAATATTTGTTCTTGAATCATATTCAGAAGGAACGGATGGAATATAAAGGATATGGCAAGGATCGCCCCTTGAGGACTAATGATACGGAAGAGGGGAGAAAGGAGAATAGGAGGACGGAGATTAGGGTAAGGTGAAAAGAGAATAAAATATACGATAGGGTCTGAAAAGATATGAAGTGAGTGGGTTCGGGGTAATGGAATATGAGGAGGTTGCTTCGACCAATAGTCTGGCGGAAAAATTGCCACTGAGTGAATTGAAAGATAAACAGGTGATTTTGACCTGGCGACAGACACAGGGGCGTGGGCAGGCTACGAATCGGTGGGAGAGTGCCCCGGGAAAGAATATTTCAATGACGGTGATTTTCCGTCCGGAGCGTCTGGAGGCAGGAAAACAGTTTGCCGTGTCGATGGTGATCGCTTTGGGGTGTCTCGATTTTTTAAGCCATTATGTCGAGGGGGTGACGGTGAAATGGCCGAACGATGTGTATGTGGGGGAAAGGAAGATTTCAGGTATCCTGATCGAACACCGGGTGGCCGGAGCTCATATTCAAAGTTCGTTGTGTGGCATCGGGGTGAATATTAATCAGGAACAATTTTTATCGGACGCCCCTAATCCGGTGTCTTTATTTCAATTACTCGGTCGGGAACTTCCCTTACAGGAGGTTCTGGAAGAGCTGTTGGAATGTATCGGGAAGAGATATGAACAGATTCATCGGTATGCCGAACTGGAAAATGACTTTTTACGGCATATGTACCGGTCTACCGGAATATATGATTTTGAAGATGAACGTGGAATCTTCCGGGCTTCGGTCGGAGGAATCGATGAATATGGCCAGCTGATCCTGAAAGATACGGATGGGCGGGAAAGGGTATATGCATTCAAAGAAGTGAGATATGTCTGCTGATTTCTCCTATACGTTGCGGTCTTGTGTTTTCAGTTGTTATACCGGATTTATTCCGGAAGGGCTGGGTATGGGCTGATCAATACCTCTCTGACTTTAATCTCACTTTCTTTTCGGATTCTTTCGACCGGGGAAGTCATTTGTTCAGGATTGATCCAGTTTATCTATACCTGTCGTTTCTACTTTACCCGTAAGCCTTTCCGAATAAGTATGCGGAAAGATCGGAAGCAGGTTACTTTCTGAAAAATGCTTGGAAAAACCGGAAAAAACCGAAAAACCGGGTAGGGAAATCAGTAAAATTTGATTATTTTTGCATGACAGTCCAAAAAACGGTTTATGTATTGAATACAGCAGGTGCTTTTTTACGGTCGCCGATGTGCCCATTGGGATTGAAAGTCCCGTGAACAAAGCGCCCCTGGCAGTCTTAGGCTTTATATACTTTAAGTGCCGAAAGAGCACTTTGGCAACTTTATGAACCGAATTGAAACAATATGTTTTAGTGCTGAAAGGGATGGACTTAATAAACTTTATAGATAAAATTTGATGGTTGAGAATTATTCGGAAGATTCGATCAGGACGCTGGATTGGCAGGAACACATCCGGTTGCGGCCGGGGATGTATATCGGTAAACTAGGAGACGGTTCGGCGCCTGACGATGGGATTTATATTTTGGTGAAAGAGGTGGTGGATAACTCCATCGACGAATTTGCCATGGGAGCCGGTACAGAGATTACGATTAAGGTAGAAGACCGTAAGGTGAGCGTTCGGGACTTCGGTCGGGGTATTCCTTTAGGCAAACTGGTGGATGCTTCATCTAAAATGAATACCGGAGCAAAATATGATTCGGAAGCTTTCAAAAAATCTGTCGGTTTGAATGGCGTCGGTATTAAAGCGGTGAATGCTTTGTCGGAGAGCTTTGAGATTCAGTCGTTCCGGGATGGCGAGACCAAATATGTGCGTTATTGCCGTGCAAAAATTGTAGAGGAAAGGAAGATCGAACCGACTGACCAGCCGAACGGTACACAGGTAACCTTTTTCGCCGATAAGGACATTTTCGGGAATTACCATTACATTGCCGAATATCTCGAAGCGATGGTGAAGAACTATGTATTTCTGAACACCGGTTTAACCATATTCTTCAATGACCATAAATATTACTCCAAGCGGGGATTGTATGATCTGCTGATGGAAAATATGAGCGGAGAAGGCTTGTATCCGATCATCCATCTGAAAGGTGAGGATATCGAAATGGCTATGACGCACGGACGGCAATATGGGGAAGAATATTACTCGTTTGTCAACGGGCAGCATACCACACAGGGAGGAACCCATTTGAGTGCTTTCCGGGAAGCGGTGGCCAAGACGATCCGGGATTTTTATAAAAAAGATTTCGAAATATCGGATATCCGTACTTCTATTATCGGGGCGATCAGTATAAAAGTACAGGAACCGGTGTTCGAGTCGCAGACGAAGACGAAACTGGGTTCGAAAGATATAAGGCCCGACGGTCCTACCGTACGTAACTTTATCATGGATTTCGTGACCAGGGAATTGGATAATTATTTACACCGGAATCCGGATACAGCCGAATTGTTGTTACGGAAAATCGTCGAGACGGAGAAAGAACGTAAAGCCATGTCCGGTGTGCAGAAGATTGCACGCGAGAGAGCGAAGCAGGTGAGCCTGCACAACCGGAAGTTGCGGGATTGCCGGGTGCACTTCAATTCCAATCACGAACGGAAAAACGAATCTTCGATTTTTATTACAGAGGGAGATTCGGCCAGCGGATCTATTACGAAATCCCGGGATGTGAATACTCAGGCTGTGTTCAGCTTACGCGGTAAACCGCTCAATTCCTACGGGCTGACCAAAGAAATAGTCTACAAAAATGAAGAATTCAATTTATTGCAGGCTGCTTTGAATATTGAAGACGGGTTGGAAGAACTGCGGTACAACAATGTCATTGTGGCCACGGATGCCGATGTCGACGGTATGCATATCCGCTTGTTGTTGCTGACCTTCTTTCTGCAATTTTTCCCCGATCTGGTGAGGGCCGGGCATGTATACATTTTGCAAACTCCTCTGTTCCGGGTCAGGAATAAAAAAGAAACCCGCTATTGTTACTCCGATGCCGAGCGTGAAAATGCCATCCAAAAGTTAGGTCCGAAACCTGAGATTACAAGGTTTAAAGGACTGGGAGAAATTTCTCCGAATGAGTTCGTACATTTTATCGGAAAAGATATTCGTTTGGAACCGGTACGTCTTTCAAAAGGAGATTCGATCGATGAGGTGTTGAGTTATTATATGGGAAAAAATACACCGGAACGTCAGGATTTTATTATCGACAATCTGTATATTGAAAAGGATGAATTAAGGTAATTTTGAAATAGTGTTATGGGCGAGGATATAATTGACATGGATTTGAATATGGAGGGGGGACGTAAAGAAACTGACGAAGAAGGGAAAGAGATAGCGGCCGGGACCGATCGTTCGGCCTCGGAACAGACAGCGCCTTACGAGGCTGAAGCGGCAGGAACAGAACAACACATAGAAGACGACGAGGAAATCCCTCAACTGATCATGGAGCATTCGGGAGAAGAAAGTGGGAAGATTCGTTCTATTCAGCATCTGGACGGGATGTACCAAAAGTGGTTTCTGGACTATGCTTCCTATGTTATTCTCGAACGGGCCGTCCCTTACGTGAACGATGGTTTGAAACCTGTACAGCGACGGATTCTGCACTCTATGCGCGAACTGGATGACGGGCGTTACAATAAGGTTGCCAATATTATCGGTAATACCATGAAATACCATCCTCATGGAGATGCTTCGATCGGAGATGCGCTGGTGCAACTCGGACAAAAAGATTTATTGATCGATTGTCAGGGAAACTGGGGGAATATTCTGACCGGAGACGGGGCTGCTGCTCCCCGTTATATAGAGGCCCGCTTGTCTAAATTTGCCCTCGAAGTGGTATTTAATCCCAAGACAACGAATTGGAAACCTTCGTATGACGGACGTAATCGTGAGCCCATCACCTTACCTATAAAATTTCCTTTATTGTTGGCTCAGGGAGTCGAAGGGATTGCCGTCGGTCTGGCTTCTAAAATATTACCTCATAATTTCAACGAGCTGATAGATGCCTGTATCGCTCATCTGAAGCACGAAGATTTTGTGTTGTATCCGGATTTTCCTACTGGTGGAATGATCGATGTCAGCAAGTATTGTGACGGTATGCGGGGAGGAAATGTTAAAATCAGAGCGAAAATCGAGAAAGATAATAATAATAGGGCACTAAAGATTACTGAAATACCCTTCGGACGTACGACCTCGAGTTTGATCGACAGCATTATCAAAGCCAATGAGAAAGGAAAGATTAAAATCAAAAAAATCGATGATAATACGGCCCGGGATGTTGAAATATTGATTCAACTGGCCCCTGGAGTCTCTTCCGATAAGACGATCGACGCTTTGTATGCTTTCACCGATTGTGAATTATCGATTTCACCCAATTCTTGTGTCATCGAGGAGGAAAAACCCCGGTTTATGCCGATCTCCGATATTTTGCGGCAGTCGGCAGACGATACGGTTGCCCTATTGAAACTGGAGCTGGAGATCCGTTTGAAAGAATTGCTGGAAGATCTGCATTATGTGTCTCTGGAACGTATCTTTATCGAAGAACGCATCTATAAAGACAAGCAGTTTGAAGAAAGCGAAACCATGGAGTTGGTTATCGCTCATGTACACCGGCGGTTACAGCCTTTCTTACCGGAACTCTACCGGGAGGTGACCGATGACGATGTGAAAAAATTGCTGGAGATCAAGATGAAACGAATCCTGAAGTTTAGCTCTGAAGAAGCCGATCATTATATCCGGAGTCTGAATGAAGAGATTGTTGTGGTGAAACATAATATCGAACACATCATTCCTTATTCTATCGCTTATTATGAACGGATAAAAGCGAAATACGGGAAAGGACGGGAAAGGAAAACGGAAATCCGTAATTTCGAAAATATCGAAGCCGCTAAGGTCGTCATCGCAAATGAAAAGCTTTACATCAACCGGGAAGAAGGTTTTATCGGAACGGCCTTGAAGAAAGACGAGTTTATCTGCGAGTGCTCGGAGATGGATGATGTGATTGTCTTTAAGAAAGACGGTACCTATTATGTGACGAAGGTGGCCGATAAGATATTCGTCGGTAAGGATGTTCAATATGTGAATGTTTTCAAAAAGAACGATAAACGTACGATTTATAATGTCGTATACCGGGACGGTAAATATGGGGCTTCTTATGTGAAGCGTTTCAATGTTACCGGTGTGACCCGGGATAAAGTGTATAACCTGACTAAAGGTACCGCCGGATCCCGGATTTTGCATTTTTCTGCCAATCCCAACGGGGAGGCCGAAGTGATTAAAGTTTGCCTGAAACCGAAACCCAGTATAAAGAAACTGGTATTCGAATATGATTTTGCTGCGCTGTCGATCAAAGGGCGTGATTCTCAGGGGAATACACTGACAAAGAACGATGTCCACAAGATCAGTGTCGTGCAAAAAGGAGTATCTACTTTGGGCGGGTGTAAAATCTGGCTGGATGAAGATGTGTTGCGTTTGAATACCGATAGCCGGGGAAAATACCTGGGAGAATTCCAGGGAGAGGACCGGATTCTGGTTGTAAATAAGAATGGTACTTACCATACGACCGATTTTGATCTGAATAATCATTATGACGAAGGATATATCGTTTTTGAAAAGTTCGAGGCCGATAAGGTTTGGTCGGCGGTTTTCTTCGATGCCGAACAGAATTATTATTACCTGAAACGTTTCCGTTTCGAGGATTGTGTGAAACTGAATTCCATCATCGGTGAGGTGGAAGGCTCCCGTTTGATCTGTCTGAGTGACGAGAGACATCCTCGTTTTGAAGTGATATTCGGTGGAAAATATGAAGCCCGGCCTGCCGATGTGATTGTGGCCGACGAATTTATCGGTGAGAAATCATTTAAAGCACGCGGTAAACGGATCACAACCTTCGAGGTGAATGAAATTCGTGAAATAGAACCTTTGCTGAAGGAAGGAGAGGCCGACGAGATCAATACGGATATCGAATTTGAAGTGACTAATCCGGAAGAGATTGCCGGCGACGAACAAATGAAGCTCGATTTTGAAAATACGGATAATCCGGATGAAATATAATGTCGGGACTATGAAGTATTTTTTAGTCGGTTATATGGCCTGCGGGAAGACCCGCAGGGGAAAAGTGATAGCGGAAGAACAGGGGGTCCGGTTTATCGATTTGGATGCTTATATTGTCGAACGTGAAAATAGGAGTATCTCTGAAATTTTTGCTGCGATCGGAGAAGCCGGATTTCGAAGGTTAGAGACTTTTTACTTAAAAGAGGTTTGTGAACTATATCAGGATTTTGTCCTCTCGACAGGGGGAGGAACCCCCTGTTTCAATGATAATATGGCGTATATGAATGCGCAGGGAATCACCTTGTTTCTGAATACGGATACGGATACGATCGTAGAACGGCTGATTCGGGGAAAACATAAACGCCCGATCGTCAGCAAGCTCGAAGACCATGAAATCCGGGATTTTGTCCTCCGGCATTTGAAAGAACGCCTGCCTTTTTATAAGCAAGCCCAAAAAATTATCGTTTAAATAGTAGAATTATTCTGTCGTTACTTATTCGTCTTCGGTGATCGGAATTGGCGAACCGGTCTGACGGTATAAAACCCGAAATCGGAATAGATAGAAAAAAATAAACCTACGTTTAATGTAAACAGATATAAGTGCCAAATCAAAATTATATTGTACGTTTGCACCATTCATCAAATTAAGGTCTGAATAAAATAATTCATATGAAGAATCTGGAAAGCAAGCTTTTTTTGCTTATTGCTTTTTTTATCGGGACTTGGGGGGCCTTGTTCCATGCTATGCAAACGGGTTTGATCGCTTTAGGATTAATTTATAACATCGTCAAATATAAAGATGATTTTGTAAGGAATATAAAAAAATACAAGTATTATGTAGCAATCCCGGTCATTTATATTTTATATTCAGCTGTTCATACCTTGATTATTGTGACTTCCGGAAAATATGCCGGGCTGAA
>ENA-UEQN01002160-UEQN01002160.1-human-gut-metagenome-genome-assembly--contig:-NODE-2160-length-14260-cov-10.753860_pt1 | contig 14260 bp, 10 predicted proteins | sample MGYA00242940_ERZ507944 | MGnify/ENA primary metagenome ERZ507944 (study PRJEB26167, sample SAMN06115449) | human gut metagenome | host: Homo sapiens | place: China:Fujian | collected 2015-08-20... | reverse complement strand
AAATCGCATAATTAGCACAATGAGTGGGCAATTCCAATCGGGATTGCCCATTTTTAAAACAAACAGAAATACAAATCAGAGTTTGTGATGGTAGATAATATGGAATGGTTTAATGTTTTTGGGCTGATTTTTATTGCAGTCATTATGATACCCAATGTTGTATTTGCGATTAAGTGCAAAGATGGATTTGATAATAAGTGGAACAATAAATATGTTGAGGTCACAGAACAAGTAGGGAGATTGGGTTGTTTCGGATTCATGATAATCAATATTCCGGGAACTTGGTTCGGGTGGTGGTCTGACGAAACATTTGCAGTATATCTGATTGTAGATACCATATTGGTAATGCTTTATTGTGCTATTTGGATTATATGTTTTAAGAAAAACAGCATTTTCAGAGCATTAGCACTTTCTATTATTCCTTCAATGTTGTTCTTATTTAGTGGGATTATGAGTAGGTCAGTGCTATTGATTATTGCATCAGTATTATTTGCACCAAGTCATATTGTGATTTCATATAAAAATGTAAAATGATATTTACAAATTTGAATTTGGAGGGGCAACATGAATTCTTATAAATTACTCTTTGATTGGCAAATTTCTATGCCAGATAACTGGCAAGGCGAATACGATAAAGAGAGTGGTCAGTACATTTTTTATCCTGACAATAGTGATTTGACAATTCGTATAACACCGTTCCACGCAGAAAGGGATGGTATACTTGCACCAAGAGAAGTAATGGAAGATGCTTATATCAGAACAGTGCCAGTATCTGCAAGACAGCGAAATTTAGATTTCTACATTCCAAGCGGATTTGAAGCAAAGATATACGACGATGTATTAACGGAAGATAGCAACACTATTTATGTTGTTTATGTAGGGTATTATTCTGCGGGTGAATTATTGTCTATCAGCATATGGAGTACCAACAGAGATGAAGGTGAACAAGCCTTAAATGTTCTTAATACGATAAGGAAGTAAGCAATCGCCAAATCCCAGTTTCATGTTGTTTTTAATAATTGAATATTGAATGATTTTACATAGCCGTTAAGGAGTAATTTTTGCTCCCTAGCGGCTTATTTTATTTTTCAAAGTAGGAGGTGAGAAAATTGAAAATCAAAAAGGTCGATGACAAACCGATGGTCATTCACACCAAGGAGAAAGCCAAGATTCATGCCCACGAACCAAAGGGAGCCAAGATTAAAGGCAGCAACATCTATACAGTAGAGAGAGGTCCTAAAACTATCGGTGCAAAGGTATCTGATGATAAAAAGAAGTCCTATCGCAAGAGTACCATTCATCAGTCAGAGCCGAAGAATAAGGGATTATCAAGATTTAAGCGAAACTATAGAGAATCCAACACTTCCATCAAGACCAAGAATACTAATCTTCACATTGCAGGAAGAACAGGTGCACTTGCAGCCGGGGCAGTAACGGAGCAGGTGGAAGGCGGGCATGAGGTATCGCAGGCAGCATATCTTGCATATGAAGCAAGCCGACCTGTTACCGGAACAGCATCCAAGGGTGCAGCACTTTTCAGGAAAAAGGCGGCAGCCGAGGCAAGAAAGCGTATCAAGAAGGTAGAGGCAGGAAAGAAGCTGGCAAAAAGGACAGCAAAGAAAGCTGCCAAAGATACTGCAAAGACTGTAGCTAAAGAGACAGCAAAAGAAACAGCCAAGACTACTGCTAAGGTTGCAACAAAAACTGCTACAAAGGCAGCTGCTACAGCGGCAGGAACAGCGGTTGCACCAGGAGTTGGTACTGCAATCGGCATGGCAGCCGGATATGCTGCAGGTGTGTCCATAGAGGTCAAGGATGAAAAGATGACCAACCGGAGCAGAAAGATAAAATTCTTTCTGGATAAGATGAAAACACAGGAGAATCAGACAGACAGCGTGGCAAAGCTGGTAAAGGATCTGATTGTGCGAAAAGCGATTACCTGGGTAAAGGCAGCTGCACCGATTATCGGATTGGTGCTTTTATTACTTGTTCTTGTAGTTGCCATGATTGCGGTTCCGGTTATAGCGGTGATAGCAATCCTTTACAATTCTCCATTTGCTTTATTTCTGCCACCACTTGAATCAGGAGATACCGTGCAGACAGTAACGAGTGCTTATGTGCAGGAGTTTAACCGGGATGTTAATACGAAAGTGAATGAGCATACCGGATATGACCTTGGAGAGCTTGTATATGTGGATTATGAAGGTATGGAAGAAAACCCAAGCAATTACTATGACATCATGGCAGTCTATATGGTCAAGCATGGTGTCGGAGATACAGCAACAGTCATGAATGATACTTCAAAAGGCTGGCTGCAGGCAGTTGTAAATGATATGTGTTCATACACCACAAGCACCGGAACAAAGGATGTGGAAGAAACGGATGCAGACGGCAGTGTAACTACTGTCACAAAGTCGGTTCTGTATGTGAATGTCACACTAAAATCGTACAGGGATATGATTTCGGTCTATGGATTTAATTCTGATCAGGTGGAAATGCTTGAGCAGATCATGAGTCCGGAGTTTATGGGACAGCTTGGATATGCCGGAAGCGGAAGTGGCGGCGGAGGCGGAAGTCCTGGAGTAAGCTCCATGACTGAGGATGAAATCAATGCCATCCTAAACGGAATTACAGACAGCAGGCAGAAAACAGTCTGCTCCTATGCACTTCACAGAGTTGGCTTCCCTTATAGTCAGGATTTAAGAGACAGCGGTAACTATTATGACTGCAGCTCCTTAGCCTATTATTCATGGAAGGATGCAGGCGTGGATATTAGTTACGGCGGTGCAACCACAGCGGCAGCGGAGGCACAGGGACTGGATGAAGCCGGAAAGACAGTCTCCTTTGATGAGTTACAGCCGGGAGACCTTATCTTCTACAGTTTTACAAGCAACGGAAGATATAAGAACATCAGCCATGTGGCAGTATATGTCGGAAATGGCAAGGTGGTAGAGGCACTTAATGAAAGTCTTGGTGTGGTCTACAGGGATGTGGCAAGCACAGGAAAGATTGTTGTGATTGGAAGACCATAACAGAAAATTTGCTGAGAGGGCATAGTCCCTCTCTGAGACTGGAGGTAAGAATGGATTTAAAAGATATGATACTGGTAACAGAAAACGACAGGGGAACAGAGATAAATATGCTGATGACTCTGGATGATTATAAGAGTTTTATAGCAATTGATGACATGTCAGAGCTTGCAGACCATCTGTTGCAGCTTGGAAGGACACTTGGTGAAGCAGATAACTTCACAGAGTATTACAGGGCAGCAAATGTAACTGTATCTGCGAGATTCTGTCTGGATGATATTCAGCTGGGACATTTTCTTCAGGGATTTTATAACGATTCCAAAAAATTTCGGTTTGATAAAGAAGCCAGTTCTTCTGAATGTGTTGCAAAGCTTAAGGAGATTGGAATGACCGATAAGGGCTGGGTGGATGATTTTAACCTGCATTATGAAATGGAGAACCGCTCATTTGAAAGGGGACAGACATTCCATAACTTCAATGACCATGATTACATGGTGCTTGAAGCATTATCACCAAGGAATCTTGTGGTGATGGATATGAAGTCAGGTTCCCTTACAATCGCCCTTGGTGCGACAGAGTATAAGCGTTATCCGAAGGATGAGAAGCCTACAAAGGACAATACCACAATCGGGGTATCGTGGGAGCACGGCATTTATCTAGGTTCCACACTTTCAACTACAAATTTCAAGGCATACAAGAGGGAGTATGGCACACCGGAAAAGATAGAGGATATCTATGATTACAGGGCAAAGCTAAAGCAGAAGTTCTATTTTTATCAGGATATGTCAAAGGATGATGATGTACCGAAGAAGCTGCAGAATGACTTCCTTCACCAAATGTATGAGGATTTTGGAACGATTGAAGAGGATTGTTTTTACGACAGGCTGGAAGATGGAAAGTACGATGAAGGCTTTAAGGAAAGACAGGTAAAGGAAGAAAAGAGCCGGTGATGAGATTTTTACAGGAGGCGATATCATATGGAACAGGAATTTGATGTTGAGATAAAAGAAGTGCTTTCACGAGTACAGAAAGTAAAGGCAGAGTCGCTTGACGATGCCATCAATAAGGCAATGGATATGTATTATGCAGAGCAGATAGTCCTTGGAGCAGAGGACATGAAGGGAGTTGATTTTGCACCTATCAGCGAAGGTCAGCTCCCTTCTTCATTAAAAAAAAACGGAGGAAAAGCAAGATGAAAAGTGATTCAACAACAGTAATTAAGAACATGGAGTTTTTAGTAAAGGAACTTCATAAGGAGTGGGACAGATCGGGTGCTTCTAAGGCATCCGTTATTATTTCCCTTGAGGAAGTAGATGGTATCAATGATAAGTTAAAAGAGATTATCTATCAGACACAGAAGTCAGTCGATGAGGATGAGCTGACCTTTAAACAGAGCATTGCAAAGTCCAAGGAGTGCTATGTGCTTCTTCGTGTGGTGCGTAAGATTGCAAAGAAAAAGGATAAATGCGAAAAACAGGCAATCGACAATAAATTTGCAATCGAGCTGGATAAGGATGAGTTAAAGCTATTTAAGGGATTGTTTGCAGAGATGTTTAAGTAGAGGAGGACAAAGGTATGGGCGTTGATATGAAGGTCAAAGCGATATACGATTCTGAAATTGGTAACATCACAAGATCAGAAAAGAACTGGAAGGATGTGTTAAAGGTCGCAGGTCAGTTATACCGCTATGAATTTGACAATATCGTTATGGTAACAGCTCAGAGACCTCCGGAAAAAAGCACACTCATGGCAGATTATGATACCTGGAAAAAGGTGGGAAGATATGTAAAGCGTGGTGCGAAAGGCTGCGCCATCTTCCCGTCAAGGGCACTGAATCCACGCATGAGGTATATCTTTGATATCAGTGATACCGGAGGGAAGAATGTTAAGTTGACATGGGACCTTGAGGGAGAAAATCTTAAAGATTATGTGGATTTTCTTGTGTCAGAAGGTCAGATTGAGCAGTACGATAACAGCGACAGGGAGTCTCTAAAAAATATATTAAAACAGTTTACAGGAACAGATGTTTGGTTTATAATAAAAGAAGAGTTCGGAGACCGAATGACCGAGCTTATGCAGCTATCAGGTAGTGTGATAAAGGAAGAAAGTAAGAAACGCAATGGCTTACAGCAGGAAATGGACATGGAGCAGCTTGTATATGCAAGTGTCATGTATGCTGTAGGGACGAGATGCGGATTTGACTTATCTGTGCAAGAACAGGATTTTAGTCAGATCGTAAATATCAAAGACGAAGAGATCATTTACCGTCTTGGTTCCATTGTATGCGATGTCTCCTGTAGTGTTCTTAGAGAATTTAGTCGTAACTTAAAGGCAATCGAGAGCGAAAGGAGAATTGGATATGTTAGAAGAAATGACTTACAAGGAAGTGGATGGACTGCTTTATCCGCAGATAGAGATGCCGGACGAGATGGAGGATCTCACGAAGCTGGGCAAATACGGAAGGATGGCGATGAACTATCTAAAGGAGAACGAGCCGGCAAGATACAAGACGCTGATGAGATTCGGGAAGATGTACGAGAAGATGTCAGCGGTAGAGGCGGAAGCGAATCAGCTGTACGACCAGTTAGAGATGCAGTATCTGGCAAAGCACAAGCCACAGAATCCGTCATCGACAATGGAGATGTGGAAGATAAGAGAGCAGGCGAAGATGCAGGCAGAGGAAGTGGTACTGAATCAGATAGTGATGCGATTCCACTAGAATCTGATGATACAGAACTGAATAGGGAACTTGATGAAATCAATTCATTGGGTGTTAGTAAGGAAGCCGAATATACACAGGCTTCCTTTTTTTTCGACCAGAACGGGCAGGCAAGCATTGGCACCATTCATACTGAGGACGAAAACAATAATCAGTTTATGCGTCAGTTCGAGCAGGACAGAAAAGCTGCATTAGCAGGTAAATACAATTACCTGAATCCCAAAAAGTCTGCAACAGTACCAAGTGAGTATATCAAACAGGTGCTTATGAGAGGTACAGGTTTTATCGGTGGTAAGGGCAGGGTATGCAAGATTTTTGAAACAGAGATTGATGCAGGAACCAGAGCAAAGCGTATCAAAGCAGAATATGGTCAGGGAGGTGCAGGCTGGCCGGTTGACGGACTAGGACTGCACGGATATGACACATTTCATGGGAATGGACTGCGTTTTCAGTGGCGAGATGAGGATGGAGAGGTTGAAGGATATGTTTCGTGGAAAGATATCGAAAAAGAGCTTGGTGTACTTATTCTTACAGGGGAATACCAGCCTGAGACACCTCGTATTGATGAGCTTGCGATGGACGGACTCCGTGAGGATGATGAGGTCATTGATGCCGAATACCGGGAAGTGGAACCGGAAGGGGCAGAATCAGAGATTGATGATTATGCAATACCGGATGAGCCGGAGAGCTATGCTTCTAACAGAGATTATGTAAGTGCAAAAGGCATGACACCACAGGAAGCTGCCGATGAAGACCGCATGGTAACACAGGCAGAATATGGTGCCGAGATAGAAGCTGAAACATCTGAAAAAGATCCATCAGAGCTTAAGTATATTACACCGATTGATTATGCCAAGCGTATTGAGGAGCTTGATGAAGACCTGCGTGATGCGGCGGAGATTCTTGTAACAGATTGCAGCTGCTACACTCCGTTTAGGGCATTCCTTATGGATGTGGTGCAGTCTGATTTTGCATTTATGCCAAATAAACTTGACCTTATCAGGGATATTGCATTAGGGACAGATAATGCAGAAAGAAAGGCATATTCCAACAATAAGTATGGTCTTGTGGAGTACTCAATCAGAAGCGGTTATGTGAAGATCAGCTATAAGAACAGGAATGGTGTGCGTAAGGAAGGTGCACTCGACTGGCGTGAGTTATACGAGATTTTATCCTATATGGTAAAACAGCCATTTTACTGCGGAGAAGACCAGAAGAAGTATTATCAGGAGACAAAACAGAAGGCTGACAGGGATAAGATGAATCCGGTCTATAAGAGATTCTTTGATATCGAGGATAGTGTAAAAGCCAATCGTCTTGAAACCAGGGAAAGAGCAATAGCGAATGGCTGGGAAACCAAGATTGATGAGAATGGACATGTGGTTTCAGATGATGCAGTACAGAAAAAACACAACTTCCACTACAACCTCTGGGAAATGGAAAAAGGCGGAGCTAAGACCAGATACCAGTGGAATATGGATGCAATCCGCACTCTAAAGCAGATTGAATCAGAAAACAGGCTTGCCACACCGGGGGAGCAGAAAGTTCTGTCGAAGTTTGTCGGATGGGGCGGACTGTCACAGGCATTTGATGAGGAAAACGCAGGCTGGAGCAAAGAGTATGCAGAGCTTAAAGAACTTTTATCTGATGAGGAATACAGTGCGGCAAGGGCAACAGTAAATAACGCCTTTTACACTTCACCGGAGATAGCCATGTGCATGAATTCGGCACTTGTCCAGTTTGGTTTCAGAGGCGGCAATGTATTAGAGCCATCCATGGGTATCGGTAACTTCTTTGGAAGTATGCCGGAAACAATGCATGAAGCAAAGCTGTATGGAGTGGAGCTTGACAGCATTTCAGGAAGAATTGCAAAGCAGCTTTATCAGAATGCCAATATCAGTATCACAGGATTTGAGAATACCACATATCCGGATAACTTTTTTGATGTGGTTGTCGGAAATGTGCCATTTGGGGATTATAAGGTATTTGATCCGAAGTACAACAAGTATAACTTCCGTATCCACGATTATTTCCTTGCAAAAGCACTTGACCAGGTAAGACCGGGAGGCATGGTTGCAGTAATCACCACAAAGGGAACACTTGATAAGGCAAATCCTACTATCCGAAAGTATCTGGCTGAAAGGGCAGAGCTTGTGGGAGCAGTAAGACTTCCGAATACTGCATTTAAAGATAATGCAGGAACCGAAGTGACAGCAGATATCCTGTTTTTGCAGAAGAGAGAGCGAAAAATTGATATTGAGCCTGACTGGGTACACCTTGGTGTAACTGGGAATGGCATTGCAGTCAACTCTTATTTTGCAGAGCATCCGGAAATGATGCTTGGGGTTATGGAGTATGACACAAGGATTTACGGACAGGACAGCAGATATACAGTCTGTGTGAATGATGATGAGAACTTCAATATGTATGAAGCATTAAACAAAGCTATCGGTAATATCAAAGCACAGATGACAGATTTTGAGAGAGTGGCAGATGAGGCGGAGCAGACGGAGGAAGTTATCCCGGCTGATCCGGATGTGAGAAACTACACTTACACATTTTTTGAAGGAAAGCTCTATTACAGGGAAAATTCCGAGATGGTAAGAAAAGAAGTATCACAGACTGCCGAGGAGCGAATCCGAAGCCTTGATGAAATCAGACAGATAACAAGAGAGCTGATTGATATCCAGATGGATGGCTGCAGCGAGGAGGAGCTTTCTGATAAACAGAGACTTCTTAATGTAAAATATGATGCTTTTGTAAAGCAGTATGGAGCCATTACTTCAAAAGCAAACAGAATAGCTTTCAGGGATGACAGCGATTACCCGCTTCTTTGCAGTCTTGAGGAAGTAAATGAAGACGGGGAGGTGAAAAAAGCGGATATGTTTTATAAGCAGACGATTAAGGCAAAGACTGTCATAGACAGAGTGGAGACGGCTGTTGAAGCATTAAATGTATCCGTCAATGAATTTGGATATGTGAATCTTGCCTATATGCTCTCTATCTATGAGCCGGATATTACTAATGCAAAGGAAGAGCTTGCAGAAAAGTCCGGGCAGACAGTGGATGAGATAACATTTAGTGATGATGCTTTGGCAGAGCTTAGAAGGGCAGTTCTTGTGGAAGAACTGGATGGACTGATTTTCCTTAATCCCGAACGTTACAACGAGAACAATCCTGATATCGGCTGGGAGACAGCAGACGAGTATCTTTCCGGCAATGTGAGAGACAAGCTCCGTGTAGCAAAGGCTATGGCAGCTGATACAGACAATCCGCAGGCAGAAAGATTTGCAGGCAATGTGGCAGCACTGGAAAAGGTGCAGCCGGAGTGGATTGAAGCTTCAGATATTGATGTAAAGATTGGTACGACATGGATTGAGCCGCTTGATTATGAGCAGTTTATCTATGAGCTTCTCAATACACCAAGAAGAGCAAGGGCAGTCAGAAGCCAGTTTTACAATACAGGCATTCAGGTACACTTAAATAAGATGAGTATGGAATGGTTCATCGAGAATAAGAGCATGGATAAGCATTCAGTGGCAGCTACTAAGACTTATGGTACAAGCCGCATGGATGCTTATTCTATTTTTGAGGATACGCTGAATCTTAAAACTGTAACAGTAAGGGACAGGATTGATGACGGTGATGGCAAATATCATTACGAAGTCAATAAGAATGAGACAATGCTTGCAAGGGAAAAACAGAACATGATCAAGGAGAAGTTCAAGGAATGGCTGTTTGCAGAGCCGGAGCGAAGACAGAAATATGTGGAGTATTACAACGAGACATTCAATAACATCCGCCTACGTGAGTATGACGGAAGCCACTTACAGTTTCCGGGAATGAATCCGGCGATTGAGCTAAAGCCTCATCAGAAGAATGCGGTGGCTAGAATCCTTCTCGGAGGAAACACACTGCTTGCACACTGTGTCGGTGCCGGAAAGTCCTTTGAGATGATGGCTGCCTGTATGGAGCAGAAGAGACTCGGACTTGCCAATAAGACGATAATGGTTGTTCCAAAGCCGCTTATCGGTCAGACGGCATCAGAGTTTTTAAGGCTGTATCCGTCAGCAAATATCTTAGTTGCCACAGAGCGTGATTTTGAAAAAAGCCGCAGAAAGCAGTTCGTATCAAGGATTGCAACTGGTGACTATGACTGTATCATCATGTCACACTCACAGTTTGAGAAAATCCCAATCTCCGCAGAGAGAAAGGAGCGAATGCTTAACGAGCAGATTGATGAAATCAGCTATGCGATTGATGAGATGAAGGAGCGTAACGGAGAGCGATGGACTGTAAAGCAGATGGAAAGCCAGAAGAAAAAACTGGAGGAACAGCTGAAATCCTTGTCAGATGAGAGCAGGAAGGATGACCTTATTACCTTTGAGGAACTGGGTGTAGATTCTATTATGGTAGACGAAGCACATAATTTTAAGAACCTTGCGATTTTTTCCAAGATGAATAATGTGTCAGGTATCAGCAGTAGCGGAGCTAAGAAGTCAACGGATATGCAGCTTAAATGCCAGTATTTGTCTGAGATAAATGATGGCAGGGGTATTGTGTTTGCAACAGGTACACCAATATCCAATACCATGTGTGAGATGTATGTCATGCAGCTTTACTTACAGAAAGCGGCACTTGAAGAGATGGGGATTTATCACTTTGATTCTTGGGCAGCAAACTTTGGTGAAGTGACAACAGCACTTGAGCTTACTGTAGAGGGAAGCGGATTTCGTTTTAAGAGCAGATTTAATAAGTTTACGAATCTGCCGGAGCTTATGAATATCTTCCGTGAGGTAGCAGATGTGCAGACCGCAGACATGCTTGACCTTGATGTGCCAGCTCTCCGTGGCGGCAAGCCTATTATAGTGGAGTCGGAGCCTGACTGGTATGTGAAGCAGGTCATGGAAGACTTTGTTGTGAGGGCAGAGCGTATCAGAGGCGGTGGAGTTGATCCAAGCGTGGATAACTTTCTAAAGATTACCCATGAGGCAAGACTTCTTGGAACGGATGCCAGACTGATTGATAAGGATGCGCCGAACAATCCGGATGGAAAACTCAATAAGGTAGCGGAGAATGTATGGAAAGAATATGAGAAAGGAAATGCTGATGGTCATATAGGCTGCCAGCTTATTTTTTCGGACATCGGCACACCGGGACCAGATAAGGACTTTACCATCTACGATTATCTGAAAGAAACACTGATCCAGTATGGTATTCCGGCAGATGAGATAGCTTTTATTCATGATGCCAAGACGGATGCACAAAGGGACGCACTTTTTAAGGAGATGAGGACAGGTAAAAAGAAGGTTCTTATCGGTTCAACGGACAAGTGTGGAACAGGTGTCAATGTGCAGACACACCTTGTTGCAATGCATCATGTGGATTGCCCTTGGAAGCCTTCTTCTATTGAACAGAGGGAAGGACGAGGCATACGACAGGGTAATGAAAATGAAGAGGTGGCAATCTACAGATATGTCACCAAAGGGACATTTGATGCATACAACTGGTCGCTTGTTGAAAATAAGCAGCGATTCATCAGTCAGGTCATGACAAGCAAGGCTGTAAGCCGAAGCTGTGAGGATATCGACGAGGCAACACTTTCCTATGCAGAGATTAAAGCGGTTGCCACAGGCAATCCTTTAATCAAGGAAAAGATGGAGATTGACAATGATGTCCAGAGATTAAAGCTCTTAAAGGCATCCTATGACAATCAGAGATATGGCTTGCAGGATAACTTTATGATTAAGTATCCGAAGCTGATTAAGACAGCAACAGAAAAGCTTGCCAATGTAAGAGAGGATGTAAAGGCAAGGGATAAAGAGCTGATTGATAATCCGGAATTTGCCATTACCATAGGCAAAGTAACTTACACAGAGCGTGTGGATGGCGGAACGATGATGCTTGAAGCAATCAGTAAATGTAAGACCGGAGAGACAACTGTAATCGGTAAATTCCACGGATTTGAGCTGCTTGTGGAAAAGAACTTCCTTGGCATCAATTATATGGTGCTTCGTGGAAAGACAGAGTATAAAGCAGAGCTTTCCACAAGTCCTGTCGGCAGCATGGTGAAGCTGGAAAACCTGTTCAATGGACTCCATGAGAACATTGATTTCTTTGAAAAGAAGATTGAGCAGTACCAGAATGACCTTGAAGCATCAAAGGCAGAGTATGACAAGCCATTTGCGTACAGCAAGGAACTGGAAGAAAAGCTGGCTAGGCAGTGTAAACTGAATGCCCAGCTTGACCTTGAGAACGCAAAGGCTGTGGATGCAGACCTGAGCGGACCGGAGGAAGAAAGAGAAGCTGATGACAGAATGGAATCTGCAGCAATTGTAGCAGAGGATAAAGGTGCTTATCCAGCCGACAGAGAGGGCAGAACACGATAGGAGAGTGAATAATATGAGCATAAGAAAAGTGGTCGCAGGACTACTGATTGCAGCAGGGATTGCCATTATGGCAGTCCCTTTTTTCTGGCGGACAACCGGAGAAAAACAGACAGAACAGCTCATAAGTGAATTTGAGCAGACATTGGAGGATGATTACGATGAAGAAACAGATGTGGAGGAAGAGCAAACCTCCATTAGTAAAGAGGATGAAGCCATTCTTAAAGAAGGCGGTGTTATCGGCATCATTGAGATACCGGGCTTAGATATCAGGTATCCGGTAATGGAAGGAACCACAAGTAAAGTGCTTAATGCAGGGATTGGTCATATAGAAGAGACTGCAGGAATCGGAGAAAGTGGCAACTGTGTATTGTGCGGTCATAATGGCAGCAGATATGGCACATTTTTTACACCACTAAGTCAGATATCCATAGGTGATGAAGTAATGATAACCGACAAAAATGGGCTGAAGCATATCTATGAGGTAATAGAGACAGAGGTAGTAAATCCGTATGATAACAGCATCAAGACACAGGGTACAGAAAAAGAATTAACTCTTTTTACCTGTTCCCAGAAAGGAACCATGCGTTTTGTGGTCAGGTGCATTTATAAGGAGGCGGTGATGGATGAATAAGAGATACCGATTAGGTGAGATAGAAGAGGCAGTAGCAGAAATGGAAGAGCTAATTGACATCGAGGATGATATTGCTGAGATTGATGATGACTTTCAGATAGTCGTAAGCGGCTGGTCTGTGTATGTCGAAAGCCTGAATCTGACACTCAGACAGGGAATAGCCTGTGTATGGGATGCAGAGGAAGGATTATTTATGCCTGATTTTGATGTGACTATCGTGTATGAGGGGAACATTGAAACACAGGAGTGGCTCTATTACGAGCAGGATGGAATGGTCGTTACACTTGGCAACTGGCTTAATGGCAGATTGTCTTGTGAACAGATAGAACAGCTTTGGTGTGAGCTTATCATACCGGAGCAAAACAAAGAACAAAAAGAAAGCGAGGAATAGCATATGAAGTATTCAATTAAAGTAAACGAAGTAAGAGCAAAAGAGGGCAGCAACATCAAAGGATTTGCAACAGTAGTATTTGGTGATTCATTTAAGATTACCAATATTGCAATCCTTGAGAATAAGGATAAGGGAGAGCTTTTTGTATCAATGCCAAGATACCGCTCCAATGAGCGTGATGAAAGCAACGGTGTGATCTATAAGGATGTGTGCAATCCTATCACAGCAGAGTTTCGAGAGGAACTCTATACCAATATCCTTGATGCCTATGCAAGAATTAAGGAACCGGAGAAAGAGGAGACACAGAAGCAGGAGCGTACACAGGAAATGCCGGAGTTTTCCGTAACTGTAACACCTTATGAGAGGGAAGGTAGTAACATCAAGGGACTTGCACGCATTTATTTTGAAAACAGTTTCATCGTAAATAACATCAATATCGTGCAGGGCAAAGAGAAAATCTTTGTATCAATGCCTTCTTATAAGACAAAGCAGGTGGACGAGCAGGGCAAGCCAATCTACCAGGATGTCTGCTATCCGGTCACAAAGGATTTCAGGGAAAAACTCTATAATGAGATTATCTCTGAATATGAGAAAGCAAAGGATAAGAGCAACGAAAATGCAAGAGAGAGTGCAGAGAAACATCATGGCAATCCCGATAAAGAGAAGGACAAAGAGGCGACGCCCTTTCGATAATCAGTAATCAGAGTACAGGGGCGGCCAAGGCTGCCCCATTTACAGAATGGAGGAAACAGAATGGATATGGAAGCAGGAAAAACACTTACCAATGAGGAGGTCATAAGAGAACTTCTCGACTTATTAAAGAAAAATGCCATGAAAGAGCAGGCAAACGATGTATTTGAGATATGCAGCTATGTGGATGGACTGGAGAAAAAGATTGATTCCATGACGGAAGAACTCACCAATATGCAGAACCAGATCAAAGAAATGCAGGAAGATACTCTTGTCAATAATGCTAAAAAGGGCTTGACAAATAAAGGGTTAAGGAATATAATTAGATTCAGTTTTATACAAGGAGTTAATAAATATGCGGCAAGGTATTCTTAAATAAACTGTCAATTTGATAGTGGGAACAAAAAGTAG